>Ga0181573_10001802_pt1 | contig 20523 bp, 13 predicted proteins | sample 101ome_25_FD_148643 | JGI IMG/M metagenome (GOLD analysis project Ga0181573, IMG submission 148643) | Coastal salt marsh microbial communities from the Groves Creek Marsh, Skidaway Island, Georgia - 101409BT metaG (spades assembly) | ecosystem: Environmental > Aquatic > Marine > Intertidal zone... | reverse complement strand
ACGACGAAGGCGACGCCGTCGCCGGACTTGAGCGCCTCCGCGTCCGCCTCGTGCGCGCTCCGGGTCGCGTGCATCTGAACGCCGAGGCCCCTCGAAAACGAAACCTTCTCGTGCTCCGCGCTCAGCATCACAGGCGCGTCGGACCTCGTCCTCGGCACGGCCGCCGATCCCCCCTTCTTGCCTTCTCGCCGGACACCCTTCTCTTTAATCGTCGGCAGGGACAGGGACCCGAGGAGGGAGGGTTGGGTCAACCCTCGGAGCGACCGCGCAAACGACGCGCCGCTGTGTTTCATCGACGTCGCCTTGATTCCCCCGAGCGATTCGTACGTGCCCCCGCGGTGCTCGTGCGTCGCCGGCTCGTGCGGGCGCAGCGACGAGCTCATCGCGTCCGGCCCCGACGTGGACGCCGCTCCGAACACGGTGCTCGTGTAACTCGCGCCCGCCTCCATCACGGTCGCCCGTCCCATGACGTGGGCCACGATGCCGTCGCCACCCGCGACGCCCCCGACGGATTTCGCGCCCCTCCTCGCGACGCCCCCGCGACTCAAACCGGCGGCGTCCGCGCCCTTCGCCGCGGCCCAGCACTCCATCACCCTCATCCCCACCGCGTCCGACACGCCGTGCCTCTCGACGTCGATCCTCACCGACGTCTCTATCGCCGTCGTGTTCTTGATGAGCACCTCCATCGCGGCGTGCTCGCGAACCTCGCACGCGTCGCCAAAGTCCACCCGGACGTGGTCGTCGAGCACGGATTGGTCCGCGACGTGCGACGCGTCACCGGCCACGGGCTCGCCGTTCAAACCACGCAACACCTCGTACTCCACGCTCAGACCCCTGACGTCGGCGGTGAGCGCGAAACCCAACGGTTTCGCCGCGCCGTCGACGTCCACGGCGACCAGAGCCTCGTAACTCGCGCAAGGCCTCAGCGGCGTGAAGATAAACCGCACAGCCTTGGAACCGCCGGGCGGAATCTCATCCTCGCGCCAGTCCACGTCGAAGTCCATCGAGTCCGCGCACTCCTCGCTCTCGCCCTCGGGCTCGGGCGACCACCGGAACACCGCCGGGAGCATGGTCATGTTCTGGATCACAATCTCCCGCTCCACCGGCACGTTGACGTAGCACACCCCGAGGTCAACCTCGGCGGTGGATAGCGCGCAGAGGGGCTGGAGGACGTCGGCACGCGCGGCGACGACGCTGACCCGCCCGCCGCCCGCGACGCACACGATGTTGCTCCTGTACGGACCGGCAGTGGACGGCACGAGCGTGCACTCCACCTCCACCTCGGCGTACGGCGGGAGTTCGCCCTCGGCGACGGAAAAGACAATCTCCGATGTGGGCGCGTCTCGGGCTCCGTCGTCGTCAATCGCCGGCTTTCGTTCCTCCAGCGCCCACGTCGCCGCGATCGCGCTCTGGTTGCGTATGAGCAGGTACGTATCTCCCGCCACGTGCTGCTGAAGCAGGCCAAAGTCAACCTGCGACTGCGCGATCGCAACCTCGGGCCCCTCCACCTCCGCGGTGACCCGCAGGGGTAAGGCGGGTCCGTGTTCCACCACGCAACTCATCTGCGCGTCAAAGCGCTGCACCCGCGGCGGCGTGAGCTCCACGACGCACGTCACCGAGCCGCCGTTGGGCTCCAAGACGCCCTCGTGTGGGTACACGAGTAGGCCCGCCTCGGGGTCGTGACCGACCCACCTGAACGGCGCCGCCGCGTCGCTGTGATTCACGACGGTCACCTCGCGGTCGTAGTGTCGCCCGGGCAGCAGCGACCCGGCGTAGTTGACCAGGTTCGTGTCTATGGTGCAGTGCCTCTCCGCGCCGACGCCGGAGACGGAGAAATCCTCGATGAGAACCGGCTTGGCGAAGGGGTGCTCGGGGTGGGGCACGCGCGCGGGCACGGACGTGTCAACCACCAGCCTCGCGTCCGCCTCGTACGCGGTTAAATCCCGCGGCGAAAACGTCACGACGAAGGCGTTTACGGAATCCGGTTCAAACACGCCCAGCGGCGGGTCGATTGCGAATATCCCAGCCTCCCTCGGGTGCTCCCACACGTACGGCACCGGGACCATCGTGGCGTTCTTGACCGTGAACGTCCTGGTGTTGACCGACCCGGGAACAACCTTGCCAAAGTACACGGGCCCCTGCGTGAGCTCCCCGGGGATGGTCGCGCGGTCGTCAATCTCGGTCAGTCCCACGTCCAGCACAGTCCCTCTCCCCGTCACCGTGAACGTCTGCACCTGGCTGTTGTCGCACACCATCCTGAACTGCTGCATGAAGCTTCCGGGCCCTGGGGGCGCGAAGCCTATCCGGAGCTGCTCCACGTCCAGCGGCGCGAGTTCCATGTACCCCGGTCCGATTCTGAAAGGCGCGACGCCGATGCACGGCACCGGCTCCGGATCCGGGCGCTCGCCCCGCGAGAGCATGGCCTCCTCGTTGGGCAACGTCAGCGGCGTCGTGTGCTCCGGCCAGTCCGCCTCGTCGACGAGCCGGAACCTGCCCTCTCCTCCCACGTTCTTGAAGGGCATGCGCGTCTCCACGTCGTTGCCCACGAGAACGTATCCGACGTCGAGGGATTGGTCCAACGTGAGGCACGGCGGGTGTCGCCTCGCGGAGCACTCGACCCTGAACTTGCTCGTCTCCGTGATGACCGTGACGAAGTCTTCGTAGTCCGCCAGCGAGTCGGGCTTGAACCTGACCGTGGCGTACGCGGCGTTTCCCGGCGCCAACAGGCCGTGGTCGCTCGGGTACTTGAGCTCGGTGATGCTGAAGTGCCTCGACGGCGGGGGCAGGATCCGCAGCCGTCGACTCAGCGCCGACTTGTTCCGGATCGTCAGCCGCATCTCGTACGTCTCCCCGAGCTCGAACTGGTGGAACTCGACGATATCGGGCTCCACCACGAACACGTCCGTCGGGTCGATCGCCGCGCCCACCCTCTTCGGCGCCGTGCCGTCGAGACTGGATGGAACCTCCGGGTGCCGCGGGTTGCGAAGGTACGCCTGCTTGCGCCGCATACCCGCGATGACCCGCTCCTCGAGGTCCCTCTGCCCCGGGGTCATTCGTCGTCCCAACTCCCTCAGCCGGTCCTCCGCGTCCCGTTTCTTGCGCTCCCACTCCTCGGCGCTGAACAGTTCCCGCCGAGGGTACTCGGTTTTTTGTCGCGACCTCTTCTCCCTCTCCCTTTGTCGCATCGCGTCGCGGACCCGCTCGTTTTCCGTGAGGTCCATGTACTTGGGCTCGCGCGTCTCGTCCAAAAACTCCAGCATCGACGGCGGCGCGGCGCTGGCGCTCATCCGCCGCTCGTTATCCTCCATCAGCGTCCGCGGGTCCAACAGGCCTACACCCTCCACGCGGTCCCTGTCCAGGTCCAAGTCGTGCGGCAGCCGGGGCAGCCTCGCGTTCCTGTGGTCCATCGTGTACAGCGAATCCCTCTCCTCCATGCGCGCGCGCTCGAGCTCGTCCGCCGCGGCGGTGCGCTCCTCGAGGTACCGCTCGAGCTCGTCCATCTGCTCCACCTGCGTGGCGGTCTGGAGAACACGCGGCGGGCGGGCGGGCGGGGGGTCAGTCAGTTCGCGGGCTTCGGTCGGGGAACGGGAGGAACGTTTGACCGGCCCCGCGACGCGGTCGCGGCCGGCGAAGCGGGGTGCGCGTCGCGCGGGGACGCGCTCGCACCTGAGTTCTGATGGCGTCTATTCGCTGCTGGTACTCATCCACCTCGGGCTCGGCGTCCTCCTCGCCCTCGGCCGGGGGATCACCCGCCGGGGGCTCCGTCGGGGCGCCGTCGCCATCGCCACCGTCCTCCCCCTCCTCGCCCTCCCCGCCCTCGGGTTCCGGCTTCGGTTCCTCGTACAGCTCAGGGAACGATCCCTCAAGGAGGTCACGAAACATCCCGCCGGGTTTGGACGTCACCTCGGGGACCCGCTCGACCGACTCGGGCGCGTCGCCGGCCTCGTCCTCCTCGCCCATCGCGTCCTCCAACGTCCACCCGGGGGGTGCCCGAGGTGCCCGCGGGGATGAAGAGACGACGCGTCCGCGGCGCGAACGCGCGGCGCGGGGGCACCGAGGTTCCCCGGGTCCGGCCTTCGCGCGTCTTCGACTCCGTGCGCGCGCCCGGACGCGCTCGTGCGGGTCGAGACGCGCGTCTCACGCTCTGTCGAGTCGGACCGCCGGCATCTGCCAAAACGGGACTTCATGATCACCTCGCGAATGGTGCGGACTCCGACGACGCTCCGCGCCAAATTTCCTCGGCGCTGCGACACGGGCACCGCGGGGAAGAGTCGAAGATGAAGTCGGCGGGCTTCCAAATCTGCACCGAGCGCGCCTCCGACGGAGGACCCGTGTGCGACGTCGCCGGTGCGCGCGCCCTCTCCCGCGCCCGCCCGCCGCCCTTCTTCTCCCGGGATTCGATACGCGATCGTGCCGACGCCGCCCCGTGACCCCGATCTGACCCTCGCTCCCCCGTCCCCCGTCGCTTTCAGACGGAGAGGCGGTCGCGCTCACCGTTCCGGTATCGTTTCACATCGGCGACGACGTCCAGGGCGAGGCCGGGATTCTCCACATCACCACCCGCCGCCTCGTGTGGTTCGGGGACGGCGCCGACTCGGCCGGGTACGAGGTGCCGTTCACCTCGCTCACGATGCACGCGGTGTCGCGGGGCGCGGAGGGCGGCGACGCCGACTTCTCGAGCCCGTGCATATACGCGCAGGTCGAGGGAACGCCGCCGGAGGACTTCGGGGCGACGATCGCCGGCGGCGGAGGGGGCGACGACCGACCGGAGGAAGCGGGCGACCGCGACGACGAAGAAGACGACGAGGATGAAGTAGACGACGACGAGTTCTCCGCGGGGGGCGGCGACGGGGACTACGACGACATGTTCGAGCTGCGCATCGTCCCCAAGGACACCGCGGGTCTGGACGAGATGTTCCGAGTGCTGTGCGAGTGCGCCGCGATGAACCCCGACGACGACGACGACGACGACGACGGCGACGGCGGCTTCTTCTACGACGAGGATGAGGTGATGCGCGGCGCGGGCGCCGAGGGGAGGCGCGCGGCGCTGGACCGGTTCGACGAGATGCTGCAGATCGATCCGGGCGTGGATGATCTGATCAGGGACGATCCCGGGCGCTTCGAGGACGATGACGACGAGGAGGTGAAGTAGAGCCGGCTTTGTCCATCGGATGAGTCTCGAGTCACCCCGAAAACTCACTTCCCTCAGGCGGTGCGGTCAAGAGCACGGTCCGGCGTTTCGTGCCTCGCTGGAATTTGCCTTTTCAATTGTGAGTTTCTCGCGAGGGGTCACTGCTGCTTAGTCAGAATTTGATACGACGGAGGCGGAAAGGCGAGAATCTCGTTTCAATTTTCACACCCGAAGTTTCAGGGATTGCGTGCTCACGGTGCGGAATTCGCCGTGAACTTGAGATGGCCTGAGATGTGCACTTTCCCGCCTGAAAAATTGCCAGGAGGGCCTCCCGTGCGCAGATTCAATCAGGATTTTTTCTCGCGTGCTGACAACAGTTTCATCGCGATGGTTTGGAAACCCAGAAAAATGGGCGTCCTTTCGCAAATCGAAAGGACGGGCGCAGAGAATCTCCCAACTTCGGAAATTGAAATTTCACGCGTTACCAGTCACTAAAAATCGGGAAAAGCGCGTCAAATTTGACGCGTCTCAATTCACCCTCTCCACGGCAGCAGGATTTTGTTCGTTTTTTTTGTCGAGTTCGTTAAGGGAATTGGCGGCGGCTACGGAGGGCATCACTCCGCCTGGGCAGCGCTTCGCTCGTGGCACAGAAACTTCGTTCGTCTCGACGACCTCGTTTCAGTCAACTTCAACACCATGGCCGTCAGCGCCGGTGACACCGCGTGGATGCTCATGAGCTGCGGGCTCGTGAACCTCATGACCCCCGGCCTCGCCTTTTTCTACGGCGGCCTCGTGCGTCAGCAAAACGTGCTGACCATGATCATGCAGAACTACGTCTCCATGGGCCTCATGACCATCGTCTGGATCGTTTGGGGCTACTCTCTCTGCTTCGGCGAGACCAAGACCTCTTACATCTGGGGCAACCCCGCGTCCCACGCCATGCTCGCCGGCGTCGAGAATGACGATGGCTCCGGTGGCGAGGGAATCCCTGGCACCGTCTTCGCTGGTGAGTAGACTGCTTCACGCTTCCCTTTACCGTCCTCGGGACCAAATCGCCGGGCTCCAGAGTCCGAAACACCGCTTTTCACGCCCGACTGACCCGTTTTCGCGCGTTCTCCGCCTCTTCCGCTGCCGCGAACGCGCATCGGGGCCGGCGTACCTAACCCGAAATTCTCCAACGAACGTTCAACGAGGGGAAAGAGATTCATGAATCTTTGCAATTTTTTGAAAACTGAATCTCCGTACGGATTTCTGACGTTTCCCCTTCCTGTTTTTGCTCGCAGCGTTCCAGGGCATGTTCGCCGTCATCACCCCCGCGCTCATGACCGGTGCCTTCGCCGATCGCGTCATGTTCAAGCCCTACCTTCTCTTCATCTTGCTCTGGATCCACCTCGTCTACTATCCCTTCTGCCACTGGATCTGGGGTGGCGGCTGGATGGCCGATGAGGAAGTTTGGGATTTCGCCGGCGGCATCGTTGTTCACACCACCGCCGGCTTCGGCGCCCTCGCCGTCGTCATGGCCCTTCCCCACCGCAAGAAGCTCGAGCCCGAGCTCGACACCGATCCCCACAACATCCCCTTCGTCGCTCTTGGCACCGCCCTCCTCTGGTTCGGCTGGTTCGGATTCAACGGTGGTTCCGCTCTTGCGGCCAACGAGCAGGCTGGCTACGCTCTCATCAACACCGAGATCTCCGCGTCCTGCGCGCTCTTCACGTGGCTCATGATCGAGTGGGCGCACAAGGGCAAGCCCACCCTCGTCGGTGCCTGCGTCGGCGCCATCGCCGGTCTCGCCACCGTCACCCCCGCCGCCGGTTTTGTGTACCCCTGGGCCGCGATGGTCATCGGCATCCTCGCCGCCCCCTGGTGCTACTTCCTCATCGAGGTTGTCAAGAACAAGTTCGATCTCGACGATGCCCTCGACGTGTTCGCCGTGCACGGCATGGGTGGCTATCTCGGCACCCTTCTCATCGGTATCCTCGCGGATGACCGGCTGGGCGGCCCGGATGCTAGCGCTAAGCAGTTCGGCAAGCAGCTCTGGGGCGCCACCTTCTGCGCCGTCTACGCCTTCGTCGTGTCCTTCGCCCTCATCAAGATCATCAACCTGTTCATGCCCGTCCTCCCCCCCGTGTCCCACCTCAGCGAGGGTCTCGACGCCTCCCTTCACGGCGAGAAGGCGTACAGCCAGAAGGATAACAGCCAGAACGGCACCGAGTTCTCCAACCCTCTCAAGGCTGCCTCTGCCGTTTAAATTGGCGCAGCAACAAAAGTGGTGTTAAGTTATTAATAAGTGCTCGGACCGTCACTGGGTGTCGCATGTCAAGTTAAAGATGAGCACCATCTGCCTTTATGTGCTGTAATAAAGACCCTGATGACTTATTCAATTCAAATGAAATGATGAGCCTCCCATCAAGCCACGACCCGAGGGAGGGGACAAATTTGTTTTTTACAGCCGCGACGACGCGGTACAAAAGAATCTCCACATCACATGATGATCGATCTTCACATCCTACGCAGCACGCGGTCAAACGCGTCGAGGAACACGCGAGCGTGCTCCGTCGTGAAGTACAGCCCGGGTCGGCACCTGATCGCCGCCTCTCCGCAGTGCGCGATGTCGACTCCCTCAGCCCTGAGCTCCTTGACGGCGCGGTCCCTCTCGGCACCCGAGGCTAGGTCCGCCGCGACGAGCGTGCCCACGCCGCGTACGTTCATCAGTTTTCCCGGGTACGCCGCCACGAGCGCCTCGAGGCCACCCTTCAGGGCGTCGCCCGTCTCCCTGGCGTTGGCGATGAGTCCGTCTCGCTCCACGCAGTCGATGACCGCCTCGAGCATCAGAACCTTGGACGGGTCGCCCATCCAGGTGTTGAACACGCGGTAGGGCTGGTCCGGCACCAGATCAGCCTTGGTGTAGTACCCGGCGATCTGCATCTTCTTGCTGAACGTCACCGCGTCCGGAGGGTCGTCGAGCTCCCACGCCTCGTGCGCCCAGAACGATCCGCTCGCGGCGCACCCCGTCTGAACCTCGTCGACGATGAACTTGACCCCGCGGTCCGACGCGGCGCGACGCAGCTCGCGGAAGAACCCCGGGGACGCGTGGTTATCGCCCCCCTCCGCCTGCACGGGCTCGACGATCAGCCCCACGACGTCGGGATCGGCGTCCATCAGCGCTCGCGCGGCGTCGAGGCAGCGCCTCTCCTCCGCTTCGTTCTCGTCGACGTTGTCCGCCAACGGGTACTTCAGCTCGGGAAAGGGCGCGATGGGCCAGTCGTACGCGGGGACGTCCAGCTTGTGTATGGGCTTACTGTGCGTGACGGACAAACAGCCGTGCGTGCGGCCGTGGAAGGCGCCGTGGAAGGACATGATCTTGTACGGCTTCGCGCCCGGCGCGCGGTTCACCATCGACGATTCGAGCTCCTCGGGGGTCGGACCCGCGAGGCCTTTTTCCGCGCGCCTGGCGTTCGCGACCGCGATGTACACCTGCTTCATGGCGTTCTCGTTGGCGCACGATCCGCACATCTGGGTGGTGACGTGCGTCAACCCCGGGGGCGCGACGCGCATCAGCGTCGACTGGATCCGCTCCGCCCAGCCCGCGGGGGGCAGGTTGAAGAGCGCGGGTCTGTGCGCCAGCCAGGTGAGGTTGGCGGGATCTCGGAACACGTCGAGCATTCGTGGATTGTTGTACCCGATCGGGAGAGACGCGATGTGCGAGAACATGTCCAGCATGCGGTTACCGTCGACGTCCACGACGTAGTTGCCGCGCGACTTTTCCATGTCGACGAAGTACTTGACCGCGCCGGTCTCCTGAGTCGCGCCGAGTTGCGCGCGCATGCGCTCGGACTCCGGGCCGGGACACGGCGTGCGCATCGATGGACCGGTCGGCTCACCCCCGGGGAACGACGGTTGCGACTGTACGTCAGGGATCGAAGGGAGATTCGGTCAGCTCGCGAAAGGTCGCCGCTTGGATCGAGTGGATAAAGAATTGGAGACAAGATGATGGACGCGCAGGGGGCGCGCGGGTCGCGCGACGCACCTGCACTGGAGGTTCCTCCGCGAGGGCGGGCATCGAGGCCATACGGGTGTGGATACGCCATGTAGCGTGTGTCGCGGGCGCCAAGCGCCTCGCGGCGGCGCGCAACATCGTGCTGGAGAGCCCTCCTGCGCCCTCGACTCTGCCGCGGGAAATGGGTCAAAACCGCGGGAATCGCCACGCTGTTCCATCGTCAGCCAATCAAAAGTTTTAGGCTATCACGCAGCTCTTCTTCAGCCTGCTGGAGAGCTTCTTCTTGCCCGTCGTGCGTCGCTTCGTCGGCTCGAGCTTCAACGTCTCCCCCCCGTCTCCCCCCTTCTTCTTCCCCTTGCCCCTCATCCCGGGGGCGACGAAGTGCCCGGGCTCGGCCGCCTTCTTGCCAGCCGGCGACGCCGCCGCCGCGGGATCGGTCGCAACCGCCTCCCCCCGATCGATCAAGGTCTGCCTCGCCACCTCCCGTATGTCCATCGCGGGCGCCTGCGCCGCGCGAACGTCCCGGTCGCAGTGCGACCACTGCTCGACGAGGTAGTCGAACACCTTGTCCACGTTGAAGTTTTCCTTGACGCACACGCGGTAGAACTTGAGCCCGAGCCTGCGGCACAGATCCTCCGCCTCCTCCGGCGCCACTGCGGACGCGTCGATCATGTCCACCTTGTTCTGGCAGATGCACATGACGATGGGGCCGCAGACGTCCTCCACCTTGCGCTTCCACTCCTCGATCGCCTCGAAGCTTGCCCGGTCCGTCGTGGAGAACACGAGCACGGCGGCGCCCGCGCTGCGAGTCGGGAAGGGGGGGATTTGTTCAGAAAGGGTTTTTTTGAGATGTCAGTCGTGTGGCGTGGGGAGGCGCGAGGGAGGGTTTTGTCGGGGGACTCGCGTCGGGCGATCGGGTCGAAGTCGCACCCTCGGTAATACGTGCGTGTGATCGTGTCGAACTCCTCCTGCCCCGCGGTGTCCCAGACCATCACGCGCACGTCTTCGCCGATGCTGTCGATCCACCGCGTCTTCTCCATGAAGTCCACCCCGATGGTCTTCTTGTACTCGTCCGTGTACGTACCCATGCAGTACCGACGGATCATGGAGGACTTACCCACGCAACCGTTGCCGAGCACCACCACCTTGATCTCCTTCTCGAAGTCTTCCTCGATCATGGCCATCTTGTAGCGTTATCCGCGCGCCGGGTTTTTGAATTGCCAAAAAGTTGTCTCCGAGGAAAGTCTCATCAGCTCTCACTTCGAAGTGGGCACCTCGAAGCCGAAGCTCAGATGGGGGTGCTCTCCGAGGACGAGAGCGACACCAGCGCGCTCTTCACGGAGTCGGAACTCGACGATAGCGATCTCGACTTCGCGCGCCGGCGTCCTCGCGCGCCGGTGGCACCCCCGCGCGGGGCCCCAGCGAACGACGAGCGAGACGACGCGCCCCGGTTCAGCTCGGAGGACGAGGAGGACGAGCCACGACGCGCGCCCTCGCCTCCGCCCGCGGCTGCTCCCACGTGGGTCGGACCGAGCGCGTCATCGGGCGCAAGCACACGAGCCGCCGCGGCGGCCGCGGCGGCTCCCGTGGGCCGGCCGGGTGGAGCGACCGGCGGTGCGGTGCCCACCTTCTCGTTCTCGCATCGCGCCTTGGACTCGGGCATCGGAAGCGCGAGGCAAACATCGTACGCGCCCGCCGCGTCGTCGAGACCCCCACCCACCGCACCTTCATCGAGGGGGGGAACCGCGAGCGCGCAGAGCTCCCCGGCGCGACGCCCCACCGCGGCGTCGTCGTCACGGCCAAACTCGAGCAACATACTCGCCTCGGTCCTCGGCATCGACGTCGAGCGCGGCGTCGGGGGTTTTGACGACGAGGACGATTCATACGACGTCGCGTCCCCCCTGCGCGGGGGCAAGGAGAGCCGGAGGGACCGCGCGGCGAGGCTGGCGAGGGAAGGGACGTCGCGACGACAGGACCGGCGAGGAGAGTCTGACGACGTCGGCAAGGGAAAATCGCTCGGCTCGCTCAACCTCGCGGCGGTGGCGAAGTTCGGCACGGGCGCGAGGTGGTCCGCGCGCGGGTCCGGGCACGAGATCGGCGCGTGGACCGCGAGGCAGGCGACGCTCGCGGTGGACGGACGAACCACCGCGACGTGGCTCGTGGCGTGCGCCGCCGCGCAACTCCTCGGCGGTCTCGTCGCGTGCCTGTGGGAGTCGGGAGGGCAGTGGGCGGCGCCCGGTCACGACCTGCCCATCGCGGTCTTGACCGTCTGCGCGGCGCTCGCGGGCGGGAAGGGCGCGCTGGGTTCTAATTGGAGGACGCAGGCGGTGCTGCAGGTGGGTCACGTGTGCGCGCTGGCGTTCGCGTTGGGCCTCGACGTGTTCGTCATGGCTAGGATGTCGGACGTGATGGCGGCGACGATGGCGAGGCCGGAGCTGGCGGCAAACAGACGAGCGGCGCGCGGCGGGGTGGGCTTGGCGCTCGCGGCCAAGGCTTTGGCGCTACCACTGTCGATGATACACGCGATCAGAGTGGTTTGGCCTGGGCGCGGCGCGCCACGGGAGTAGCAAGCTTGGTCTAAAAGGTCACAAACTACCGTAAACTAACAACGCGGGTAAACCACAGATTGGGTCAGAACGAGTCGCGCGATGGGAAAGAAGCGCGCTGGCGAAGAGGCTTATCGGCCGCCCGCCGCCCCCGATGCGCCCGCGAAGACCCCGACGGGGCTGTCTCAGGTTGCCATCGTCGCGATCGTCGGCTACGTGATGCTCGCGGCCTCGGTTCTCGTGCAGCTCGGCACTCAACACGTGGTGCCGATACACTCGTCGCCGGCGGCGTTCGCGGGCATGCGCGCGACGGGGGCGCTCGCCGCGCGGACTCTCGCCCACGTCGAGCCTCACATTAAGCCCGGAGTCACCACCGCGGCGTTGGATGCGGTCGTGCGTGACTTCATCGCCGGTAACGGTGCAACCGCGGCCACCCTGGGGTACAGAGGCTATCCGAGCTCGTCTTGCATCAGCGTCAACGAGGTTGTCTGCCACGGGGTGCCATCGGACAAGGTCACGTTGAAGGCTGGGGACATCGTCAACGTGGACGTCACCACCGTGCTCAACGGATGGTACGGGGACACGAGCAAGACGTTCGTGGTCGGGGGCGAGGACGCGGCGAGCGATGAGGCGAACAGGCTGGTGCGAACGACGCGGGAGGCGCTCAGGCTGGGTCTTAATGGATGCAGGGCTGGCGCCAGGCTCGGGGACGTGACCGAGCCTATACACGAGCACCTGAGTCGCGCGGGGTACGGTGTCGTAAACCAGTTCAGAGCGCACGGCATCGGGCGGACGTTTCACGCGGCGCCGTTCATCCAGCACGGCAAAGGACGAAGGGGACAGGGGCTACTCCTGAAGCCCGGCATGTTCTTCACCGTCGAGCCGATGGCCAACGAAGGCACGGTGGCGACAAAGACCCTTAAGGACGGCTGGACTGTGGTGACAAAGGACGGGAAATTATCCGCCCAGTTCGAACACACCGTGGGGGTGGTGGAGGGCGGGTGCGAGGTGTTCACGCGCGTTCCGGGGAGCGACGCGTTCATCTGAAACCTTCCGCGTTTGCCGAGTGAGCGTCTAAAAGGTACCTTCGTACCGTCTCTACCTTCGTAACACTTGAGCGTAGTGAGAATCGCTCAGTCCGCGTGCGCCCTCCGCTTGTACTTCATCCAACCCCGACCCCGACCCGTGGCATCCCTCAGCGCCCCGCCCACCCTCGAGCGCCCGCCGCTCCCGCCGCGCAGGTACGCCGCCGCGAGGTACGCCCCCGCGCCGACGACGGCGACGACGGGAAACGCCCCCGGCGCGCGTTCGCGACTCGCGCCTGGCCTCGAGTGCTCCGCCCGGCAGCACCGCAGACCGGCCCTCGCGCGGGCCACCTCGTCACGGGCCCTGCTCTCGAACGCGTGCGCGGCGATGAGGATGGACGACGACATGGAGTGCGCCTCGTCCAGGTCGTGATTGTACAGCTTACCCCCGAGGTCCACGAACGCGGTTTCAACCCCGCGCAGCTCCTTCTCCAGCTGCGCCACCACCGACTGCGGCAGCGGACCAGGCGGTCCCGCGCGTTTCGGGTCCCTGTACAGGTAGTCGAGCCACGTTCCTCGCGACGACTTGAGCTCCACCCGTCCGTGGTCGTCTCCGGATGCGTCGCTAGCGTCTCCGGAGAGGGATCGAAACGGCGACGCGAGGAACTCATCCCCGAACGCCTCAATCTCCGCGATGCCGGCGCGAACCGCCCTCAACGCGGTGTCCACCCGCGTGAGCGCCGCGTTCCTCTTGGCCACGTCCTGCAACACCACGCTCATCGTCGGACACCCCGAGAACGGGCCAAACGGGTGGTGGCCCACCGCCCACAGCCAGTTCTCCACCTTGCGGCCGTGTATCGGGGACCAGCGCTCGGTCGGGGACGCGACGCCGCCGAGGGCTCGCGCGACGCCGGCGACGACGTGTCGCGTCGGTTCTCCCGGCCTCGCGTGAACCAACCTGTCGTTGGACGCGAAACGGATGGGAACCCACTCCCCGCGGCCGGCGCCGAGCTCCGCCACCTTGGCCGCCGCCGCCGTCGCCGCAGCCTTGACGCTCGCGTGCGCCGGGTGGCCCGCGGAGTGCATCTCGAGGAACTCCGCAGCCTCCGCGAGCTCCGCGGTCGCCGCCTCGGATTCGGCGTCCAGGTCCCGCGCCCACGCCCCGCGCTGCTCGGCGCCCGGTGCCGCCAGCTTGGGATCGCCGACGCCCTGCAGCGCGATGACCAGATCGTCCGCGGCGGCCACCATGGACTCGCCGTCGATGAGGACGCCGGGGGGTAAGCCCGCGAGGGAGAGGACGTACACCGGGACGACCCTCGTGCCGCGCTGCTGCTTGGGTTTGGGTTTGTACCCCCGTCTGGGCGTGTCCCCGCCGTCGTCGTCCTCCTCGGTCAAATCCGCCAACCGATTCGCCTGCGCGTAAAACGCCGCGTCTAGGTCCGGATCTTCCAGACCCACGAGCCCCGACGCCAGCAAGTCCGCGCTCCGGCGAAACTCCTCCAGGAGCGTGGCGCCGTCGAGGTATCGCCGCGCGGTGACGTGGTAGGTGTGCTCGTGCCCCGGGCCGATTCCCGCGTTGCGACGATCCGCCCTCGACGAAGTTCGGAGCGATCGGAGCACCGCGGCGGTGAGGCGCTTGTGCTCGTGGAGGTTGTGGGTACCCGTCATGAGCACGATCTCCTGCCCGGGCTGGAGCATCTTCTTGGCCTCCTCCTTGACGAGCTCGACGTCGAGGTGCCGAAACGGTCCGGCGCTCTCCAGATCGAGCGGCCAGAACGAGTTATGGTCCCTGAGGACGACGACGGGGATCATGACTCGTTCGGCGAAATCGAGCGTCTCCGCGGCGACATCCGGCGCCAGAAGGTGACGCACGCTCGACAGCACCAGGGTGGAGAGCCGCCCGCGCATGTGCGCGTCCCTTCGCATCGCCAGGTCCGCTCTCGTCGCTTCGTCTTCTTTTATTCCGTTTTCTTCCAGGTACCGCGCGTACGGCAGCAACAGCGGACCGAGCCGCGGGAGCGACGTCTCCGTCGTGGTCGCCGCGTCGCCCCAGTCGGTTCCATCCGTTCTTTGAAAAAGCCCAGTGGGAGCCCCAGTGGACCGCCCCGATCCGTTCTCCGCGCCGCCCACGCCCCGCCCCACCCGCGTCAACGCCGCGGGACCGGCGCCGAGGTCGAGCACCGCGTATCGCCCAGCACCGACCCACGCCGCCGCGGCGCCCTCGCCGTCCATGTACCTGTACCTGTACGCGTACCCGCACTCCTCGGCGAGAAGCTCCGGCGGGGACAGCGTCTCCGGCGGCGCCTGCGATATGCCCCTCGCGTCCCTCCAGTCCAAGGCGTCGTGATCTTTGCCCGGGTCCATCCGACACTTGTCCGGGTTGACGACAAACACGGCGACGGGCTCCAGGTTACGCACCGTGGGATTGAGCGACGCGAATATCTTGCGGTAGACAAAGTCAACCGCGTTCTCCACCGGACCCGCCGCCTCGACCTCGTACGCGCGCCACCGCTTGTTGTTGTTGTTGTTGTTATTATTGTTGTCGCTGTTGTCGTTCGTGGACGAGACGTCGCCCCACGGGTGCGGCGGCGGCTCGTCATCCGCCGGCTCCGCAGAGTGCGAAATGGCAGACTCGATCGTGCGCAGGTGGTCGGTGCCCGCGTGGACCACGTTGTAGTGGAGCTCGATGCTGACCTCCAGCGGCCGGCCGGTGCTCATGGAGCTCGGGCGGAAGTGTCCGAATGATTGTCGGAGGAACGTCTCCAGCGCCTTCGCGTCCGCCCTGTACCTGTACCCGCCGTCGCCGTCGAAGCCGACGAGCACGATGTTCACCTCGAGCGGGAGGACCAACGGGGCGTCGTGTCTGTCGTGCAGCAGCGCGTGCGCGCTCCTCTGCACCTCGCCGCGGACCTTCTCGAAGAGGGCGTGCGTCCACCTGCCGCCCCTCGATTGCGACGGGGATGCCTTGGTGCCGCTCCCCGCCGGGGTCTTCAGCGGGCCGGTGGACGCCTTGTAGATCCTCGTGGGGCGCACCTGGCTCACCTTCGGCTGCGCGACGACCGGCGAGGCGGTGATCGCGATGAAGAGCGTGAAAATGATCAGCGCCATGGCTCTCATGGGCACTACAGGAGCCATCGCCGCCGCCACCTATTCGCTAGATGCGCCCAACCGCGGCCAGCACCGGCGCGATCGGCACCCTAAAAAAATGGCAGGCGCAGCACGAGCATCAGCAGGCGGAATCTCGGTCCTGCCGAGAGCACGAGCCTCGGATTCCTCAGACGGCAACCGACGAAGCGGGGCCAATTTTCACGACTCCAAGTTGGCCCGGCCGCAGATATTTTTTGAAACGAATCAAGATTGTTGGTTCGTAAACTGGCGTTTGTGATGAAACGCATCCGTTTTTTTGGGATTTGCCGCCCAAATCTGCACTGAAAATATTTTCACGCGGTTCCAATTATACGCGATCTGGCGGCCCGAACCGGCCACAACTCTCGCGCGCTAGCACCCGCAACCGCAAAACTTTCCCCAAACCCTTCCCACCATGGCTCCGAAGAAGGCTACCCCCAAGAAGGCCGCGCCCAAGAAGGCCAAGACTGCCCCCAAGTCCCCCAAGGCCACCAAGACCATCAAGAAGGCCACCAAGAAGGCTGACAAGGCTGACAAGCCCAAGCGTGCCCCCGGCCCCTACATGCTCTTCTGCAAGGCCATGCGCGCCAAGATCGTCGCCAAGAACCCCAAGATGACCTTCGGCGAGGTTGGTAAGGAGCTCGGCGCCCAGTGGAAGAAGCTCTCCGACGCCGAGAAGAAGAAGTACGCCAAGTAAGTCCCCGGCGAAGATCATAATTGCCGCGTGAGAATTACGGGTTGAATTTTGGCGAGGAGGCCCCGCGCCTCGGGCACGCTGACTTCGGGAAGACGACGCGCGACGCGCGGAAAAGTTTACAACTAGGACATCTTCATAGTTGTAGTCGCTTAAATCACAGGATACGTCGAACGAACATCGCGAACACGGCTCGCTTCCAACTGCCTCCCTTCAGAAAAAGGAACCGATAAAACCCCCCCCGCCTTCCTACCTCCCTCTCGTGACGCACGCAATTCTTTCCGAGATGAACCTCGATGGACGCGTCCGGCGCGGGACTGGGACTCTCTCTCGCGAACGTCACGCTCGACACGCGTCTGAACCCTACTCTTAACACGTGCATCACTGTTCGAACTGCCGGCTTCGATGGGTTACCCGATTGTCACCTGATTACCTCCCTACGCTAGATATCGAACCCGGCACTCGAACGCAACCGCCGCCTCAACGTCGCGGGAGTCCGCCGCTCTCCCCGCGTACGCGGGTCGCCTAAGCCGGTTGAAGCGGGGACACCGGCGGCTCGTTGAACCGCCTCGCCGCGGCTCGCGCCAGCGCCAGGTACCCGTCCACGCCCGCGTTGGCACGCGACGCGTCGCCTCGCTCGGCGCGCCTCGTCGCCGCGGCGCAACCCGCGGGCGACGGCGGCGGCGTCGCGCGATCCCCGTCGTTCCGCCACCCGACCCATCCCGCGGACGCCTGCGACGACGCCCTCGCCGCCGACTTGGCGCGCGAGAGGAGCACGTGCGGGTCGCGCGATGACGCACGCCGCGAGGGGGGAGGAGGCGACCCGGGGGGAGGACCCATCGCCGGAGACGCTCGCCGGAGATTCTCGCCATTCTCGCCTGCGTCGAGTCGAGACGACCCGGGGATTGTCGACGGTTCGACGTCGTCGTCCGAGGACCCGGTCGATGCGTCCTCGGTCCCCAACCCACCCCCACTAAACCCTAAACCTTCGAGCAGCGGCGATCGCACCCGGGAGGATAGATTTCGCAGAGCCCCGCGTCGGCGCGCGTCCGCCTTGGCCTCCTCCCTCGCCGCGTACGCGTCCAACTCGGCTCTTATCTTCATCGCGTTTTCCTCCGAATCCGTCTCTCGAAGCCGAGCCAGCCGCGCGACCTCGCCCCGCGCCAGCTTCGCCGCGTCCCTCGCGTCCCTCAGGTCGGTCGTGAGTGCGTGGTTCGTCGATTCGAGCCGAACCAACCTGGCGTCCAACCTGGTCTCGGCGTCCAACCGCGCCGTTCTCGCAGCCTCGCGGACGACGGCGTCGCGCTCGGCCCGTTCCCGCACGAGCTCCTCGACGCACCGGTTCAGCCGTTCCGATTCCCTCGCGATGACAGCCACGTGGCGCCACGTGGCAAACACGACGCGGGCCATCCGCGTCCCGTCGCGACCTTCCAGCTTCCACCGCCGGTGAACGTTCGCCAGCACGTTCGGGACGGCGCGATGGAGCTCGTCCAGTCGTCTGCGCGCGTCGGCCAGCTCGCTGCTGGTGAGCTCCAACTTTGCCGCCGCGTCGTGTTTGTCCCTATCCGACACCTCGCACCTACCCGTGAGGTTCGCGACCACGTCGTCGAACAGTTTACGTCGCCGCGCGTGCTCCGCGGCCATGCGCGTCGTCTCCCGCGCGATCTTCCCCTCCGCCTCAGCCTTGACCATCTCCACGATCCTGTCCCGCTTTTCCTCTCTCGACTTTTCCGCGGAGAGGAGCCGATCGGCGGCGACGCCGGCCGCCGCGGATGCCGACGCCGCCGCCTCCTCGTGCGCGTGCGCCTCCGCCCTGGCGCGGTCCGCCTCGGCTCTGGTGTGCTCAAGTTCCAAACCGAGCTCGTCAATCTCGGCTTCGAGCCTGCGACACTCCGCCTCTTCCCTCGCCGCGGCGCCCCGCGATATCTCCAGGTTGGTCCTCAGCCCGTCGTTCTCCGCCCGCGCCGCCGCCAAGCCGGACTCGAACCTCGCCTCCATCGCCCTCACCTCGCTCGCCAGGTCCTCGGAGTAGTACCCCTGCCTGGCGAGCGCGCGCGTCCTCGCGAGCGCGCGCCACACGCAGCCGAACCGCCGAGCCGCCTCTCCCTTCGCCCTCTCCCTCGCCTCCCTCGCCTCCCTCGCCGCCGCGCGTCCCTCCGCCTCTTTCGCCGCCGCCTCACACGCGAGTCTCACCGCCTTGGCGACGGCGACGTCGAAGTTCACGGCCACCTTACGCGCGGGGAACGCGTTCGACGCGTTATCCGCCGCGTCGAACGCTCGCGATACGAACAACCCCGGGGGCTGCTCCACCGCGGGGTCGCACGGGAGCGAGTGCCCGGCGTCGCACGCGAGGGAGAGCACGGCGAGCTCGTTGGGCCTCGGGGCCGAGGTCTCCGCGATCGACTCGGGGTGTTTGAACGTGAGGGTGAGCTCGATATCGTCCCCAGCCGCGATGGCGCCCTGGTTGGGCTTGACGAACACCTCGTCGGGATGGAGAGCCTTGACTTTGAAGAGCACGGGCGCGGCGCCGGGGTTGTGGACGACGACGGTGCACGGCTGGAAGCGCCACGCGCCGTCGTCGTCCGCGGTGATGCACGACGTGATCTTCGTCGGCGCGACGACGGGAGGCGGCGCGGCGCGGCGGTCCGGCGATACGCGCATAGCGGGTCGCGGGGCCCCGGTCGTCACGGCCGAGGCCGGGTCGGAAGCTGCCGGGGCCGGGTCGCCGCCGTCCCCGTCGCTCCCGCGCGCCTCCTCCGCCGGCTGCTTCTTGCGACTCGGCGAAAAGAACCCCATCGCTCGTGATGTCCGCGACGGCGCTCGCTCGGGTGGGTCTCCGGGAGCGGCGGTGCTCCCGGCGCACCGGCGGTTTTCGGGGATGCGATTTTGAGTTCCCCTTGAAACCAAAAACATCTCACAGGAATCGAAAGGTGCCGTCTCGTTCGGAGCCAGACCATGTCGCTCCGAAGACTCGCGACGAAGGCCCTGACGGGAGCCGCGACGTTCCAGCGCGCGGTTTCCCATGGTTCTAACGGTTCAATCGCCCGGACCGCGACGGGCGCGGAGGCGGCGTTGCGCACGCTCGCTCGTCAGGCGCCCGGCGGAAGACGCTTCGCCAGCGCCTCGACAAATCCCGACCCCGCCAAGGCTTGGTCGATGTACTACACGCACGAGAACGCGTACCTGAACTGGGTTCGCAACGGCGCCACGTTCACCGCGGTGGGTATGGCGTTCACCATGTTCAAGGGTCAGACTGAGCACGCTCCGGTATCTTTGGGGGGATGCGTGGTACAGGCGATGGGGGCGAGTTACATGGTTTTGGGGGCAACGCAGTACGTGATCTCCAGCTTGGCTCTAAGGAATCTGATGGGCATATCCCCGGTGGGGTGGGCGTGGATATCTCTCAACGCATCGTGGCCCACAGCCCTTTACCTTATCGGTCTCTCGTGCTTTCACGGCCTGCACCCGCGATGGTTGCTGGGCCTCGTCGCCGATAACTCAGCAGTGCTGCCGGCAAGACTCCAGGAGCGGGTCTTCCAGCTCGTTGCAGAGGCGAGGCACAAGGAGTTCGAAGAGAAGCCCAAGCCACGTCGAGCGGGGACGAGGACGGGGTTCTGACTTCCGAGTCTGCGGGTGCTATCGCCATAAGCCAGGTATGACAGTTTGGCGGAGAAGACAATACTACTGAAGTAACTAGCTCTAGTAGAGCATACTTTCGTACCTTCGTAACTAACATCCAGGTCTAAGTGTTGCCTAAATTGCACGACGTTATCAACCGTTCGCCCATGTGACGCGGCGCATCGCCGATGGGGCGCAGTCGCAAACACGAGCCTCCCCGGGGGGGACTGAACGGGTACTTGGCATGGAACAGGAACCATCTGGTCCGCTCGTTCCTGGGCCTTCCCGTCCCTCCGAAGGAGTTCAGACATCCCGAGTTCTTCGAAGCGTTCGCGAAGTTGGACGCCGAGAACAACAACGCTCCCCGGAGCGGCAGCGGCGTAAAG
>Ga0181573_10001801_pt1 | contig 20535 bp, 9 predicted proteins | sample 101ome_25_FD_148643 | JGI IMG/M metagenome (GOLD analysis project Ga0181573, IMG submission 148643) | Coastal salt marsh microbial communities from the Groves Creek Marsh, Skidaway Island, Georgia - 101409BT metaG (spades assembly) | ecosystem: Environmental > Aquatic > Marine > Intertidal zone... | reverse complement strand
GGGGCGCCGGGACGACAGGAGCCGCGACGCCGACAGAGACCGGGGGCGCCGGGACGACAGAGACCGGGGGCGCCGGGACGACAGGAGCCGCGACGCCGACAGAGACCGGGGGCGCCGGGATGACAGAGACCGGGGGCGCCGGGACGACCGAAGCCGCGACGACGACAGGGACCAGAGACGCCGGGACCGGAGCCGCAACGCCGACAGAGACTGGGGGCGCCGGGACGACCGGAGCCACGACGATGATGGACGTCGCCGGGACGACGACAGCCGCGGCGACCGACGCGGCCTCGCCCCCAAGGCGCGCACTCCCCCTCCCGACCCCGGCATCGATCCCCGCGAGGTTGAGCGCCGTCGGCGCGAGGCTGCCCGGATCGCCGAACGCCTCGCCGATCGGGCCCGTGCCGAAGCCGCCGCCGCCTCCCGCCGCCCCCTCGCCGTGGACACGACCGCCCCGGTCGGAGCGGGCGGCGACCACCTCGACTCCCGCTCCGGTCCTCCCTCGACCCGATTCGTGTGGGAAAAGAAGATCGAGCGGGACGTGGTGGAGCGCGGGGCGAGCCGCAAGGACTATGGGTCGGCGGCCGAGCGGGCCCGGGCGGCGGCGCGGGCGGCGGAGCTGGAGGAGGTGCGGGCGATGCGCGTCAAGCGAGAGCAGGAGAGGGCGCAGCGCGAGGCGGATAGGGAGCTCGAGGACCGCGACGCCGCGCGGGCCGAGGCCGATGCGCTGGAGACGCGGGAGCTGGCACAGGCACGCGACGCTCTGGCGCGCGGGGCAGCCATTCGCATCTCGGACAACCGGGGGACGCCCGCAGACTCTCTCATCCGAGTCGCACTACTCGCGGACGAGCTTGGTCTCGCCGACGACGGGCTGGGCCCCGCCGAGGGCGACCCCATCGCGGCGGCGCTGGCGGGGGAGGACGCGTCGGGGTGCTGGGCTTGCGTCGCCTCCCTGGAAGCGGCCCTCGAGGCCGACAGGGGAGCGATGCCTGACCCGGACTTGAACGCCCGCCGCGTCTGGTGGGAGTCGTGCCTTGTCGCGGCGCGGGCCGAGGCCGAGGCAAGGGAGCGGGAGGAGGCGGCCGAGGCGGAGCGCCTCCGGGGTGGGGCCGGGGCCGCCTCGACGTCGGGGGCGGCGGCCGACGCTCCCCGGCCCCGCGACGCCGTCGTCCCTGGCGTCGAGGCCGACGTGGAGGAGATGATGCGAGGCCGCTCCTCCGCCGAGTTGGATGAACTGAGGCGGGAAGCCGCTGAGTTTGCCGGGGCCGGGGAGGATCCGGAATACTGGTCGGCGGTGGGGGCGCTGCTGACGGTCGGGGCGGCGCGGGCGCGGGCGTCGGAGTGTCGGAGGGACCGCATCGCGGCGTGGCGGGGACGAGGAGAGCTCGTTGGGCGAGGACCATTGTCCGGCGTGCCCGCCGAACATAGTCGGCGGGAGCGGGAGGAGGCGGCGGCACAGAGTGCGGAGGCGTTCGAGGCGGCGATGGCGCTGCCGGGGCCGCCGCCGGGGCCGCTGCCGCCGGGGCCGCCGCTGGTGGAGCCGCCGCCCAAGGCCGAGGGCACCGCGCCGGGCTCGCTGGCCGAGGCCCTGGCCCTTGAGGAGGCCGAGGCGGCCGCTGCACCGGCGGTTCCATCCGCTCAAGCGGCCGGCGGCGACGAGGCGCTCGATATCGACTCGGATTCGTCCGGCGACGGACCCGAGGACGCTGCGCCTGCCGCTCCCGCCGTGCCCGCCCCCCCCGCCCCCGCCGTTTGCTCGCCCCTACCTTCCCCCCGCCCGCTACTCATCCCGCCCTACGTCCCCGGACGATGGTCCCCCCCCCCGGTCCGGGTACCCGCGCTCGCCTCGTCGGCTGAGATGGAGGCGGCTGAGGCGGCCTTCCGGGCAGGGACGGGGCCACCCCCGGGGCCTGCACCCCCAGGGGTCCCTCCGGGCGCCTCCTGGGATGTGGTGGACGAGGAGGAGGACGCGGCCTGGCTGAGGGCGGCCCGCGCCAAGACGGCCTGGGCGGCGGCGCGGCGCCTGGCCATGGCCCAGGGCGGAGCCGCCGCAGCCGCGGGCATCGTCGCGGCGGCAGCGGCAGCGTCACCCTCGACCGGCCATCCAGGTGGCGGCGTCCAGGCCGAGGCAGGCCTTCGCGCCCGTCTCGCCGCCCGTGGCGCCGGCGGCTCCGCCGGCACTGCCGCCTCGGCCGCCGATGCGGCCGACCGCCGCCTCGAGGCGGAGGCCCTCCGGGCCATGCGCGCCGCCGACGCGGGCCGTGACGACGACCCCTCTGTCGGCGGAGATCTAGACCTTTCCCGGGCCTCCGAGGTGGCCCTGGCCGGACAGGTCTTCTGGTGGCGCGATCGCCACGCCCCACGTCGGCCCCGTTACCTTAACCGAGTGGCCACGGGGTTCGATTGGACCAAGTACAACCGGGCCCACTACGATTCGGATCACCTGCCGCCCAAGGTCGTGCAGGGATATAAGGCGAGAGACGTGGGGTGCTCCCGCGGGGGGGGTTCCGGGTTTGTCCACATTCCGTGTCCGTCTTGTCGACGGCGTTCTCCGTCACGTCCCCTCGCAGTTCAACATCTTCTATCCCGATCTCCTCGACCCCTCGGTCGCCCCCACGTACACGATCGAGCCCGATCCGACCTCTTCCGACGGGTCGACGTGCGTCCTGCGCTTTCGGGCGGGTCCTCCATACGAGGATGTGGCCTTCCGCGTCGTCAACAAGCGATGGGAGACGTCTCCCCGGCGTGGATTCCAGTGCGTCTTTGACCGTGGCTGTTTGCGCCTATACTTTTCGTTCCAGCGGCCGGGGTACCGGCGGTAGACGAGAGGGGTGGGGGGGAAGGCCGACGCGTCGCACGCCTCGAGTCGACGCTCTGGTGCGGTGCCGTCCCATGTTCACGAGGTCCCGTCACCAATCGTCTGCCACCCCCCCACCCACCGCCCCCCGACCCCGCACCTCGACGTCCTCTAGCGACAACATCCCACTCAATTCGCTGACCACCTCGTCGTCCTCGAGAGACCGGTCCTCGAACGGTAGGGGGGGGGGGACTGCTGGGGTGCATCCGTGGCCGGGGCGGGGGCGGGGGCAGGGGCGGGGGAAGGGGCGGCGCCTCGTACTCCCGCGCCCCCCCCGACCGGCCCCTCCGGCGGCAGGTCGAGATCGTCCCAGTCGAGGGATCCCGTGCCCTCCCCGGACCCCGACCCCGACCCGGACGCCGCGGGCGAGGGGTCACTCTGCAGCAGGGCCGGCCTCTGCCCGGTTGGCGATGCCCCGGGCGACGCGCCCCGGGCATCGGCCGCGTCAGACAGGGCGCCGTCCGACTCTGCCCGGGGCAGCGTCGCGCCCGGGGGAAGCGTCGCGCCCAGGTCGACTCCGTCTTTCCCCCCGCCCGAGGACGGCCCTGGGCTTTCCAGCTCTGACGGCACGTCCTCGGCGGAGGCGGGGTCGCTCGAGGGAGGGTCGCTCGCGGAGTCCCCTCCGCCGAGGGCGCCCGAGGGGCCGCCCGTGCCCCCCGGCGTTGCCGCCGCGGGCCCGACGGGGGAGGACGCCGCAGTCGGTGCCGGGGCGGTCGCCATCTCGGCCTCAGGCGCCTCGAATCCGTCGTCGCTGTAGTCGTCCTCGCTCGCGTCCAACAGGTGGGGCGGAGAGGCGCGGGCGTGGTCGGCCTGAGCGAGGCCCTCGGTCAGCGACTGGGGGGGCATGGAGACGGCCTCGCGGTCGTCGCTGTCCGAGGCGGGGGACGACGACTCGTCCCCCGACCCGGGGAGAAGGACGCCGCCCGGGGCAGGGGCGGCCCCCCCGCGGGAACGGCCGCCCGACCGCGGGGCGGGGGGGGACGGCGTTTTGTTCGGCCGCTGGGGGCTGGACCGCGGGGGGAGGGGCGACGAGGGTCGGGCGTCCTCGGGGGGCTCGGGGGTGTCCCGCCGCTTCTCCGCGTTGGGAGGCGAGGAGGCAGCGGGCGGGGTCGGGGGCGGGGCTGCGCCGCTTCCACCGTCGCCCGGCGTCGCTGGCACCGCCGAATGGGGCCGTGTCGCCGCCGGCCCGGAGGAGAGGGGCGAGGATCCCCCGAGTCCGAGCCCGAGTCCACCGTTCGCGAGGAGGCGCACCAGCTCGGGCGCCTCCTTGGCCTGCGTCTCGTCGGCCGTGGGGGGGGCGACACCGGCCCCGAGGCCCCCAAGGCCATGCCGGGCCCAGTGGGCGCGCAGGGCGTCGGCGCCGCCCGCCTCGGGCTCGAGTACGCCGAGGGAGAGGCCGAGGCCGCACCACTGAAGGAGGTCGTGGACGAGGCGGAAGGCCTCGGCGCCCTCGGGGCGGGCGAGGAGGGCGGCGACACGGGGACGCGGGGTTCTGCGCTGGGTGGGGTCGTCGGCGTCTGGGCCGGGCGGGTTGGCCTCTTCGTCGATCGCCCGGAAGACCTCGTGGCGCAGACGGGCGCGCAGATCGGTAAGAACACCACGGCGTTCAAGTGCGCGCGCCACTGCCTGCGGTAGGGTCGGAACGGGGGGGCGTCGCCTCGGGCGCGGTTTCGAGCCGGCGCCGGTCGTCGCGGTCCCTTCGCTGTCGTTCACGAACAAAACTTCAGCGGGGGCGAAGACAAAGCGTAATGAGGAGACACAGACCATGGTTCCAGCAGCGCGCTGGAGCCACCGCGTATTCCGCAGGCGCGGTGTTGGCCTCGCCTCCTTTAGCTGCCCGATGCGGTCAGTTTCCGCCATTTTCGCAGGCCTCTGAGGGAAGAACGCGCCTCACGGGCGCCGCTGTTCCCGATTATAGGTGGCGTCTTCCTATGTCGAAGGAGCTGTCGCGGTCTCGGCCGCCCTCGTTTGTCCACTGCCGATTTGTCCGCCCTCAACGACAGCGGCCGGCCTTCTCTCAGTTTGCTGGCGCTAAAAGTGGCGAGTCAGAACCGTGGGACGACACGGCAGCCTCATTGGACCCTCGAGCGCTATTTCGGCGTTCCCTCTGCTCGGGTCGCTCTCCTCGCTAACGTCTCGATTCGTCGCTCCGATGGCGCGGCGCGTGAGTCTTGGACGCTCAGTCTCCGCTCTTGCCGCGTCGGACCGGTTTGCGATCGACGCGCCGTCCGCGCGCCTGTCCGACCGGCGGCGTCGCTCCTCCTGCTTCTCTGTGGTCTCGTAGAATGATCGAGCTTGTCGGGCGTTATCTCTCGTGGCCGTTGGGGATGGAGGACCGCCTCGAACCGGGCTCGGCGCTCGGCGGGAGCGACCGCGCCGGCTGCCGAACCCGGCCGCCGGCCTTACTGGGTCTCTCGCGACATCCGGGCTTTTGCCGATCGATTCATCGCCGTATCTATGTGACTTTACGTCTGACCCGCGAGGCCGATGGGTCCGCCAGTCCACATCGTGCCGAATTGATGGGCGCAAGCGGCGCCGAGGCCGCATCCCTCCCTGCCTCTCAAACCCCTTCTCCCAATCCGTTTCCACTCCGCAGCGCCGACTCAGCGAAGCCTAGCAACATGGCCGACGTCAAGAAGAAGACCGCCGCCCCCGCCGAGCAGAGTCGCATCCGCATCACTCTTACATCACGTTCTGTCCCCTCCCTCGAGAAGGTCTGCACCGACCTCATCCGCAGCGCCCGGGACGTCTTCCGCGCCGGTGCCAACGACGACCAGAAGGTCAAGGGCCCCGTCCGCCTCCCCACCAAGACCCTCCGCGTCACCACCCGTAAGGCCCCCTCGGGCAACGGTACCCAGACGTGGGACGCCTACGAGCTCCGCCTCCACAAGCGCCTCATCGACCTCCACTGCCCCCCGGACGTCGTCCGTCAGATCACCAACATCCAGATCGAGCCCGGTGTGGACGTCGAGGTCACCCTCCAGGACTGAGGGGGCGTTTTCGGGCGTTGCTGTGATTTCTTGAACGGCGCAATCGAGTGGGGTCACCCCCCTCCCCTCCCTCTTCCTTCCCTCCGCTCCCTCTTTCCATCCTACATCGACATGGTCGCCCGGTCCCACTCGATACCCGCGCGCGTCAGCACCGCGAGCCCCCCCGCGTCGCGCGCACCCGCGAGCTCGTCCGGGGTGCGCACGAGGAGAGTCCCACAATAGGACAGGCCGTTGACGCCTAGGGGGGGAACGCCCTCGACCCCTTCGGCAGTGGCGCGGGACCGTGGCACGGCGACGAGGACGACGGGGGGCTCCGGGGAGGAGGATGAGGCCGGGGGCAGGCGGAGGGCGACAACGTTGTAGCTGCGGGGAGCCGGGGGCAAGGGATTCCCGCGCGCGTCGGTTGACGCGGGCCGGCAGAGACTGGGGCCACACGAAGTCGCGGCGCGGGCGACGAGGGCGGCGCACACGGACGCCAGACGGGGACCGTCGGGGTCAGGCACTGCCGCACACACGGCGATGTAGGGGAGGGAGCGCACGTCGGCGGCCACGAGGGGGCCGTCGGCCGCGCCCCCGCCACGCGCCGCCAGCGCCGCCAGGACAGCGCCCAGCAGCGGGGGCGGCGTCGCAGTGGAGCCCCCCCACGACGATCCCGCGGGCCAGAGGGCGTCCGGGGGGGGCTCATCGTCGCTCGTTCCTGGGGCGGGTGGCGGCGGGTCCTCGGGCTTGCGCACCCGCTCTAGGAGCTCCCCCCCGTCCCCGCCTCCCTCTCCAGTCGCCACGGCCGACAAGGGCACTGTCTGCACGTGCCGGTGGGGCTGACTGGCCCCGCTCTCGGGCCCGCAGTTGAAGAAGGCCACCCCTCCCTCCGGATAGCCCTCGCGAAGCACGGCCAGTACGGCGGCCCAGTCGGCGCCGTCCAGTGGCCCCTCCTGCGACGCAAAGTCAGTCGTCGTAACCAGCCCGTGTCGCTCCGCCACGTTGAACTTGTTCAGAAGGAAGCGATGTGCCTCGGAGGCGTCGTCGAGCCAGGAGGACAGGGAGTCAGCCACGACGAGGGCGGGGTCGGGGGGCAGAAAGGGGTTGCGGTCGGCGGCCTTGGGGGCCTCGTTGGAGGCGGTCCCGCCGCCGCCGACGGCGGGCTTGGCTGCGGCGCGCTCGGCGGCGGCGGCGGCGTCCTTACCCTCGAGGGCTGCGCCGGCCCGGCGCACGAGAAAGGGGGGGTGAGGGCACCGCATATCGTAGGGATCCGAGTAGATGCGGGCGGGGCGCGTCTCGATGTGAAAGGACGCGCCCGCGGCGGCTGGGGGCAGGCGTTGGGGGCGGCGTGGGACTAAGGTTGGTGGTGCGGCGATTAGGTAGCATCGATCGAGCGCTCGACCACGCGATCGGATCTCAGCTATCTTTTTTTTCTCGTGGGACTCGCCCGCGTTCTCATAGCGCTCCGCTAGAAGCCGCGCAAGCGACGGCGACCCATCGCTACCAGCACTGGCCGTTGCCCGCGGCAGACTTTTCGCCATCGACGCGGGAATTTCCATCCCGAATACTATGGAGGACATACCGAGGACGCTTGAGGTGAAGCGTCGACCACGAGCGGCAGCGAATTGGAGAGGGAGAGTGGCACGACGACCCGTCGTCGCCGAGGCCGCCGCCCGCAACGCCCCAACCCCTCCCTTCCTTGCAAACACGACGCGAGCGCCGCGTGAGCTCCCCGCCATGCACCCGCACCGGGACGTCGGCCAGCGCGCACGAGGTCGCGGCGAGGCGCGGGGAGGGGGGGGCGCGAGTGACGAAACTGTCCGCCGGGGGCGTAGGGTCGGTCCAGCGTTCGTGCCATCTTCGTTCGAGTGCACACCCCTCCCAGCGCCTTCCCTCTATTCTTTATGTTTGGTTGGTTTTATAGTTTGCTGCTGAGCCTCCCTCGTTGGTCCCGCACATCAGAGGTCTCCGTAGTCGAGGAGCTCCCGCTGGTTGGTGGGGGCGTCGTGGTCGTGGTAGCCGCGGCCCCGGCCGCGTCCGTCGCCGCCCCCGCCACGGGCCCCGCCGCCCCCGCCGCGGCCCGGCAGCCCACCGGCGCGACCCCCCTTCCCCGCGCCCCCACCCGCGCTCCGCCGCGCCCCCTCGGCCCGGTCCTGCTCTGCTAGGGCCTCCAGCGCGGCCTCAGCAAAGACGGCGTCGGCCGCGGACGCCCTTTCGGCGGCGAGGCGCTCGGCATGCTTGAGCCGGACGTGCTTGACCACGTACTCGACAGCCCGGAACTTTTTCGCCGAGAGGGTGCACCCCCACACCCCCTCGTCGTGGCGCTCGCAGCAGGAAGCGATCCAGGCGTCGACGCGGGCGACGACGCGGGCCTCCAGCCGCGCGACAGCCACGAGAAGGGGGTCGCGGCGGGACGCGCGGCCGCGCCACTTGAGGCTGAGGCGGGCGAGGTGGGCGAGGCGGCGGGCGACCCTCTCGGCGGGGTCGCCGCCTCGGTCGCCGCCTCTACCGCCGCGGTTGTCGGCGCGGTGGTCGGCGCCAGCGGGCGACGGGGCGGCGGCGGCACCATCTGTGCCCCCGTCTGCCTCCATCCCTTCGGCGGCGGCATCGGCGCCCCCTGCCGCAGCCGCCTCGCCCCCCTCAGATAACCGCGGGCCCCCCGCCGCCACCACCGTCGCGTCATCGGCCCCCGCCTCGCCGGCGCCCGTGGGCCCCCGGGGCTCCCCCCGCGCAGCCCGGTCCCGGCCCAGTCGCTCTGCGAAGTCCGCCGGGAGAACCTCCGCCCCCGCGTAAAAGTCGACCCCGTGGACTCTCCAGAGGTAGGTGAGGGCGACGTCGAGTCGATCGACCACCGCGGCGTCGGCCCGGACGCCCGCGGCTGCCTGGGCAGCGGCGTCGTCCGGGCGGCCCGCGGCGGCCTCCCACCCCGAAGGGAGGGGGCCGAGGCCGGCAAGCCGGGGTGGGTTCCAGGCGTCTCCGAGGAGGGGGGCCTCAGGGGGCGGGCCGGCGGCCGGCGCGGTGGTGGCGGTGGCGTCGGCCGAGACGGCGGCGGCGGCGTCACCGGCGGCCCCAGCTGCGGCGGGAGGCGCCACCGCGTCGGCGGGCGCAGCGGGGGGGGGGCCCGGCCACCCCGCGAGGAGGGGGTTGCCCCCTTCGTCATCCTCCCCCCCTTCCCCCGCGCCCCGCTCGGTGTCGAGGGTGTGGATGAGCCAAAGGGCGATCCTAAGGTCTTCCGCGACGCGGGCCGGGGTCCAAGCCTCGCCCGGCGCCGGGTTAGACGTGGCTGGCGCACGGCTGCCAGACCCCGCCGAGCCAAAGCAGGGGGCATTGCCCTGCCGCCACCCCTCGCCCCCTTCGGCCGCCAGGGCCGTCAGCGCGGGCCCCTCGGGCCCCGCCTCGGCGAGGCGCGCCACAAAGGCTGCGGACGCCCGGCGGGCCTCATCCCCCCGCGCCTCGGCGGCCTCCCTGGCTGCGTCGGGGTGGTGCAGCGACCGCCACCGGGCATCGTCCGCGACGAGAAGATGCCGTGCCCGGAGGCGGTCGCCCGTCTCCCGCTCGAGGTACTGGCGGTACAGGATCTCAGCTTGCTGCGCCGTCGGCACGTCGTGCGGCAGCGACGCGATGAAGTGCTTGAATGACAGGGGGGCGCCACTGCCGGCGCCGGGGCCCCAGTCCACGTAGGGCGCGGGGCCCCCGCCAGCCCCGGAGGGGTGGGGGCCACCAGGGCCCCCGCCGTACCCCCTACCACCGTCGTACCCGCCGCCACCGCCACCGCCTCCTCTGTAACCCCCGCCCTGGCGGGGATCCCAGCCGGGCTGGGCGGGAGGGCCGCGGCGCCGGCCGCCGCCGGCGCCTCCTCCCCCGCCGCGGCGACCCCCGTCGTGGGGCCTGAGCTGAGGTGGAGGCGGGCTACGATCACGATGGTCGTGCTCGTCCCTGCCGCGGCCACCTGGGTAGCCCCCGCCTCCTCCAGAGCGACGCCCGCCGTCGCGCCGGCCCCCGCGCCCGCGGTCCCCCTCGTCCGCCCCAGGCGACCCACCCCGGTCACCGTGGCCGCGGTCGGACTCCCGCCTAGGGTGGGTTTTGGGGGTGGGGCGGTCGTCTCTTGGGACTGGACGACAGGCCGCCTGGAGCGACAAGAGCGGTAGACACCACAGACACGCACCGGGTTCGCGCGGATCACCTCGCGCGTTCCCTGGCTCGCGCACTCAAGTCCCCTCGCTCACCTCCCGCCGCGGATCGGGGAGCGAGACCTGGAGCGCGAACGACCGCGCCCACCGCCGCCGTCGTCCCCGTCCATTGTGTGAGGTGAAATAGGACGGGGTGGGGGCGGAGACCAGGGCGCGCCACCGCCCGGTCTGCGCCTGGGGCGAGACGGGCTCCAGGCCCGCTCGTGTGCCCGTTTTAGCACCTCGGCTGCCCGCGGAGGCCAGCCACCTGCCGAAACGCCCCGTCCCGCCCCTTCACGACAGCTTCGTCATCGCATTCGTCGAAGGCGTCGATGCAGGCGTCCACTTCGTCCAGGGTCGCTCCCACGAGGGCGAGTGGCGTTCGGGCGCGCTCTTCCGCCTATCTTGAAGCGCGTAAGCCGTGGTGCTGCTGTCGAACGGAAATCTTGCTCGGTTTAGCGTCCGTGGTGTGGTCAGCGAGCCAGTGGGAAACCAATGCGAGATGAGCGGCGGCGGCTCGGCACGTTGGCCGTCGGCCGCCTCTGCTGGCTCGCCCTCGGCCTCTTCTCCGACTTCGATATCCTTTTTGGATCGTCGAGGAGGTTTCTGTCGGTCAATCGTCGCGCCTCGCGCCTCCGTGCCTTCCTTGAGCATAGAACCGCCTGGTCGAGGCCGAGGCTAGGGACCGCAGGGCCTTGGACAGCACCCCGCCCCGCTCCTCCGCACCGTATTCCGTCCGCCCGCGTCCTCGCCAACCTTTGCGACCCCCTCCTGTCTGCACCTCCTCTCCGCAGGCCGCGGCCCCCGCCGCCTCTGCCCGCTGCGTCCGTGTGGCCGCCAAGCCCGACCTCCACCCCGAGTTCCACGAGGCCGCCAAGGTCTACTGTAACGGCGAAGAGGTCCTGTCTCTCGGGGGCACCTCAACCGAATACTACGTCGACCTGTGGAGTGGGAACCACCCCTTTTACCAGGGCGTCACCACGGCCGTTGTGACGGCCACAGGCGAGGTTGACAAGTTCAAGAGCCGGTACGCGGGATTGGACTTCCTTAGTGACGTTGCCACTGTCAACTCGCCCAAGAAGGACGCCAAGAAGTAGGGTGGAGGAGTGGAGAGCAGAGAGGGAATACGGAGAGTCAACTTCACGGACCGACTAACTCTTGTCCCTCTGCACCGCGACCCGCGTTCACTCATCCCCTCCTTTCCCCTTGGTGGAGGCGCCATGCTCGGCCACCAGGCGGTCGGCGACGTCCTTGGGCGCCCTCTCGTGCGAGCTGTAGGACATGGAGAACTCTCCGCGGCCCTGGGTGGCGCCGCGGAGGACGGTCGAGTAGCCAAACATTTCCGCGAGGGGCACATGGGCACGCACAACGGCGTCGAGGGTCGCCTCGTCCGCGACAGCCGCAGCGCCCTCGGCAGGACCCGCCCCGCCGCTCCCGGACCCGCCGTTGGTGCCCGTGACGACGCCGCGGCGCCGGGACAGGTCGGCAACGACGCCGCCCTGGGCCTCGGGTGGGGCACGCACCTCGACGCTCATCACCGGCTCCAACACGCCCGGCTCGGCCTCAGCGAAGGCCTGCCTGAAGGCGCCCCTCGCTGCCAGTTTGAAGGCCAGTTCAGAGGAGTCGACAGCATGGGCGTTGCCGTCGGTGAGGACGACGCGGACGCGCTCGACCGGGTGACCGACAAGGGCGCCGCTGGCACACGCCTCTTCGAATCCGCGGGCGATGGCAGGGATGAGGCCGGGCGGAATAGCGTTGCCGACGAGTTCGTTCTCGAATCGGAAGTGGAGAGCCTGGGAGGATCCAGTGGTGGGCGCGTCGACGGGGGGGGGCGCTCTCCCGCCGCCGCCGCCGCGCTTGCCCTTGCTGCCGCCTCCGGAGGACGCCGCTGCTGCAGCCTCGGACACCGCCGCCGAAATCCGGCGCCTCTCGCGGGCCTCTTCCTCAATCTCCTCCTCCGATACCGGCTCGATGTACCCCACCACACGGCCGTACTGGCCTTGCCCACCCGTCTGCTTCTTGTGGGTGTAGTCGAAGGAAGCCCGGCGACCTATGGTCTCGCGATACTGCACACGGGGGGCGCCCGTGGAGACTTCCAATCCATACTCGCGTCGGAGACGTTCAACATAGACTTCGAGGTGGAGTTCTCCCATGCCAGCGACGATGGTCTGGCCTGTGGCGTCATCCGACTCGACTCGGAACGTAGGGTCTTCGCGCTGAAAGCGGGAGAGGGCGCGACCGAAGGCGGCGAGGCCGTCCTTACGGGCGGGAGTAAGCGAGAGCTTCATGACAGGGGGAGGAATGTAGAGGGAGGCGAGCGAGAGGGTCCGAACCGCCTCGGCGCCCGGGCCGTCAGCGGCGACAAACGTGTCGCCCGAGGCGCATTCGATGCCAAAGAGAGCCACGATGTCGCCCGGCCCCGCCTCCTCCACGTCCTCAAGCTGGTCAGCGTGAGGCCGCACTAGCCGCGAGAGGCGAGCACGGCGCCGGTTTGACGTGTTCAGGAGCGTATCGCCACGCCGCAGGATGCCCTGGTAGGTACGGACGTACGTGAGCTGCCCGTGGCGGCCCTCCTCGAGTTTGAACGCGTATGCGACGGCAGGATCGGTGGGCCCTGCGGCGAGGGTCGTCTCGACCTCGGCGCCTGTCGCCGGATCAGTGAGGAGGGCGACGACGGGGGACTCACTGGGCGCGGGGAGGTAGTCGCGGACGGCGTCGAGGAGGGGCTGGACGCCCCGGTCCTTGTAGGCGGATCCGACGAGGACGGGGGCGAAGCGGCGGGCTATGGTGGCGCGGCGGATGGCCTCGTGAACGAGGCGGCCGCCGTCTTCCATCAGGGCGGGGGCGTCGGGCCCGTCCTCGAGCCAGGGCTCGGCCACTGCGTCGTCGATCTCGGCCAGGCGCTCGACGAGCTCAGCGCGTGCCGCGGCGGCCTCGGCTTGGACGTGGTTGGGGAGGGATGCAAGGGGCATCCGCCGCACCTGCAGGCCATGGTCTCCGTGAAAAGTCCTGCCCTCCATTGTCACCAGGCACACGTGGCCCTCGTGGCGGTCCTCGAGCCCAATGGGCGTCTGGATCAGCGCCGCGTTGAGCCCGAGCATGTCACGCAACTGCTTCACCACCCGATCGGGCCGCGCCCCCACACGGTCGCACTTGTTGACGAAGCACAGCCGGGGCACCGAGTAGCGCCGCATCTGCCGGTCGACGGCGGCCGTCTGGGCCTGCACGCCGCCGACAGAACACAGGACGAGGATGGCTCCGTCGAGGACACGGAGAGCACGCTCGACCTCGATGGTGAAGTCGACATGGCCGGGGGTGTCGATGACGTTAATGTCGACCGTCGAGTCTAGAGGCAGACCATCGTCCATCGCGGAGCCGGCGCCCGCGGCGCCAGTCGTTCCCTCCTCGCCCTCGGGGCCCCAGCCGGCCCAGCGGCACCGTGTTGCCGCACTCTGAATGGTGATGCCCTTCTCCCGCTCCAAGTCCATCGAATCCATCGTGGCCCCGACTCCGTCCTTGCCGCGCACCTCGTGGATAGCGCCGATGCGGCCTGTGAGGAAAAGGATGCGCTCGGTGAGCGTCGTTTTGCCGCTGTCGATGTGAGCGCTGATGCCAATGTTGCGCGTGCGGCGCTGGGCGGCGAGGGCAGCGAGGGTCGACTTGGACACGGGCTCCGAGGTTGATGCGGCCGTTGAAGTAGAGGCCGGCTCGGCTACGGCCGAGTAGTGGTGGACAGCTGCGCGGTGTTCAGAGGTATCAGGCATTGAGATCGTTCTCGAGGCGGGGAGGGGAAAGAAACCGTTGTCGTCCTGGGACAGAGCTCTCCCGCCACCAGATCCGCGGGCCACTAGAGCGTCTCGGCAGATTCACGAGCAGGAAAACAGTATTTCGCGCAAAATTAGTAGCGGAACTCGCTAGATGCTAGCCAAGAGGCGTCTCTGGTCGCCGCGGCGGCCGTCGCGGCCGCCGCCACTCCGCGCCGTCGCAGCAGTCGCAGCTGCGTCGCCATTGCTCGACCGATCGGTGGTGGATGGCGATGGACTCAGGGTGTTGCCGGGACGGATTTCCGTGGGGCACAGCGACTCGAGACAGCGGACACTCAAACGAGGCCGTCTGTAAGGCCAGGGACGGGGGGTCGCTGGGGGACGTATGACAACTAGAGAGAGTTTGAGAGGAACAAGAAACAAGGAACACAGACACTGTCATCTACAGAACAACATTAGACGGACGCCGCCGACAGGGCAAGGCGGACTGCCTCAGCGAGGGCGGCGGCGAGGAGGGCGCGCTTGCCCGGCCCACGGAGGGCCTCGCCCGTGACCCAGTCGCGCTGGCGACAGACGACGAGGCCCAGGCTGTTGGCGAGGCGGGCCTCGAGGGTGGCACCGGCGGAGTCCAAGGCCGACACCAAAACGACGGTCGACACGAGGCCCGGTGAGGGCACGGAGCCAGCGATGTCGGCTGAGTAGGCGTCGAGACGATTCCAGTCGGAGACGGCGCGGGACGCAGCGGCGGCAGCCACGGCACCTAGGCCATCGGTGTCGGCGTCGGCGCCCCCCAGGGGAGCGAGACGACGGCCGAGGCCAAGTCCACCGTCGGGCGCGCGCCCACCGAACCGGGTGGGCAGTACATCCGAGAGGGCGACCCGGGTGGCGCGGTCGGTCCCCGCCACTTTCGCCGATGGCGCGCCGTCGTCGGAGCGGCCGTGCTCTGACACGGCGTCATGGATGGCTGCCGCCGCGGCCTCGGACGACCCGCCGAATCCGTCGTCCGGATGGCCATCGACCAACACGAGGGCGACGTGGCGACCGCGCCGCGCGAGGGCAGCCGCCGAGAGAGACGCTCGTCGCGCGCCGAGTGAGCCGATCCCGATGAGGACAGCAGGCCCGCTGATTTCGACGCCCCCGGCGACGCTGGCGACGATGTCGATGGCTGCGGCGACTTCGACATCCGCCGGAGGGCGAGGAGCGACGGCGGCGAAGCCAAGGTGAGCCAGCAGCCGGGCCTCACCGAGCGGGGCCGATCCGGGTGCGATGACGCTGGGCCACCGAAAAGGGGGAGAGACGCGAGTGCCGGCTGACGGCTGCAGCAGCGATGGAACGGTGACGGCGTCGACCTTCGCTATCCATCCGGGGGAGATGTCCATGACGAGTGGGGAAACGATCATTGTCCACTGCGAGGACCAACCCGTAGGGGCTCCCGCCGGAGCCGTAGTCATCACAGCGGTTCGCGACTCGGCGCGGAGAAGCAAAATGGCCAGGCCGTCTGCAGAATCGAGCTCGACGACGGCGTCAAGTACAGGGAGAGAGCCCGGAAACGGAGGCGCCGAGCGCAAGGGGGCGTCGGCCCCTCCGACTCCCCACGCGGGACGCATCGCGACGAATGTGATCGAGGCGGAGAGCGGTACGCCGGCGTCGAGAGACGACTCGGCCGCGATCTCGAGCTCAGCGGCCTCGCGAAGGGCGGGACGCAAGGCCCGACGCGCGGCAGCGGCCGACCCGAACGCCCCCTGGACGGACATCGCGGCGGCCGTTGCCGGGGTGAGAGGGTCGTCGTCCTCCTTGGCGCCGTCGAGGGAAGAGAGGACAGCGGCGGGGTCAAAGGAAGGCGTCTCACGCGTCGAAATGACCGAGAGCACAGTCGCAGCCGCCCATGCATCCGCAAACGATGATGGCGCACCGCGTAGCTCGCTGACAGCCTCTGCCGTGATGCTGGGCAGCACGAGAACGGCCCCAACGGGCCGACCACGGACTTCAAGAGCTCGCGCGATGGCAAGGGCGAGGACTCCGCCGGACGCACCAACGCCAGCGATGGAGGGTTCGAGACCGTCATCGGATGAAGACAGGAAATCAGCCCAAGTCTCGACGAGGGCAGCGCCCGGGGCTGCCAGCGCCTGGTCCCGCGTCAACGAGGGTGGCGAGAGGAGGAGCTCGACGCATCGCCCGGCTGAACGCCAGACTTCGCGCATAGGACCGGTCGCCTCGGCCCGTGTGCCAACCACAACGAGACGCCGTTTGCCCGGAAGTCCGGGAGGAGCAAGTTCGACGACGGGGGTACGCGCCACTGGCTTTGTCGAACCCTCCGCCTCGGCCTCGGTCGACCCGAGTCCGAGCCTGTCGGCGGCCTCGCCTGCGCCAGCCGCCCGCAGGAGGTCCCCTGCCTCGGTCCGAAGCTTCGCTCCCCCTCCGCCAGTGCTCGCAGTGCCGGTCCCTCCCCAAGCTGTCTTGGAGCCCAGCGCGCACCGGAGCACGCGCGACAGCACCAGGGCATCGGAGGGCGTCTGCCGAAGAAGGCTAAAGTGGTCTCCAGGCACGTCAATCACTGACACTTGGTCCGCCACGGCCTCCCAGCCAAGGCCATAATCGCCGCCATCATCAACGTAGCTGCAAGCGCCCGGCTTGGCGCCGCGGACAAAGACATAGGGCGCCATCCTGGCGCGCGCTGCCCCTTGACCGCACCCGCCCACGTCTCCGCCCATGTCAGGGTGGCCGACCAGGAGCCGGCGCAGGTCAGAAGGCTGGCTCCCCGTCCGCACCGCGGCAGCGACGGCAGCAAGCTGAGCAACGACATTGGCCTCAGTGAGGCTCGCGTCGCCGCGCATGACGCGCCAGATTGGTGCAAAGAGGCGGATCTTGCCCCGCAGACAAGTGTTGCGCCACACGGGCGCATGCGCCGGGTGGTCGGCGTTGGAGGCGTCGTTGTCACTGTTCTTGCTATCACTTCCGCCCCAGCCAGCGCCGACGCCGACGGCATCCCGTCCCATGGCTCCGAGGACGAGCTCCATGAACTCGATAACCTCGTCGCCGGTCGCCGTTGCCGATCCACGCGCAACGGCCTCAGCATCCTCGGCCTCAACGCGACGCACGCGATCAGGCGGGGGCGCATCGATCAGCAGCGTCGCTGCCGCCGCTCGGCCGAGAGCTTCGAGGCGCACCGCCGCAACAGCAGCGACGACCCCGCCGTAGCTGTGCCCGCCGACGAGCAGACGGCCCGAGGGCTGGGCGCTGGCCGCGTCACGGGCGGTCAAGTCGCCGAGTTCGGAGGGTCCAAGGTCGTCGTCCTGGGAGAGAGGAGGGAGTGAGGTGGTAGATGGTTGTTGTACAAAACAGATTTGAGTTGACTTGCCGCCCTGTCGGCCCTGTCTCGGGTCTCAAACCGCTCACACGCGCCTTGTCAACGACGAGGACCGCCTGACGCGAGAATGCTAGGGCCGGGAGGAGACCGAAATAGGCCGCCTGAGCGTTGGCGACGCCCGGAGCGGCGAGGAAAAGGGGACGATCGCGGACGCCCCGTAGGATCCGGACCCGCGCTGAGGGATAGTCCGGTGCTGCCACCACCGCGAGGTCGCCAGCGAAACCGTCATCGGGCACCGCGAGGGGGCCATAGTCTCCTGACCCCGCCGTGTCGAGGGCAACGGCGATTTCGTCGAGCGTACGATGGTCATAGAGGAGGGTACTGGGGAGTTCGACGCCGAGCTCGTCCTCAAGCGCGCCGCGGAAGGACACCGCAGCGAGGCTGTCGAAACCCTCTTCGACCAGTGGCGCGTTGGGCGCAACGGGGTGGCCCGCGATGTCGGCGGCGCAGCGTGCAACAACCGAAAGCGTTGACGGGAACGGCAGGGAGTTGACAGTGGCCGCGACATCCTTGTCGGCGACGGCAACAAAGGGCTCTGTGCGCAGGGGACCGAGACCAGGGGTCGGCGGGGCATGGCAGGCCGTCTTGTCATCGGCAGTCCTGAGGCCAACCATCGCGCCGGTGCAATCGCTGTGGTGGTCGAGGGCGGCGATGGCCCCCGCCGACGTGGCACGCACCCAGCAGTCGTCGCTCGAAAAGTCGCGCCCCCCGGGCCCCGCGTCACAAAGGCGTGGCACGGGGAGCAAGATAGCGTCGGCGCCCCCGGCCACGCGCCCTCTGAGCGACGCAAAGCCCAGCTGCAGCGACGTCGCCATCCGCGTGACCGTCGGGGGGCTCGCGCTCGATAAGGCCTCTGCGACGAGGCCAACACAGCCGAGCGAGAGGGTCGGCCGTTTGAAGACTAGAGCACCCGAGGTCGGACCCGCCAGCAGTGGTGTGGCCGGGGGGAGCAGCGCCGACCGGCCCATGAGGCCCCGGGCAAAGACGGCACCGGAGGCCCGGGCCTCAACGCCGCCGTCGGGGGTGACATCGACGACAAGCGCGCCTGTGGGTGGCGGCAAACCGAGGGCGAAAGCGTCAATGACGACAGTCGCATCGTCGGGACGCGACCCCAAGGAGTCGCGCAGGAGGGCGGCAGAGATGCCGTCCGCGAAGGCCGCAAGAACAGCAAGGGGCACAACAGCGCCGAGGGCGCGCAGCATGACGTCGACTGTGGGAGAGGCGGCAAAGCGAGCGTGGGAGTCCAGACTACCGCGCCAGCGCACGGGAAACGCTGGCAGAGGAAGGACGGTTGCGGTCTCGACGCGCCAGAAGAGGCGCGGCGGCGTCTCATCCCTGCGAGTTGTCCCCAGTTCGCTTGTGCCGCCGTGCGGGGGGACGAGGAGAACATGCGCGTTCGTACCGGAGAAGCCAAAGGAGGAGATGCCCGAGAGCTCCCCAGCACAGCGTCCGACGGTCCTCGCGGGCCAAGGCCCCGTCTGACGAGGCGTAGCAACCGAGGCGTGGTCGAAGAGGCGAGCCACTGCCGGATTCAGTGTACGCAGGTGCAGGAGAGGAGCGCCGGCTTGGAGCGTGATGGCCGAGATGGCAGCGGCGACAGCGACAGCGCCGGCAGCCGTCTCTGCGTGCCCTCCGTGCGTCTTGGAGGCGGACATGGTCGGCGCTGAGCGCCGAGCTGCTTTGAACAGATTGGCGTTTGCCAGCGCGCCGACCTCGATCGGATCGCCCAGCGGCGTCCCCGTACCGTGTAGGTTGATGGCCCCGACATCAACAGAGGAGGCACCGGCGACACTGAGGGCGCGTTGGACTACGTCGGTCTGGGCTGGGCCGCGCGGAGCCGTCAGAGAAGACGAACGGGCGTCGGAACCCGTCGCAGCGCCGACGACAATTGCCCGGACATCGGCGGGTGAGCGCGGCCGGCATGCCAGAACGAGGGCCACAGATCCCTCACTCCGTGCGAAGCCGTCGGCATCGGCGTCGAGGGCTTGGCAACGGCCCGACGCGCTGAGCATCGACGCTGCCACGAAGGCCCGCGTCGAAGCGGGCCCCTCGAAAATCTGGACACCTGCAACGATTCCACCCAGCCACGCCTCCGAGGCGACGCCCGCCGCTGAGAGCTCAAGAGCGACCAGAGAGGACGAGCATGCCGTGTCCACAGCAACTGCAGGGCCGTCCAGGTCGAAAGTGAAGCTCACGCGGCCGGCGGCGACCGACAGGGCGGCACCGGGTGCAAAGAAGCCCGACGAGACTGCGGCACCGCCGTAACGCGAGGCGGCTGCTGAGTACTCAGATCCGCCGAGGCCGATGTGGACGGCAACGCGTGCCGGGCCAGCGCCCTTGGAGTCAGCCCAGGGGCGGCGTGACGACCCGGAGGCCGCCCCCAGACTTTCGGCGGCCAGAGAGAGGACAACACGCTGGGCGGGGCAGGTGGCAGCAGCACCCAGAAGGCCGAGACCAAGCGCCTCGACGTCGCAGAGGTCGGGCGCAGGTAGCAGTGCGGCGAAACGAGGCAGAAGAGGGGCGCCCTCTTCCCAGCGCGTAGGCGGGATGGGCGCCATCGCATCGCCTCGAAGAAGTCCAACCGAGGACGAAGATGCAGCAGGCCGCAGTGGAGGTGGCATGGCGGAGGCAATTGCGACGACGGCGGCCATCCACGCCCCAGAGCCCGCGGCCGCGTCACTACCCGCCAGTGGCATGGGCGGCAAAACATCCTTCGCCCGCCCTGTGTCAGAGTCAGCATCAGATCTAGCGTCGAACGAGGCGTCCACAGTGGTTCCCAAGAGGTCGGAGACCCGAGCGGCGAGGCGCTCAGGGGTCGGGTAGTCGTAAAGATCGGACGCTGCGAGCTGCACAGACATCTCGCGGGCGAGCATGCCCTGGAGCTCGACCGCCCCAAGTGAGTCAAGACCGCTGGCCGCAAAGGGGTCGGTGCGGCCGATTGGGGTGCCAATAGCCGCACTAGCGGCGCCAACAATGCGCGCCTCGATATCCGCGAGCGTCAGCCGGGCAGACGTGACCGGTGAATTGCCATTGAAGCATTCGCGCAAGCTCGATTGATTCGCCACCGCGACGAGGGGATCGAGAAGAGCAGACGCTGATGGCAGGTTGCGGGACAGCGACACAGCGTCGAGCTTAGCACACAGCACGACGCTAGGGAACTCCACCCGAGCATGGGCAGAAGCCACTAGGGCAAAGAGCACGTCATATGTGGACAACAGGCCGAGGCCAAGACGAGCCATGCGGTCTTCCCCGGACATCGATACCATGCCAGGGCCACCCCCGACGGGCCCGAGCTGGAGGCTCGAGATGGGCAGGCCGATGGCGCGGCTGTCTCCCGCCCACTCGTCGAGCGCGCCATTGGCCGCGGCGTAGGCGCCCTGGCCGGCGCTGCCGAGGAGGGCCGCAATGG
>Ga0181573_10001799_pt1 | contig 20547 bp, 20 predicted proteins | sample 101ome_25_FD_148643 | JGI IMG/M metagenome (GOLD analysis project Ga0181573, IMG submission 148643) | Coastal salt marsh microbial communities from the Groves Creek Marsh, Skidaway Island, Georgia - 101409BT metaG (spades assembly) | ecosystem: Environmental > Aquatic > Marine > Intertidal zone... | reverse complement strand
TCTTGTGCCCAAATACCCGAAACATCCACCACGCGCGGGGCGCCGAAAATAAGCCGTTTCCGTCGTAAATCACGACGTCGGCGTCTCGGTTGACCCCGAGGCGCTCCATGGCGCTTTCGAAAACACTTTCACTGGGCAGCATGTGTGGACAACTGTGCTGAGCGTCGGCGATCTGGTCAATATCAAAAAACTGGGCGCCGGGTATATGCGCTTTCAAAAATTCATCCCGAGGGTCGCGCGCCTCGCTGGGGAGGTACCAGGAAGCGTCCAATACCGTCACAGACTGCGCTTGAAGCAAGCTATGCAAATCCGCTGCGGTAATCATGGTTTGTGATGAAGCCATGGCGTAAACCCTGCGTTTATAGCGCGACCTGATGGGATACTACTGACAGCCAGCCGGTGGCGTGGGATGAAAGACTGCGAAGTGTAGTGGCTGACAGGAGAGATGGGAACAGCGCCACGCTTCGCCACCAGAAGCCGATTGCCGTCACCAGTAGCCCATTGGGTTTCCAATCGGCCTGCACTTTGTTCACAATAGCGCGCCTGTCTGGAGATTACCCGCGCATTAGCGCCAAGGAGAGCACTATGGCCACCACGACCATTACATGTAACGACGGATTTGAACTGGGCGCCTATGAGGCGAGCCCAGCTGGCTCCTCAAAAGGCGCCGTGGTCGTTATTCAGGAAATTTTCGGCGTCAACTCGCACATCCGGTCGGTGGTCGACGGGTACGCCGCTGATGGCTTTTACGCCATTGCGCCTGCGATTTTTGATCGGCTGGAACGCGACATCCAGCTGGGCTACACAGAAGACGATATGAACGCGGGGATTGCGTTGGCGTTTCAACAACTCGACATGAACCAGACCCTCGCCGACCTGCAGTCGACAATCGATAAAGCAGCCACCCACGGTAAGGTTGGGGTGGTCGGCTATTGCTTCGGCGGGCTTCTTACATGGCTGTCCTCTTGTAACCTTTCCAATCTGGCCGCCGCCTCCGCTTACTACGGAGGAGGGATCCCCGACAATGCCAGCTTGACGCCGTCGTGCCCCACTATTCTGCATTTTGGCGAGCAGGACGCCCACATCCCGATGGAGTCAGTCGCCAGTTTTCAGGCGCAGCACCCCGACCTGCCGGTGCACATCTACGCTGCAGATCACGGGTTCAACTGCGACCAGCGCGACGCTTACGATGCTACGGCCGCCTCGCTGGCAAAGGAACGCACGCTAGCGCTGTTTAACGACACGCTCGCGGCTTAGGGCTGCCTGGCCATGAAGATTGGCCTCATCATAGGGAGTCATCGCAAAGCGTCTCAAAGCGCAAAAGTCGGCCGATATCTGGCGTCTGTACTCACCAGTCGGCCAGGCGTGACCACCTGGACACTTGATCTCGGGCGCACGCCGCTGCCGCTTTGGGACGAGTCGCTTTGGAGCGACGGACCCCATTGGGCTGGGCTGCCGGGACTGAAGGCTGAACTGGATTCAAGTGATGGCTTTGTTTTCGTGGCGCCCGAGTGGCACGGCATGGTCCCCGCGGCACTGAAAAACTTCTTTTTACTCTGGGCTGCAACGGGCGAACTTAGCCATAAACCCGCGCTGCCCTGTGCCGTATCCGCGAGTGAAGGTGGCAGCTACGTCATCGCTGAACTCAGAATGAGTAGCTATAAAAACAATCGTTTGTGCTGGTTGCCGGAGCAGCTAATTGCCCGGCATGTAAAGGCACTGTGCAATGACGATGAATCAGAAAATGACGCGCCGCATCATCGCGCGTTCAGCGAACGCTGCGAGTATGCGCTGGATCTGTTGCTGGCCTACGCCCGCGCGCTTGAGTCCGTCCGGGCTGGCGGCCTGATTGATCACGACAAGTTCATGAACGGGATGTGAAAACGCGGCGGCAGGGTGAATGCGTGACGCAAGGGTGGACTTTACAAACAGAGCTTTACACAAGCCCTCGGTATGACCCGCTGTGAAAAATGAGAGGATCGGACTCGGACACTGCGAATTCCAGCACCTCGCCGACAATGATCTGATGATCCCCACCGGGATATACCGCATGGCTTGCGCAGCTGAAATGTGCCAATGCATCGATCAATCGGGGCTCCCCGTGGGGGCCTGTGGCAAAGTGCTCCTCGAGGGCACTGTGCCCCCCCCGCTGAGCATAGTGGCCAGACAACCCGGACTGTTCCGAAGTCAAAATGCTGACGCCAAAGTGCTGGCATTCGGTATAGACACGAAGATGATCTGACGAATTTTGAATGCTCCATAGCACCAACGGCGGCTCTAGGGATACGGAAGAAAAAGAATTCACCGTGGTCGCCAACCGCCCCAATTCTGCATCATCTACCGTCACCAGACACACGCCTGTCGCAAATTGCCCAAGTGCCTGCCGAAACGCCGCCCCATCTATTGCCATCTCTTTACCTCTACTGGGCACGATAGGTGCCCTTTAACCGCTATGATCATGGGGCTACCGCCTCAGCGATCGAGCCCACCCATCAGGATGTACTTGATCTCAAGATAATCATCGATTCCATACTTTGAGCCCTCGCGACCAGACCCGGACGCCTTGACCCCACCAAACGGCGCCATCTCATTTGAAATGATGCCCTCGTTGATACCCACCATCCCGTAGTCCAGCGCCTCGGCAACGCGCCACACTCGACCGATATCACGCGTGTAAAAGTAGGATGCCAACCCGAACTCCGTGTCGTTTGCCAGGGAAATGGCTTCAGCCTCGTCGCTGAAGACTGTGACGGGGGCCACCGGACCGAATATTTCGTTACGGAATACGGCCATGTCAGCAGTCACGCCGGTTAGGATGGTGGGCTGGAAATAGCACGGCCCCAAATCCGAGCGATCGCCCCCCAGGACGACCTGCGCGCCCGCTTCTGTCGACAATTGCACGAGCCTTGCCACATCCTCTACCGCCCCGACATTCACCAAAGGCCCCTGCTGAACGCCCTCTTCCAGTCCGTTGCCCATTTTCAATTCAGACGTGGCGGCAACCAATCGGGCCACAAATTCGTCGTGAATGCTGTCCTGAACCAGAATTCGATTGGTGCAGACACAGGTCTGCCCACTATTTCGATACTTCGAAATCAGCGCGCCCTGAACTGCCGCATCAATATCAGCGTCTTCAAATACGATAAAAGGCGCGTTCCCGCCCAGCTCCATCGAGGTTCGTTTCAGCGTTGCCGCGCAGGCTGCTTCCAATCTTCTGCCGACTTCCGTTGAACCGGTGAAAGTCAACTTCCGCACCAGGGGACTATCCGTCAACGCCGGCCCTATTTCCGACGAGGCACCCACCACCACGTTTAATACACCCGCGGGCACGCCGGCGCGCTCAGCAAGCTCAGCCATCGCTAACGCGGAGAGCGGTGTCTCGGACGCGGGTTTGATCACAATGGAGCAACCCGCCGCCAGCGCCGGCGCTGCCTTTCGGGCAATCATTGCGTTGGGAAAGTTCCAAGGCGTGATGGCCGCGACCACCCCAACCGGTTGCTTAATACACACCACACGCTTGTCATGCGAGGGCGAGGGAATCACGTCTCCATCGATCCGCTTTGCCTGCTCGCCGAACCACTCCATAAAGGCGGCTCCGTAGGCAACCTCACCGCGGCTCTCAGCAAGCGTCTTGCCCTGCTCTGTCGTCATAATGACAGCAAGATCTTCCTGATGCGCCATCATCAGATCGAACCAGCGACGTAGCACCTGAGCGCGCTGCTTGGCGGGCACATCTCGCCAGGCCATCATCGCCTCGTGGGCGTGACTGATCGCGTCCTCCGTGGCAGTGCGATCGACGGTGGAGACCTCGGCTACCACCTCTCCGGTGGCAGGGTTAGTGACAGCGAGTACTCCGGAAGCCCTCTCGCTCCAAGCGCCCGCGACGTACGACGCGGTCCTCAGCAGATTAGGGTCTCTAAGATTGATTGCCATTGATATGACTCCAGCTGTTTGATCCATGCCAGTACCTTACCGTCTCGATGGCAACGCGGAATTGCTATGGTTGCAATCGGTCCGCATCGATACCGGACCCTGGATAGCATCAAAGACGGGCGACATCCTGCCCGAATCAGCCTTGCCGCACCAGCTCCGTTTGGATGATGGCCAAGTCGCTCTTCGGCGCGAGTAAATCATCCCAATGGTCTCCGTCGCTCAGCGCCGGATTGCGCGCTAGTCCGGAGCCTCTCCCGGCATCCATTTGGGTGCGATCAGGCGTCTCTTACCGTCGGAAGCGAGTACGGGAGCGTCTCCCTGAGTGAAATCGCGATCCCACAGCTCGCAGGTGACCTGCTTGTGTTTTTGATCGAGGCCCTCGCAGTAGTTGCTGTAGCGGCAGAGCAAAACCTCCTCGCCCCTACCGAGGCGGACCTTTTCAAACCAATCTGGGTCAGCCAGGGCCTGACGGGCAAAACCCACCACGTCCGCTTTGCCTCCGCAAAGCAAGGATTCAGCCTGTTCAAAACTATGTATCCCGCCCGTCGAAATCACGGGGGTGCTGTATCCTGCTGCGCGAACAGTTTCTCTGATCAGCGCCACCGGCTCACTGTTTCGTCCCCAGGGTCCTCGCTCATCGGACAAATAGGCCGGCATGCATTCATACCCGCTTCGCCCAGTGTAGGGATAGGACGCCCAACCTACTTTAGGCTGTTTAGCATCATCAAATTTCCCCCCTCGGGAAAGACTGAGAAAATCCATGCCGGCGCGGGAAAATTCCTCTGCAAAAAAACAGGCGTCGTCCAATCCACTCCCCTCATGAATAATTTCATCACTCAAAAAACGGCACCCTACGGCGTAGTCACCTCCCACTGCGTTCCTGACTTCCTGATAAACCTCGAGCGGGAGGCGCACACGATTCTCTCGGGCTCCACCATACCCGTCAGTGCGCGTGTTGGTAGCAGATAAAAAAGAGGCCATGGTGTAAGCGTGAGCATAGTGGAGCTCCACACCATCGAAGCCGGCTTGTTGCGCTCTTCTTGCCGCATCCGCAAACAAGGGCGGTAACGTCTGGGGTAGCGTCGCCACAGTGGCCAGCTGCTCGTCGGTGACTCGCTCGCGATAACCCATACGAAGCGACTCGATTTCTCTTGCAGTCAGCACCCGCTCCAATTCGGGATCACTCATCGCCAGTAGGCGTCGCCGCACCGTCATCTCATCTTCGGCTTCCATTTGCAGATATCGCCGATGCGCTGCCGTCACCTCGAGGAATCGCATGAAGTACGCCTCGGGGTTGGGTCGACGGCGGATGCTAAGAAAGTCGATGAGCTGAATCAGCAGACGAGTCTGTCCTTCACTCGCCTCTTTGACAGCAGCAGTCAGGCGCCGCAATCCATCGAGATAGCGATCACTGGAGATTCTGAGTAGCGGGCCACTGGGAATGTCGCGTATACCCGTCGCCTCAACGACTATGGCCCCAGGCCTTCCCTCGGCGAAACGGGTGTACCAATCAATCACGTTTTGGGTGACGTCGCCATCCTCGCTTGCGCGCCAAGGCACCATCGCGGGCACCCAAGTTCGCTGGGGCAGACTCAGATTACGACTCTCAAGCGGCGAGAACAGCCTGCTGGTGCGGGCCTCATCGGCCGAAGGCCAGCGCTCTACGCGGGTTTCGTACTTAATCCTTTCAGGTGGCTTCCACACCGATTCAGATCTCTTTGGCTCTGCTTTGGGCCTTGATCTGCTTGAGTATCGCCATCATCTGTTCGTAATCGCTTACGCTGACAACGTCCAGCAGTTCCACAAGCCATGCCTCATGCGCCCGGGCCATCTCGGCAAATTGCTTACGACCCGCTCGGGTCAATGTCACACAAAACGCGCGTCGATTGCCCGGGACCGGATCCCTGCTTATGAGGCCTTCTTTTTCCAGCTGGCTAGCGATACCCGATACGTTGCCCCCAGATACCATCATGCGCTGAGACAGTTCGCCCATCGTCAACCCGGTGGGCGACCGATCAAGCTGAGCCATGAGATCGAACCGCGGCAGGGTCGTATCGAAGCTCTTACGCAGTCGGTTTCGCAAATGCTGCTCCACCAGATTCGTGCAGGTGAGCAATCTCAACCACAGCCTGATGGCTTGATGGTCGTCCTGTTCAGCTCTGGATTCGTGATCCAAAAATGGCTCGGTGGGATGAGACTGCATGATCAGTCACTCAACTTCGGATGATTCGTATAAGATATTTTAAACATAAAATGTTTTTTCTATACTAGCGCAATATTTTAAATCTGAAATGTCAGCCTATTGCGCAGCGGCATCTAGGGAGGCACAGCGTGAAAGTAGTTTGTCTGGGTGGCGGGCCCGCTGGGCTCTATCTCGGTATCAGCCTCAAGTTGCGCGATCCGAGCCACGAGATTGAAGTTTACGAGCGCAACAGGCCGGACGATACGTTTGGCTGGGGCATCGTATTTTCAGACCAAACCGTCGAGAACATCACCGAGAACGATCCGGTTAGCGCGGCTCGCATTGTCGACGAGTTTATCCATTGGGATCTGATAGATTGCCATGTCTCTGGCGAAGTCGAGCGATCGGGTGGTCACGGTTTCATCGGCCTTGGACGGAAACGGTTTCTTCAAATACTTCACGAACGCGCCAGAGAATTAGGGGTCAAGCTGCACTTTGAGCAGGAAATAGAAATCGACGATCTCGACACTCGATTTGCTGGCGCCGACGTCATCGTTGCCAGCGACGGTTTGAATTCAAAAATTCGCAACACTTTCAGCGAAACATTTGAATGCACTGTCGAGACACGCCCTAACAAATTTGTTTGGCTGGGTACCCGTCAAACCTTTAGAGACGCTTTCACCTTCATTTTCGAGCGCACATCACATGGATGGATCTGGGCGCACGCCTATCAATTTGATGACAATACCTCAACGTTCATCGTCGAGACGACACCAGAGGTCTATGACGCTTTGGGTTTCGAGGACATGTCTCACGAGCAGAGCGCTGAAACCTGCAGAAAGATCTTTGAGCAATATCTCGACGGTCACGAACTCCTCACCAACTCCGCGCATGTAAGGGGCTCCGCTTGGATCAATTTCCCGGCGGTTTACTGTGACAATTGGATCAAGGATGACCGGCTCGTCTTGATTGGCGATGCCGCCCACACCGCCCACTTTTCTATCGGCTCAGGGACCAAACTCGGGCTCGAGGATGCCATCTCGCTGGCCTACCACCTCAACAGCGGTGAACCGATCCCTGACGCGCTGTCACGGTATCAAGAAGAGCGGAAGATAGATGTGTTACGACTCCAGAACAGTGCGCGCAACGCGATGATCTGGTTCGAAAATGTGCCACGATACATCGAAGCATTCGATCTCAAACAATTCAATTATTCGATGCTCACGCGAAGTCAACGGGTGAGCCACGAAAATCTGCGCCTGCGCGATCGCGACTGGCTCCAGTCAATGGAAACGCACCTCGCGCAACGTCACATCGGCGTTAGCGACCCGGTACCACCCATGTTTCTCCCGCTCTCACTGCGAGATATGACGCTACACAATCGGGTTTGCGTGTCACCTATGTGCATGTATAGCGCCGTGGAGGGGGTGCCTGACGACTGGCACCTCGTTCACTACGGGGCCCTGGCGAAAGGCGGTGCGGCATTGGTATACACCGAAATGACCAATGTCAGCGCCGAAGGCCGCATCACTCCCGGGTGTACCGGCATCTGGTCTGACGAACAACTTGTCGTGTGGAAGCGCATAACCGATTTCGTGCATCGCCACACACAGGCGAAAATGGCGATTCAAATCGGACATGCAGGACCAAAAGGCGCCACACTCGAACCTTGGAAATGGAACCCCGAAATCCTCGACGAGCCACTCCCTGAAGACCAGCAATGGCCTCTGCTATCGGCCAGTAACGTGCCTTTTGATAGCTACAGTCCCCAGCCGCGAGCAATGAATCGAGAGGACATGGACACCGTGTTAGCGCAACACGTAGATGCTGTGAGACGCGCTGAAGCGGCCGGCTTTGACATGATTGAGATGCATGCGGCACATGGCTACCTGCTGTCCTCTTTTATTACCCCGATGCTCAACCATCGAACGGACGAATATGGCGGTTCACTGGAAAACCGTTTGCGCTACCCGCTGGAAGTTTGCGCGGCGATGCGCGCGGCATGGCCGACCAACAAACCCATGTCGGTGCGCATTTCAGCCCATGATTGGATGGGTGATGCGGGGGTGACTGAATGCGACGCCCTTGCGATCGCCAAAGCATTTATCAGTGCGGGCGCCGACATCATCAACGTCTCCACGGGACAGACCAGCCACGCCGCCAAACCCCAACCCGGACGCATGTTCCAAACCCCCCTGTCCGACATCGTCCGCAACGATGGACGAATCCCGACTATTGCGGTGGGCAACATCTATGAAATCGATCACGTCAATAGCATCATTGCGGCGGGCCGAGCGGATCTGGTCTGCCTGGCCAGACCCCATCTCGCCGACCCTTGCTGGACCCTGCACGCAGCGGCAGAGATGGGATATCGTGGCCCCGGCGTGGCGGAGCAACATCAATATTTCTTGGGCCATAGACAGGCCTATACGCTCGCAGAACGAGAGCGCGAGGCGATGGCATGAGCCGGCATGCACTGATAACAGGCGGGGGAACGGGTATTGGCGAGGCAATTTCTCGAGCCCTGAACGCTGACGGGTATCGCGTCACACTTCTAGGCAGACGCCCAGAGCCACTCGAGTTCCTTGCTGCTGAGCTTGGGGAGGGCAGTCAGGCGATCTGCGGGGATGTCACAAATCGCGAGACCTTACCGGAAGCCTTTGCAGCCGCATCGGCTGGCTTTGGCGCTGTAGAAATTTTGATCAACTGCGCCGGCATGGCGCCCACCGCTCCTTTTCATCGCATCGATTTTGCGGATTGGCAACGCACGATGGACGTCAATGTAAACGGCGTTTTTCACTGCTCGCAGCTTGTGCTGCCCAGCATGCAGGCTGCCGGCTGGGGCCGCATTATCAATATCGCCAGTGTTGCCTCGCTGAGGGGTTTTCCCTACGTAAGCGGATACTGTGCGTCAAAGCACGCCGTACTCGGCCTGACGCGAGCGCTATCACTAGAGGTGGCAACACAGGGCATTACCGTTAATGCCGTGTGCCCAGGCTATGTCGATACTGATATCGTGAGAGAAGCCATTAAGGGTATTGTTGAAAAAACGGGGCGCACCCAGGAGAGCGCCCTGCAACACTTCACAGAGAGCAATCCTCAGGGGCGTCTTATCGAGGCATCAGAGGTCGCTGCTGCCGTAAGCTGGCTGTGCGCTGATGGCGCCGCCAGTGTTACCGGCCAAGCCATCGCCATCGATGGCGGTGGAACAGCCTGATTGAGAGGATACGACCATGCAGACAACTTCACTTTCCGGATATCAAGCAACGCACTTTCTCTGGGAGAGTGACAGCGGGGTTGCCACGGTCACGCTTAACCGCCCCGACCGCAAAAACCCGTTAACTTTTGAATCCTATGCGGAGCTGAGAGATTTATTTCGCCAACTCGCTTACGCCTCGGATATCGATGCTGTGGTCGTTACGGGCGCTGGCGGCAATTTCTGTTCCGGCGGTGACGTGCACGAAATTATTGGCCCTCTCACTCGGATGAACATGAAGGAGTTGGTGGCCTTTACTCGCATGACCGGCGATCTGGTGAAGGCCATGCGCGCCTGTCGTCAGCCCATCATCAGCGCAGTCGAGGGCATCTGCGCCGGAGCGGGAGCCATCATCGCGATGGCCAGCGACCTGCGTTATGCGGCACCGTCTGCCAAAGTCGCGTTTTTGTTCAACCGCGTCGGCTTGGCGGGCTGCGATATGGGTGCTTGCTCTATCCTGCCCAGAATCATCGGCCAAGGTCGCGCCAGCGAGTTGTTGTATTTCGGCCGTTCGATGAGTGCAGAGGAAGGCGAACGCTGGGGGTTCTTCAATGGCATTGGTGATGACCCCTTGGGCGAAGCCAGAGCCGCCGCGACTAAAATTGCATCGGGCCCTACCTTTGCTAATGGCATCACCAAAACGCAGCTACACCAACAGTGGAATATGTCAGTCGATCAGGCAATCGAGTGTGAGGCGCAAGCACAGGCTATTTGTATGCAAACGGAAGACTTTCGTCGCGCCTACAATGCCTTTGTGGACAAAAAACAGCCTGTTTTCGAAGGGGACTAATACAGACTGCAACAGCTGCAACAACCACAACTGCGTCCTGAGAGGACCGATAAATGAGCGACAAGAGCTTCCTGAATTGGCCTTTTTTCACAGAGGAGCACCGCGCACTCGAGGCGCGACTGGATGCGTGGGCTACCTCGCACCTCCATGAAATCACCGCCAATGAGCACCACGACCTAGACGGCACCTGCACCCGGATTGTCCGCGCCTTGGGGAATGAGGAGTTCACAACTTATGCTGTTCCCGCCAGCGCGGGCGGCCAGCATGAGACTTTAGACGTGCGCAGCCTTTGCATTATTCGAGAAACACTGGCCAGACATAACGCGTTGGCTGACTTTGCTTTTGCCATGCAGGGACTGGGCAGCGGCCCCCTCTCCCTGTTCGGAAACGAAGCACAACAAACCCTGTATCTTAATGCTGTGGCCCGTGGCGAGATCATCAGCGCTTTCGCTCTGTCGGAGCCAGAGGCTGGCTCTGACGTCGCCGCCATGGCCTGTGAGGCACGGCGAGACGGAGACGAGTGGGTGCTGAACGGGACCAAGACCTGGATTTCAAATGCGGGCATTGCCGACTTCTATACCGTATTTGCCCGCACCGATGCGACCGGGGGCGCCAAGGGGATCAGTTGCTTCGTTGTTGACGCCAATACGCCCGGCTTGCAGGTTACGGAACGCATTGAGTTAATTGCGCCGCACCCACTGGGAACACTCACCTTTACCGACTGCCGCATCCCGAGCCATCAGCTTGTAGGTCTTGAGGGAAAGGGCTTCGGCATTGCTATGGCCACACTTGACGTATTTCGCTCGACGGTGGCGGCAGCGGCATTGGGTATGGCACGCAGGGCGCTAGACGAGACGCTGGATTACGCTGCAGACAGAAATATTTTCGGCGGGAAGCTTGCTGATCTGCAACTGGTGCAAGCCAAGATTGGTGAAATGGCGCTCGGAGTGGATAGCAGCGCGCTTCTGGTCTACCGAGCTGCGTGGACTAAAGACTGCGCCGCCGACCGGGTAACAAGAGAAGCGGCAATGGCGAAATACCACGCGACGGAAACTGCGCAACAAGTGATCGACGCGGCAGTTCAACTACATGGTGGAAAAGGTGTGACCAAGGGCTACGTGGTCGAAGCGCTTTATCGCGATATCCGCGCGCTACGAATTTACGAAGGCGCAAGCGAGGTGCAAACCACCATCATCGCCAGGCAGACAGTTGCCAATCACAGCTGAATTCTCCGCAACTCCAGAAATTCTGGCGTACTTCGCGGTAGACTACGCCGGTTCCTTCAGTTCCCGGTAGATCATTGTGGCCACCTCGACAGAGCCAGATAGTTATCTGACAAGTACCTCTATAGCGCTAGATAGCGGGTCGATAGCACGCTTTGCCGCGCAGTTCGACCCACAGCCGTATCATTTGGATCGTGAGGCAGCGGCGAATTCTATATTCGGGGGATTATGCGCAAGCGGCTGGCACATTGCCGCGTTGGCAACCCGCCTTACCGTGGAGACCCTGCTGAAGCACGGTATCGCTTACGTCACCATGACTTCGGTCGGAGAGCTTAAATGGACGCGCCCGAGTTTTGTGGATGAGCAGATCGGTGTCCGGCTCACGCTCGGTGAGCGGGCCGGAGACAGCCCCATTCCAGATACAGACCGATTGGATCTGCTCGTCGACGTGCATAACGGAGAGGGCGATATCGTCGCCACCATGACCGCGAGCGCGGCCGTCACGAGAGACCCCACCGCTGAGGAGGTCGCGCCATGACCTCACTGTATATCCGGGACCGATGGTTCGAAGATATCCCTGTAGGCGAGTTCCATGTATTTGGATCGCATACCTTCAGCGAGCTCGAGATTGTCGAATTCGCTCTGGTTTTTGATCCTCGCCCAGAGTCAACAGACCCGGAAATCGCAAGGAATAATCGATGGCGTGGATTAGTCGCGAGCCCATGGCTTGTGACGTCCATGTGGATGCGCAAAATGGTCGACTACATGGAGGTCTACGCTCAGGGGGTCAATGATGGCCGCCGCAATGGCGCGGGTGTCGCAATTAGAGATCTGAAATGGCTGGAACAGGTTCGGCCCGGCCATACCCTCACCTACACGTATGAAATCATTGCGAAGCCTGACAGGGTGATTAGAGATAAGTGGGGGCTGATTTGCTCACGAAACGAGGCCTTCAACCAATACGGTAACAAAGTGATGCAGTTCGAGATCGACATTCTTGCCGAGCGAGCCGCACAAGCCTAGGCACGACCGAACAATATAAAGCTCGCCACCAGCACTGCGAGAAACAGGGTTTCTCCGCCCAACAAAGCAACCGGTCGCCAACCGATCGATACCACTTCGCGTAGCGACGTTCGCACTCCGAGCGCTGTCACTGCGAGCAGTAATAGCAGCGTCGCACTATCAGCCACAACGCGCGTGGGCCAACTCGGTAGTACGCCGAGGTTGTTCAACGCAAAGAGCGCGATGAAGCCGACCAAGAATAACGGCACCACTGGCGCCGCCACACTCTTCCCGGGGGAAGACTCCGCTACTAGACGGAATACAATACCGATAACAATGACAATGGGAACCAGCATGGCGACGCGGATCAGTTTCACAAAGGTCGCCAGATCCCCCGTCTCGGCTGAAACGCTATAGCCGGCGCCCACTACCTGTGCGACATCATGAATGGTGGCGCCGATGAAATAGCCCACATCAGCCTCGCTGAACCCCAGATAGTCGCCAACAATCGGATAGAAGATCATCGCAACCGTGCTGAGCGATGTCACGCCAATGACCGTGAACAGCGTATGGCGTTGTCGGTGTTCCGAATCTGGCAGCACCGCGCCGATTGCCATCGCAGCCGAGGCGCCACAGATCGCCACGGCGCCCCCAGTCAAAATGCCAAGGGACGCGTCACAACGCAGTATCCGCGCCCATAACACGCCAAAAAGTAGAGTGGCGACAACAGCCGCAGCAACCCACAGCACCCCTCCCCATCCCAGCACCAGAACCTCCCCCATGCTCAGCCTTAGTCCCAACAAGGCAACGCCAAATCGGAGACAGGGGCCCGAGGCCCAAGCAAGCCCCTCTACGAAACGCTCTGAATCACTGAGGAAATGAAAGGCTAGGCCGAGCAAAAGCCCCATCAGCATCGCGGGTGCGCCATAGCGTTGAGAAATGATGAAGGCGGCCCCTGCCAACACGAGGCTCAATCCTACTCCGGGAGCGTATCGGGAGAGCATCCCCCTCACCAACCCATTCAAGTGGACGCCGAATGACTTGCTACGGCTGTCAAAAATGCCTCTTCCGAATCGGGCTCCATTGCCAAGCGCAGCAATGTGCGAATCGATTGGGCGGGGATGTCAGCATTTTGCTCAATACAATCGAGGATCGACATGAGGCGGGTGGAAGTCCTGTGACGTGTTTCACCGTACCCCTTCACTAAACCACCCGACTGTGCCACCACCAATGCTCTCTCCGTACCCGCCACAGACAGCACGCACTGATACCATCGATTGATCATCTCCCATTCGTGAGCATACCCCAGAGTCCCTCGGCGAAATCGCCTCAGACCAGCTAAAAAACGCAATGCCAGCTGCATCAGTAATCGGTCTGTCCTTAACGTCCTCGGCCCAAGCAGGGCTGCACTGCACCGACGCGCCAATCCTGAGCGGAGCAATACCTCACCCCACTTCACCGGGAGTAATGCTGCCACCTCCTCCAGCCGTGGATGAAAAAACTCCGAGAGTTCCATCGGCTGATTGGAAGAAGCACGCACCTCCTCGCGAACAGCTTGTTCTCGGTCGGGTCGTATTTTTAGCTGTGCCACTCTGGGGATATCCTCATAAGCCATCCAGAGTGCCAGGTGGCGACCCAACTCCAGGCTCACCTGTTCTGCCAGGTTTATCTCAATCAGTTTCTCAACCATATCAAGCCATTGCTCAGCATAGGCTTCATCCAGATAGTCAATCAGTCGATTCACACTGTGGTAGCCCACCTCATGCAGGGACACGGGCAGGGACGCAATTCTTGGCAGGAATCGCCGCGCAAGGGGACTGTTGGGTTCTGGCAAAGCAAACGAGTCTGAGCGGGACGGCTCGAAGTGAGCGACCCCTCCCGATGCCGCGCGCTGCCGGCTTTCGTCGAAGGCAGCCAAATTCGCATCAGCCCCGGGGCCTGCTGCGACCAGTTTCCGAAAGCTATCCGGATCAAAAGGCAAGGTTTTGCTCCCTGCGATCGCGCCCAATAGCGCGGCGGAGATCACTGTGCCGTGGCGTTCCACAATCTCGGACATGTCGAAGTGAATGAAGTCTCGGGCGTACCGCGCGCCCATTTCCAGGATCACATCTCTGTCGATAGCACCATTCCCCGAAGAACTCTTTTCGGTAATACCGAACACCCTGTGATCGGAGGTAATCAATGCGGTTTTCTGAGGCGACACGAAACCTCTGCTGACCATGCGGCCGGCTTCCGCAATCTCGGAAGCGACGGCGATGTCAATATCGCCCTGAGCTGGAAACAATGACATGACCGGCGGCGGCTTTCCGTCCTGACGGGGCATGAACTCCAGGTAATAAATAGTGGCGCCGGTGCGTTGCGCTACGCCCGCGAGTGAGGTGCTCTGACACCACCACCCGTTCAGTTCCGCCGCTGCAATCAGCCAGTTCGTGAGCACGCCACCGCCCTCACCGCCAAGTGCTGCGATCACCATATTAATCGTCGCGTTGGGCTGACTCATTAGATCTGCCGGGATGCAAAGCGTCTCGCATCTCTCGTCCGCCACCACTGACGGACTCGACCACGCACCGAATGAAGCAGGCGATCCCAGGATGTGGGGTTGTGCACCAATCCCACTCGCGAAAATGAAGGGCAAAGTACCGCCGAGTGAGCATTGGTTCCGCACACGCCGCAACCAACACAGGTGTTATCCACATGTGAAACCGGGTCGGTGCGAAGCGGATCAGGATTCTCCCGAATCGTGAGTGACGGACATCCAGACAGGCGGATACAGCCGTGATCACCGGTACAGGTTGCTGGATCAATATAAAAACGCTCGCGCCTGACTCGCTTTCCTTCGGAGATAGCGCTGCGGATCATTGGCCTTACACGGCGCTGCCTATTGAGCATGCATTCGCCCTCAGCCACCACCACCTTTAACCCCGGGCGATCGCTGGTCAATGCCTCCCGAAGCGTCCCCTTCATCGCCTCAATATTGTAGGTGCTGACAGTGCGAATCCATTTAACACCCGCACCTCGACAGGCGTCCTCGATTGTTTGCCAGCTGTCGCGCTTAGGCCGGCTGGAATCCAGTGTTGTCGCAATCAGATTGGGTTCGACGAGCGACGGAATATCCTGACCGCCGGTGGCAGCGGAGTAACCGTTGTCGATCACGATTAACAAACCGTCGTGGTCGTTGAAGACGGAACTGCTCACACCACTGGTGAGCCCGTTATGCCAGAAGCCACCATCTCCCATGATACTGATCGCTTTGTGCGGCAGTGCGTGACGCATGCCGGACGAGCTGGCGAGCGACAGGCCATATCCCATTATGGTGTTGCCCAGGTGAAAGGGGGCCGCCGTGGCGAAGGAATGACATCCGATGTCAGAGGAAATGTGAAACGGCCCGAGTTCCTCCTGCAACTGCTTGATAGCGGAAAATAAAGGGCGCTCTGGGCAGCCAGTACACAGACCAGCAGGTCTAGGAGGCAACTCGTTCATCAGCCTGCCGACATCCTCATCGCTCATGGGGGTCTCTAAGGCCAGCACTTCCTCAAGCGAGAGTGTCAACGGAATATCCTCTCTGCACGCTGCCTGAATAAAACGCGTGATGCCCTCAAGCATCACCTGGCCCGTGTATTCCCCGGCCATCGGCATGATGTCCTTACCAAAGACACGGGTCTGAACGTCCCGTCGGCGCAACACCGTATGAATGCCTTGCTCAATGTATTCCGGTTGACCCTCCTCCAGCACCAGCACTTGCTCTTTCCCAACACAGAACTGCACCAATTCATCGGGTATCAAAGGATAGGCCACGTTCAGGCAGTAGATGGGGATCTGTGTCTCGCCGTAAACATCAGCCAGCCCCTGCCTCTGCAGTGCGCGAATGACGGTGTTATAGGACCCGCCACAGGTAATAATGCCGAGTGACTCGTAGCGCCCTGTGAACGACTCATTCAGGGCGTTTTCCTGTATGAACTGAATCGCAGCGGGCAATCGATCTGATATTTTTTCGCGCTCTTGCTCATAGACAAAGGGCGGCAGGATAATTTTCTCGGGTTCTCGATGAGGCGTAACCGGGGCCAGTTGGTGATGAGTCGGGGGCACGTTATCGCGCGCGATGAATTCACCCGTTACATGGCATCCCCTGATACGCATCATGTAGAAGATAGGTGTATGCGACGCTTCGGACAGCGCAAAGCCTTTTTCGACCATATCGACGATGCTGGGCAAATTTGGGCGCGGATCAAGCAACCACATCTGCGCCTTCATGGCGAAAGCATAACTTCGCTCCTGCATGATGCTGGAGCCCTCACCGTAATCCTCTCCCACGATCACCATGGCCCCACCCGTCACCCCTGCTGAGGCAAGATTGGAGAGCGCATCCGAGGCCACATTAGTGCCTACGGTCGACTTCCAGGTGACCGCGCCTCGCAACGGATAATTAATGGATGCCGAGAGCATTGCCGCCGCAGTGGCCTCGGACCCATTGGCCTCAAAATGGACGCCCAACTCAGCCAGGATGTCCTGCGCATCGTTGAGCACGTCCATCAGGTGGGAAATCGGAGAGCCCTGATAGCCACCCACATAGGAAACCCCCGACTGCAAGAGCGCCTTGGTGATCGCGAGGATGCCCTCACCCTTAAACACCTCGCCGGACCCTGTGCGCAGTTTCTGGACCTCTTCTGCGAAGGAGCGCTCAGCCATGACCGGAGACCGTGATCAGCCTTGGGATACCAGAGCAATTACCCTGCATGGGCTACCCGATCCCTGTTCTATTTTGAGGGGCGCGGCAATCAGAATCGCACCCGTTGTCGGCAACTGATCCAGATTACGCAAACTGGCAAGCCCGCATTTATTGGAACCATGCATGAGATTGTGGCAGGGAAACATCGGGTCTTGTCCAGCGGCTTGCCCCGCATCGGTGCCTACCGTTTCTACTCCCACACCGATAATGTTTCGCTCGTGAGCCAGAAATGCCACGGTCTCGGGATCCCAACCCGGCGTGTGGCCACCTGTCTCATCCTTGTTGAGATACGCTTCCTTGGACTCCCGCTTAGACCAATCCGTTCTGTACAAAACCCAGGCGCCGTCGGGTATCTGCCCGTGTTCGGCCTCCCAGGATTTGACGAAGTCGACTGACATCAGAAAGTCAGGATTGGCGTCAGCTTCTGCCACCGCGTCGATCACCACAGCAGGCCCGATAAAACGCTCTGGCGGCAAGGTATCGGTCGCGTTATCAGGCAGGTCCTGACCCGTCACCCAATGCACAGGGGCGTCAAAATGAGTACCGGTGTGCTCGCCACATTTAATGTTATTCCAGTACCACGCCGGCCCTCTATCGTCGTAGCGCGAGATTTCCTCTTTGGAGAACGGCCAGGATTTTCCCCAACCAAACTCCTCGGGCAACTCCAAAATCGGCGTATCAGCAGATAGCGTCACGCTGAGATCAACCACTTTTACCGAGCCGCTGGCAAGCCCCATGGCCAAATCCATCAACACTGCACTTGTCATTCGCTTTCTCCTTTTTATCTCACGGTAACCTACCGCGCCCCATCTCGACGCAAGGCATCATTATCAATGCTGACACCGCGCGGTGGTCAATATTTTAAGTATAAAATATAATTGCACAGACTCTATTACAAACCGGGATCCGGGCATGCACAAGACTTTGTTGCCAGAAGGTTGGCCGCGCCCCAAAGGTTACGCAAATGGCGTCGTGGCGCGAGGCGAATCTGTGATTTTTTGTGGCGGTCAGATCGGATGGAATAGCGACGAACGGTTTGAGCACCAAGATTTTATTGGCCAGGTGAGACAGGCACTTCAAAACGTCGTTGCAGTACTTGCCAGCGCTGGTGCAGGCCCGGAGCACATGACGCGCATGACCTGGTACGTCACAGACCGGCAGCAATACCTCGCAGATTTGTCAGCTGTCGGACGTACCTACAGAGAGATTATGGGCAAGAACTTCCCCGCAATGTCAGTCGTGGAAGTCTCAGCCCTGATCGAGGATGAGGCGCTGGTGGAGATTGAAGTCACTGCTGTCAAATAGGCCTAACCAGAATAAACGCGTGTGTGGTCATGGTAAGCACATCCTCGGCGCGCTGATTCCAGAGCCGAACCCGTGTTGTCAATATGCCCCGATCAGGTTTCGTGGCCGACACACGCACTTGGGCGACCTGCGCCTCTCCGGTGATGACATCCCCAGGCCGCACAGGCGAAAGCCAACGTAATTCATCAACACCCGGTGATGTCATCACGGCAGTGTCACCTAGGTAAGAATCGACGGCGAGGCGCATAAACAGCGCCGCACTGTGCCAACCACTGGCCATCAAACCACCCAATTCCTCAGTCTTTGGGCTATTTTCATCCAGATGAAAGACCTGCGGATCAAACTGGTGAGCGAAGTTCACCACGTCGTCTTTCGTAATGCGCTGCTCACCAAAGGTGATGCGCTGACCTTCTTGAAAGTCCTCCAAATATCTCATTTCCCCTCCTCCATCGGGAACACCAATCAGCGCTTGCGTGGACGAATCAATCCTGATTAAATTATTTTAAGCTTAAAATGTTTCGCGATATTTGCGAGTGACTTGCAGCTTGCACATCAAAGGCCCTCACTATGCCCGAATCCGCCGCGCCGATGTTCAATGGCAACCGACTCAAACTGGGAACTTTTTCAGCCAACTGCTCGAGTGGTATGGCCGTGACCAAGGTCGACGAGCGCTGGGACAATAGCTGGGCAAATAATATCGATCTCGTAAAGCAATGTGACGAAGCGGGGATTGAATTCATGTTGCCGATTGCCCGATGGATTGGCTACGGCGGCGACACTGACTTTCATGGAAACGTACTGGAAACCGTAACTTGGGCTGCGGGCCTCGCTGCTCACTCAAATCGCATTCAGGTATTTGCTACGGTTCACACGGCCTTCAACCACCCCATTGTTGTCGCCAAGCAGCTAGCCACTCTGGACCAACTCTCCAACGGCAGGATTGGTTTGAACGTCGTAGCAGGCTGGAACAAGCCGGAATATGACGCCTTTGGTGTGGATTTGCCCAGCGACCACAGTGACCGATACGCGATGGCACAAGAGTGGTTCGACTACGTCACGCGACTCTGGAGAGAAGACAGTGCCTTCGACTGGGAAGGTGCATTCTTCCGGGGAAAGGGAGTGTATGGCCAGCCCCACCCGGTACAAGAGCGCGTCCCGATAATCAATGCGGCCGCCTCTGAGGAGGGTCGGGCATTTGCGATGCGCAACGCGGATTTTCTGTTTACGCCGGTATTTGATTTTGGCCAGGCGCAGGAAACCGTTGACGATATCAAAAGCAAAGCCCAGTCAGTGGGACGAAACGTCGAGGTCCTCACCTTCTGCACCGTTGTCTGTCGACCAACTCAGAAAGAAGCTGAGGATTACCTTGACTGGTACGCCAATGAGAATGCTGATTGGGATGCGGTAGACAATTTGATGACCTTGCAGGGCATGCACGCGCAATCGTTTACCAAAGAGGCGCTTGCCATGTTTCGTGACCGATTCGCTGCTGGCCACGGCGGGTTTCCCCTCGTTGGCACCCCTGATCACATCGCAGATCAACTCGAGCGACTCAGCGCGACGGGTGTCGCGGGTACCACGCTCGCGTTCGTTGACTATGCCAAGGAATTCCCCTACTTCCGCCAGGAAGTGCTGCCGCGATTGGCCGTAAAAGGCCTTAGAGCACCCAACGGCTGACACCATGCGGCGCAGAAATATCTTATTATTCGCTAGAGCGCTTCTACCGAGCCACCACGGAGAACACAAATGAAACTCTATACCCTGAGAAAAACTATAGCGGCCGCTGTTGCGGGTACGGTCTTAACCAGTCCGGTCTCGGCGCAAAGCGTGCTTGAGGAAGTTGTGGTTGTCGCGCAAAAGCGAGAACAGAACGTACAGGATGTCCCGATCGCCATCACTGCCTTTACGGGCAGACAAATGGACGCCTTGGGAGTATCGGAAAGTTTCGATATCGCGGCTTTTTCTCCTGGTGTGCATATCTCCGGGAACCTCGCGGGCCAGAACACCCAGTTTTCGATTCGCGGGGTCACTCAGAACGACTTCAATGACATCATCGAGGCACCCAATGCGGTGTATCTGGACGAGGGTTATATCGCGGTCGCTCAGGCCCAAACCTTCGCCGTTTTCGAC
>Ga0181573_10001795_pt1 | contig 20571 bp, 7 predicted proteins | sample 101ome_25_FD_148643 | JGI IMG/M metagenome (GOLD analysis project Ga0181573, IMG submission 148643) | Coastal salt marsh microbial communities from the Groves Creek Marsh, Skidaway Island, Georgia - 101409BT metaG (spades assembly) | ecosystem: Environmental > Aquatic > Marine > Intertidal zone... | reverse complement strand
ACCCTGAAGCCACAGGCGGAACGTACAGGGGGGAGCTGCATGGTCATTCGCTTCGTCCTTCGCTGCGTCCATGAATGTGCGTAACTGGATGGCCGTCTCTGGCCAGGCCCAGTCCCCTCTCCCAGTCCCCTGTCTAGCCAAACTCGGACCAGACCGCCTCGATTGCTTTTCGCGCCGGTGGTCTCCTTACCTTCCCCTGTAGCGTCTCGAGGAGGAAGGCCGTGGCAGCCGCGGCGACACGACGGGCGACGACATCGGGCTTGCATCCCCCGGCTACAGCAGAGGCAGCCGTCTCGGCCGTCGCCCACCGCCCCGCGTCCCGAAGCAGCGCCGGGGTCGGCCATAGGGAGGCCACGCGCTCCACTCCACTTGGCCCGAGGCCGCCGATCTGTGCCAGCGCACGACGCCACACGGCGGCGACCGTGTCGGGGTCGGCGGCCTTGGCCGCTCGCGTCACCTCCCCGAGCGTTGGCGGGGGCGCGGCTGGAGCCTCGTCCGCCGACCCATCGAGTGCGCTGATCAGGGTGCGTGTGGCGGCGGCGTACCATTCGGCAGTGTCAGCAGGGTCCCGGGTCTGAGCGACGACGAGTCCAGCGCCGCGAGCCGCCACCCGGGCCGCCGTCCCGACGGCGATGGCCACGTCCTGCCCGCCGAGGGCGGACGGTCCCCAAGGGCACCCCTCGATCAGCAGCGTGGGCCGAATCAGGCCGCAGTGCCCAAGACGGTGCAACTGCGTGGCGAGCCGTCCGCTGCGTACCGAGCCCACGAGATCGCTCAGGGACTTGCGCTCGACGGCGAGGTCGAGAACCCACTCCCGCTCGGGGTCTCCGATGTCACCGCCGTGACCTTTCCGACGGGCGACCCAGAGTGCGTCGCCGACCGGTATCTGACGCTCCTCCACCGCACGCACGTCCAGGGTGTGCAGGCGGGCCAACATTCCACCCCGCCCGGTGTCGTAAGCTCCACCAGAGACGCGCGAAAACTGCTCTCGGCTGTCGATGAGGAGTCCTGCTCTCGGCTGTCGACGAGAGCACCAGGTCGTTAACGTCGTGGAAGCGCTCAGAGAGCCCTTGCATCGTACCCCTTGCCTTGAATAGTCCAACTCGGAGTGGCAACGTGTTTTCGTCCTTAAGCAGCGCGGCGCGCCGACAGACCGATCATCGATCACCTCGAGACGCTCGGAAGCTTGCCAGGGAGTCGCTTTAGTCCGCAAATCGCAAGTGGGAAGGTTTTGGACTCACCGCCGATCGTTGCAGGCCCCGATGTCGCGGTCGGTCGACGGGAGGACCGCGCCAGTCATGTCGGCAGCCGCCCACGCGGCTCTTTGACGCGGTCATTCGGTGTCGAGACGACGAACCGCGCTGATCGATGTGGACGGGGATCTACGGAGGCCAGATTTTAGTGAGTAGGGGGTCGTACGATGGAGCGATGCCACAAGTGCCCAGTCGAAACCCAACGTCGTCGTTGTGTCGTCGTCCGACCCCCCATCCTGTCCCCTGCGCTGGACGGATAACCTGCGGATCGACAATTGCGCCAGGGGCGAGAGGGGACGAAGACAACGAGGGGCCCTTTTGTTTGTCTGGCGACGGAGCGGTTGTCGACGAACGACCCATCTGCGCCGGCCATGGCGCGAGGGCTCACTGCAGAGGTGTGGGCCGGGGCGGCCGAGGCGGCCTTGGGAGACGCGTGTCGAGACTCCGCCGCGCGCAGCCCCGGCAGGCAGGCCTACGGGTCCCGGGGCACGCCGGATCGGGGGTCTGGTGGGGGGGGATGGGGTAACGAAGTGGTCGTAGACGATTGACGTGATGACGCGACTACATGACGTGGCTCGGAAAAGAGGGAGGCCGAGCGAGAGCGGTGACGATGAAAAAAGACTTGTGATCCCCCTCCCGCGTCGCGCGCAGTCCCGCTGCTTCCGCCTCGATGACGGGGTTGGAGACGGCTGGCGTTAGCCAGCCCCCGGGTCGTCAACGGAGGGCACGGCTGGGGTGCATCACTGCGACAGTCGCGGTCGGCGGGAAGACGCTGCGGGCGGCAGCGGCGCTGACGGTGGCGCTGACAGTGTGGCGAGTGAACGTTTCGAGAGCAGGCTGGGCGGGTTGGGCGTCCCGAACCGCTAGCTGGCAGAGGGGGGCACCGACGAGTCATGCCGAGAGGCCGCACCGCGATTGAGCGCAGGTGGTGTGCAGGGGCGGCCCAGGCGCTGGCGGCGGACCCGGACCACGACGATCGTCCCGTGCTCGCGAGGACTCAGGTGAACATGCCCGACGGGACCGTCCAGTGGGCCGAGATGCGGGTCGGACAGACGGCGTGGGACGCAGCAGCGGCATTTCTCGTTGGCTTTGGCGCGGCCCTGGGCCACGCTGACGACCCCGTGACAGGGCAAGAGAATCATCAAGCGCTTGCCGATGGCCTGCAGAAGGAGGCGGAGACGGTCGGCCCGGTCTCCTCGGGCGCGGCCTGGCTCTATTGCGCGGACCCCATGTCGGCGCTGCCTGAGACGTTTGTGGCGTCAGCTGGTCGAGACAAAAGCGCCCAACGCTGGCCGGCCAAAGGGTGCCTCCGGGACGGCGTTTCCCGGATCCGGCTTGCTCCTGGCACCCAAATCTTCCTCCATGAGAGAGACGGGTGGTGGAAAGGGCGAACGTGGGAGCGCCGATGCCCTCCTTGCACCACGGGATGTGACTATCTGCTTTGGGCTGACGACGACTGGACTGGTGGGGTTGGTTCTTATAGCCTCGAGGCGCTGACTTCCTGCCCTCTCGATGCGCAGGCGGACGACGCTGTCGAAGTCGCCTCGCTCGGCTCCTTCAGCGACCAAACACAGCTAGGAGCCGTCGTCGCGTCCGTTTCAATTGTCCTCTCGTCGGGCCTGGGCACGCGTGTAATCCCCGCATACGAGGGTGACTCAGCCGAGCAGGCAGTTGAGCGATTCCTCGACTCTTTCGTGCTGACCCACAGGTGGTCCGGCGACTGGCGCGGTGGACTCGAGATGAAGTTTGACGAGATCACAGAGCGGCTCCGGGACGCCGCGCATGCCACGGGGGCAACACTCGCCGATCCGGAGGGCGGGGCGACGATGACTACGACAATGGACCCTGCGAGATCGGCGCTCGCAATATCGGTCGACGACCGCGCCGCCTACTATGCCAGCGCGGATTTAAGTACTGATTCCAGCGCTACAGCCTTCCCCCCCTCGTGGTACGTCGGCAGGCCCAGCAGCCGTTATGAGTGGGGCCTGTGGATGTTAGAGGAAGAGTCGAGCGATATGTACTCATGGGCGGAACCGGAGGTGTCAGGAGCGGCGACCAATGATCAGCTGGACGCCGTTTTCGCTGAGCCTCTTCGCGCACTGCTGAACGCGTCGGGCATCTCTGCGTCCGTCCCCTTTGTTCACGGCGACCTCTCCATCGAACCAGACGCGCCGGTCGTATGCAAATCCCGCCCTGTAGGATCGCGCCGCTGCGCGTTGATCAAGTCGATGCAGGCAAGCCGACACTGGGGGCCCGTGGCTGCCGTACCCCGGATCGACACGCCGTTCGAGAAGAAGACGCCGACGGCCGTGTGGCGCGGGACGGCCACCGGTCGGTGGACGCCCGATGGGATCGGAGGGTGTTCCCGGCAGCAGCTCTACCTGCGGTGGGGCTTGGACGAGTCCGACCCTGTCATTGACGTTGGCCTGACGGGCAAGATCTCCGATCTCGACGAGGCCCTCGTTGCAGCGGGGGCTGCCGGCCCCCGGCGATTTGACGCAGTCTTCAAACGCGACATGCCCCGCGACGCGATGCTGCGACACCGGTATCAAGTCTCGGTGGCTGGCTACGACGTTGCCAGTAACCTGAAATGGGTGTTGGCATCGTGGTCAGTGCCGCTGATGCCTAGGCCACGGGTGGAGACGTGGTGCATGGAAGGCTTGCTTGAGCCGTACGTCCACTATGTACCGCTGCTGGACGACACATCCGACCTGGCGGCTCAGGTAGCATGGTGCGAGGCACAAGGTGACAAGTGCCGCGACGTGGCTGCAGCGGGGCGACGGTGGATGGATATGTTTGCGGACCCCACGGCCGATCGGGGGCTAGAGGTTAGGGTGATGCGGGAGTTCGTCGCTCGCCACGCCCGGGCGCTTGCGGGGCGGGCGACATTTGTTGCCATGGCTGAGGGCGCCATCTCACGAGGTGGGAAGTGCGACGCCGCGGGTGCTCTCGAGGAGGCCGAGCGTCTGTTGGAAGGGACGCTGGAGGGGAACATGAACTCTCTCTGGCACCTGCGGGAAACCCTGGCGGCTCGACTTGAGCGAGAGGGGGGGTGCTCGACGGCGCGGGCGGGTGGGAAGAGCGCGAGCGCGAGGCGGCCTCTCGTCCCGCCGATGATGGAGACGGAGACGGAGGCGCCGCTGATGGTGGTAACGACGCTCCAGCTCTGAGGGCTCTTGGCCGGGTTCAATCGATAAACATTCTCCACAACATTCTCGTCTCTCGCATTCCCGCTCTCAATCCCACAGAGTCGAGGCTCGTCGCGGTGCGTGGGCCACGGTGAGATCGCAGTTGACCCTGAAGCCACAGGCGGAACGTACAGGGGGGAGCTGCATGGTCATTCGCTTCGTCCTTCGCTGCGTCCATGAATGTGCGTAACTGGATGGCCGTCTCTGGCCAGGCCCAGTCCCCTCTCCCAGTCCCCTGTCTAGCCAAACTCGGACCAGACCGCCTCGATTGCTTTTCGCGCCGGTGGTCTCCTTACCTTCCCCTGTAGCGTCTCGAGGAGGAAGGCCGTGGCAGCCGCGGCGACACGACGGGCGACGACATCGGGCTTGCATCCCCCGGCTACAGCAGAGGCAGCCGTCTCGGCCGTCGCCCACCGCCCCGCGTCCCGAAGCAGCGCCGGGGTCGGCCATAGGGAGGCCACGCGCTCCACTCCACTTGGCCCGAGGCCGCCGATCTGTGCCAGCGCACGACGCCACACGGCGGCGACCGTGTCGGGGTCGGCGGCCTTGGCCGCTCGCGTCACCTCCCCGAGCGTTGGCGGGGGCGCGGCTGGAGCCTCGTCCGCCGACCCATCGAGTGCGCTGATCAGGGTGCGTGTGGCGGCGGCGTACCATTCGGCAGTGTCAGCAGGGTCCCGGGTCTGAGCGACGACGAGTCCAGCGCCGCGAGCCGCCACCCGGGCCGCCGTCCCGACGGCGATGGCCACGTCCTGCCCGCCGAGGGCGGACGGTCCCCAAGGGCACCCCTCGATCAGCAGCGTGGGCCGAATCAGGCCGCAGTGCCCAAGACGGTGCAACTGCGTGGCGAGCCGTCCGCTGCGTACCGAGCCCACGAGATCGCTCAGGGACTTGCGCTCGACGGCGAGGTCGAGAACCCACTCCCGCTCGGGGTCTCCGATGTCACCGCCGTGACCTTTCCGACGGGCGACCCAGAGTGCGTCGCCGACCGGTATCTGACGCTCCTCCACCGCACGCACGTCCAGGGTGTGCAGGCGGGCCAACATTCCACCCCGCCCGGTGTCGTAAGCTCCACCAGAGACGCGCGAAAACTGCTCTCGGCTGTCGATGAGGAGGACCACATCGTAAACGTCACGGAAGCGCTCTCCTCGGGCGAGAGGGGGGCGCCTGGGCCCGGGGCTTGTGACGGCGTCGTCTCCCGCGCCATCAATGCCGAGACCCCAAGACATGGCCCATGCGACGTCGTCATCGGCTGGGGGCACGGCGCCCCCCTCAACGGCGTTGTGGGGGCGGGCTGAGCGCGGAGCATGTGGTGCTGCGATGCCATCGGCGAGGCATGGTGGTAGCGGAGAAGGGTCCGTCGCTCTATCGTCGACCCCTGCGGCTCGAAGGCTGGGGTTAGACTCGCCGGTAATGAAGTGGGCCGTCCCTCTCGTGGTGCGTTTCGACAAACGAGCAAGTCGCTCCCCAAGACGCTCGGTGTAGAGTCGTTCGCGCGCGGCGGATAGCGCTGCCGCTTCGTTGCCTGCAGCAGGAGGCGGGTGGGGAGGTCGTTCCCGGACGCAAGGATGTGCCGGACCGCTGTCCGTCGGATCTGGGGGAGCGAGTCTCGTCCGAGGTGTCAAAGTGGACTTTCGGCGGCGGTGACGGATCGTGAGGGCAGGAGAGCCGTCGTCCGAGTCTGTGACCTCGACGACGGCGGAGTCCCGCGCCGAGAATGCTGCTGGGCCTGGGTGGTGCCCGGCGAAGGCGCGAGACCCAACGGAGGGGCCAGTCCGCCCCTCCTCCCCCGATCCTTGCGCCTCGAGGCGCAAGTCCGCGGGTTCTTGGGCCGGGACGGGCATCGGTACCAGGATCGGGACTGCCCCCGGCCCCGCGGGAAGAGGCGCCAGATTTCCCACGCCCTCGGCCAGGGCCTGGGCGTGCAGAGCCGAGGCCAGAACTGCGCCCTCGGGCGTCAGACGGTAGCTGGAGCGGCCCCACTTGTGCACACACGGAGGGTTCGAGTTCCGGAGAGTCGTCAGCGACGACCAGGGGGAGTAAAACCGCCGCGGCCCTGGAGCTCGGGGGCCGCCGTTGCCACCACCGCGATCTGCTGGAGCCAGGAAGGATCCCCGGTGGATTCCAGTCGCCTCGGCCGCTGTCATCACCTCGTCCTTGGAGAGTTCGTCGCCCCCAGCCCCACCGTCGGCTGAGTGCGCAACGAGCATGCCCACCAGCAGGGCCGAAGCGGCCGTGCCCAGAGTGGTGGAGTAAGGCCGCTTCGCACGGCCGGCCAGCCGCGCGGGGCCGCCGGAACGATCGGGGAGATGATTCTCCTGACGGTCGGCGGGCGGGTAGCTCGCTCCTGCGCGAGCGCGCGGCGACGACGCCGGTGCCGGGGCGTCGGGCTGGGGTTCGGCGCGGTCCTTCGCGGCCGATACGTCCCCACCCCCAGTCCCAGCCGCTCGGGGGCGCTTCTGTCTGCTGGCCCGGCCACCGGCGGCAAGAGGCGGCGGCGGCAGTCTGGTCCATTCGTCGGCCGCGGCGAGCTCCTCCGGCGAGAAGGGTTCGCCCGGGTGCCGCTCGAAGTGTTTCCTCAGCAGCGGCTCCATCGTGAGGCCTATTCCCGGGAGGCGCCACAGGGCCTCGGGCGGCAGCCTCACGGGGCACTCGCGGGCTGCCGCCAGGGCCCGGCCAAGGTTGGTAAGCGTGTTCCTGCGCTTGATGCGGGCGTGGGAGGGTAGGCCTCGATCGCCGGTCGCCGGCGGTTGCAGGCATCGCTGACGTCGCACATCGCAGGGACGCCGCTGGGGGTCTGGCTCGAGAGTGGGGAAACGGGGCCTCGAATCGCTCGCTCGCTCCCTCGCCTCATGGACATCTCCGATCGACACGGAGAGTCTGCCAGCGCCTCCCTGAAGCGCCACAGGAAGGCGCAGAGCTGGACGTTGCCGGACGCTGCGGGGGGTGGTGCGTCGAGGGGCGGCCCCGACGCGACCCACGCCGCCTCGGCTGCGCAGCTGGCCACAGACCATGCCCCACGGCCGGCCGCGGCCATTATCTTGCTCGAATGCTGCGCCTTGTGCCCAAGATGTCGTGCAAAAGCAGTGGAAGAGACGGCCTGCTTGTAAAGGCGGGATGTCGAGAGCGAGAAGCAAGACGATCGGGAGAAGTGCCCCGGCGACCTCCTTGCGATGAACCAGTGCAGTTGTTCGGTGCGAGCAGCAAACGAACGCAGTTCGCCGCCCCGCGTCCGCCTTGGCGGGCGCCTCGGCCGGCGCTCCGCTGCGCCACGAAGCCTCGCGCGGTCTAGCGCCCCTCGTCGGGCGAGCCAAAGAAATCCCACGGGGCGAACAGCTCACTGGGCTCCCGTGCCGCGCCCGCCGAGGGATCGGGGCGACGAGAGGCTCGTCCCTGTCGTCAACATCGGACGCACCGTCACTCGTCTCACCCTAACCCGCTTGCCCTCAGGGACCCGCCCTTGGGGCAGCAACCTGCGTTCCATGACATCGTCTCCCGTCGTGGTCCCTCCCATGGCCCGCCGTGACGCGTCCGTGGTCCCGTTTGAGAGGGCGTGCGTGGTGGCCTTCCAGGCCCGCGGCGACTCTGATGCGTCGCTCTTCTTCACCTCGTGTCCCGGGGGCTCGCAGGCCCGCCGTTGGCAGGATCTCGCCCTTCGCGACGACAGCGTTCGCGTCGATCCCTTTGACGCTCTCGAGCCCGGCGCCCTCGCGCCCCACCTCGAGCAGGCACCACACTACCTCGTCGTTGTCGGCACACACCGCAACGCTGGAGTCAAGGTTGAGCGGTCCGGCGTTGAGGTCGTCAACACGCCGTGGGCGCAGGATGATCGGGGTGTCTCGGTGCGTCTGTCGCGGGCCGAGTTTCGGCCTTACTGGGTTGCCTTGGGCGTTGGGGGTGTGGCCGTGACGGTCGGTACGGGCGACCCGCTCGGTCCGGTGTCGGGCCGCGCCATCCTGTGTCAGTGGCGAGACCCACGGCCGCTTACCGGCCTTGGGCACTTGTCGTTCGCAGCTTGGGATTCTCACGTCGCCTTTCGCGGACTTCGCGTCGTTCCTCTCGACGACGCGGCGGCCGCGCGCCTCGCGGCCACGCCAGTCATCGCGCCAGTCGCCGCAGCCGGGGTCGGTCAGGACGGGGACGCGCCCCTGCCCCTGTTTCCCGAGCCTCGACCTGGCCCACCTCTCCTGGAAGAAGTCGCGGCGCGCGCTGTCCTTGACGGTCTCTCGCCGACGACGGCATGCATTGCAGCGAGCACGGCGGCATCCCTCGGCCTCGGTCGGGTTTGCGCGGCTGCTGTCGACTACGTCGCGGCGCACCTTGCACGCGTCGTCCGCGACGACCCCGTGGGCTGGAGAGCCCTGCCCCAAGAAATTCTGCTCGCCGTGCTGAGGAGTGAGCGGCTGACCTGCGAGGGAGAGGTGGACGTCTTTAGGGGCGTTGCGCTGTGGAGCTGGGGCGAGTCGCATGCCGAGACCTCGGTAGCCTGCCCTCGTTGGATCCGCCCTGAAGAGTCGGTCAACGCAGCGCTCGAGCTTGTGCGATTTCCCTTCATGGAGGACGCCCTTTTATCCGATCTGGCGCGGTCCACCCTGTTTGTGCAGTGCCCGACCCTGCGCTGCCTCGTCACCGAGGCCCTGCAGCAGGTGATGACAGAGGACTGGGCCACGGCGTCAGACCTGTCAGTCATCTCCGAGGCGGTCGCCCATCACGGTGCTCTGCTCTCCCCGGACGACGACAGGGTGGACACCGCCTCGGGAGCCGAACTCGCTGCTCTCCGCCGCACACGCCGACTTCGCGGCGGAGTCGACCTCGTCTATGTCCACGACGGAGATCAAAATGGCATCATTTCCTTCCTCGGCACCGGTGGCGGCACGGGCGCCTTTGTCAATCCGGCCCTGACCTCCCTCGTCCAGGTGACGGTTTCTTCGCCCGAGACAAAGACGACATGCTGCAGCATGCTGACATCCCGGCGGTCGGGCTGCGCCATGAACTGGGCGGGCTCCCTCGGAGGGAGCGGCGCCGTCGGGGAGGCGGCCGGCGCTTGGTGGGCGCTCGACCTGGGGCCTACCGTCCGCCTTGCGTGCAACCACTACACGCTTCGTTCGGACGACTCGGGCTCGTGGGCGCCCTACTGGGAGCTCCAGGGCTCAAACGATGGCGCCCACTGGACAACGCTCGCCCGTCACGCAGACAAGCTTCCGAGCCGCAAGCAGCAGTTCATTTCGCTCCCAGTCGACTCGCGCGGGGCCCGTGTCGCCCATCGCCGTTTTCGCCTGTGGTCGCATCGGCCAGCGGAGGAGGACGGCTTGGGAGCGGCGGTTCACCTGCACCTTACGTGGATTGAGCTCTACGGACACGCCATATCGGTGCCGAGCGATGCGGCGTGAGGAAATGTTGCCTGGGCTGTGGGGCGGGGGGGCAGGGTGGCATGCAGGACGACTGAGGAAAGGAACAATGACGCGAGCCATTCGTACGTTTGAAACATCCAAGATCGGCCCACCCATGTCCTAGACGAGCGGAATCTTCAGCCCGAATCCGTGGGAGGTTCCGTCGCCGGCGTTGCACTGCGTCTCGCCGCAGACCGGGTGCGACGACGGACAGCAATGCTGCCCGTCCGCGCAGCACGTGGCCTCGGGGTAAGGGCAGCACGCAAACTGGAGACAGATGTCGCTGATCTCCTTGAGGCAGCAACACGTGGTGTTCGGGGGGCACGACCGGACCACGTCGCACTGCACCGGTGCGGGCCCAGGGGGCGGCGTCGGACCAGGGGGCGCCGGGGGCTTGGGGGGTCCCGGAGGGCCAGGAGGGCCCGGAGGGTCCGGGGAGGGCGGCGGGGTCGGAGGGTTTGGCGAGGTCTTGAGGGGCCGGGTAGCGGCCAGTGCGATGCCACAGAGGCCGTCGGGTCGTCCCGGGACGTTGCGCGCGATGCGGATATAGCCGTCCTCGCCCCAGGCCGGTCCCCACGAGTTCTTCACCAACCAATAGAGCGCACCCGTTGACTCGTCCTTGCCGTACCCAACGGCGAGGACGCCGTGGTCGAGGCTGCTGCCGCACACCGGGTTGTCAAAGACGCCGCCCTGGTAGAGCTGGAACTCCATCTGGTTGGCCTGGATGGCGACGGCGACCGGCTGCTCAGCCAGGGCGGCCTGGAGGGCGGTCTCGTCCCCGGCCGGCACGTCCCTCAGGCCGTCGATGGTGACGACGTGGTCGCGGTCGCGCGTTTCCACGTCGCAGGCTTCGTCGACGGCGAGATAGGCGTAGTCCGCCTCGGTTGTGATTCCGCTGTTGGACACGATCCACTCGAAGGCGAAATCGATGTTGCCGCCCTCGCAACCAAACTCGTTCTCGCGGTCGCAGTCCAGGAGCTCCTGCTCCGAGAGCGAGACGAGCTCGCCTGAATAGATGGCATTTACGCCCTCGACCGCGCCGGTCGTGGCGAACGCCCAGCACGAGCCGCACTGGGCCTGATTCTTGACCTCGGTGACAGCTCCATTGGCACGCCAGTCGACAGCAGGCGGGAGCAGGGCCGCGACCACGGACGTCGCCGTCGTCCCATCAGCGGTGGGCTCTGCGCGGCGGGGCGAGATCTTAGCCGTGCCCACGACGCCGCGAACGAATTCCTCGGGAGAGAGATCGGCGAAGGCGTTCATGCCCAAGGTGTACGAGTGGTCGCCGGCGTTGTGGGCCCGGACGCGCTCGAGGTTGCCGAGCCAAGCGCGGAACCGGTGCTCCTCCTCAACTGCGTCTGCGTAGGGCGCGGGGCGGTGGACCTCGCGCCACTCGGCAAAAGACCGGCGGAGTGCGGCGACATCGACGACGGCCTGGGGGGGGGCAGAGGGGGGGGGGGGGGGGGGGGGGGGGGGGGGGGGGGGGGCAGTGAAAAGAGGAAGACGGGTCGAAACAGGCGGGCGACAACGAGACGACGCGGGTGGCAAGCGACGAGCAGGGGAGGCGGGCGCGGGCGGGCAGCGGGATCACCCGTCTCACCTCCGCGTCCGCGGGCCCGAATATGTTGGTCCGAGCCGCTAACGTGGGAGCTGAGGGCGTGATCATCGCGAGCGTGGCGAGGGCGGTGAAGACAGCCAAAGTGACTTGGCGCTTGTCGCTGGAGCGCCCGTCGCGCAGGGACGACGCCTCGCGGCGTTGCCGGTCGGAATTCATCGGGTCCATGGACTCCGGTTCATGGAAGGAGGGCCGATGGAGCGAGGGCGCACAAAGCCGACCAGGAGGGCGCGAGGCGGGCTGCCGAGCCACCCCCCCCACCACGAGAGGGCGGCTCACCTCCCCGGCCACCGCAGAAAGGATGGAGCTCGTGCCGTTCGAGGATGGAGGGCACCTTCCCCCTCCTGGGCTAGCTGCTCTGGGCGAGTGGTGACACGGCCGGGTGCCCAGCACGCCGGCCGCGAACGCCCCCCCACGCCTCCCGCCCCCCGGCCGGCCAGGAATGACCGGCACGACTTCCGGCACGACTTTCGCCCGGGACAACCCCTATACCCCCACCGCCCCCCCCTCTTGCGAGCGCAGCATTGGTGGTGGCGCGGTGTCGAAACGCGCGGACGAGGCCCGAGGACCCAGCCGCCGTTCGGCTCGTCGCGGACGCGGCGGGTGCCCTTGCCTCCGTCCCCCCCACGCCTGGGACGGTCAATGGCCTCGCAGAGATCATCGGCCACCTCGGCGCCATCGTCGCGCGGCACCCGAGCGTCCTCCCCGCCGTCTCGAGCGGGGTGAGGGCCATCCTCCTCGCTGCTGTGAACGGTGTCCCCGGCGCGCCGGGCGGCGACGCCCCTGACGAGGTCACCCCCATCGCCGCGCTCGCGACCGCTGTTCGGACCCTGGGCGATGCGCCCACCGACCGTACCGCCTGTCTCCCTCTGACGGTATCGGATGCCCTTGCAGTGGCGCGTCGGGCATGCACCGCCGTCGCCGCCCGTGGCCGGACCCGGGGTGTCAGCGAGGGATCGATGGGACCGGCGGCGGCGACTCCCGCCCTTGGACCGGACGACGTCCCCGAACTCGACCTCATTGGAACGATGACTGCGCACGCGCTCTGCTGCGATGGAGCCCGTGCCCGCGGAGCCCTCGGCTCCGAGGTGAGTGAGTGCTTGGCCCTTGTCACGTCGGCAGTCTCACGGGCCGAGGCCGATGCCATTGTGTCCCAGAGCAACGCACCCCCTGTCCGGTATCGCGTCTTTCTTGAAACTAGCGCGATTTCCGCTCTGGCAGGACTCTTGGGAACGACCGCCGGGGCCGACGCGGAGGCCGTTCGGGCAGGCGTGGCTCTGGTGAGCTCTGTCGCAGTGAGCACCGTCCGGAAGCTCGACAATAGCCGGGCGGGCGATGCGTCGCGTGAGGGCAACTGGGGCACGGTTGCCGCTTGTGCGCGCGCGCTGGCCACTCTCTCGCATGCATGCGTCCGGGTAGGCCTTGATGTCATTCAGGTGCGTTCGGAGCTGCGCCGGGTTCTGTCGGACGCTGCCTCGGTCGTCGGCCCGGATCAGGTCCCCCAGCGTGGCCCTGGACTTGGTCTCGCCGCGGGGTACGCAACCGACGACGACAAGTGGGAGTGGCTCCGGGTGCTCCATCCGTCAGGCGCCAGCCTCCTGGCCGCCGGTGGCTGGTGCGGGATCTCTTCGCCGGGCCCTCTTGCCTCCTCCCCGGCGGCGGCCTGGGGCGCCCTGCGCGCCATTCTTGACGCGCTGAGCGTTGTATTGGCCATCGGATCGGCGGGGAAGCCCGAGGCGGCAGGAGCATCCCTGCTCACCGTCACTGTCGCTCTTGCCGACGTAAGTGGCCAAGGCCGCAGCGGCTGGGAGGCCCTTGCCTGGGGTGGCGTCTTGGCGGCCGCGGGCCGGGACCTTGCCCAGAGGGGGTCGGACGCGGCCATCGTCGGCAGTGCGGGCATTCTCCTCGACGCTCTTCCCCAAGTCGATCGCCTTCCTCAGAGTGAGGATCTGGCCGCCGCCTCATTTGCCCTGTGCTCGCTCGTCGGCAGTTGTGTCGAGCGGATGGCCTCTGCAGATGACGCAACTGCCAATGCCGTCGCAGCTGCAGAGGGGCTTCTTGACAAGACTCTCGACGCGCTCCGCACGGCGTTCCTTGATGTTCGCGTTGGTGCCGCTCGTCGTGGGGTCGCCGTCGGTCTCGCTCACCTCGCTTACGTCACATCAGGGCTTGGCGGGCGCTGGGCGGAGCGCACCTCGTCGGCTACCACCCAGCTGCTTCAAGACGCCTGCTGGGACGGTGAGGTCAGTCTTCCTGGAGTTCGCGGAAGGCAGCCTGTGATTGCCCTTTCTCAGAGGGGACTTTCCGGCCGTCCCGTGGACCGAGACGATGTGGTGTCTCTCCTGCCGTCTCTCTCGCTCGCGGTGGGAGGTTGGCTAGGTGGCGCCCGCGCTATGGCTTCTCCCGACGGATCCGACGCCGACGACCTGGTGGACAGCTTGCGCCGGCTGACGGTCCTTGCGGCCAACCCCCGGTCGTACCAGGACGCCATCGAGGTCCTCGGACAAGAAGGAGTCGCACAGCTGGTTCGTCAGCTTCAGTTGGTCTGGCTGTGTCTCGCTCTCGTTCGTGCAGAAGACGGCCTTGCCGGCGCGACAGGGCGCGACCTCGGCCTCTCGGCGCTTGCGTTTGCAACCCCCCCGCTCGTCCTCCACCTCGGCTACCAGAGAGACGAGGCACGCATGGACGTCGTCGTGCTGCTGGAGCGCATGTTTGGAGTCACCCCACTACCGGCGCTCGCCTCGGCCCTGGTGGCCCTCCGGATGACCCATGCAACGTCCAGTTTTGCGGCAAAGGAATGCCGTGCTGCCCTAAAGCAGATGGATCCTCGGGACGTCGCGGCTCTGGTCAGCCTCGACGCGCTCTCGGCAGCTCGGGCGCAGGGGATCACAGGCGGTGGTGCGGGTCATGGCCCGTCCATCGGACACGGACCGACAATGATTGAGCTCTGCTTTGCGCAGCTCCACCTTGCGGACCGCACGGAGGTTCCGGTCGTGGCTTCTGTCCTGCGGCGAGCGGTGGGGGTCTTCTCGGAGGCCCTTGAGAGCGTGGGAACGTCTTACGCTCCTCTGACGACGTCAACGGGAGAGGCCATCCGCCGCGCGGCCAAGGACGCTGCCCTTCTCTACATCTCCCAGCTGGAGGGCAGTGGCAGCTCAGTAGCCAGCGGCGAGCTCACCACGGCCCCTCCGCCGCAGCAGTCCGCTGTGGCGGTGGCGCGTGGTGCTGCCGACGACGCCGCGCAGGTTGCCCTCCGAGAGCTTCTTCGTGTATACCCCGCGGTGCTCTACAGTCAGTCGTGCCTTGGCGCTCTCATGCAAATGGGTGTGGCAATCGAGGCTAGACGGCGGCGCGGGATCCGCGCGCTGATGCTCAGGGGTTTGGAGAAGGCCTCTCATAAGCAGACCAAGGCCGCCCGGTCCAAGATGAGCCGCATCCGGGAGAAGCTGGGCACCAAGCTGGGGACATCTCGATCCGCTCAGCTGCTTCTCGACGAGTGGGTCCAGCGCTCTGCTCACTTTGCTCCCTCCGCTCTTGAGGCCTCCGTCCATCAGATGATTATGGAGAGCTCCCACGGCGCCCTGGTGGAAAACGCCGAGGTTATGTCGCGCGCCGGTCGCGTCCTGGAGATGTGTACCTCAGCGAGGCGATCGGCAGCATCTATCAGCCCCGCCCGCGTGCTCTCGGGAGCCTCCACATCGGCGTCCTCTTTCACCGATCTGCACGCCAAGGTCATGTACCTTGGACGAGCGATGGGTCGACTGGATGAGACGGCCAGGGCCTTCCCGGCAGACGGTCGCTCCGGTGCCCTCAGCAGACTCGTTTCGCAAGCCTGCCATGCCCTCGAGGCCGGCGGTCTCGACGATACAAAGGACTCTGTCATGGACATTGCAGCGGCCCTCGCTTTGTGCCACGTTGCCAACGTGCACGGCACAAAGCACGCCAGTGTTTCATCCGAGCCCCTGGGCCTACCAGGCGAGGTAATAGTCCGGGCTGTCCGCCTCGTGGTGCAGGCGCCAATGGACCGACTCACAGTCCCCGACGTGCTCGCGGGATCAGCCGCGTGGTCATGGATCTCATCGGTGTTACCTCGTGAGACCGAGGCCGACATTGTGGTCGAAGTCTGCCAAGGTCTCTGCCGGTCCGCCTTCGAGGCACGCGGAATGTTTGCCCACGAAGATGAGGACGCTAACCCCGATGCCATCGCCGGCGACGATGGCGTCAATGGGAACACCCAGAATGAGGTGCGTGCACAGCAGGCGTGTATGAGCTTCCTCATGGAGCACCTGGGTATTCACTACCGCGAGACGAGCGCAGCAGCGGAGGCTGTTCGCATCGCGATCATCACGGCATGCAGCACCTGCGTGCCGTACCTAGCCAGCCGCCTCGTCGGTGGGCTCAGCTCACGTCCTTCGGTGACGGTCCACGCTCGTCTTCAGTTGTGTTTCATCTACGTTGAGGCCATCAAGGCGCAGCGTCCGGCCCTATCGAGCTCCGTCGACGTCCTGGGCACCGCCTCAGCTCTGAGGTTGGCCGCGCGTGCCGGTGTCGCGGTCCTCGCCGAGAGCACCGAGCCTTGGTGCGGCAAGTGGACGAGCGATGAGGCCGCCGCACAGCTCGCCATCGTACTCCAGCTAGCCGACGCCATGACGTCGGTGCCCCTGTCTCCCAGCGTTCGCCCCGATGATGCGCCTCAAGATGGTGCGGTGCGTTCGGTTATCGCGGCGGCGGACCGCGAGTGCCGTCTCCTTGTCCTGCTGTGTCGCCTCGAGGCAGACCGCCTGCGCATTTGGAGCCACCCCACCGGCGGTCGGATCGAGACCAAGGCGGCCGAGGAGCTCGCTCGCCGCATGGTGATCAAGCCTGAGACCGCTGTGGAGGTGGTCCTGTCGCGCGTCCCTGCGAGCGATATCGCCGCGCACGTCGACACTGCCTGGCACCTCTCGCCAAAGCTCGTCATCCGTCTGATTCTTCTCTACCCGGGTGAGTCGGCCATCGTCGACCGAGTTCTTCACCACATCCGCAACGATGCTTGTACTGGCTGGTCGGCGCTCTGCACGGTTCCCATCGTCGCTCCACTGATTCTCCGAGTCCAGCGCGAGATGGGTCTGTCGGACGCTTCCCTTGAAGACCTTTTTGAGCTCCTTCCCCCTGGCAACCTCTCCGACGCGATGCAGATGCTGGCCGTCGGTGGCGCCAAGCTATACGTGCGGGAGTACGCCGTTCGCTGTCTGAAGGCTCAGAAGCCGGAGAACATCCTGTTTTATGTGTCCCAGATGGTGCAGACGCTGAGGTTTGAGACTGGTAACTCGAGCGACAGTGGCGCCGACGCGGCTAGGGGCCGCTCGGCGAGGCCAGTCACGGACTTTCTCCTCGAGTCGTCACGAGCCTCGGCTGTGTTTGCTCACCGGATTTTCTGGTTGCTTCGGAGCGAGGGGCGCCCCCCCGCGGAGGCCATGAACCCGGAGATCAAGCGGTCGGGCTGGGAGCCCCCGGAGGACTCGGGGCTTTGGGACATCGCCGACAGGGTCCGAGGCGAGCTCGTCGCTTCCCTCTCAGACGAGGGACGGGCGTACCTCGGTCGCGAGGACGGTTTCTTTGCCGCCGTCAACGAGACGAGCGAGAAGATGGGCGCCGTTGTCCCGACGATGCGCAAGGCCAAGCTGGCCGAGATGCTCGCAGAGATCAACGAGCAATTTTCTTCTGAGCTCAGCGACACGGACCGCGCCCTGGCCTCGACCGGTTCCACTGGACCTTCTCGCCTCCTGCCCCTCTACATGCCGATCCAGCCCTCGCTCAAGGTCGTCCGAGCGGTTCCGGGCAAGGGAAATGTGATGCCGAGTGCCGCCAAGTTCCCTGTGATGGCCTTCTTCGACACTGTTGACGTCGCCCGACACCGCGCCCTGGAGGCGGCAGGTGGTGATGTCTCTCTCGCGTGCGGCCAGCGCGCCTACATCTTCAAGGTTGGCGACGACGTTAGGCAGGACGTTCTTGCTCTCCAGGTGATCGAGATCCTGGCCAACGCGTTTAAGAGCGCTGGCCTGTCGTCCTACCTCTTCCCGTACGGCACCATCCCCACTGGCTATGAGCAGGGGATCATCGAGGTCGTGCCGAGCTGTCAGAGCCGCTCCGCGATGGGCGATGTCAACGATGGTGGACTTTTTGACATCTTCATGCGCGAATTCGGGGCTCCCGGATCGCCGGCATTTGAGCAGGCGAGGCAGAACTTTATCGTTTCGAGCGCTGGCTACGCCGTGGCCACCTACATCATCCAGGCGAAGGACCGCCACAACGGAAACCTCCTCATCACGCGCGACGGTCACCTCGTGCACATCGACTTTGGCTTCATTCTCGAGATCTCCCCTGGCGGAAACCTTGGATTTGAGACAGCGGGCTTCAAGATGTCGCACGACATGACTCAGCTCATCGACCCGGGACGGAAGAAGAAGAGCCCGCTCTTCGCCCAGTTCCTCGACCTCTGCGTCAAGGGGTACCTCGTCGCGCGCTCGCGGGCGGAGGACATCATCGCCGTGGTTGGTCTTATGCAAGACAGCCAGCTCCCATGCTTCGGTCACGGGAAGCCCATGGAGAACCTTCGCAAGCGCTTCCGTCTTGATCTGAGCAACCGTGACGCCGCGACGTTCTTCCGTGGCGTCGTATTCGACGCCTATGACAAGCCCACCACCAAGTACTATGACGTGATCCAGCAGCTGCAGAACGGTTATCCGCACTGATCGTCTGTCTGCACCGCGGGCTTTGGCGTCGATGGAGATGAGGTGGAAGGGATGAGAGCAAGGGGTATGAGTTGAGGGGTTCGCGCTCGGCGCTGGCCCGTTTTCCCTTCTGAATCCTCCTAGATTCCGCGAGCCAACTCCCTCTCTCGCGCCCGATCAACGCTCTCGAGCAACCGGTCGGCTTGGCGTTCTCTCGTGTTTGCCGCTTGTGCAACCCAGCCGCCGCACCCGCTGCGGGGCGCAGCAAACGCTGGCCCGCGTGTTCGTCTCGACGAAGTTGGGACGTCGTGGAAGGCCGACCGCAAGGAGTTTCCGGACTCGCCACCGTCCTGCGTCGAGCGGAGACGACGAATCTGGTCGAGAATAGTGCTCCTAGTGGGAGCGGGTGCCTCCTCGAAATCGTCAGACTCGCAGGCCTCGAGCGACGAGACGAGGGACTGCACCGCCTCTCTCGCGAGTGCGGGGTACGTCTGCAGGAGCTGAGCGGGCGTGATTTCCCGCCCCCGTTCGACTGCCGCGCCGAGTGCAGTCTGAAGCTCGGAAATGCCCGGGGTCGACACGCGAGCGATGTGACGAGCTAGCAGACAAAAGGTGCGACCGATCGCCCTGATGTCGCCGCCCTGGGGGGGACCTTTCGCCTGCAGGTCAAGCCGTCCGAGATCGACCATGACTCGCAGTTGGTCACCGGCCGGCACCAGCCAAATCGTGTCCGGCGAAAGTGCGCCATGGCTAACGGAGTGGGCGTGCAGGTGATCCACTGCCACGAGCGTCTGGGCGAAGACTCTCGTCAAGACCCCCACGGTGAAACCAGACGCCGACAACGGAGGACCGTCGCCCAGAGAGAGGACGGACGCGAGCGTCACGCCGCGACTCGGGTAGAGCGAGACGAGGTCTACCCTCAGGTGAGGGCCGGGCGGACGAGAAGCCGGCGACGTCCCCATGGTGCCCTCTCGCAGCCAGCTGACAAAGGGGTGGTTGGGAACATCAAGAGCGCGCTGTCCGGCCTCGGCAAGAACGTCTATCGAGGGCCCATCAACGCCAAGGTCTCCAGCAACGTGCCGAGTCAGGACCCACGACTTCCCCGGGTCTACGGCTCCAATAACGGAGTCGCGCACGTGGAAGACTCCCGGCGCGATTTTCCCGACGACTTTATAACGCTCATTCCAGTGCCAGGAGCCGAGATGACGGCGCCCCGCGACGACGCGGCTGGAGCGACTGTCGAATGACGACGCCGACTCCTGGCCGACTTCCGCCATAACGGGCGCGAACGCGGGAATGCGCCACTTCCGAGGAATATTGTTCAACTCCTGTCGGATGATGAAAGTTTCTCGCTTTTTTTCGTTAGGAAAGAGCCGGAACACGGAGGGGCACCTCTTGGCCTTCCGGCCGACTCTCTGGTCTCGCCCGGTCGACGAGAAAAGCCAGCGGGGTGGGCCGGCTTGGGGGTTTGGGACTTTCCGGAGCCTTCGGAGCTGCGGAAGACGTGGACGATAGAACAGACGCCGTGGAGGGCGGGTGAATTGCCAGAAAACGCTCGAACTCGCCGGCACCAGCCATCCCTCATCCCGTCCCCCGTCCCTCACGCGATCGAGTTGGCGGCAGAGGCGATGCGGGCCCAGAGGTCGGCGCACTCCTTGGCCACAGGCCCCGTGATGGCGCTGCCCTTCATCTCACCCTTCGGGTTCACAATGACGCCGGCATTGTCCTCAAAGTAGATGAAGACACCATCCTTGCGGCGCCACGCCTTGCGCTGCCGCACGATGATGGCGGGCATCACCTTCTTGCGAAGCTCAGGCTTGCCCTTCTTGACCGTGGCCAAGACCATGTCCCCGGGGCTGGCCTTCGGGAGCCGGTTGAGGCGAGCCCCAATCTCGCACACCGACATGATGTAGAGGTTCTTAGCACCCGTGTTGTCGGCGCAGTTGATAACCGAGGCCACGTTGAGACCACAAGCCATGCGGAACTTCTTGCCGCTGATGTTTTCGCGGATCTTGCGCTCCGACATCGTGACCCTGCGAACGGGAGAACGACGGGGGGTAGGCGAGGGGGAGGCGAAGGCGGGGGCGTCGCTGTAGCATTGCAGCCCGACGGAGCAAGATGCGCACCACGCATTCGCGGATCAACCCCGCGGAATAAAGGTGCGCAAGGAACAGCGTAGCCGGACACGGCGACCACGCCGAGGGCACGGCGCGCCCTTGGAGGGAGATGGCCGAGGCGTCGCCACCCACGGAGAAGCGCCGAGGAGGCGGCCAACGGATGAGCGCAGCTTTCCGCGATCTTCGTGCGCGTGGAGTCCCGCCAGCAGGTCGGGGCGGGGTATGAGATGCGGGGAGAGGGCGCGTGGGCCGGCGGCCGGGCGCGGCGGCCGGGCCGGCGCTTCCGAGGCGACTCCTC
>Ga0181573_10001794_pt1 | contig 20599 bp, 10 predicted proteins | sample 101ome_25_FD_148643 | JGI IMG/M metagenome (GOLD analysis project Ga0181573, IMG submission 148643) | Coastal salt marsh microbial communities from the Groves Creek Marsh, Skidaway Island, Georgia - 101409BT metaG (spades assembly) | ecosystem: Environmental > Aquatic > Marine > Intertidal zone... | reverse complement strand
GGGCCGCCCCCGCGGCGGCGGCAGCCGCCGCCGCCGCCCGCGCCGCCCCGCCCTTGCCCCCCGTCCCCCCGGCGCCCCGTCCCCCCCCACGGTACGTCAAGACCATCCCATCCAGGTGCGACTCGGCCGCGCGGCGCGCGCCGCGGTCCAGGAACCCGGCGGTGCGGCGTCGGAAGGCCGGATTGAGATGGGTCGCCCCGGCGTCGGCCTCGTCGGTCCCCTTCGGGGGGTGGCCGCCCCCCCAGCCCCTGCCCCCCTCCCGGTGCCCCCCCGGGGAGAGTCCCCCCCGAGCCCCCGTCCGCCTCGACACCGCCTCGACCTGGGCGGTGGCGCGGGCCGCGGCGCGCGCCGAGAGCTCGGTCTCCGTCGGCCCCGCGCTGCCCCGCGCGGCCGCCGCCCACCGGTCCGCCACGGGCGCGTGCGGCGGGGGGTCCTGCCACCACGGCGACTCCGACCCATCGGCGACGTTGCCGGCGCCGCCCCGGCCGCCGCCCTGGCCGCCCCCGCCCCCACCCCCGTCCTCCGCCGGATCGCAGGACCCCGATCCGCGCCCCGAGAGCCCCGCCGACGGCTCCCGGTCCGAACCGGGGGGGGGAGGGGCCGCCCCCGCCGCCTCGGGCGATGGCGACGTCCGCGGGAAGGAGAAGGACACCGCGGCGCGTCCGCCGCGTCGCTCCGTCATTCCACGAAGCATGGCCACGCGGCGCACGTCGGCGGGGGCCCCTCTGTCCCCGGGCGCTGAGCCGGGAACACCCACGGCTTCGCTCGACAGAGCGCCGTCCCCGGGCGCCCCCCCCCCCCCCCCCCCCCCCCCCCCCCGCCCCCCCCCCCCCCCCCAAGCCCCCGCCCCGGGGGCCCCCCCCCCCCCCCCGCCGCAAGGACCCGGGGCCGGACGCCCCGCTGGCGCCCCGCGAGCCGTCGTCCGACGGCGGACGTGAGCGCGCGTCGTCGTTCGACGACGATCCGAGTGCCCGCCCGAGACCGCTGCTCGACGGCGGCCTCAGAATGCCGTGGACCGTGGATCCCGACCGCCGCCGAAGCTCGGCCGCCCGGCGCGGCGTCACCGCCCCGCCGGCGGCGCCCCCCGCCTCCGCCTCGGCCGCGCCGTCGACGAAGGTCGCGGGGGCCGCCCCGGGGCCGCAAGACCCCGGCGGACCGTCGTCCGCGGTCGGGGGGCCGGCCCCCCCGGGGGGCACGGGGGGGCCTCCCCGCCCCCCCCAACCCCCGGTGTCGCAAAGCCCCAGGGGCGGTCCCCGCAGGGAAGATTTCTCCTCGGAGGCGACGAGCGACACGGCGGGGAAGGAAGCGCCGGCGGCGGCGTCTGCGCCGGAGGAGCCGTCGGCGGCGGCGGCGGCGGCGGCGGCGGGGGGGGGGGGGGGGGGGGGGGGGGGGGGGGGGGGGGGGGGGGGGTCGGCCGCCGCTGGGGCCGCCCGGCCCGCAGGGGACGTCGGCGGCCGGGGCCGTCTCCTCCCCAGGAGCGGGGCGTCCCGGGCGGGGGTCCGTCCCGCCTCGACGAGCAGCTCCGCCGTCGTTGGCACGGGCCCTGCCGCGGGCATGTCGGGAGCCTCGAGCCACGGAGCCGCGCCGCCGCGCGCCCCGCCGGACCGCGCCGGTGGCGCCGACGTCGGTCGTGCCCGACCACCGCCGCCACCGCCGCCCCTCTCCCGCGTCCAGGGGCTCACCCAGGGCCTCGCCGGCCCCGGACGCGAGGCTCTCCCCTGCCCCGCCCCCGCAGCGGAGACGCGCCACGTGCCATCCGCGTCGCAGTAAAAATCTCGCTCCGCTGTCGGTCGCCCCGACGCGGCGACCCGGAACCGGCGCGACGACGTCCGGGGGTCGCGGGGCGACTTGGACGCGGCGGCGGCGGGGGATGCTGGGGCGTCCGGGTCGCGGGCGAGGGGAGCAGGGGTCCCGACGAAGGAGGTGCCGCGGGGACGGTCGCCGCGGAGGTGGACGGCGGGCGACCGGCCGTCGCGGTCGCGGACTCCCGCCGGCGCCGCCGTCCCCGACTCCGTCGCTCCCGCCGCCGCGACTCCCCCGGGGGGACCCGGCGCCGACGTCCCGGGCCGCGCCCCCGGTCGTTCGAGCATGGCCGACACCCCCGCCACTGCCGCCCGCTCGGCGGCGGCGCCGGCGGCGTCGAGGGGCCGCGCCCCGGCCGTCCGCGCCCAAAGGAGCTCCCGCTCCGCCATCTGACCGAGAGAGGGCTCGAGTCGCGCCCCTCCCCGGTCCGCACCCGGTTCCTGGCCCGCCCTCGGCGCCCGCGGAGGACGTCTCGAGTTCCGAAGGGCCGCGGGGCCGCGCAGCAGGGCCTCGTCGCGAAGGCGCCGTCCGGCCTCGGTGGACCCCCACAGCTCCAGCCGGGCGGCGCGGGCAGCCCGCCGGGCCTCGGCGGCGGCGACAGCCTGCCGATGGGGGTGATGGGGGGGGGCGGACGAGGAGGATGACGAGAACGACATGGACGACGACGGCGACGACGGCGACAACGGCTACGATGGCGACGACGAGGACGATGACGGCGACGACTCACCCCGTAAGCAAGGGCGCGGACCTCAAAGGGCGGAGGGGGAGGCGCGTAACGGAATCGATCGCGGGACCGGTCCGGGGCAGCCTCACTGTCGTGGGCGTCGCCGTCGCCGTCGACGCTGTGGCCGCAGCGGCCAGGGGCGGCCGACGCGGGCCGAGGTCGACCACGGGCGTTCTTTCGGGCGATCTCGGCGGCGCGCTCAGCACGCTCCTCGGCGGCGGCGGCCGCCCACGCGACGTCCGCGGGGGCGGGGTGGAGGGAGCAGGGCCGCACCCACCGGCCGTCGGGGCCCCTGGAGCCCGCTCCCCCCGCAGTCGCCGGCCTCCCCGCGCCTCCGCCCTTGCCCCCCCCCCGCCCCGACGGCGATGCCACCTCTACTGTCGCCGCCTCCACCGCACCCCCCAATCCGCCCGCTGCCGCCGCTCGCGCCGCAGCGACGGCCTCGGCCGAGGCACGCGGCGGCGCCGCAAGTGCAGACCCGGCGCCCCTGGCCGCCGCCACGGGGTCCGGGGCCAAATTCAAAAAAAGAGGAAGATACGGTGTCGCTGCGGCCCTCTCGGCGGCTTCCTCCCGCTCTCTTCTGGTCCGCACGAGTGCCGCGGCGCTCTGAGCCCTTGCGGCGTCCCTCCCGAGCGTCTCGCGCTCGGCAGCGGCGGCGGAAACAACGGCGGCGCGCGCTCTCGCCGCGTCGGCGGCGGCATCAGCCGCGGCGCGGCGGCACTTGGCCGTCGCCGGATCATCGATGCCGCCGGGGCTCGCCAGCGCCGCGACATCGGCGGCCCGCGCCGCCGCGTCTGCCCTGCGAAATGCGGCCTGGGCTTCGGCCCGCGCCCCCGCTCGGTCCTCGGCCCCCGCGCGCGTCGCCTCAGCCTCGAGGCGCTCCCTCCGCCCTGGCATGCCCAACACCAGGGCCTCTCTCGCACGTAGAGGCCGCCCACCCGGCCCCACGTCGGCCCCCGTAAACCGCACGGCCTCGAGAGCCGCGGCGTCCCGCGCGGCGCGCTCGGCCCGCCGGGCGCGGGCGACGGGAAGCTCCGACGGCGCGGCGTCGCCGTCGGCGTCTCCGTCGGGGCCGCGCCTCCCCCCCGCCGCGGCCCGCGCCGCCGCCGCGGCGCCCGCCTCGATCGGATCCAGCGGGACCATCATCAGGCCCCCACCGATCAGGGCCCCCGTCTCGCCGTGGGAGAGAGACTCGAGGGGCGTGCCCACCGACGCGTGGAGGGGACCTTCGGGGGGCCTCCTGAGGGCCTCAAGGGGCGGCCGGTCGGGATTCCAAGGTTTGCGGCCGTGAGACGAAGCGTCGGGGTCCCCCACGGGCGGGACGTGGTCCCAGGGGGCGCCCCCGAGGGGCACGTAGGGCCGGTGGGGAGGGGCGGCCCACCCCGCGGCGAGACGGTGTCGCTCCCGGGCCGTGGCGGGCGCCGGCGCGCGGCGGAAGGCGGGCACCGACGCCTCGACGGGGGGGCGGGAGGCGCGATCGGCGCTGGCGGCGGCGGCGGCGGCATGGCGTCGACGGAGACGCTCCAGGGATTGCGTGGGTGTCTCGCCGGGGGGCGGCGGGGGGCCGTTGGCGCGCAGGCGGCGTGCCCGATCCTCCCTGTCGGAGTCGGAGTCTTCGCGACGGGCGCGGCGGGCCGCCGCTGCGCGGCGCTCGGCTGCAGTGGCGCGGCGGCGGCGGTCGGCGTGGTAGATACGAGCGACCTCCTGCTGTCCCAGTGGCTCGTCCCTGGGGGGATTGGGAGCGGATGGGGGGTTGGCGGGCGGCGTGGAGGCCGACAATGGCCCCGGATGGTCCTTCGCGCGCACACCGCCGATAACAGCGAAAGTGAATCCCGAGAGGTCAAAACGCACGGAGATATCTACTCAATAAAATGGAATCGAGAAAACGAGCCTCGAATCGGCGCGGGGCTGTCAGTATTGGCCGCGCGCTCGACGTCACTGGACACTAGGGTCCGAGCTTCACTCGCTGTCGACTGGGACGCCACATGCCCTCGATTTGTGTTCCACCGCTCGAGGCAAGCCTTCTCCTCCGATCCGGGACCGTCTCGCTCGCAGAGGCTGCCGTTCAGTCGCGTCGGCCTCACCCGCCCCCGGCCAGCTCGCTCCGCCTTGGCGCCCTTTTTACAGCCCCTTCCTCGCCCCCATCAACAGCCCACGCCCCGTAAGTGAGCGGAGAGACCCGGCATGGAGGAGGGGACGCAGCGGGGCAAGGCCGAGACGGTCATGCCGCTTCCCCCTGGGACGGGGGGGGGCGCATCGGGTCCGTCCCTTGTTGTCCTCCCCGCCGGCAAGAGCCGGACGCAGCGGGCGAGTTGGGACCCGAATCGTTCCTGGGGCGCACGATGGCGTAGCATGAACAGTCGACGCGAGAGCCCGCAGAGAGAGGCGCGGGCCCGCTTCCCTCATCCGGGGGGGGGCGGCCGGTCGGCGCAGGGGGCGCGCCGCGCCGGCCCTCGCCGGCCGCCGGTCTCGTCACACCATAAGTCGCGCAGATTACGCCCAAAATCTTCCGCTCACGCCACTTAAGCCCGCCCCCGTGGACGAACGTGCCGACCGTGGCCCGCCCCCCCTAAGGTCTGCGAGGCCGACGTACCCAACGACCCCGCCACCCCCTGTCGACCCCTCCCCCCCGCCCCCCCACCATAACCACCAGGTCGTTGTCGGTTTCAATGATGGCAGTCTCCGATGTCTCAGCCTTAAAGGTGGAAAGGGAGAGCTGGAGTGGGCCACAGAGCCCGCAGCGCTCTTCGGTCCGTCGCAGGCCGTCGTCGCCGTGGGGACGGGGCTGGCATCGGGGCAGGACACCAAACTGTTTGTGGCCTCTGCATCGGGCGTTGTGGGCGTGACCCGCAAGGGTAGAGAGTTCTTCCGGTCTCCGGCTTTGCTTTCTGCGGACACGGTGGCGGATTCGAATGCCGCGCCGGCACTGGCAGGCCGGTGCCGTGCCGCGCGCGGCGTTCCCGGGGCTGTGCGCGCCCTCGCTGTCGACGGGGCGACGATGATCCTCGGGGCGGCGCGTGGAGCGGCGCGGTTGCCGGACGGGCAGCCCTCGTTCGGACCCTCGAACGACGCGGCAGCCACGGCCGTCACTCTCCCTGACGGCCTTGTCGCCCGCTGCCACGCGACCGCCCTCCTCGGCCCCTGCCCCCTCCGCGGCCCCCCCGCGGGTCTCCGATGGCCCGTCATTGGCGCGGCGCCTGAGGCGGTCGAGGGGATTGCGACGCGGGGCGGAGGCAGACTCCTTGTCCTCCCACCTGGCGCCGGTGCGACCTCGGCCGCGGCTGAGGCGGCTGTTGCCGCCGGAGCTGCGGCCGTCAACCCGGCCGGCCTAGGGCTTGAGGTCCCTCTTCCCGGGGGCGCTGCGCCCTCCTGTCTTCAAACGTTAGAAGGGGCGGCCTCTCCCCTCACCCTTCCGGGTAACAAACACGCGGGAAGGGCGGAAATCGTCTACGGATCCGACGACGGGTCGGCGGGGCAGGCGAGACCGTACCCATCAGACCCCCTCCACTACCCCCCGACCTCTCCGCCGATCCCTCCCGATCTCCTCCGACCCCTTACCCCTTCCCTGCCACCCACCCACCCACCCACCCCCCCTGCAGATCTTTTTGGACCCAGGGGCGCGGGCGGCGCGGGCGGGGTGGCGGCTGCGGCCACCGCCGGGAGGGGCTACGGCTGCTGCCGCATCCCTCGGGGGCAGCGATCCAGGCGGTCTTCGATCGACGTGGGCGCCGGTGACGGCAATTCTGGCCTCGGCTGACCTTGATCGGGATGGCGCCCCAGACGTGGCGTTGGCGCGTGCGCCCATCTCCGCCGGTGCGCCGCCGACGGTCGAGTTCTGGAGCCCTGCCGACGTCGGTGGGGGGCTCGAGCTGGTCGCCGCAGTGCTGCTCAGTTCCGATGACGCGACGATTCCCCCTGGTGACGTCATCGTGGCGCTGGCCGCTGGTGCGGCCACGGGTGGCGGGTGGGGCGATCGGTCCGACTCAAAAGGGGACGAACTCATCTGCTTGACCCAGAGCGGAGCCGTCTTGTGCGTGCGTCCCCCAGCGCCTCGCAAGGGCGGAGCCGCTGCGGGGTCCGCCGACGCCTTGGTTGGAAGAGCCATCGACTGGAGGGGCGCAGCGGGCGTGGCCCTCGTGAGCGGCGCGGCAGCAGCTCGGGCGAGGCGCATCGCGGCAGGGTTGGAGGAGGCAGGGAGGGCGGAGCGGGAGAGGGACGCGACGTCGGCAGCGGCAGCGGCGGCGGCATCGGCGGGCGGTGAGGACGACTTCGTGAGTGCTACCGAGAGGGCGGCGGCAGCGGCGCGGGCAGCAATGTCGGCCAGGCACGCGGCGCTTCCACTCTATCCGCCCTCCTCCTCCGTGGCGCGGCCTGAGACGTCTGTCGGCGGCACGGCCAACACTGTTAACGACGACGACGATGGCGTAGACGAGATCGACGACGACGACCATGCCACGGCGGCCTCGTCTGGCCCCGCGGGCCCTGCCGCCGTGGAGGCCGCTGACCGAGCTGCCACCTCCGCCCGCGCCGCTCCCGCTGCCTCGGCTGCCGCTGCCGCCGCCCGCGCTGCTGCCGCCGAGGCCGCCGAGGCCGCCCGCGCTGCCGAAGACGCCTCCGCTTCTCTCGCCTGGGGCGAGCGGGCCGGTGCCGCCGCCGGGGAGGGGGACCGCGGGCAGGCCCTGGCCGAGCTCGAGAGGGAAGTGAACGCACTGCGCCTCAAAGCGAGCGAGGCCGAGGCGGCGGCTCTGGCGTCTCTTGAAGCCGACCGCCGCGACGCCGCTGCCCGCCACCAGGGCCGGGACCGATCCCGGTCACGCGGCCCCTCCCGCTTCAGTCGTCGCACCGAGGACGAGAACGTTGACGACAACGACGATTACAACGACAACTCGGACGGAGCGCCGCTGCAGTTACCGCTTCCCGGCCCAGCCGGAAGAGCCCCAATTCAGCAGGCTGGCCCTGCCCCCCACCCTACCCGTGCCACTGTTGAGGTTGATCCCGCCGATGGCACTGTCCTCCTCCGCGTCTCTTGCCCGGCTGGGCTCGCAATGGTGGCTGCCCACGCCGATGCGCCGCTCGAGGTGTGCGGGGTCGACGGAGATGACGATGTCGTCCTAAGTCAGGGATGGAGCGGGCAAGCACCGGCTGGGGACGGCGAGTGCGACAGCGAAGACAATGGCAATGGTGGCAACGGCTCGAACGGCATGAGGAACGGCAACGGCTGCGAACGCGGCGACGAGGATGACGGCAGGAAGAGGAGACGAGGCGGGCTCTTTGGCCATAGGGGGGGCGTGGACGGCAGCAGATCCGACGGGGTGCCGACCGGCGCCGATGGCTCGTCCGCCTCGGCGCCGTTACGCCTCGGCGCTGGCGCCCGCGCCGCTGAGGCCGAGGCCGACCCTGCCGCCCGTTGGTGGTTTACCCTTCGCCCGAGGGGTGGCACCGCCACCCTCGCCTGTCGTCTCCGCCCGGCTGAGATCCCCAAGGGAACCTCTCTCGTCATCCACTGCCTCGCTTCGGCTGCACGGCCCGGAGCAGGCGGTGTCGCCCCACTTCCTGCCCAAAGTGGTGCCCAGGCCTCTGGCCGTGGCCTCAAGGCCCTGGTAGCCGGCCGCAAGGCGGAGGCGGCCAACGGGGGCCATCCGTTCGGCGACCCTGACGCGGGCCGGCCGACCGTGGCCACCCGTCTAACTCTCGCGCCCCTCTGCCTCCACGCGGCTGTGCCCAATTCGGCAGCGTGCGCCGATGGGCCGCGTGATCCTCTCGCGCGGTCGGCACGGGCCCGACGTGTCGCCGCCGATGTGCTCACCCGGCTCGACCGCCTGCCGACAAGCCATCTTGAGCTCACGGGGACCTTCACCGCGGCCGAGGCGCATGGGTGGCTGACGCTAGCCCTGCCCGGCATGGCGGCGAGGCCTGTCGCAAATGGGGCCGAGGCCGAGCAGAGGTCCGCCGACAGCGGCGGTGCTGATGGCAACGACGGCGACGGCGACGAGGACGACGACGACTTCGGTGATGGGAGCCCCGGGCGCCGGCTTCGCAACCCGCCTGGATTCGCGGGCGCGGGGATGATCGCGGCGTCAGGCCACGAAGGAGCGGCGGGAGTCAACGAGGTCCAGCGGTCATCCGAGTCAGGTGGCGACGACGCTCACCGGCGCTCCTTCCTGTGCTATCGCAGCGTCGTTGTGGGCACGTTTCTCACCGCCGAGTACGGTCCCGGCCTGGTCAAGCTGCGCAGCGACTCGCTCGCGGCGCTGGCAACTGCCCGCGAGGTGGTGGCGCGGGCGGCCAGCAAAAAGGGCAAGCCCGTCCGTCTCAGCGTGCGCGTCGCCGACGGCGCGGCCCGGCACCTCGCAGCGCGGGCTTGGCCGCGCCTCGAACGGCTCAGGGACCTCGAGCGGCAGGGGCGCCTGTCCCGGGCGGTGGCCGAGGTGGCGGCGGCCGAGGGTCTCACGGGGGCCCTGGTGTCGGGGCCCGGAGCCGGCCTTGGGGGCGGTGGCCTCTTTGCGCCCGCGCGCCTTGCTCTTCTACGCAACGCCGCTGCGATCGAGGGGGGGCTTGCAGCCGCGCCGGCCGAGCGGCGCTACTTCGGGCGCCTTTGCCGGCAGGCCCACCTCGCGGGGCACCGCCTGCAGGGCGCGCCTGTGCCGCGGGGCGAGGCCGCCCGGCTGGCGGGTCGTTTAGCCGACCCGTCGGGGCTGACTCTCGAGGAGCTTGGGGCTCTCGTTGAGGGCGCGGGGGCAGCGGGGTAGCGGGTGGCGGTGGGGGTGCTTACCACTGGTTCGAACGTCCGTTTCCAAGGGTTTACCCTCGGGCTCGCCCGTCATCACCCTCGCCCTCGCCAGCTCGCCCGCCTCCTGCACGTCCTATAGTTTCGCCCGTGCGGATCCTGCGTCACTCGTCCCGCGGTGGGGCCACGCCACCACCGGCGGCTTCCAAAGCCAATTTGCGCCATCCACCGCGAGGGAAGCGCCCGACACCCACGCGGCAGCCTCAGATGACAGGTAGACGACGGCCATGGCCACGTCGGCCGCGTCACCCTGCCGTCCGAGCGGAATGGGGTCCCTCGCCGCGCGCCGTGCCAGCCGGGAAGGCGACCAGGGATCTGAGTCGACTGGCCGGGCGTCACGGGCGTCGGCCCGGCCATCGGGGTCGAGCCGCGCCATGCCCGCTGTGTTGGCGACAGGACCGGGAGCCACGCCGTTGACCCTCACGCCGCGGTAGCCCCACTCGAGGGCGAGGGACCTCTGGAGCGCGTCGACGGCGGCCTTGGCCGCGCTCGCGTGGGCCTGCCAGAAGGATGCGCCCCAGTGGAGGGTCATGGAGATGGTGACGATGCCGGGAGACGGCGGCGGAAGGGTGCCCGCCGAGCCGCAGCCGGACCGGTCTGCCCCACCGGGTGGCCTCGCCGCCGCCGCCTCGGCCGAGGCGCGCGCGCGTCCCGCCTCGAACAAAGCGTCTCTGGCGGCGTGGCAGGCGTTCCACGTTCCCAGGGCGTCGATCTCCATCACGGTGCGGACGGCATTGGGGCTGAGTTCCTCAGCGGGGGCGAGAAAGTTGCCCGCGGCCGCGCACACGACGAGCGTCAGCCGACGACCAAAGGTGTCGAGAGCCTCGTCCACGGCCCGGCGACAGTCGTCGGGCTTTCTCACGTCGCCTGTCGACGCCACGGCACGGCCGGGGCTCGAGGCCGAGGTGGAGGCCACAGCCTCGGCGTCGGCCGTCAACTCGTCTACGGCCGCGGCGAGGACGTCGGAGCGTCGACCCATCAGCACCACCCCCGCCGCCCCGTGCCGGAGCAGCTGCCGAGCGATCTCTTTGCCGATGCCGCTGCCGCCGCCGGTGACGAGGGCCACGTGGCCTGGGTAGGAAAGGGTGGGGTCCGACGGGATATGCGAGTGGCCGGGCGATAGCGGCCTTTGATCGGGAACTGGAGTCGGGCGGGCGGGGACTCTCTTGCCCGCACAGGCGTCGGGCCGGAAGGCGTTTCGTAGCATCACCATAGTGCGGGACTGCCCCCAATCGGCTTATTCTGGCGTTTTTCCTCACCACAGTGGGCTTTGATAGAGGAATTTCGAGGACGAGACGAACGAAGTACATGAGGAGCCCCCGCCCCGCTCCCCCGGCATCAGGGTAAGCCCTCACCACCGCCATGACGACCGATGCCGCCACGGTGCCCCCCGCCGAGACCTTCGCCTTCCAGGCGAGCGAAAAGAACTAGAAGAGAGCCAGCCGCCCAAAGCGTCGCGGTGCGCCCTCCCCCGCCTTTATCCGCTCTCAAAAACGCGAACCACCGTGCGCGAGAGACGATCTATGCCACGGAGATTGCTATATGTGAGGGATCGCGACCATCTCCTCCGGAGGAACCAACGCGGGCAACCTGAACGCCGGGCCGCCGGCGGAGCCCTCCAGAAGCCGCGGCCATGGACTCCGCGCGCGTCCTCCCGGCATCCTCAAGGTCCTCCCGCGGGATCACCAAGGTCTTTCCCCCACGCTTGCGCCGCATGGACCTCCATGCGCGCGTGGCGAACCTGGCCGGCCGGCTTGCCGCCGCTGGCCTGTCGCGCCCTTCTCCCGGGCGGCGCACCTTTTTCGGGCGATGTGCGGACGAAATGTTCCATTCGTCGTCGCCCCATGCCGTCTGCGCTTCGCTCTGTCCGCTGTGGCGCCGTCGCTCGCAGCCTGCGGCTCGCCCGTCAACGCCCACTGCAGCGCGTCCGGAGACTTCTCGTCGCGCGCGCGGGCATCCTGGGAGCTCTTTTCCGCCCCCCGGCGCCCCACGCCCCTCCCACGCCGCCCGCCCCCTCCCACCATCCCCCGGCCCTCTGAGCCGCCCCTCTACCGCCCTCTAGGCCCCAAACTCCGACAGCGCCCCTGCGCCTCTTCGCCCGCCGCCGACACGCTGCCGCTTCGTCGAATGAATGAACCCTTACCCCAACCCCGACCCCAACCCCATGGACCCCCCAGGCGGAGATCAACCAGCTTCTCTCGTTGATCATCAACACCTTCTACTCCAACAAGGAGATCTTTCTCCGCGAGCTCATCTCGAACAGCAGCGATGCGCTCGACAAGATCCGCCACGACTCGCTGACGGACAAGGAAGCGTTGCGCAACGAGCAGGACCTTTTCATCCGGCTGATCCCGGACAAGAAGAACAACACCATCACCATCCACGACAGCGGGGTGGGGATGACCAAGGCTGACCTCGTCAACAACCTTGGCACCATTGCGCGCAGCGGCACTAAGGCCTTCATGGAGGCCCTAGGGGCGGGCGCGGACGTGTCCCTGATCGGGCAGTTTGGCGTCGGTTTCTACTCGGCCTACCTCGTCGCTGACCGCGTCACGGTCACCTCCAAGCACAACGACGATGACTGCCACGTGTGGGAGTCGCAGGCCGGCGGGAGCTTCACCATCCGGCCGGCGACCGAGGCGGAGGCAGCCGAGTGCAAGCGTGGCACCAGGATCCAGCTGACGGTCAAGGAGGACCAGGCCGAGTTCCTCGAGGAGCGCCGTCTGGTCGACCTCGTCAAGAAGCACTCGGAGTTCATCTCCTACCCCATCTCCCTGTGGAAGGAGAAGAGCACGGAGCGTGAGGTTACGGATGACGAGGCGATGGAGGAGGCGGACAAGAAGGACGACGGAGAGGAGGAGAAGGAGGGCGAGGAGAAGAAGGACGCCGACGGCGAGATCGCGGAGGAGGTCAAGCCCCCCGCCGAGAAGAAGTACAAGACAGTGCAGGAGACCTCGCACGAGTGGGACCTTATCAACAAGCAGCGCCCGATTTGGATGCGCCCGCCCGACGAGGTCACGCGCGAGGAGCACGCCGCTTTCTACAAGTCCATCAGCAACGACTGGGAAGACCACCTCGCGGTCAAGCATTTTAGCGTCGAGGGACAGCTCGAGTTCAAGTCCGTCTTGTACGCCCCGGGCAGAGCCCCGTTCGACATGTTCGACCAGCGCAAGAAGGCCAACAACATCAAGCTCTACGTGCGCAGAGTCTTCATCATGGACAACTGTGAAGACCTTGTGCCCGAGTACCTGTCGTTTGTCCGGGGCGTGGTCGACTCCGAGGACCTGCCCTTGAACATTTCGCGGGAAACGCTGCAGCAGAACAAGATTCTCAAGGTCATTCGGAAGAACATCGTCAAGAAGGCGCTGGAGATGTTTGCGGAAATTGCGGAAAATGCCGATGACTATGCCAAGTTCTACGAGGCGAGTATGCTCCCTCGCTCTCTATCTCCCTCTCTCTTTCTCGATCTCCCCTTGTCTCTGCCTCTGTCTCTGTCTCTCCGTCTCCATTCGTCTTTCCTTCCTTTGTCTACCCATCCACCCCTTCATCCAACCCTCCGTCCACCTGCCCCTCAACCTCTCCCCAGGCCTTCGGCAAGAACATCAAGCTCGGTATCCACGAGGACGCTACCAACCGCGCCAAGCTCGCCGACCTCCTGCGGTACCACTCGACTCGCAGCGGTGACGACGCCACCTCCCTCAAGGACTACGTCACGCGCATGAAGGAGGGCCAGAAGTCCATCTACTTCATCACGGGCGAGACGCGCAAGGCCGTCGAGTCGTCTCCCTTTGTCGAGCGCCTCCGCAAGAAGGGCCTTGAGGTCCTTTTCATGGTCGACCCTATCGACGAGTACGCCGTCCAGCAGCTCAAGGAATACGACGGGCACAAGCTCGTCTCCGTCACCAAGGAGGGCCTGCAGCTCGACGAGACCGACGACGAGAAGAAGTCCCGGGAGGAAAAGAAGGCGATGTTCGAGGGCCTGTGCAAGACGATGAAGGACGTGCTGGGCGAGGGAGTGGAAAAGGTGGTGGTGAGCGACCGCTTGGTCGACTCGCCTTGTGTGCTGGTCACGGGCGAGTACGGCTGGAGCGCCAACATGGAGCGCATCATGCGGGCGCAGGCGCTGCGGGACTCGTCGATGTCGACGTACATGGCGAGCAAGAAGACGCTTGAGATCAACCCGGACAACGCCATCGTCGGCGAGCTGCGGCGGCGCGCCGAGGCCGACGCGGGGGACAAGACGGTTCGGGATCTCGTGCACCTGCTGTTCGAGACGGCGCAGCTGACGTCTGGGTTCACGCTCGAGGAGCCGAGCACCTTCTCGAACCGCATCCACCGGATGATCAAGCTCGGCCTATCGCTCGACGAGGACGGAGCGGGGGACGACGCCGACCTGCCTCCTCTCGAGGAGGGGGCAGCGGCGGGGGGTGAGGACGCGTCGCGGATGGAGGAGGTGGACTGATCGGGTTGTCCCGATGGGGAACCGGTAGGTGGGGGGTGAGGGTCCGATGGGATGATGGATGTGGCTCTTGGCGCTGGGGGGTTCAGTCGAACGAACAATGCACGCGTAGGCGAGCCCGCGAGTCGCCAGCCACAAATCTGTGTCGGACAACTTCCCCCACCCCCTCAACCGTCGTTTTCGGCGCCCTCATGCCCGAGGACAGCCTGGGGCGAGCGGGGAGTCCTCGCGAGACAGCCTCGGCCGGGTGAAACAAACGAGGGTGATCGACCCCGCCTCGGCCTTTCGGTCGGCGAACACCCGAGGTGAGAAAGGATCGTGGGAAGCGCCGCGCCCGGGCGCTCGGGGCCAGGGAGGCCCGAAAATAGCCCGCAGCAGCCGGTTCTCGCCGCGTCGCGAAGCGGGCCTTGTCTGCACGGAATCTCCACCCCCTCCGTGGCGCATGATCTGTCGAATGCGCGGGATGGCTGCCACCCCGCGGTTGGGCTCGGTGCGAGACGCTGCGGGGGCGGCTCGGTTTCCCGGGCCCGCCGCCTCGCGCCTGGTGCGTCTGCGGGGGAGGTCGCGCGTCCGCCTGATCGCCGAGCTCGAGAGCGACGTGTGATGCGGCGGAACGATCGGTCCGCGGGACGTGGGCGCAAGGATCCGAGGTGGCCGTCGGGAGGGCGGCGCCGACGGCCGACAGCGCCCGGAGGGAGCCGCGGGGCTCCCCGGGGGCGACCGAGGGCCTAATCGGCGCCCATTGAGCCCGTGGATCGTTCAGCCTCGAGCACCGTCGCCGCAGGCCCGCCGTGGGTCGCCTCGCCCGTGGTGGGCGGCCACCGACGCCGCTTCCGTCCAAGGCGGGCGTGCCAGACAGATCCCCTTGTGCCGACCCTTTTCCTGCCCTATCGTCCTCTTTCGCAGTCTGTCAAAGCAGGAAAGTCAACATGACCGACGGCAAGACTCACCTTTCCATCGTCATCTGCGGCCACGTCGACTCCGGCAAGTCGACGACGACGGGCCGTCTCCTTTTCGAGCTCGGCGGCATCCCCGAGCGCGAGCTCGAGAAGCTCAAGGCCGAGGCCGAGCGTCTCGGCAAGGCCTCGTTCGCCTTTGCCTTCTACATGGACCGGCAGAAGGAGGAGCGTGAGCGCGGGGTGACCATCTCGTGCACCACCAAGGAGTTCTTCACCGACAAGTGGCACTACACCATCATCGACGCCCCCGGTCACCGTGACTTCATCAAGAACATGATTTCCGGCGCCGCCCAGGCTGACGTCGCCCTCCTCATGGTTCCCGCCGACGGTAACTTCACCACGGCCATCCAGAAGGGCAACCACAAGGCCGGCGAGATCCAGGGCCAGACCAGGCAGCACGCCCGCCTCATCAACCTTCTCGGAGTCAAGCAGCTCATCGTGGGCATCAACAAGATGGACTGCGACGTCGCCTCCTACAAGGAGGAGCGGTACAACGAGATTCGCGACGAGATGCGCAACATGCTCATGAAGGTCGGCTGGAAGAAGGAGCAGATCACGGGCGGCACCCCCGTCATGCCCATCTCGGGCTGGATGGGTGACAACCTCCTCACCAAGTCGGAGAAGATGGCCTGGTGGAAGGGCGTCGAGGTCACTAACCTCGCCGGCGACAAGATGACGGTCGTCACCATGAAGGACTGCCTCAACGACTTCGTCATCCAGCCCGACCGCAAGGCCGACGCGGTCATGCGCATGCCCGTCTCGGGCGTGTACAAGATCAAGGGCGTCGGTGACGTCATCACCGGCCGCGTCGAGCAGGGCAAGGTCATGCCCAACGAGGAGGTCCGCTTCGCCCCCACGCACACGGACTCCATGGCGTGCGAGGGCAAGGTCTTCACCGTCGAGATGCACCACAAGCGCGTGGACGCTGCCATGACGGGCGACAACGTCGGACTCAACGTCAAGGCCCTCCCCAAGGAGAACATGCCCCGCGTTGGCGACGTCATGATCTACAAGAAGGATGGCTCCCTCAAGGCCTGCAAGTCCATGACGGTCCAGATCCAGACCCTCGACATCCCCGGGGAGATCAAGGTTGGCTACTGTCCCATCGGCTTTGTCCGCTGTGGCCGCTCGGCGTGCAAGCTCACCACGCTTGAGTGGAAGATGGGCAAGGAGACCGGCGGCAAGAAGGCGGAGGACCCGGTGTCCCTGAAGTCCAACGAGGTCGCCCAGGTCGTCTTCGAGCCCCAGCAGCCCTTCGTGGTCGAGGACTTCAAGACGTGCGAGGGTCTCTCCCGCATCGCTTTCCTCGATGGCAACACCGCCGTCATGCTCGGCAAGATCATCAAGGTCGAGTTCAAGTAGATGGAGCATGTTCGGGAGTTCACGAGTTCCGACCGCATGAATGCACGCATTCCCCTGCTCCGCCCCCCGTCTCTCACCCCGCCGCTGCTTCGTTGTCTGACCTTTCCTGCCTGCCCCTACCGGAAAATTCTCGCCGCGCCTCGCCCATATCTTGCCGCCCCCTCCCAGCTTGCCCGCGGTGCGAGCCCTCGCGCCCTTGGTCAGCCCCCGGTAAGGAGATGGGGCTCGCCTGGCTCGGCTTCGGCCCCACCCCGGTCGGCTCGCCCATGCCGTTGTATTTCGACCTGCAGGCGACGGGCCTGCGGGTAGAGCTCCTACGCGTGCTCGGTGGGGCCGCGCACCTGTCGCATGACCAGGCGCGACACTTTTGCGCTCTCGTAGTCGCGGTTCCGGTTTGCGCACTTTGGGGAATAGCGCCACGGGGGACTGGCGAGTCGATACCGCGGCCGATCCAGCGCCGAGCAGGAGCCGACCGTCAACGTGACGGCCGTCGGCGTGGCGTGGGGACTCTCCCTCTCGCTCCCATCTTCGCCGACCACCGCCGACCTTCCCGATCTATCGAAAAACCCGCAGCGCGTCATCTCCTTTCTGTTGTTCTCGGCGTCTCCACCGTGTTGGCTCTCTGGGGCGTTCACGGCCTCGCCTGGATCGCGGCCCCCGCCCTGGTAGCCGACCTTGTCGGCCGCGCTGCGCCGCGCCGCCTCGCCGTCCCCATCGGGTGGGTCGTCTTCGGGGCCCTTCTCGTCCGCTTTGCCGTGGAGCTCTCCCGCGCCGGGGGCGACTCGTTGTCCAGTCGATTTCACCAGCTGGGCGTCATTGACCCCGCCACAGGCATGATGACGATGGCGCTCAGGGCCGTGGCACTGGGCCATGCCCGCGCCAATGCCGCCCGCCGCGCTGACGACGAGGCTTCGGCTCGGAAGGCGACGAACTCGATTAAGGCGTGCGATCTCCCCGCTGACTGGCCACCCGGCGAGCTCGCGGGCACAACTTGGCCCAAGCGGCGCCTCACCGCGCAGCCCACGGCGCTTGAGGCCGCGTCGTACTTGCTGGGCGGCCCCTCCCTCCTTGTCGGCCCCGCCGTGCCCCCAGAGGACTGGCTCGACTGGGTGACCGGATCGGGGCTCTACGACCCCGCCCTGGGCGCGTGGCCCGGGCGATGGCGGGAGATGGGACGTGTGCTTGGCACCGCCGCATGCCTCGCAGGCACGCACCTGTTGGCGCTGTCCGGCCGTTTCCCTGCCGTCCTGCCCCCGTCGGCAGCCTCGGCTGTCGGCATGGCAGTGTCTCCCGTCCTCGTTGCCGCAGGCCTCGGGGCCGGAGCCGGAGCCAAGCTGGCCTCGGCCCTCGGTCAGGGCTGGTCTTTCCCACGTCTCGTTGAGACGCGCATCGTGAGTGAGTTTCCGGCCGCCTCCCGCGCCGCCGCCCGGGCGGCTGGCGGTTCCGTCTGGTTCGAATACGCCAACGGAGCGCCCGACCACATTTCGCGCTTCGTCTGGATGGTATGCGTCCTGTGGTTTGGCGTGTGGGCGCGCTACTGGCTCGTGTGGAAGCTATCTGAGGCCGCCCTCCTCGCGGCGGGCGTCGGCAGGTCGTCGACGTCGCGCGGCCTCGAGTGCGGCGCCCGCGGCTGGACGGGTGCCGCCAACGTCCGGCTTGGCAGCCTCATCTGGCCTACCGGCGGCTTGCTCGACTTCGCCGCCAGCTGGAATCTCCGCACCGCCATGTGGATGCACCGCTTCGTTTACTCCCAACTACCCCAAAACCTACCCTGGTTGGGGGCCACGGCGCGCGTCGCAGTCACCCAGGCCGTCTCGGTCATCTGGCATGGCCCCGACGCAGGCTATTGGGTTTGCCTCATGGGTGCCACGCCCTATCTCAACGCATCGCGCGCCCTCGTGCGGGCCGAGCGCGACGCGCGGCGCACGGCGGGGCACTACGTGCACTGCCTCGAGGGTGTCAACGACAACGACGACGAAGTGGCCCGCGAGGCCGCGCAGCGTCGGCTCCGGCCCTCGTCGGGGCCGCCGGGCGGCAGGGCGCCTTGGGGTGCGGCCGCGACTGCATTGCGTTGCGTCAACGTCTTCATCGCCTACGTTTGGGCAACGCAACTCGGAATCCCTTTTAAGCTATCAACCCTATCTAATTGGGTGATTACCCTTCGGTACACCCAAGGTTGGGCCTGGTGGCTGGCCCTGCCCTTTGCAACGGTGCTGGCACCTCGGTGGCAGCGATGGGCGCTGGACAACAGGCCGTCACGGCCGTTGCGGTCGGGGGCCGCGACCGAGGCTGGGGGGAAGATCAAGGGCGCGTGAGGGGCGGGGGGGGTGGGACTCGAGCCGTCCAATAGATGGCGGTTCGCAGGGTGCCCTGCCCGAGGACAGCCTGGGGCGAGCGGGGAGTCCTCGCGAGACAGCCTCGGCCGGGTGAAACAAACGAGGGTGATCGACCCCGCCTCGGCCTTTCGGTCGGCGAACACCCGAGGTGAGAAAGGATCGTGGGAAGCGCCGCGCCCGGGCGCTCGGGGCCAGGGAGGCCCGAAAATAGCCCGCAGCAGCCGGTTCTCGCCGCGTCGCGAAGCGGGCCTTGTCTGCACGGAATCTCCACCCCCTCCGTGGCGCATGATCTGTCGAATGCGCGGGATGGCTGCCACCCCGCGGTTGGGCTCGGTGCGAGACGCTGCGGGGGCGGCTCGGTTTCCCGGGCCCGCCGCCTCGCGCCTGGTGCGTCTGCGGGGGAGGTCGCGCGTCCGCCTGATCGCCGAGCTCGAGAGCGACGTGTGATGCGGCGGAACGATCGGTCCGCGGGACGTGGGCGCAAGGATCCGAGGTGGCCGTCGGGAGGGCGGCGCCGACGGCCGACAGCGCCCGGAGGGAGCCGCGGGGCTCCCCGGGGGCGACCGAGGGCCTAATCGGCGCCCATTGAGCCCGTGGATCGTTCAGCCTCGAGCACCGTCGCCGCAGGCCCGCCGTGGGTCGCCTCGCCCGTGGTGGGCGGCCACCGACGCCGCTTCCGTCCAAGGCGGGCGTGCCAGACAGATCCCCTTGTGCCGACCCTTTTCCTGCCCTATCGTCCTCTTTCGCAGTCTGTCAAAGCAGGAAAGTCAACATGACCGACGGCAAGACTCACCTTTCCATCGTCATCTGCGGCCACGTCGACTCCGGCAAGTCGACGACGACGGGCCGTCTCCTTTTCGAGCTCGGCGGCATCCCCGAGCGCGAGCTCGAGAAGCTCAAGGCCGAGGCCGAGCGTCTCGGCAAGGCCTCGTTCGCCTTTGCCTTCTACATGGACCGGCAGAAGGAGGAGCGTGAGCGCGGGGTGACCATCTCGTGCACCACCAAGGAGTTCTTCACCGACAAGTGGCACTACACCATCATCGACGCCCCCGGTCACCGTGACTTCATCAAGAACATGATTTCCGGCGCCGCCCAGGCTGACGTCGCCCTCCTCATGGTTCCCGCCGACGGTAACTTCACCACGGCCATCCAGAAGGGCAACCACAAGGCCGGCGAGATCCAGGGCCAGACCAGGCAGCACGCCCGCCTCATCAACCTTCTCGGAGTCAAGCAGCTCATCGTGGGCATCAACAAGATGGACTGCGACGTCGCCTCCTACAAGGAGGAGCGGTACAACGAGATTCGCGACGAGATGCGCAACATGCTCATGAAGGTCGGCTGGAAGAAGGAGCAGATCACGGGCGGCACCCCCGTCATGCCCATCTCGGGCTGGATGGGTGACAACCTCCTCACCAAGTCGGAGAAGATGGCCTGGTGGAAGGGCGTCGAGGTCACTAACCTCGCCGGCGACAAGATGACGGTCGTCACCATGAAGGACTGCCTCAACGACTTCGTCATCCAGCCCGACCGCAAGGCCGACGCGGTCATGCGCATGCCCGTCTCGGGCGTGTACAAGATCAAGGGCGTCGGTGACGTCATCACCGGCCGCGTCGAGCAGGGCAAGGTCATGCCCAACGAGGAGGTCCGCTTCGCCCCCACGCACACGGACTCCATGGCGTGCGAGGGCAAGGTCTTCACCGTCGAGATGCACCACAAGCGCGTGGACGCTGCCATGACGGGCGACAACGTCGGACTCAACGTCAAGGCCCTCCCCAAGGAGAACATGCCCCGCGTTGGCGACGTCATGATCTACAAGAAGGATGGCTCCCTCAAGGCCTGCAAGTCCATGACGGTCCAGATCCAGACCCTCGACATCCCCGGGGAGATCAAGGTTGGCTACTGTCCCATCGGCTTTGTCCGCTGTGGCCGCTCGGCGTGCAAGCTCACCACGCTTGAGTGGAAGATGGGCAAGGAGACCGGCGGCAAGAAGGCGGAGGACCCGGTGTCCCTGAAGTCCAACGAGGTCGCCCAGGTCGTCTTCGAGCCCCAGCAGCCCTTCGTGGTCGAGGACTTCAAGACGTGCGAGGGTCTCTCCCGCATCGCTTTCCTCGATGGCAACACCGCCGTCATGCTCGGCAAGATCATCAAGGTCGAGTTCAAGTAGATGGA
>Ga0181573_10001793_pt1 | contig 20603 bp, 14 predicted proteins | sample 101ome_25_FD_148643 | JGI IMG/M metagenome (GOLD analysis project Ga0181573, IMG submission 148643) | Coastal salt marsh microbial communities from the Groves Creek Marsh, Skidaway Island, Georgia - 101409BT metaG (spades assembly) | ecosystem: Environmental > Aquatic > Marine > Intertidal zone... | reverse complement strand
CCCGCTTGATTTCGATTCACGTACCTTCGTAGGGATGCTCGACCTGTCGTCGTCCTCGTAGTCCTCGTAGTCCTCGTAGTCGGAGGACCAGGATGCTGGAGCGTCAAGGGAGCGAGGATGCGGGTGCGGGCACGCGAGAGAGACAAGGGGACGTCGAAACGGCCATGCCCGCGCCGACCTCGCCGACCTCGCCGACCTCGCCGACCTCGCCGACCTCGCCGAGGCTGCAGGCGACCGAGACGTTCACGTTGCTCAAGAATGCGGCGTTTCCTCCGGGTGGTATGGAACAACTGGGGGAGCAGTTTGTAGAGCGTCACTCGTTCGTCCTGTGGAAGATCTTCGAGCGTCGGAGGAGCAAGCAGGAGTCGGACGGGTCGGAGCCAAAGCCGTCGTCGTTGGCTTCGTCTTCGTCTTCGTGGTGGCTGCATGCGAAGGAAAACGTCAAGGGGTATGCTCGAGGATTCGGAAAGGACCACTGGATTCTCTTTCTTCAGACGTTCGTGGCGTATGTCGCCGTCCTGGCCATCATCTCCCCAGACGCGGTGTACACGGCGCTCAGCTACGGCGGGTCGTTCCAGCCGGTGTGGGGCATCATCTACCTGCTGATGATGTGCATGCTGGGTGGTACGGTGGGAATGAGCACGCTGCTGCAGATGTACGTCTTTGTGTCGTTGGTGTTTGCGGGGTGCTTCGGGCTTTGGGTGCGGCACATGACGTACCTGGCAGCGGGGTCGGATTGGACTAATAACGATGTGGCCAAGGGTGCGACGTATACGGTGCTGATGAGCGTGTCGTGTGGGGCGTTTAATATTCTGCGGTGGCGTTGGGACGTGACCAACCCGCTGTTCTACTTGTGCAGTATCTTTCTGATATTCACGCAGGGGGCGTATTCCGGGCCGGGGGCCGGGACGCTGTACTTGCAGCCAGTGTACTCGCTGATCAACATTTCGATCGCGACGGTGATGTTTACGGTCGTGTCTTGGGTGCTGATGCCGTTGTACTCGGCGACGAAGATGCGGATGGGGACGGCCAAGGCGTTGCAGTCATTGGGCAAGGCGCTGCTGGCAGAGCGGGACCTGATTTTGGGGCCGGTCGATGCGGAGACGGGGCTGTTGGAGAATGCGTCTGGTAAGGTGGATGTGATAACTGGGAGAGACACGGGGCTGTTTGACCAGTGTGATGTGATTGGGACGCATATCAATACCGCGCGGGGGTTGATTCTAGGGAATCGGCCGCTGCGGGTGCCGTGTTTGCTGGAGGTTGATCTGTACAAGCGGCACGGCGGGTTGACGTTTCCGGTAGGTGATTGGTGATTGGTTTTGGTATCCGTATCCGTATTCGTATTCGTATTCGTATTGTTGTCGTTCGTCGGGGTTTGCAGGCGACCGGGCGACTCGCCCTCGCACGCAGACAGTGACTCACCGACTCTTCACTCGCCGCCATCAGGTGCTGTCGTTCATGCACGTGGAATACTATTCGCATACGCTGTTGTCGATCATCACCAACTTGGCGAGGCCGGTGAAGATGGGGAACACCAACATGCGGAAGCTGCAGCGCCCGGACCTGCGTCTGGCGCTCGATGGCCTGTTCCGGTCGTTCGATGCCGTGCTCGGTGGACTCGCGGCGAGCATCACGGAGGATGTGAAGGACGGAAACCGTCAGTCGTGGAAACTCGTGGACGACTTGATGGAAGCGAGCCACGATTCGTGGCTCGAGTTCCTGCGGGCGGGCCAGCGCGCCATTGCTGCGTCCGACTGCGTCGACGAGAACTTTGGCGTCAAGATCGTGTCCATATTTCTGTACTCGGTCGGATCGAGGATCCGAGAACTGTACTTTTCGGTGGCGATCGCGGTCAGCCAGGAGGAGCCCCTCGCGCTCGACCTGGCCTTTGTGAGAGCCGAGAAGCGGCCTGCCTGGATGCTCTCCAGGACGGCGTACGAGCACGTCGACATGGACCCCCTGCAGATTATTGACATTCAGATGATGGGTTTGCTGTCAACGGAGGGGAAAGACGATGGAAACGGGGGAGACGGGGGAGACGGAGGATCGTCCCACGACGGGACGTGGATGGCCAAGACGAAAAAGGCGATCCGGCAGGCGCAGCACGAGAAAAACCTGACGGCCGTATTGGCTTCCGAGTTCGGGCTCGCACAGAAGTCGGCAAACCTGCGACCTGGAAAGGCGTTCCGGGTTCCGCTCTGGGTGATCATGGGCCTGCAGTATGTCGTCACGATCAGCATCGCGCTCATCCTGACGGTCATCCCCGCCGTCAACAGGGAGGTCTTCAACAACCGCGGGAACGACGTGCTGTTCACAGTCGTGGTCATGTGGCAGCCCAACATCGGGTCGATAAACAGTCGAGCGTTCAATCGTGCGCTCGGAACCTTCATGGGGGCCATATGGAGTTACCTCCTGCTCGGGATTACCTACGGTGCGACGGGCACGACCTGGTCCGACTCGCCGCAAAAGTGGATCGTCTCCGGGTTCTTGGGCGCTATTTGGGGGTCATTCTGCATGCTGAACGCGGCCAGGTACCGGACGTACTCGTACATGTGGTTCGTTGCCGGGTTCACGGTCGCGCTCGTCACACTGTCGTTGCTACGCTTGCCGACGCCCCCGTGGGCCGATGCCGCCGAGCGCCTCCTCAACGTGATTTACGGGATCATCATCTCGTGGCTGGTGGCCGTCATTCTGTTTCCCATCTCCGCCTGGCGCATGGTCACAGACAACTATGCCAACTCGTGCTCCGCGATGCGTGATGCCGTCCTGGCCCTCGCCGACCTCTTCGAGTCGACAGACAGTCCCCACGGCGCTGAGAATGAGATCATCATTGCGCCGAAGGACACCCTGTATCAGAATGAGATTGGAATCTCCGCCATGTACCGGCCGTTCGAGCAGCGGAACCTGGCTCGCGCGATGAGCCTCAGCAACCGGTGGGTGTTGTTGAACTCCGGCCGCCAGCCGCTCCAACGCGGCGACGTTCGATCATTCATTCGCTCTCTCACACACACTCTCTCACTCGCGCGACGCGCTTCGTTTCTTCGTTTCTTCGTTCGTTCGCTCGCCAGGGCTCGTCGCATCACCTCGTCGACCGCCGCCTTCATCAAACCGGCCGAGAACGAGTCGATGATCTTGCGGCGCCCGCGCATGATTCCCAGGGGACACCTCACAAGGTCCATTCATGCGAGCAACATCTTCATCGACTACATCATCCAGGTGCTGTCGGTCAAGATGGAATTCTTCCCGCAGGCCAACTGGAAGGTCAAGCCAGACATGTACGAGGCCATCTCGTCCTCGTTCGCCGGCATCGCCAAGGTTCTTGACCTGATGGAAGGCATCATCCACCTGCCCAAGAAACCAAGGGGCACCTCCACGTCGTCCTCGTCGACGTCCATCGATAACATGATCGATGCCCTCGACGTGGCCGCCGGGTCCATCGAGCGCCTCACCGTCCTCTCCCGCGATACACTCGAATCGTGCTCCCATAGATCTACAGGCGCGCATGACTCGAGGGCACCGCTCCAAAACGACGAGATCCTCGTCGTCTACCTGTGCCTGAACATGTTCATGCAGGCCAAGGCAATCCTGCTGGCTGCCTCGAAGTCGTTCCTCTTCACCAACCCGGAGGCTCAGCAGAAGATCGAGGACGCCGTCAACCGCAGAGACTTCCTGAGCCAACTGAAGCGGGGCCCAGAATCGATCATCATGCATCTCCTCGAGATCAGCGCCCTGCTCAACGCCAGGGCGAATGCGAGCAAGCGGCGGGTCCGGGATCCGTCGGCGTCCGTGCACGCAGCCTCGACCATGTCGGAGGACGTCGCCAGCGAGCTGAAGGAAGCCCTCGACGAGTTGACGCTCACGTTGTCGCGAGCCTCCAGTGCGAAGAGCTCGGTCGAGATCGATTGAGAGCAGTCTGAGCAACAGACCTCGGCGTTGTGAGTGTAACGTGAGAAATTTTCGTACGTTTCTCTCGACACAGAGGCATTCATAGCGACGAGCATTGTCAGTCAGTATGGAGTCAGTGCATAGCGCCAGCGTATAGCGTGCGGGAGTTTCAGGCGAAGTTGCCGGAATTTTGAAAAATCCTGTTGCAATCATGTCCACCGTTCTCGTCCTCCGGCGAGTCAGGGACGACCTCGTGGGCAACCCGGAGATTAAAGAGACGAGAAAGGCAGGGACGCGGGCAAAGGTTGCCCGGGCCCGCGCCCTGGAGATGATCGAGTCGACTCGATCCGAAAAAGCCGATCGCTCCGTCTGGGTTCCGCCGTCCAAGTCGTCGTCGTCGGGTCGCCCTGTGGCGAATAGCACGAAGCGTTCGGTCGAGGACCTGGAGTCCAAGCTTCGGTCGGCCAAGACGAATGCCAGGCTGCACGCCGGCGAGGTCCGTCGCCTGTCGCTCAAGCGCGCCTTCCTCGTCTGGCGGGCGATGAGCGCGGTGCGCGGGGAGATGGAGCGTGCGCTGGCGATTATTGAAGGCGATGACGAGGTGGAGGCTGCGGAACGGGCGCTGGCGGCGTGGAGGGACGTGGCCGAGCCTTGGGTCTACGACGAGTCCGTGTTGGAGAGCGCCGAACTTTTCCGGCTGGTCAGCGTGTTGGGACGGCAGGATCGCACCTTGCAGTATTGGAGGCAGCTGGTGCTGCGAAGGAACGATCTGGAGGCGCGACGGGAGGTGTTTGAGGAGCACGTGGCCGGTCGAGTCTTGCAAGACGCCTTGCTCCACTGGAAGGTCTACAGGCTGGCTCACCACCTCGAGTGCGGCAGGGAGGACCTCGCGTCACAGTTTGACCGCGTTCGGAGATTGAAGGCGGTGTTCGTGCATTTGAGGGACCGTGCGCGCAGGCGGGTGCTGGTGAGGTCGCGGATGGAGGCGGCAGCGCTCCCCGGGCCGGGGACGCAGCTCACCGTGGACGACCTGCTTTCGATCGGCGAGCCAAAGATTGGCCGTTTCCGTATCCTCGTTGAGCCATATGTGGTCCTGGACGAGTGTCTGCTCGCAGTGATGGACGTCCAGGGGAGAAGGGCGCTGTTGCAGAACCTGAAAGCGGCCAGCATGGAGATGGGGCGAATCGTCCGATGGAGGGGCTTGGAGGGCGTCGCGTGGTTTGACAGAGCCGAGCAGGGTCTCGAGGAACTCCCGGACGGGTCCCAAGTCTCCGAAATCTCGGGAATCTCGGAAGCCGTGGGCGGCGATGGCGTTGACGACAGCGTTGACGACGCCGAAGACGAGAAGGAAATCAACACGGCGCTCGCTGCGTGTCGCGAGCGGATAGAGACCGTACTCGGCGATCAGCATGCAGTTCTAGCCGAGATGTCCAAGATTTCCGGCAGCAAGCTCCCGCGGCTGCAGCGCAAGCAGGACGCTGCCCTGAAGAACCTTTCCGCGTGCGAGAAAGTGCTCTCGGACATGGAGGCCGTGAGTCAGAAGATTGAACGGCAGCTTCGGTCGGCGTCGGACTCTCTAGTCCAGCGCGAGGCCGACCACGCCGACGCGGTTGCCGTCGTCGATCACCTGGAGCGCGTCCACGCCGCGACGGCCGAGGCCCTGGACGCGGCCACCTCCCGGATGGCGTCGCACGCGGAAGAGAGGTCGAACATTGACGAGAAGATCGATCAATGGCAGTCCAAGATCCGCGATCATGCGCGAGAGGTGGAGCTGGGCGCATCGGGAACGGCGAGAATGACGGGGAGGGCGGGCAGGCCGACGAACAGCATCACAGCTGCCGTCAAGCTCGAAGAGGCGCGCGATAGGTTGCGCCGCGCCGAGGCCCGGAAGGTCGACATGGACGCTTCGTACGATAGCTTGGTCGCCGCACGGGAGGACGCGGCCGCGGTGGAGCGCCGCGCCAGGGACGAGCTCGCCCGTGGTCGCCTCATCGCCGACAAGGCCGAGGCCGCGGCCACGGCCGCGCTGGAGAGAGCCAATGGACTTCGAGAGCAGCACGCGCAGCTGGAGACCGACTACGAAGGGCTCGTGCCCTGTCTGGAGAAGCTGTTGGCTGCCGTGGACGCCTCGGAGGCAGCGACGGCGGCGGCCTTTGAGCGCGCGGCCGAGTTGGACGCCCAGCACGATGCGCTCGAAACGACTCTCGCGGAACTGCAGGACGATTTACAGCGCCTGGAAGAGGAAAAATCCGCTCGACTGGCCGCCGAAGAGGCCCTCGCGCAGGACCAGGTCGTTCCCGATCATCGCGATCATGGTGTCGGTGTTGGCAACCACGGCGATGGCAACCACGACAGCTCCCACCCGCCTTTGTCGCCACTGAAGTCCACGTCGACGACGACGCTGTGGGGCAACGAGTCGTTCGGCTTTCATCTGCTCTGCCGTCGCCGTGGCACGCCCATGATCCCCGGGGACCGACTCATGTTGCGGTCCGCGGACTCGTACCACGTCCTGGTCCGCGCTCGGTCGTGTCTGTTCCAGTGGCGCTTCATCACGAGACGCATGCTCGCCTCGCGCCAGGAGGCCGAGCGTCGGTTCGTCGCGCACGTGGCGCCCGCCACGCTGATCGCGTGGCGGGAGCAGACGCGGGAGCGACGTGCGGCGAGGGAGGCGTGGAACGACGGCCGCGTGCTCGCGTCGGCTTTTTCCGTCTGGAAGCGCGTATCCCACGAAATGCACCGGCATGGTCTGTTGGTGGCGTCGTGCCGGGCGGTGAGCGCTTCGAGGACGGTGGAGCAGGTTCTGGCCGCGTGGAAAGACGTCACCGAGGAGGAGCGCGCGTGTCGTGACGCCGCGCACCGTCGCGATCTCGTCGTTCGCTCCGATATGTTTGCGTTCTGGAGGGCGAAGACTGCGCGCAGCGCCGATCTGGCCGCGCGTCTGGCCCCCATCTGCGCGCGGAAGGACGTCGAGCTGGCGAGGGCAGCATACAACGAATGGTTCCAGGCCACCCGGAACCGCCTCGCTCTGCGCAGTGCGTTTGGAAGCGCGTGTGATCTGTGGTCGCAGCGTGTCCAAGCGGACGCCTACTTCGACGAGTCCAACGCGGCCACCGTCCTGGCCGACTGCATAAACGCGTGGTCCCTCGTCGTGCACCGCGCCCGCGAGGACCGCCGTCTCGCCGCCATCCACGGCGCCATCGAGACGAAGCACGATCAGATCGTCTGCAGATCGTACTTCCGCGAGCTCCGAGCCACCGCGCACGTCCAGAAGCGCGAGCGAGAGGCGGCGTCCCGGGCCGCCGAGGCCGCGAGGGACGCTGCCGCGCTGCGTCGCTGCTTCAGCCACCTTCGCGACTGGGCTGCACACCGCGCCATTACCTCGGCCAAGCTGCAGGTCAAGTGGACCTACGATCACCCGCTCCGCGCCGCCATCGGCGCCTGGGCGCAGGCGCTGGAACGTCGTCGCGCGATGGACGGGAGGGCGATCGTGTGCCACAAGCTCCGGCGGGTCCTCGTCGGCGAGGCCATCGACCCGTCCGAGACATCGGTAACATCCGAGATGTTGGCGGCATCCGAAATTGTGTCCCAAACCAACGAGCCCATCAAATCGGCGACCTACCATCTCGCGACAGACCCGCACGCGGGCGTCTCGGGCCTCTCCGAGCTCTCGTTCTGTTGTTCGCTCGCCGCTGCGGACGAGGTCAGCACCGCAGACGGCAACGAAGCCACCGCAATCTCTTTGTAACGTGATACCGATTACAGCAACACATAAGGGTTACTTATTCCCACGTGGTCTTGTCAGTCGGCTTGACATTTGCCCTGGCGATCCCGATGCCCTCGATCGCCTTCATATACTCGTTCGCCAACTCCTCACAGTCGGTCACAAAGTTCACACCGCTATTCTTGTAGCACGCAGCCAGCTCCTGCTGCATCAACTTCGCCTCGGCCATCTTCACGTGCTCCTCCGCAACGACCGCCTCCCGATGCTGGTAATACTTGACCGGATCGCGAAATTTATTCTTCGGGTCGTACCCCGACGGATCTTCGGTGATTGGCTTCACGCCAGTGTACGGCATGGTGCGGGCGTGCGTATGCGTTTCTTCTCCTGCTCAGTCGTGGGCTACCGGGGGTAGAACGCCGGGCTCGAATCGTCTTCACCGACGACGACGACGACGCGTCTCCACGCTACAGTCCAGGCGGCCGCGACGCGGTACGTATACAACCGGTATACTGGAACACTCGTGGATGTAGCAACTCGTGGGATTGCCTGGGCCGTGGATCCAGAACAGATTTGTTTTGTCCGCCGTTGCGTTTTTTCCTTTCCTGACCTTTCACGGACCCGATCCCGATCGACGACGGCCGACGACCCCCATACTCGCACTCGTACTCGTACTCGCTCACGATACGAGGATGACCGTCTCGCGCCGCCACCAGCAACGCGACGTGAAGTGAACCCGCGTCGTAGATGTCCCTCACGTCGTCGTCGTGGCGACGGGTGGCCTCGACCCACTCTCTCAACGATCTCCTGCTTGACGGAGACACTGGAGACACTGGAGACACTGGAGACACTGGAGACACTGGAGAACACGAAGACGCGAACACATCTACGCACGGCGTTGGCACACACGGAAAACCAGCAGACGGACGTCGACGTCCCCGCAGGCTCCGCAGCCTTCGCACACGCCTCCTTGGCATCGCGTGCATCCTGATCGGCGCGTTTGGCCTGCTCGCCTCTCTTTTTGTGGCGACGAGCTGCTTCCCCTGGCCGGCGAACGGGAAGCACGTCAACGAGCGTATCCAATGCTCGGCCCTGCTGCTGTCCATCTGGCACCGGACGTACATCGAGTTGGGCCTCCACGGCGTCATCGTGCCGGCGCTTTCGGCAGTAGGAAGGCTCCTCGAGGTGTTCACGACGGCTTCAAAGGGTCCCGGCGGAGCGTCCTCGTCAGAGCTCCACCCGTTGTCGCTGTCGGCGTTGCTGATCGACAGGGCGATTGCGTTGCTCGAGGTCGCTTACCCCGCGGACGAGGTCGCGTTCTGGGAGGCGGTCGACGCGCGGGGCGGAAGGGCGTCCGAGGTCGCCCTGTACGGACTGGCCATCCCGGTGTTGTGCGGACCCGTGACGTTTGCGATGGTCGCGGTCAACTGGTTCTCGCTCAAGCTCGTCAAGCACAACTGACTGCCTCAATGACTGACTGGCTGACTGACTGACTGACTGTTCGTGAAGTGCACATGGGAAGGGGCAGGGCAGGGCAGGGCAGGGAGGGGAGACCATCATCTCCCGACGAGCCTGTGGTCGAGTGCCTCGGTGACTCTTGAGTCAACCGAAACGATTTCCACATGTATTCTGTGTATTCCATTCCCTTTGTAGTCGCTAGGTAGTCGTAGACAATAGAAGGGCAGTCCGCGAGCCATTTCCCGGAGAAAGGCGCCCGAGATCTTCCGATCTCGATTCGAAACCCGTTTGATCCGACGAATGGACGGGACGACTTTCTCGGTGGATCCGTGCTCGTCCACCACGCTGTCGCTGGCGGATAGGTTTTCTTCAACGGACGAGTATGGTCGTGAGATGGTGGATGCGCAAGAGCGGGAGACGTGGCAGGCAGCCGAGAAATTCTTCGGGGGGGACAACAAGGACAACAAGGCCGTGGACTCGTGCGAGGGAGAGACAGACAGACAGACAGAGGGGGCGGATGTTCGTACAGGTTCGCGTGTCGTGAAGACTGTGCAGGGGCGGACGCGGGCCGGGTCAAAGACGACGCGGCGGCGCGACGTCGCCGATGAGGCCGTCGAGGCCGTCGGCGTGCGGGTGACAGTCAAGGTCGCGAGGCAGTCTCTGGGCGGGCTCAAGAACAGCGACAAGGAAAATGCGCGGCAGAACGAGCACGAGAACCATCACGAGCGCAAGAATGCTGGGCGAAAGACGGGGAGGAAACGAGTACGGGCGGCGGCGGCACCGCGCGAGCCAGTCCCCGCGAAGGAGGAGGAGGAGGACCAGGACCGGAACCAGGACCACCGGGATGCCCACCAGCGCATGCTCAAGAAGGACCTCAATGCCGACGCGAGGCTGTTTGGAGTCAAGAACTTCGGCAGAATGGACCGTGCGACCCTCGTGGCCGCCATCAGGTCCCACATCCCAACAATGTCGCTCGACCAGCTCGTGACTGCGTGCAAAAGCAAGGGGCTCGCGTGCCACCCCGCGAAGACGAGGGGCCTCTGCCGGATCCTGTCCCAACACTATGAAAAGGAATGAATGAATCTCTCTAAGCCCAGAACTTCTGCCTCTTGGCCGGCTCGAGGTCGCTCAAGTCGAGCTCGTTCACCTTGGCCGCCACGATGAAGTCATTCATCGTCAGTCCCCCCCGCGAGTGCGTCCACAGTGTCGCCTTGACGCTCAACATCCCCTCGTCGAAATCAATCTTCGGATGATGATCCTCCGCGTCCGCAATCGCGTTGATCCGCGCGACCATCTCGTCCCCAGACGCGTGGTTCTTCACCTTCCACTCGCACACGATACACTGCGTGCCCTCTTCTGTCGCCGCCACGCGCCACCCCGCACACATCTGCCTCATTATATTAATCTCACTCTCCTCCAAAAGCTGCACGGCGTCCGAACTGCTCGGCAAGCACTTCTTCGACGTCAGCCCCGCAATCTCTTTGATCGCGTCGGGCGGCTTGATGATGTGTTCCGTGTCATAGTTCCCCAGCACCTTTTCCCCGAAATTCGACTCAATCTCCCCCGCATAGGGATCGCGCGCGCCGAAATCCTCCCCAAAGAGGGACCGCTCGGTGCCGGGGTCCATTCCCCGGGCGACGACCGAAGACCCCCGATGCTTCTTTGAAAATGCCCGTGTCGCCCTCAGCGTCGCGCTGATCACGCCTGTTGGTTGTATAGAACGTCGAGGTAAGCACATTCCGGGCACCGTACCAGGAATAGGGAGTTGTGGGTCGAATTCTACCACGAGGAAGCGCTTCGGCCATGCGAGGAGAGAGACGAGAGACGAGAGACGAGAGACGTCGGTGGTCGGCAGGCGTCACGTACGGGTGGTCGATACAATAGAGCTCATTACGGCTTCTCGAAAACACGAACAATGCACAATGCGGACGGACGGACGGGCGTGGGCGGTCGCTTGCGTTCGCTCCGGCTGAGGTCCTAGTCCGACCATCCGACCGCGGCGACTGGTCCATTGCGTCCACAATCTTCCCATTAATTTTCTCACATCACATCAGTATACCATGACTGTGACGCTCCGAAGTGCCGTCCGTTGCAACGCGACGCGGGCCGTGATGCCGAGGAGGACGTTCTCCAAGGTCCAGACTGCCCGCGTGGCCAGGCCTGAGGCCCTCAAGTCTGAGTTCACCGGAAGTTCGATGATGAAGAGCTTGACTGCGAGCTTTGCCGGTACGTGGACGGCCGTCACGCCCCCATTGGTGGGATTTCTTGGAATTAGCCTACATGTGCCTGGTCGTCGCGTCGCGGCTGTTCGTCGAGTCGTTCGGGCCGCCTGGTGGGCAGTTTGCTTTGATGTTGGGCATTGGTGGCTGCGCCGCCGGTGCATTGTCCGCTCGACCGGGGATTCCTTCCTCCCTCAGTCCTGTGTTTTCGGCGCTCGGCATTTCGCTCACCCTCGCTTGGTACCGTAGGTCTGGTCGTGAGCCCGCTGCGCAAGGCACTCTCTGGGGTTGGCAGGCAGACACTGGTTGTGGAGGCGAACAACAAGAAGGGACTGGGATGCACGCTGGGCGGAACGAGGAGGAAGCGCGCGAGGGTGAGCGGGTTCCGCGTCCGCATGTCGAGCGTCGGCGGCCGCAAGGTGCTCAAGGCGAGGCGCGTGAAGGGCAGGAAGCGGTTGGCTCCTGGTGGCCGGCCGGTCCGCAAGTAAGGACGTGTACTCCTCGCTACAGTAAGTTATTCTTTCCCTTCCCGAGTTTTCCAATGAAAAGATCGTAGACACGTGAACTGCCGGCCCTAGAGCTTGGACGATGACAGCCACGGGGTGTGTGTGTCATCGTCGCGTATGTTCCCGGCGAGGGGGACCCCGTCGAACGCCTCGGCGAGGACGTCGTCGGCGAACGAGACGGGCACGAGCCGCATGTCGTGCATGTGCTCGTCGGCGATGCATTTGTTTGCTTCGAGGAGGTTCCGTTTGGGGATGACGACGGTGCGGATGCCCGAGACGTGGGCTGCGATGAGCTTCTCCTTGATGCCGCCGACGGGCAGGACGTGGCCGCGGAGCGAGAGCTCGCCGGTGAAGGCGATGCCGGGTCTGACGGGCCTGCCCGTGACGAGCGAGAATATGGCGCACAGCATCGTGACTCCGGCGCTCGGACCGTCCTTCTTGGTCGCGCCTGCGGGGAGGTGGAGATGGATGGACGAGGCTTGGGATAGCGAGGACGACGGCGAGAGGCGCTGGATGTTGGCTCGCAGCCAGCTCAGAACAAGCTTGGCGGACTCCTGGAGCACGTCGCCGGCAGAGCCCGTGAGGACGAGTGCCGGCGAGGTATTGTCGCCGGGCACATCGATGCATTCGACCACCAGGCAGCGGCCGCCGACTGGCGTCCACACGAGCCCGACCGCGTAGCCGACGGCGCTCGGGGTCGTGGTCGGCCCCGTGGTCGCCCCTGAGGGGCTCGAGTACAGGTCGTCCTTCGGATGCGAGTACTTTGGCGGGCCGAGGATGGCGTGCAGGTCGTCGACAGACACAGCGCCGGAGGCTGTCCGCGCTCCGACAGATGGAAGGGTCAGGCGCGACACCACGACATGCCTCGCCACCGCATCCAGCACCTGCCGCAGGCCTCGCACGCCGGCTTCCCGGGTGTATTCGTTTATCAGCGCGTCGAGTCCCTCGTCGTTGAGCCGCAGATCCGCCTCGTCGAGCCCGCACTGCTTCAGGACGTCGGGAAGCAGGTACTTCCGTGCGATCGCGCGCTTTTCAGCCGTCGTATAGCTCGAAAGCTCGACGACCTCGCATCGGTCGATCAGCGGCGCGGGCACCGTGTCGAGCGTGTTGGCCGTGCAAACAAACGTCACCCTGGAGACGTCGACGGGCAAGTTGACGTAGTGGTCTTTGAACCGCCCGTTCTGTTCGGGATCGAGCAACTCGAGCAGCGCAGACGACACGTCGCCCCGCGATCTCCCGTCCCTAGAGACTTTGTCTATCTCGTCGACGAGGATCAATGGATCCGAGACGCCGCTCTGTCTCAGCGCGTTCACCACCCGCCCGGGGAACGAGCCGATGTACGTGCGTCGATGACCTCTGATTTCCGCTTCGTCGGACACGCCGCCGAGGCTCAGCCGCTCGAACTTCTTGTCGAGGCACGCCGCGATCGACTTGGCGATCGACGTCTTGCCCGTCCCCGGCGGGCCCACGAGCAGCAGGATCGGCGGCGGAGAGGCCGCGGATGCATTCACCCGACGCAACATCTTCATGACGGCCACGTACTCGACGATGCGCTTTTTGACATCCCCCATGCCATGATGATGGGCGTCGAGCACGCTGCGAACCTCGAGGAGGCTGAGGTCGCGCTTTGCTTTGATCACGTTCCACGGAATTGATGACACGACCTCGAGGTAGGCGATCTGTCCGCTGTAGAAGGGATGCATCTCGTTCATCGCGTGGAGCTTCTTGAGTTCCGACTTGATGGCGTTGATCGTCTCTTCGTTCGCGCCCCGCTCCTCCAGCATGGCCAGATACTTGGCAGCCCGCTCGTCCGTCGGTCGGCGTTGGTGTTGGCGCTGGCGTCCCTGCTGCCTCTCGAGCATCGAAACGACCATCTCGAGACGCTTCTCGGTCGATGCCTCCAACAGCTGGAGCTTCTCTGATCGGTCTGCGCCGGCAAAGACCACGGATGCCAAGACGTCGAGGTGTGGGTCGACGTCCCTCAAGAGCCGCTTCAACGTAGCGTTTGACGTGTCGAGCATGGCTTCGAGCCGTGCCATCAGGCGTTTCACGTTTCTAGCGTTGCCGAGGGCGTTCTTGAACGGTCTAGGCTCCACCAACTGGTCGACATCCCGGACGGCGTCCGCCGGGATGGCGACGCGATGGTGGGTCTCGAGCACGCAGTAACCCGTATCGCGCGGCGGGCCGTTGGAGCTGGACGACGACATCGAGACCTCGACGACGCGCGCAAAGAGGCCCACAGGGTGGTACACAGCCCCGTGGTCCGATCCTCCCGTCTCGGTTCGGACGAAGGCGAGCACGCATTTCTTTCCGTGCTCGGAGAAGGATGCCACCCACCGAGCGAAACCTTCCGCCCTTTCCTCCAAGTCTATCCGAACCGAAGTGTACGGGAGCACCACGTCGTCAAGCGGAACCAGCGGAACCAACATGTCTGAAAACTCAATTCATCAGCCGCATGCCGAGGCGGCTCTTCGCATAGAAGGCGATGGCGGCCAGTCCGCAATATCCGTAGTAGTAGGCGATCAGGATGCCGATGTTGCGGGTGCTGGTCGTCGTGTCGTAGCCCAGGGTGTCGATGAACACCTCGCCCGCCGTGTCGGGCAGGTTGACGGGGTTGATCCCGGGGGCCGTCAAGACCAAATCGTATCGGCCGCCATTAAGCTCGTTCTGAATCATCGCCTCGAATGCGTAGAAGAACTGGCTGAGCCAGTGGATCCAGCGGAGCACGGGACTGATCGAGTCGACGTTGACCAGGAAGCCCGTGAACGCGAGCTGGAACAGCAGCACGGTGTTCATGACGAAGGACGCCGTCCCGGCCGTTTTGCTCAGGATGACGACCTGGAGAACGATCGAAGTGCGTAGCGCGAGTGAGAGAGGCGGGGCGTGCGAGCGAGCGATCGCACGACGGTCGAGGTCAATACCCACGAGAATGGAGAGGGCGCCGATGCACAGCGAGAAGAGCATGAGCGTGAACAGGAACGAGAACCAGGGCGATGCCTCGGCCCGGAATCCCGCCATCCAGTAGAAGGGCACCGCATAGAGAGCAGCCGGCAACGCCCGCAGCAACAGCCCGTCCACGACGAGCTTGCACATGACGTAGACCCATCCCTGGTAGAGGCCGCTGTTCACCTCGGCGGTGACAACGTCCCGCTCGGCCATGAAGAGATCGATGGTCGTCAGGCTGGTGAAGGCCAGGAAGCAGAGGCTGACGAAGATGCCGCCGTAGCGTCCCTGGCGAACGAGTGAAGCACAAAGCGCAAAGGCCGAAGCGCGAGTGAGAGAGTCGGGGCGTGCCAAGAGCGAGCGCACGCCATTCGCGATCGATACCAACCTGAACGCCCTGCGTGTCGTATCCCAGCTCGAAGAACAGCCCGCCCATGATGAGTCCGGCCGCGATAGCGATACAGACGTGCAAGAGCAGCAGGGACTTGTTCCTCCACACGTCCGTGAGGGTGCGCCAGAACACGGTGCTCGTCTGCAGCGCGATGGAGGGCGACGCAGACTTGATCGACGACGACGAGCCGATCGTCGCAGTCGTCCCGGTCGTCCCGGTCGTCCCAGTCGCCCCATTCTCGGCAACCTCGGTGCTCGAAGCGCGAATGAGCTTTTCGCAGGTCATAGGATCGTTCAATGCGTACAACATCGTATCGGCCAGGCCGTTGGTCTTGATGGCGCCGCTCGTGTCGACGCCGGCGTCGTGCAACGACTTGAGGCAGTCTCCAGGCGGGCCTTGGTAGACGATACGCCCGTGCGCCATGAAGATGGCGTCGTCCAACGAGGTGAATATGTCGTTGCTCGGCTGGTGCAGCGAGTAGAGGACGACCCGTCCCTTATCGGCGAGCGATCTGAGTGTCTGGGTGACGATGAGCGCGTTGTACGAGTCCAAACCGGACAGCGGCTCGTCCAGGACGATCATGCGAGGATCGGTGACGAGCGCGGCACCGATCATGACGCGGCGGCGCTGGCGAGAGCGAGCGAAGCGCGTATTGCGAGTGAGTCGGTGAGAGATCCGGTGAGAGATCCGGTGAGAGATCCGGCGAGAGATCCGGCGAGAGATCCGGCGAGAGATCCGGCGAGAGATCCGGCGAGAGATCCGGCGAGAGATCCGGCGAGGGAATCAATGAGAGAGTCGGGGAGTGCGAGCCCGTCGGTCGATGTCAGCACCCACCTCGCCGCCCGAGATGCCACGAATCGACGAGGAGCCTCCCACGTATTGGTCTGCGATGTCGTCGATTCCGAGCTCGCGGAGGATGCCTTCCGCCTTGGCACGGACGGCATCTGCCTCCATGGTGGGGTTCTTGAGCCGACCCGCAAACAGCAGCTGCTCGCGCACCGTCATGGTCGGAATCAACGCATCCATTTGGGGAACGAATGCGATGGAAGCCCCGTGTGTGCTGTGCACGGGTCTGCCGTTCCACGTGACCTTGCCGGTGACGTTGAGCGACTTGAGCGAGGCGTGTGCCGCCCCCGACATGACGGATAGGAGCGTCGTCTTGCCGCAGCCCGACGGCCCGAGGATTCCCGTCACACTGCCGCTCGAAGCCTTGCCCGCGCATGTATCCAGGATGTACCACTGATTCGGCTGGCCCGACTTGAGGTGGAGCCCCGCAACGCTTCGCTGCGCCTCGGTCGAGCCGATCTCGACGTCGGCCCCCTTGTGAAGACTCGCAGAGGGGAACGATAGCCTGGTCGTGCCCCGCACGCCGCGCAGGCGGCGCGCCAGCGCGTGCGAAGACAGGCGAGCGGCAGCTGACACGCTAAACTCCAGACAGTCCCGGGAAGGAGGGAGGCCGCCCTTGGCGGCGACTGCGGTGACTGTGGTGACTGTGGTGGCTGCAGCGCTGGCGGCATGGGCGTCATCCCCGGCGTCGTCGTCGTCGTCGCTGGGACCACTCGCTGCATACAGCGCAGACACGTGCGCCCAGAAGTACATCAGAATCGTTCCCGAGAGGAGCACGCCGACGATCGTCGGGATGGCGGCGATACACGCGTTCAACGTCGCGTTCACTCGTGCCCCGTTAAAATCAAGAGCCGTCACCAGCGTCGCGTTTGACAGCACCGCGGCGCCGCCGTCCAGACCGAGCTGACTCAACACGGCAGAGTCGACGCACTGTCCTGTGGTGCAGTTCAGCGGCGTTCGCTGCACCAGAAACTGTGGAATCTCGAGGACACACGAGTGGTACTTGCTCGCGTCTTCTTCCGCGGTCGTTGTGCAGTTGAAGACGTTCGGCCCAGTCGCCCCGGCCGCGAGGGTCTGCACCAAAATCGACGCACCCTCGCACCCCGGATCGTTGTCGCAGTCGCATTTGAGCGTCTTGCAGCTCATCACCTGGCCCGCCTGAACGCAGTCTGCAGGCGACTCGTATTCAAAGCGCACGTGTGAGCGATGGCGTGAGCAATGGCGCGATGGTGCAAGGGCGCAACAGCCACTCGACGCCCGACACCGTACCTCCCTGCTCGCATCTGACGAGGTTAGGGTAGTCCACAATCGCAATCGTAAACGTGCAATTGTTCGAGCCACAGTTCACGATCTGTTGGTTCGGGACGAAGAGGTCCTTCAGGAGCTGCGACGCGTCGTCCGTCGTCCCGCACTGGTACCCCTTGTTCGTCGTGGACGGCGAGTCGGTCACCTCTGCCGACAGGAAGTCAAACCCCGTGTAGCAGCCTGCGAACGCGAAGCGCGAGGGGTGGGCGAGAGGCGTGAGAGGCGTGAGAGGCGTCGTCGGCGGGTGCACCGATGAATGGCGTACCCTGGTTGGCCGAGCACTCGCCAATAAAGTCTACTGGGAGGCACGCTTGGTTCTCCTGTCCCATTGCGGATCGAGACGCCGTCGCCAAGAGCAGCATCCACAGGACGACGTTTCTGTTGACCTTGGTTGGGTAATGATGACATAAAAATGTTGGAAGCAAAAATCGCCGGTAATGTACATTTGTTCGTTCCCAAACAGCATCATCGCCCCGGGTAGTCTGTTGCGCCAGGAGACACGCCGTTGGAGCGACCCTGGTCATGGCCGTGACGATACGCGTTCCTGCCACCCCCGCCGAGCGATGACGCCGGCAGGCGCCCCTCGACCGTGGCACCCATCCCCACCCCCATTTCGGCTCCCATTTCGGCTCCCATTCCGGCTCCCATTCCGGCTCCCACGCCCGCCGCTTGGTCGCCCACGTTCGCCGTGGCGTAGGCTGGCGAGCCGTATGTGTAGGTGAGCTGGTTCCCGTACCCCATTCCCATGCCCGCCAAGCTCGAGTACATCATCTGGTACTGGCCGGGGGTGAGCATCGCATACGGAGCATATTCTGCGGACACGTAGGCCTGTGGATACGCAAAGTAGCTGCCATTTGCGCCCCATTTCCGCCGGTTCCGCCCCCAGCCGCTCCTGTAGCCGGAGCGCCGGGGATAACCATTGGAACCGGCGCTGCTGCTGTCGTTCGACACGTCCCCTGAGTGCCGCCCGGATACCCGCGCCTGGGCGGCCTTGACGTCGACCGTCTGACCCGCCAGGACGTGGACTTTCTTCTCCAGGCACGCCTTTGCGGCGTCCTCGTCGTCAAACGTGACAAATCCAAAGCCCCGAGACTTCCCACTCGTGTAATCGTACATGATTTGGGCGTCCGACACGGTCCCAAACTCAGAAAAGTACTCGCGGAGCGTGTCCTTCCCTACCCCGCCGACCCCGCCGACGAAGACCTTCTTCGAAGTCGACGAAGTCGATTCCCCGTGCGTCGACCGCTTGACCTCGACGGGTAACTCGTTGATCATGTGCTCGTCTCCAGCGGCCAGGGCGGCGTCGAGGGCGGCCTCGTCCTGGAACGTGACGAAGCCGAACCCACGGCTGGCGCCCGATTTGTCGCGAATGATGGCCGCCTCGACGGTCTCGCCGTACGCGCTGAAGTGCTCATCGAGCGCTGCCTCTGTGGTGGTGAAGGTGGTGAAGGTGGGTTTCTGGTTCGTCAGAGGGTTGGGGTTCGTCGTCCGCTGAGCCGCGCAAGCCCGCAATTGACTCTTCTCGTATGAAATTCATCGTATGCGGCGAGCGACTGGCGCCCAGGGCGGCAAGGAGGGCGACAAGGCGACTCGAACGCAACGTACCAGTAATTGAATTCGCAATGCCACCCAGAAAGAGTTTGAAGGCCGCTTGCTCCGGCTCAGGAGAGCTGCATCGTGGTTGTAAGCAACAGAGGTGAGCGAGGGGCGCGGGAAGGACCGAGTAGGAGGCACGAACCTCATGTGTATCCGTGGAACGCTCCGTCCTGGAAGGATTCCAGTTATTGGGCGCTAGAGTCGACGCGGGACGCTCACGCAACGTTCAATGGGCACGTGTAACGCATCAACGACGTTGAATCAGGCGCGGGGCGCAGATAACAAACAGTGAAATAAGACCCTTGCAAGGGCTTGAATCTGGAATCGAGGGCTTTCCCAGGAGGCGATCGATCGAGCGGGCGATCGAACGATCGAGGCTAACCCTACTACTGTTCACACGTGTACCATAAACTGAAGGCAGGATGTCGTCGATCCGCAACGAGACGACACGAGCCCACCGCCACCGTTATATATGTCGTCATCCGAAGATGGACTCGGAGGACGAGAGAATGTCCTCCTTGACGGCCGCTTCCAGGCGGCGAGCGAGCGAGTCGTGCGCGTATCCAAAGTCGCGCCGGTCGGCGCCAGACTCGGACGCGAACAGGAGCTCGTCGACGGGCAGGAGCATGCGGCTGGTGCTGCTGACAAAGGCCGCCTCCCAACGGGGCGCGTCGCAGAGACGCGGCGGCTCCAGCACGACGGGCACGTTGAGTTCCTCGCACTGCCTCAGGACGCTTTCTCTAACCGATCCTAGGAGGACTTTGTCACCTGCTGTGTACAGCGTGCCGTCCATCAGGACAAAAAAGTTGCTGGAAAGGCCCTCGTAGAGGGCGCCGTCGGCCTCCAACACGAGCTCGTCGACGTCGTCCGGCTTGGCCAGCTGCTTCCGCGCCGTCACCCACTCGCTGTCCTTGGCAGCCGCGTTGGCCCGCGGCTCGCCCCGGATCTCCACCCGGACGGGCCCGGGCGCCTTCCGCGGGCCCAACGGCGAGACGTGCACGAGGACCGCCTCCCTTTCTTTCGCGTCGTTGTTGCTTCCGTCGTTGTTGTTCAAGGTTTCGCTGTTTTCCGCGTCGATCGCGTCCCCTTCACACACGAGCACGGTGATTTTCATCTCGTGGTCGTCGTCTTCGGGGACGTCGTCGTAGCCGCCGTCGTAGCCGCCGTGGTGGCGCATGTAGGCCTCGACGCCCCGTCGCATCGTATCCAGGACGCGCTGTTTGAGCGCTTGATCGTGGTCCATACCTCCGACCCGTCCCCGTCCGAGGTGCATCAGCCCGGCCGAGTCGACGAGGCGCTGGAGGTGGAACGAGAGCTCGAACACGCATCTGCCGCGGCTCGTCGTCCGAGCGGTCGTGTAGGCGCCTCGCGGCATGGACTCGAGCCAGGCGATGCCGGCGGTGGGGGAAGGGGAGGGAGGGGCGTTTGAGTGGGAGGAGGCGACAAAATTGCATGGGACTGGCGGGGTCGTCGTCGTCGTCGCCGTCGACGCGTTGCGAGACATTTCGCTCGCGTTCGCCCTCACGACGAGGCGCTTTGCGCGCGGGGCCAGGGCGAGACGCCAACGCTGGGGGGGGCTTGAATTGAGGGCTTGAATTGAGGGCTTGAATTGAGGCCTTGACTCCACCACGAACAGGAACCTAACACCGAACAGGGAGGACGAGCACGCCATGAGACTGACTGACGTGCTCGGAGCGGAATGAATCGGAATGACAGAGGACCGTCTGCGGACGACC
>Ga0181573_10001792_pt1 | contig 20605 bp, 12 predicted proteins | sample 101ome_25_FD_148643 | JGI IMG/M metagenome (GOLD analysis project Ga0181573, IMG submission 148643) | Coastal salt marsh microbial communities from the Groves Creek Marsh, Skidaway Island, Georgia - 101409BT metaG (spades assembly) | ecosystem: Environmental > Aquatic > Marine > Intertidal zone... | reverse complement strand
AGCGCGTCGACGACGGTGCTCGCAGATTGGCCCCCCACCGCGCTCCTTGCACCGAGAGCGCTGACGACCGTGCTCGCAGATTGAGCTCCCACCGCACTCCTTGCAGTGAGAGCGCTGACGACCGTGCTCGCAGATTGAAGACCCACCGCACTCCTTGCAGCTATAGCGCTCACGTCTGTGCTCGCAGATTGATGCACCGCCGCACTCCTTGCAACGAGAGCGTATACGACCGTGCTCGCAGATTGAGCTCCCACCGCACTCCTTGCAGTGAGAGCGCTGACGACCGTGCTCGCAGATTTGAGACCCACCGCACTCCTTGCACCGAGAGCGCTGACGACTGTGCTCGCAGATTGACCCCCCACCGCACTCCATGCACTGAGAGCGCTGACGACCGTGCTCGCAGATTGAAGACCCGCCGCACTCCTTGCACTTAGAGCGCTCACGACCGTGCGGACAAGCGCTGCACACCTTGCAGTTCGACCGATACTTCACCCCGTGCTCGCACGGCCCCTTCGTGCGAGGGGCTCTCTTCCGCTTCGTGCCCTTCTTCGTCAACTCATCTCCCTCACTCTCCGTGTCCTCGACTTCGCCATCCTCGTCGAGGGACACTCTCACGTTCGGCCGCCAAATCGACGGCATCCCTCCCTCGCGTCCCTCGAACTGCCCCTCAACAGAATCTCGCGTCCGCGGAACAGCGAGGCCAGCTCCAAAAGTTTCGCTATCCGCGAAGCGTCGCGCCACAAGCACGGGGGCAGAGACATGACGGCCGCGGCGAGGGCGCTCGTTCCCGCGGCGTCCGCGCGGTCGAGGCGGCCGAGAGGTCGCCACGCGCGCGGGATCAGGGTCGTGGTCGCCACGCACGCGGTGGACGCGGTCACGGTCGCGTCCGAGGCCAAGCCGGTCGTGACGATAAGGCGCGCGGTGCCGAAGGACGTGCCGGTGGTCACCCGCATCCTCTCCGAGGCTGCGGACGGCGCGGTGAGCACGCAGAGCCTGGCCACGTACGCGCGTGAGGCGGCCGTGGTGGACGAGCTTCCCGGGGAGACGCCCGAACAGCTCGCGCTCGTCGCCGAGCGCGCGTTCCCAACCCCTTCCGATCCCCCAAAAGTCGTGGGCGTCGTCGGGCTCCTGCTGGACGACGCGCTCAAGCCGATTGAGATGAAGCTGGAGAAGGAGGTGGGATACGTCACCAACCTCGCGGTGGACGGATCCGCGAGACGATCCGGCATCGGCGCCGCGCTCCTGGCCGCCGCGGAGTCCACCGCGGAGCACTACGGCTGCGTCGAGGTGGCGTGCAGGGTGGACGAGGGCAACGACCCCGCGCTCGCAATGTACGACAAGAACGGGTACGACGCGCTCGAACCTCGCAAACTCCGCCGGTTCAGGCGCCTCATGGGACGCCTGTACGCCCTTGCCGGAGTGGCTCACCTGCTGGATCTGCTCGTGTTCGACTCCGTCCTGCCCGTGACCGCGGGAGCGCCGCCGTGGGCGCTCATGGACCCGACGCAGCGATTGTGCGCACAGCTGTGGTGCGTCGCGGGACCGATCGCGTGGCTCTGCACCGCCAAGGGGCCTCCGGCGGTGGGGGACTTGGCGCTCGTGGCGTACGGGGCGTTGGAGGTGACGCTGTGCGTGGCGTGCGCGGTGGCGTACGGCGCGGTGGGGGGCGACGCGGCGACGGGAGCGGTCGGGGTGCAAGTCGCTGTGGCGGGGTGCGCGCTGGCGATGAAGCCCGGGAGGTCGCCCGGGAGGCTCAGCCTGGGGAAGGAGCTGCGAACGGGCGCGGGGCCGGCCGGGCGGAGGAGGCGCGACGAGGCGGTCGATGGGGACGACGGGGTGAGGGAGGTATGAGATTCGCCGTCTGAGATTCGCTTAGATTCGCACGCGACGCCCATCATTCGCCCAACCGTGAGACGTTCACTTACGTCTCCTGCGTCGACGACGACGCGAGCAGCCTCCCCTTCTCCCGGATCTCCGCGAGGCGAAAGTCCGCCAGCTTTCTGAACACCTCGTCCGCGACTAACCCGTTCTCCTTCTCCGCGTGCCTCTCCCGCTCCAGCCGCGTGATGCGATCCTCGTAAAACGCCACGCGCTCCAAGTGCTCGCCGTGCATCCGTTCCATCCGGATCTGCGCCTCGTCCTGCGCGGCTCTCGACGCGCTCACCGCCGCGGCGAACTTGTGTTCGAGCGATCGGAGCGCGGCGGCGGCGGTGCGCGCGGCGTCGACGGCGGCGTCGCGCTCCGCGTCCGCGGCCGCGACTCGGCCCTCGGCTTCGAGGGCGCGCGCGGTCGCCTCGGCCGCTCGCCGGTCCGAGTCGTTTGCGGATCGCAGCGTCGCCACCTCCCGTTCCCTGAGCTCCAATCGGTGCCTGCTCTCCTGGGCGTTGAACCTCGCCTCCGTCTTCTTCGCCTCGGCGTTGGCGGCGAAGAGCCTCTTCTTGACCGCGGCGAGCTCCTCGGCGTCCCCGCCCTTGCGACTCGTCGCGAGCGCGAGCTGCCTCTCGAGGTCGTTGCCGCGCTTCGCCTCCGCGGAGAGTTGACGCGCCATGACCGCCCGCTCCTTGGCCCACTTTTCCCTCTCGGCGGCGTGCTCGCGCTTGGCGGCCTCCAGGTCCAAGTTCTCCTCGTGGTCCGCGTCCTTGCGGCTCGCCGCCGCCAGCTGTTTCTGAAGCTCGTTGCCGCGCTTCACCTCCTGGGAGTGCGCGCGGGCCATGACCGCCTTCTCCTTGTTCCACGATTCCCTCTCCGCCGCGTGCTCGCGCTTGATGGCCTCGAGGTGATCGCGCTCCTCCACGCAGGCGACGCACACGTTGGGGAGGGTTGCATGCGGCCTCGCGGTATCGGCGACGCCTCGTTTTATGATGGGTTGGCGCTCCGTCTTCATGGCGCGCGCGTTGTGGGGACCGAGAGGTTTGAAATTCGACGAAAAACGCCCGCCGCTACCAGCAGTCCCGAGAGGCGTGGAAGAGGAGAAAAACTTCTTTTAACTCGTGAGGAGTCTCATCAATGACAACCGAGGCGACGCGCTCCGCGCCGCCTCCTCTCTAACCTCTAACTCAATTCACCACCGCACCCACCTCCTGCCCGCCGCGTTCCGCCTAATAATAATCCGTGACGACGCCGCGACGAGCCCCTCGATCGAACGATCCCGCCCCTCCGGCGAAACGAACCGCTTACGCCTCGTAGGGTCCGAAGATGCAGCAGGAGTTGTGACCGCCGAAACCGAAGGAGTTGCTAATGGCGGCGGAGATCTTGTGCTCCGCCATGACGTTGGGCACGGTGTCGATGCCCTCGACCTCGTCGATGGGGTCATCCTGGTTGATGGTGGGGTGCACCTTGCCGGTCTTGATGGCCATGATGGTGGCCACCGCCTCCACGCCAGCCGCCGCGCCGAGGCAGTGGCCGACCATGGACTTCGTGCCGTTCATCTTGACGCCGGTGAGGTCGCCCTTGAAGGCCTTCTTCACGGCGTTGATCTCGGCGACGTCACCCACCAGGGTGGAGGTGGCGTGCGCGTTGATGTAGTTGATCTCCTTGATGCCGATGCCGGCGTCCTCGACAGCCTTCTCGATGCACAAGCCGACGCCCGACCCGTCGGGGCGGGGATCGGTCATGTGGTGCGCGTCGCAGGTGATGGCACCGCCGAGGTACTCGGCGTGGATGCGAGCGCCGCGCTTGAGGGCGGACTCGAGGGACTCCAGGACGAGGAGACCGGCGCCCTCGCCCATGACGAAACCGTCGCGGTTCTTGTCCCAGGGCCTGGACGCGGCGGCGAAATTGTCGTTGTTGGAGGAGAGCGCGCGGCAGGCGACGAAGCCGCCGAGACCCACGGGGATGATGGGCGCCTCGACACCGCCCGCGATCATGATGTCGGCCTCACCCTTGCGGATGTGGTTGGCGGCGGAGTGGAAGGCGTAGTTGGCGGTGGCGCACGCGGTGGAGATGGAGTAGTTGGGTCCCATGAACCCCTTCTCGATGGCGAGGAGGGCGCCACCCATGTTGGTGATGGCGTAGGGGATGAAGAACGGGGTGATCTTCTTGGGTCCCTTCTCGACGAGGGCCTTGACGCCGTCCTGGAAGACGGTCAGGCCGCCCATGCCGGAGCCCGCGAGGACGCCGATCTTGGTCTTGTCCATGCCCTCGATGACGTCGTCGGTGAGGCCCGCGTCCATCAGCGCCTTGTTGCCAGAGACGAGCGCGTACTGGAGGCAGTCGTCCATGCGGCGCGCGTTCTTCTTGTCGACGATGCCCTCGTTGTCAAAGTCGGTGATCTGCGCGGCGAACTTGGTGGGGAAGTCGGTGGTGTCGAAGCGGTCGATCATCTTGACACCCGAGGTTCCCGCGAGGAGCTTGTCGTAGAACTTATCGTAGTCGTTGCCAAAGCAGGACACGAGGCCCATGCCGGTGATCACGACGCGCTTCTTGGGGTCGGTCTCGCGGGCCATGGCGGTGACGACGATGGCTGTGTCCGAACGGGGGACGATGGAGCGGAACGTCAGTCTCTGGGCTCGCGCCGAAAACGAACGAGTGGTTCTCCGCAGAGGAGCACACCACGGGGTGACTTGGCTTCGACCCGAGGGTGGGATCGCGCGTGAAGCGCGATGGAAATCGGCGGGACGGTCGGCGGTTTGAATCTAAGGTTTGGGACTGTAACTCACCCTTACGACCGGTGGACGCGACGCGGGTGGAGCGCGCGGACACGGTGCGGCGGTTGGCCACGATGCCACGGGCACCGACGAGGACGGTGGTGGAGGAAACGGCAGCCATCTTGCTTGTCGCTTCTGTTTGATTAACTGCTGCGCAAGGTTCGAGCCCTGGACGGGAAAAAGGAGGATAGCGGAGCGGGAGGATAAATGTCAGATACCGATCGACGAAGGCGGCTCGAGGCGCGGTTCGAGGTGACGGAGCCCGCCGGGGAGGGACCCCGCCCGAAACTTTTCATCGCCAACACAAAATTTTATCCTTTGATGGCCCGGCCCAATAAAGCTGCGGGGGCGATCGCGGGCGGGCGGCGCGCGTCTCCCGGCGGGCACGCGCACGAGGCGATCGGGGTCGGGGCGATCGGGGTCGGAGTCACTCACCTGCGTGCGTGCGTTGATGACGACGACCGATCGGCTCGGGTCGCTGATAGCGACGGGGGCGGGGAAGCGAGCGGGCGGAACCCTGTCAAAAGCACGGGTTGCTGCTGACTGGGAAACGAGGGGTTCTCACAGCCCCACGGGCCATCCATCCTGCAGGGGGCTGATTGGAGACCCAATCTGAAAACGAGACTGGCACTGGCGCTATCCGAGGGTTGCCCAACCAACCAAAACATTGTTTCGGCTTGGCCCGACCGGTTTGATCGGGTTTCGGCATAAAAATCCGACTGCAGTTCGCGGGTTTTCATCGACCGCGGTTGACCCTGAATCGTCGTTCGCCGGCTCTTTGTTTGTACTGACTTTTTGGGAGGAAATCCGTCGGCTTAGATGGCGCGCGTTGATTGGTGCAAAACAGAGATGGACCAATCGGCGATCTGTTTCACTAAATGCAATCTTGCCAAACGGAGGTCTATTTTATATGGAACCTCTTGAGTTATTTTCCGGAACCGTCGCGGCGTTCGTATGGGGAACAGTCTCGGACCCGGATCTCGGTTGGCGAAAAGATTTTAGAGATCTCCACGGCCAAAAGTTTCACCTCGTTTGGAGGGTTGACGGACCCATCACAACGCAACGGACAGCGGTCGCAAGACGCCGTTCCGCACAACACAACACCTGTCAACACACTAGACAAGATGGCCTCCGCCTCCATGACCATGGCCGCGGCCCCCGCGGCCCGCACCACCAGGTTAGTCTCCGCCCGGCGCGCGTTCTCCGCCGGCGTTGTTGATGTCGGGGAAAAAACAAACTCTATCGGGAGCCCGGATTGCGCGATAGCTGGAGGGTTTCCGCGCCGGATTTGTCGCGCGGCTCGCGGCCCCGACGTCGACTCGACCGAAATCGCGGGACCGATGTCGTGGCGTGCACCTGTTATCGATGATTCACCGCGTTTTGCGCGCGTTCCCGCCCCGGGCGCGCCGGGGCGCGGTGTATCCAATCCCGATAATATCTGCAGCGCGATACGCTCCTCGTCCAATCGCGACGTGTCGACCCGGTTCGCGAGGTTCGGGAACGCGCGACGCGGCGACGCGCGCGACGCGGTTTCGACGCGGAACTCGCCGATCGATTCCGAACGTGACGTGCCCGGATCGCCGCGCGATCCGATCCGCGTAGTCGGGCGTCGGCGAGACGCGTGACGCCGTTCCCCCGGCGACACATCCGTTCGCGTTTCGGGGGTCCCTGCCCGCACGGTTTTTGCCACCCCGCTTTTATCCAACCTCCCCGCGCGCCTCCACGCACTGGACTGACCTCGCACCCGTCCCCACGTCCCAAACCCCGCAACAGCCTCAGGAACTCCAAGTTCCACGGCGCCAAGGTTGCCCCCATGCGCGCCGTGAAGGCTGCCGCCGTCGACACCGGCATCAAGGCTGCGGGCAAGTCCCTCGACGGCCGCAAGCTCCGCGTTGCCGTCATCGGCGGCGGCCCCGCGGGCGCCTGCGCCGCGGAGACCCTCGCCAAGGGCGGCTGCGAGACCTTCCTCATCGAGCGCAAGATGGACAACTGCAAGCCCTGCGGTGGCGCCATCCCCCTGTGCATGGTTGGCGAGTTCGACCTCCCCGAGGAGATCATCGACCGCAAGGTGACCAAGATGAAGATGATCTCCCCCTCCAACCGCGCTGTCGACGTCGGCCAGACCCTCAACGACAAGGAGTACATCGGCATGTGCCGCCGCGAGGTCATGGACGATTTCCTCCGCAAGCGCGCCAAGTCCCTCGGCACCAACCTCGTCAACGGCCTCTTCATGAAGCTCGACGACCCCGGCCAGGGCAACGGACCCATCACCATCCACTACAACGACTACGAGGTTGACGCCAAGGTTGGCGAGCCCAAGACCATGGAGGTGGACGTCGTCATCGGCGCCGACGGTGCCAACTCCCGCGTCGCCAAGAACATCGACGCCGGCGAGTACGACTACGCCATCGCCTTCCAGGAGCGCATCAAGATTCCCGACGAGAAGATGGAGTACTACAAGGACCTCGCCGAGATGTACGTTGGCGACGACGTCTCCCCCGATTTCTACGGCTGGGTGTTCCCCAAGTACGATCACGTCGCCGTCGGCACCGGTACCGTCGTGAACAAGACGGCGATCAAGCAGTACCAGGCGGCCATGCGCAAGCGCGCCGAGGAGAAGTGCGCGGGTGGTAAGATTATCCGCGTCGAGGCGCACCCCATCCCCGAGCACCCCCGCCCCCGCCGCGTGCAGGGCCGCGTGACCCTCGTCGGCGACGCCGCCGGCTACGTCACCAAGTGCTCCGGCGAGGGCATCTACTTCGCCGCCAAGTCCGGCCGCATGGCTGCCGAGGCTGTCGTCGAGCGCTCCCAGAACGGCACCAAGGAGGTTGACGAGTCCGACCTTCGCGTGTACCTCGACAAGTGGGACCGCAAGTACTGGGCCACCTACAAGGTTCTCGACATCCTCCAGAAGGTGTTCTACCGCTCCAACCCCGCCCGCGAGGCGTTCGTGGAGATGTGCGCCGACGAGTACGTCCAGAAGATGACCTTCGACTCCTACCTCTACAAGACTGTGGTGCCCGGCAACCCTCTCGACGACGCCAAGCTCCTCGGCAACACCATCGCCTCCATCGTCCGCGCCAACGCGCTCCGCGCGGCGGGCAAGGCGCAGGTGAACATGTAAATCCGCTCACGATTGATTTACGCGTTAGCGCATTTTTTGGAGGGTGTCGAGGCTCGGTCCGGGGCGATCGCGAGGCGCTGTCGTCCGCACGCGGGCTCGAGCGGGGCGGGGCGGCGGCTGATATTTTGAAAGCCGCTCCGCAAAACTGTAACTGTTCTTCTGTTAGGTCTTCTGTCCACACGATATACTGTGGATTGAAATGAAAGTTTAACGACTTTTTTCGTCACTCCAGACTCCCCGCGCCGCCGCTGCGCTCCAGAAGCCGAAGAAACTCCGCGCACGTCGACGGTGCCCTCCACCGCGTGGGCTCGGCGCTCTCCCCCCCCGCCGCCTCGTCGTCGTCGTCGTCGTCGCCCTCCTCCTGCTCCGGATCCCGCCCGGAGATGCTCGCGACGCTCGGAGCCCGCACGACGAGTTCCTTGTCGCCCCGTTCCGTCGGCCTCGACGACGCGGGCACGCCGTGAAACTCGCACAGCCCGTGCGCGAGCAGCCTGCCGAAGCCGTCGTCCAGCGGGAGGACGAGCTCGCGCCCCGTGCTCGAGAACTCCTCCGCAAAGTCCACTATGACGTTCTCCAGATCCTCGAGCCTCTCCGGGGACCTTCGGGCCACGGACCTCAGCGCCGCCCTCGCGCGCGCGCTCATCCTCGCCCAACCCGCCGCGGCGTAGCTCTCAGACTCGTGCCTGTGCGTCCTGGAAGCCGCCTCCGCGGCTCTCACCTTGTCCAAAAACGCCTTCTCCTTGTCCATGTCAACCTTGTGAAACCCCGTCCACTCGCCCCGCGCCTGCGCGTCCAGCATGGCCTCGAACGCGGTGGGCTTGGCGGGCGCGCCGAAGGGCGGGGGCATGAACTGCGCCTGCATCTCCGCCACCGACATGCGTCCTCCCAGTTCCCTCAGCAGCCTGTCGTTGGCCCATCGCCGCCGCCGGCGATGCCCGAGCCTCGCCGCCGCGGCGAGTTCCTCCCGCAGCTCCGCTTCCTCCCTTAGGGTGCCGTGCCCGACGCCGAGGCCGTTCATCGCCCGACGCAGGAGCAGCGCGCCGCCCTCGTCCGTCGACGACGGTGCGGACGTGGACAGCCTCGCGACGGAATCGCGATCCCGGGCATCTAGATGAGCGTCGGCGTCGTCAAAGTTTCGGCCGTACCCTGTTCGCCCCGACGCGCCGTTCTTCCGCCGGCGCGCCCGGCCCGCCCCCGCGGCGTTCGGCCCGCCTCCGCCGCCCCGTCGCGGCGCGAGGATGTTCATGACCCGGTCGAACCTCGACAGCGTGGATCGCACGTCCGCTGGGGTGCGCGCCCCCGCGCCGATCGACTCTTGCCACAGCTGCTCGTTCTGCGCGTGGCAGTACGGGCAGAGGCGCGCCTCGTTGAGCGCGGCGCCGGCACCCGCGCCGGTCCACTGCGCGCGCCTGCCCAGCATGAGCGGCAGACGGCGCTCCCTGCTGGTTCCCTTGCCCGCCACGTACGTGGCGTCGTCGTCGGCGCCGTCGTCGTCGGTCGGGTCCGCGCTCGGCATGGGCTCGTCCAGTCGGTACCACCTTCTGGCCGACGTGCACGCGCAGAGGGCGCACGCGCCGGGGAGCATGACCTTGGGCTTGGGGGCGCCGGGATCCGCGGGAGCTGCCGGCGTGGCGGCGCCCGGGACGGATCCCGGGCCGTCCTCGGCGAAGGTCACCGCGGTCATCTACGCCCGGCGCGCTCCTCTCTGCCTCTCCGAGGTTTTTGGACGGCGTCGTTTCCACATTTTTAGGATCCCTTTTTTTTGTAACCGTAGTTGGGGCCAAATGTGACCAAATTCGCATGTGTGGTGACATTCTATTTACCTAATTCGGGGGGAATACGTAACCTACTGCCATACACGGAACCCGAGAAGAATCGGCGAAAAACGGTCGACCGTTGTCGAACCGGTCAAGGAAATTCTCCCCGAATTGCCAAACACGGGGCTCGCTCGAGTGACCCCGCCGCGTTCGACCATGAGCGGCCCATCCCCGATCGACGTCGGGCCGCCCCAACCTCCCGACACCGAAGGTCACGACGGAGGCGCCGTGCGGACGGAGGGATGGCAGCCCGCGCGGAGGCGGACGGTATCCTCCCCCGGACCCCCATCCTCCAAGTCCTCGCCGAGGGCGGCGCCCGCGTTTCCGCAGCGCGAGCGCGCGCCGGCGCAGGCGAGGCAGACGGTCGGGCACGTGGCCACGACGGTAGTTCAGGCGAGGCGGTGGCAACCCCCGGCGCCGAGCGATAACAGCTGGACGGGCAACAACGCGGCGGCCGCCGGGGCTCTCGGATCGCCCAACGTTTCGATGCTGGCGCCTCCGCCCACGCCGTTCACCCCGCCGGGGACGGGCGCGCAGCCGCGCGCCTCGCAGGTCATGATGCACTCCATGCTCGCGGCGTCGAAGTTTAAGGCCCTTAAGGGTCCGCCCAAGCGACCGGACCCGCTCCGGAGCGTGCCGTCGCGCGAGACCCCCGCCGCGACGCCCGCGAGGAGCCCGTCGCAGCGAGCCGACGAGTCGCCGGGACCAAAGTCGCCGCCCGGAACGAAGCTCACGCCCGGGCAGAAGACGGTCGTTCGGAGGAGCGACACCCCGGTGAAGAAGGACGAGGAAGTTCTGGCGGAGTTTGGGGGTTTCCTCGAGAAGCCCCTCGGGTTCTTCGGGTTCACGATGGCGGACAAGCGAAAGGCGATCTTCACAATCGCCTTCCTCGCGCTCTTCCTCGTCATCCTCTTCATCGTCCTCGCGACGACGGAGACGGAAACTTCCTCGAGCGCGCCGTCCGGGGCACCGCCGTGGCCCGCGTGGCCTCCTTGGCCCGACGCGCCGTCGCCCCCGCCGCCCCCGTCGCCGCCGTCGCCGCCGCCGAGCCCGCCGGCGCCCCCGCCGCCCCCCGCCCCGCCGCCGAGTCCGCCCAATCCCCCGCCGCCGCTCCCGAGCCCGCCGCCGCCGTCGCCCCCGCATCCCCCTCCCCCGCCCACCGCGTGCGGCAGCGACGGACAGTGCTTGATAAAAGGGGACGGCACGAACCAGTGCGTGTTTTCGCAAGCCGGTGGGAACGACATCGTCTGTTACGGGTCGGATGGGAACTTGCTCGTGGCGACGGGGTCGCCGGGGAACCTGATGTGCTCGGGTCTGACCTGCTACCACAGCCCGGCGAGGACGAGTTACTGCGCGTGCTGAGCAACCGCGCGGGGATGGGGGCTTTTAGACGCATAGACCATAGTAGGCTCAACGCAATACAAATATTCCTAGCGACGCATTCGTCATCACTCACCCGACGAGCATCTCTTTGCCCATCTCTTTGACGCGGCCCGCGGCTGCGCCGGCTTTTTCCCACAACTCCCCCGCGGTTGCCTCATCGTACGACGCCGGCGAGGACCTCACCTCCGCGGTCCTTCCCGCGAACCGGCCCCGACTGCACGCTCGAACCGGCCAGTCCAGCATCGACACCGCCAGCGTCGCGATCCCCCACGCGTAGTAATTGGCGTGCCACGACGCCGAACGCCAAAAACCGTTTTCGTCGTCTTCGTCCCGAAGACCCGGCGCGCATCCCGCGACGAGTCTCGACGCGAACAGACCCCTGGCGTAGAACCTGAGGCGCCTCGCCGCGTCCCCGTCCCCTTTCCCGTCCCCCTCCCCCCCTCCCTCGTGTTTCGTCGCCTCGTGGAACGGCGCCAGGGACGCGGTGACCACGGCGGCGACCCCATCTTCGGGCGGCGCGTAGGTTAACCCCAAGATGGCTCGCATCGGCGGCGACGAGAACACGCGGTCGTTGTCCCACAGGTTGCTGTATATCGCCCCCGGGTCCACCGCGGCGGATCGCACGCCCGCGGCGCCCCAACGCCGGTGGCACTCGTACGCGAAGAGGACGTTGGCGAGCTTGGTCGCGGCGTACGACCCCGCGTCCCATTGGGTCAGAAAGCGATTCACGCTCGGGATGGAGGCGTACCTGTGCGTGACCGAGGAGACGTGGACGACGTTGGCGACGCCGGCGTGGGCGGCGGCGGCGAGGATCGGGGCCTCGAGCGCGCGCGTCAGGGCGGCGGGGCCGAGGAAGTTGACCTGCGCGATGACGCCGACGCCCTCCGGGGTGAAGGCTTTGGGGACGAAGTTGACCCCCGCGTTGTTTACCAAAAGGTCGAGCCGCGGGCACTTGCCGACGACGTCCTTTGCGAAGGACCGGACGGACTCGTTGGAGGCGAGATCCAGGGGTGGGCCCACGGTGACGGTGCCCGGGGCGCATCCCGTCTCGGCCTCGATCGCGGCGGCGACCCGCGCGCCAGCCTCCACATTCCGCACCCCGAGCATCACGCGCGCCCCGCGGCGGGCGAGCGCTGCGGCGGCGGCGCGCCCGAGGCCGCTCGTGGCGCCGGTGACCAGCGCGGTCTTGCCGGTCAGGTCGGTGGAGGCGTGAATGTCGGCGTCGGAGAGCCAACGCGTGTGCGTCGGCGGGTGGACGGTGAACGCGACCATGCGCGCCGATCGGTGACCACGACTTGTGCCGACGACGATCCTGTTGATGACAAACAACACAGCGTGATGGCGTCGGCGTTGGCTCCCTCGCGTGCCCCGGTCGTCCGCGGCGGCACGACCCGACGGCGCGTCCCCGCCGCCCGCATCCTCGTCCCGCGCGCGTCCGCGGAACCCGTGACGTCGCTGGCGGCCGAGCTCGCGTCGCTCGTCGCGCGCGGGTCCCGCGCTCGTGACGACGCGAGGGTGATTGCCATAGTCGACGAGCTGGAGCGCGCGAGGCCTCCCGTGAATCCGTGCGCGCTCACGGGCGCATACGAGGTGGCGTGGTCGGATGGAACGATGGCGTGGAGGGCGCTGGTGGCCAGGGGGGTGTCGGCGATCGCGGGACGGAGCAGGGCCGGGCAGTGGTTCACACCGGGGACCCCGGGCCGTGCGCTCAACTTCGCCGAGCTCTTCGACAAATCTGTGGTCATAACCGCGGAGGGAACGTTCCGACCCAAGCCGGCGGACGCGGACGCGGCGGCGCCGCACGAGGTGGCGCGAGACGCGAGGTACCCGATCGGCTTCGACGTGCGAATCGAACGCGGGGACGTGCGCGCGTTCGGGAGACGGTGGGCGTTGCCCATCCGCGGCCCCGGCGAGTTCCAGATGCTGTACGGGGACGCCGACGTGCGGGTGTTTCGATCGTCGGGCGGCGTCGCCGTGCAGGTGCCGAGCGACTGGCAGAGACCGGCGGAGGATGAGGAGTAGCGGAGTAGCCTCCATCTCGTTGGTACGTTTCGTTTCGTTGTTACATGCGTAGTATGTCACGCCGTCGTCGTGTCACCCTCCGACCCGCTCCCGCCGACGGCCAACCGGTCCTCCCCTCGAGATACCGGCGGCGGCTCCGCGCGCACCTCCGGCGTGATCGTCCTCGCCCTCTCCCGCTCCATCCCCTCATTCGCGGCAGCCTCCTTCGCGGCAGCCTCGATCGCGGCAGCCTCCTTCGCGGCTCTCTTGCGATCGCGCCGCAACTCCGCCGCGCGCAGCCGGATAATCTGGAGCATCCGAGCCTCAGCCTCCGCCTCCGCCTCCGCCTTTGCGTCGTGCGGGTGGAGGACGACGTGCGGCGAGTGATACGCCGCGGTCGGTCGCGGCGCGATGGGCCGAACGTGGTCGGTCGGTCGCGGCGCGATGGACCGAACGTGCGCGCCCTTCGCTACGGGAACGTTCCCAATCGAATCGTTCCCAATCGAATTGTTCCCAATCGCGCCATACGTCGACGCCCCGACGCCGCCCATCGCCCCCATCGTCCCCATCCCCACGACCGGCACGCTCGCGCCGGTCACGTGGTGGAGGTAGGGCACGCCCATCGCGTTCGCCAGCGCGGGGTGTCGGTAGTGCGGCGCGGGCGCCACCAGCCGCGGGTCGTGTTGACGATGAACACGCGCGAAACCCATCTCGGGCGTCTCCATCGCCCTTCGCGCGTTGTGGTACACGGCGTACCGATCGTCGAACACGACGCGCGGTCGCGGCATCTCGAGCCTCTCCTGGGCCTTGCGGTACTTCTGGAGGTAGCTCGCCACGTGCGTGCGCGTCAAGCCGGCGGTGCGCGCGCCGGCGTCGCGTTGGATCATGAACTCCAAGATCTTCGACGGCGATTCCTTCAACCCCTGCGCGGCGGTCGCCGCGAGGGACTCGCGGAACAGCGCCTTGAGATCCTGCGTCCACGTCAGGCGCTTCTTGGGCTCGAGGTTGGATCGCGCGGGGCGGTCCGCGCCGCGTTCGTCCGAGCCGCCCGCGCCCCCCTCGGCGGACGCCTTCGCCGCGGCACCCTCCGCCGCGCATTCCCCGCGTGGCGAGTGGTCCTCACGCGGCGAAGGGCGCGACGGGCTCGGGCGCTCGTCGTCGTCGTCGCCGGCGGTGCGCTCCTGCTCGGGGGCGTATAGCCTGAGCTCTGGAGCGATCCAACCGTCGTGCCACCAGTACGTCCGCGACTGGCCGAGGTCCTTCGGCCGCTTGTACACCGGCGGTGGCGGTCGGCGACCCATCGCGACCCCTCAGCTGCCCGGCCCCACCAGGGACGCGGTCGAAATCAAATCTCGCGCCCGCGCCCCGACCGAGAGAGAAACTTCGACACGGGCGCTCGCCCGGTGCGCTCCGCCCGGTGCGCTCGCTCGGATTTCGTGGTACGGCGAGTCGGTGCGTGCGTGCGTGCGCACCGACCGCCGCGAGTTGTGTCCGCGGCCGGCCTCGACGAGAGCACGTGATTCACGAGGGCAATTGCTTCGGGTGGTTCGGGATATTCCGGTCCCCACGGTCCAAAATGCCAGATGGCAGGGACTGTCGTCTGAAGGGATCAGCACTGTGCGAGAGCCTATGAGAGCCAGTCAGAAATATTGTCGAAATCGGGAAGGTACGTTTTCGATCCGGGAAAAGTTTTCTCGAAGGATCCGTGGATCAGTGGAATTCGCATCTTCACGCGTGTTCTTGTGAAAAACGCCAGTCGCGGGCTGCCCTCTACTGCTGTCAACATTCACTCACACTCGCTGGTCACCTCCCGCCGCGTACTCCCTCGGCGACGGAACGTTCGTCATCCTAACCCCCTCGTCGCTCACCGCGACGCCCCCGCCCGGTCCCCCGATGTCGGTGAACTGCTCCTTTTGCGCCGAGCGCAAAAACGAGCCAAAGTCGCCGCCCCGGCTTCCCGGCCTGCTACCCCCCCGGCTTCCACCACCCCCGGGCGTGAACGACGTCGCGGACGCGGAGAGCTGCGGAGTGGCGTGCGGATAAGGAGGAGGAGGCGGCGGAGGCATGGGAGGGACGACGTCCATGTCGAGAGCCCTGGCCGCGGGTGGCGGGGACTTGCCCACGACCTCGACCACGTCCAAATCGTCGTCGGCCGGGGCGCTAAACGCGTACTCGTACGCGGTGCCGTCGGCGCCGTACCCGAGCTGCCCAAACTCCGTCAGCGGCATCTTCACCACCACGTCGTGCATCGTCTCCACCAAGATGCGGGTCATCGCCAGCCACGGGAAGAAGATGGCCAGCCACCACGGAATATCGCCCTGATCGTCCCAGAGCTTGCAGAAGATCAAGATGAACCCGAGAGGGAAGCACGCGAGGTGCAGGGCGTCGATGAGGAACCTCGGCGCGTCCCGACTGAACGTCTCCTGGTCAACCCTGAGGGACTTGTACGTCCTGGCGGTGAGCGCCGCCATGGACGGGATGAACGGCGACAGCAGCACCGCCGGGTGGTTGCCCAATCCGGTGCCGTGAAAATACGCGTAGCCGAGGATGCACGCAAACCAAACCGCGGCGACGAACATGGCAACCTCCCACCAGAGAAACACGAACGCCCTGGGGTGGATGAAGTTGACGATGAACCTCCCGGCGGTTCTCGCCATCGGGCCGTGGGGCTGCCCAAACTTGAGGGGCTTCTTGTCCCGTCTCGGGCCGTCCACCCACAGGTGCTGCGCCGCGGCTTCCTGCACGAGCAGCGCCAGCACCGCGAGGTTGTCGCTCGCCGCGCTGTACTGGTACTGAAGATACTCAACCTGCTCGTCGTCCAGCCCGCCCTTGGGGGTGCTCGGCCTGGTGGGCTGCTTGGGCGTCTGCGGCCGGCTGCTGGCGTGCATGACGGCCAGCGCGGGCGCCGCGGAGGCTGCCTCCGCCACCGGCTGCTGAGCCTCAGCCTTCTGAGCCTCAGCCTTCTGAGCCTCAGCCTTCTCCTTGGCGAGCGCGGCTTCCTTCGCGCTCTCCAGCGCAGCCTTGCTCAGCTCGGCGTCCTTGAGAGCCTTGGCCCTCTCCTCCTCCGCCTCCCGCTTGGCGTCCTCCGTGGCCCGCTTGGCGTCGTCCGAGGCCCGCTTGGCGTCCTCCGCGGCGGCGAGTTCAGCCTCGAGGCGGCCGATCTTCGTCGCCTGCGCCTCGATCTGCTTGACGAGCGCGGGGTCGGGCGACGCGGGCGCGGCGGTCTTGGGCGCCGGTGACGCGGCGGTCTTGGGCGCCGGTGACGCGGGCGGCGTCGCCGTCGGCGTGGGAACTTCGACGATGATCTCCTTGGTGACGACGCGTTCGGGGCCCTCCACGGGAACCTCCTTGATGACTTCCTTGGTGACGATCCGTTCGGGACCGGGCACCTCAACCTCCTTGATGACTTCCTTGGTGACGATCCGTTCGGGGCCGGGGACCTCAACCTCCTTGATGACTTCCTTGGTGACGATCCGTTCAGGGCCGGGGACGGGAACCTCCTTGATGACTTCCTTGGTGACGATCCGTTCGGGCCCGGGCACCTCGACGACGCGTTCCTGAACCTTCGCCTTTTGCGCGCGAAGCTCTTCGTTCTTTTCGCGAAGCTCATTGTTCTGTTCCACGGAGTCCCTCAGAGCCTTCTCGAGGGACGTCAAATCAGCCTTGGCGCCTCGTAAGTCATCCTTGATCTGCGAGAGCTCCTCGCGGAGAGCCTCCTTGTCCGCTCGAAGTCGTTTGGCCTCCTCCTCCGTGGAGGCGCGAATCTCCTTTTCGGTCGCGAGCAGCTCAGCCGTGCGCCTGTCCAGCTCGGTCAAGCGGAGCTGCTCGGCTTCCTGCAGCGACGTCAGCTTCCTCACCTCAGCCTCGTGCAGCAGCTTCACGCGCTCAGCCTCAGCCGCGGCGAGTTCCTTCTCCTGCTCGAGCGCGAGCTTGTGCTTCTTCTGGAGCGTCGCAATCTCCGCTTCCAGACCCGCGATGACGCCCGGTAGGTCGTTCGTCGCCGACGCCCTCGCGGTGTCCCTCGCCAGTCGCACCTGCTCGGTGAGCTTATCGATCTCCGCGTTGAGTCGCGCAGTCTCCTGCTGCTCCGATGCGAGGTGATCCGCGGTTTGCTTGAGCTTCGCCTCGGCGGCGATGAGCCTCCAGTCGCTGCCGCTGTTCTGACCCAGCAGCTTGGTGTTGGTCTCCTCCATCTCGGCCAGTTTCTTCGCGAGCTCCTCCTTCTGGTCCTGCAAAACCCGGATCCTCGCGTCCGCGGAGGAGAGCTGGTCCATGAGGTCCCTCGCGCTGCTCATCGCCCTATCCGCGTTGGTCCGGGTGTCCGCCTGCAGCAGCCGCAACTGGCGCTCGAGCTCCGCGCGCTTATCGTCCGCCTCACGCCGCCGCTTCTCCTCCTCCCCGAACCGCCTCTCCGCCGCCTCCACCTGCGACTCCAGATCCGCGCAGCGCTTCTCGGCGGCGGCGACGGATTTGCGCATCGCCGCGTACGCGTTGCCGTGCTCCGTTCCCAGCAGCATGAGCTCGCGCCTGTGTCGATCCTCCGCGTGCTGAACCGACATGCGCAGCGCGTCCGCTTCCGCCCTGGCCTGCGAGTCGTTGGACGCGTCGTCCCTCACGGCGTCGTACATGGCGCGCCACTTCTCAGCCTCCGCCTTGAGCACCGACGTCGACGCCGATTCCCTCGAGAGCGCGTCGCGCAGGGACTCGATCTGCTCGGCGAGCTTGGCGGCGTCGCGGCGGTGCGCGGCGCGGGCGTCGGCGCACTCGTCGTCGAGGGCGGCGCACCGCGCGGTGACCCTTCGGAGGTCGTCGGCGAGTCGTTTTCGCTCGGCGACGTTTTCGGCGGAATCGATCTTGTTCGCGGATTCGATCGATCTTTCGACGGGAACCTCGCGCTCCACGATCCTGTCGACGTACTTGACCACCTCCTTGACGATGACCTGGGGCTCGACGGGCGCCATCTCGTGGGGGGTGACTCGCGCAACCTGGGGCGCCGGGGACGCCGGGACGATTGGCGGCGGCGGACCGTCTCGCACGGGCGTCGCCACCGGCGCATCGATCCTCTGCTCGACGGTGGCGACGACGTGCGTCTTACCCGCGCGCGACGCGGACCAGCGCGTGAGGTCGGTCCTGAGCCGCTCCATGCCGTCGGTGACGGCGTGGACGATCGGGTCGAGGTCGGTGCGCAGGCGCTGGACGGCGGCGGCTTCCGCGCGGACCGATTTGGTCAACTCCGCCGACGCCTTGGCGAGCGCCTCCGCGGATTGCTCCTCCTCCGTCTGCTTCTGCTGGAGGACGAGGGAGGCGAGGCGGAGCTCCTCGAGGGCGTCTTCGATCGTCTTGTTCGCGCGCTTGTTCTGAGTGGCGTACCACTTGCGGTGCGTGGACATGCGCGACGCCGCGCGCTTGATGTAGACGTCAGCCTGCTGGTAGCTCACGATCTTGTGGCTCTCCATCTGCTCCTTGGTGTCCCACCACTCGCCTTCGAGCTCTTTCCTGGCCTTCAGCGCCGCGTCGAAGTCGCCGCCTCCCAAGGCCTTGTGGACGACCAGCTTGAGCTGGTTCACCTGGCTCTCCACCGTGCTCGCCGCCTGCTTCATCTCCTCGTACGAACGGGCGTTATTGGGGTCGGCAACCCATTTCAGATCCTGCGGTCGCGTCGTCCTGGCCCCGATAGCCGAGGGGCTACCGTAGGGGTCGTGCCCGACCATCGCTACCGGCGGTCTGCGGACTCAGACGCTCGGTGGCACGGGCGATGCGCGCGCCTGGACACTGCGTTCCTCGGAGAACCCAAAACCGCGTTGGCGATTTCTCCATCTTCTCGCCCGCCCACGTTTCTTCCCAACGGTCAACGGTCAATTTCGCTTCGAACAACAACGGCGGCGGGTGACAACCTCTAAGCTACATAATAACGCCGCTAGCTAGAACGACGCCATGAAATCGGCGATGTCCAGCGTCTGATCCCCGTGCGCCACCGCGTTCTTATCCTCCGGCACGAACAGCCTCGGGGCGCTCTCCTTGCAGTCCACCGACGGAACGCCGCCGTCGTCCTTGACCACCGCTCCGTGCGCCTCGAGCCAGTTGACGCACTCGGCGACGTCCCCCGGCTGCGCCCAAGGGGGATCCACCCGCGGTGCCCCGTCGGGTCCAACCACCGGGTCCCGCTCGCCGTCGCCCGGGACGTACGCGCGGTGCGTGGTGAACCCCAAAACCCTCGCGAGGTGCGCCACGGGAACCCTCGGCTGGAACGCCTTGCACGCGACGGTGACGTGCCGGAACCGAACCTGCTCGTTCTTTTGGCTCATCAGGTCGCCGGTGCCGCTGTGCCCCAGACTGGGCGCCGCGCCCAACAGGCGGAAGTACTCCACCGCGTTGTCCTCCTGCAGGGCCGATCGGACCGCCAGCGCGTGGGCGATCGCGGGCTCCGTCCGCATGGCGCACGCCGTCGACAGCACCGTGTTGATGTTGCTCCCCGTCACGCCGGTGATTGCGCTGTACAGCACCCTGTACGCCAAAAACTCAACCTCCTGACCGCTCACGCCCTCGCCGTACAGCGTCTTGAGCACCGTCTGGCACTGGTTAAACTCTCCCAAGTCCTGGTTCGCCAGCGCCACCCTCGCGTGGTGCTCGTAAACCTCCGCGGTGAACGAGTTGCGTATGCGCTGCACCGTGAGATCCTGCCGAAGCGCCTTCATCTGGTCCTGCAGGTAGAAATACGATTCGCCCGCCGCCTCCGTCTTGAGTCTGCGCAACGCCTTCTCCAGTATCGGCTGGGGCCTGACCGTCGCCGGGTCCGGCGCGGACGTCAGCCTGAAGTACGACTTTTCGAGGTTCGTGTTCGTGCCGCGTATGGTGAGCGAGTCCCAAAACTCCTCCTTTTCTTCGTCGTTGTCCACACCCGCGGCGACGAGCTTCATGCTCTTCAACCGCTCGTGCCTCTCCGCCGCGAGTTGCGCAGCCTTCTTCCCGCCTCCCACGGCCTCTCCCGTGCCGAACCGCCCCATCCGCCGCGCCCGTTTCGCCCGCTCCGCGTCCGTGTCGAGCTCCTCCTCCAGCGGAACGCTCGCGTGCGAGCGCTTCTTGTCGTTCGCCGCCGCCTCTTTCGCCGCCGCCTCTTTCGCCGCCGCCTTCTGCGCCTTCGCCGCGGCTTTCTGCGCCTTCTTCGACTGCTTCTTGGACGGATCCTTGGGCGATTCGGGCGCCGCCGATCCTTGCGCGTGCCGATGCCCGACGTAGCCCCCGCCGTACGGGCGATAGTTTTGCGACAAACCGGGCGAGTCCACGCGTTCGGGGCCGCTCCCCCCGGGGACCGGCATGAGGTCCCAGTCGCTGACTCCCGGTTCGTTGCTCCACAGCGCGTTCATCGCGGACGCGCGCTCGATGATCCGCTTCAGCTCGTTCGTGACGCGCTCCTTTCGACCGGGGTCGTGCCTGCACGCCTCGAAGCATCGCTCGACGAACGACTTGAGCGCGGGGGGCCAATCTTTCTTGCCGCCGCCGGAAGACGCCTTGCCGCCGCCGGAAGACGCCTTGCCGCCGCCGGAAGACGCGCCGGCCACCTTGGCCGCGGAAGAAGACGCGGGCGGGGCGCCGGCGGCCTGCGCGTAGCTCCTGGGCGCCGCGGAGGAGTCGCC
>Ga0181573_10001791_pt1 | contig 20612 bp, 7 predicted proteins | sample 101ome_25_FD_148643 | JGI IMG/M metagenome (GOLD analysis project Ga0181573, IMG submission 148643) | Coastal salt marsh microbial communities from the Groves Creek Marsh, Skidaway Island, Georgia - 101409BT metaG (spades assembly) | ecosystem: Environmental > Aquatic > Marine > Intertidal zone... | reverse complement strand
GGGGACGACGAGCCTGGCAATCTCGAGCACCAACGGGTACGTGACGATTGCTGGGGGGTCAGGTGACTACGTGGATGTGGAGTCGGTGAGGTTCACGGATGACTACATCGGCATCAGCACCGACACGGACATCATCCGGCTGACGAGCACCGGGAGCCAGGCGACCGTGGCGATGGTGGCAGATGTGGACGTGACGGGTACGATGGACGTGAGCTCGGACTTTGCGATTGGGACGACAAAGTTCAAGGTTGTGGAGTCCACGGGCGCGGTGTCGATGAGCAGTGCGGCGCAGACAATCACCCACAGCGGCGCCACGAGCCTGACGATATCGAGCTCTCAGGCAGCGGCGTTCGTGAAGATCGAGGGAGGGTCGTCGGCGTACGTGGATGTGGAGTCGGTGAGGTTCACGGATGACTACATCGGCATCAGCACCGACACGGACATCATTCGGCTGACGAGCACCGGGAGCGTCGCGACCGCTCTGCTCGACGGGAAGTTGGACGTCACCGACGATGTGAGGATCGGAGACACGAGCAACCCCAAGCTCACTGTCGACGCGAGCAACGGCAACACGGTTATCAACGGGACCCTTGATGTGAACGGGAATGCCGTGTTTGAGGGTGAGGTTCTCGTGAAGGGTTTCTTCCACGCGCTGGGTGACTATCGCATCGGTGACAGCGCGCCGTCGGACTCGCTGACGATCAAGGCTGCGACAAACCAGACCGGGGACATGACGCTGATGGATACGCTCGATGTGTACGGTGTGGCCACCTTGTACAACAATCTTGTGATTTCAGGGTCAAAAGACTTCACGATGAACACCAACAAGTTCAAGGTGACGGGGAGCAGCGGAAACGTGGAGACACTCGGGAGCGTGACGATGCACGCGGTGAACAGCGTACTGACGCACGACGGGGCATCAGGGAGCCTGGCGATCTCAAGCAGCACGGGGCCAGTGACGATCGCGGGGCAGTCGACTGGGGGTTACGTGGATGTGGAGTCGGTGAGGTTCACGGATAACAAGATCGGCATGAACACGGGGAATGCAGACCTGATTACACTGGTGAATGCCAAGATGTCACTGGCAGGGGCACTTGATCTGACGGTGGAGGATGCAACAATCACACACACAGGGTCTAGTGGGACACCAACGCTGACGATCTCGAGCACGAACGGGCCGGTGTCTTTGGCATCGACGGCGGCGTACGTGGACGTGGAGTCAGTGCGGTTCACCGGAGACCAGATCGGTCTGAGCGGTGATACAGCCATCCTGCAGCTGACAACGTCGGCAAGCGTGGGGAACGTGGCGATTGACGGCACGGTGACGATGATCGATGACACAACATCGCTGACGCACACGGGGACGACGAGCCTGGCGATCTCGAGTACGAACGGGCACATCACGATTGCAGGCGGGTCGGATGACTACGTGGATGTAGAGTCGGTGAGGTTCACGGACAACCAGATTGGCATCAACGGTGACACCGACATCATCACGCTCACGTCTGGCGCAGCTAAGGTGACCGGGACACTGAACGTGACAGCCGCGACACAGCTGGACACAACACTGGGAGTGACTGGAGCAGTGACGCTGGCGGATGACGTGACGATGACGAAAGCTGCGGCAGCCTTGACGCACTCGGGGACGACGAGCCTGGCAATCTCGAGCACCAACGGGTACGTGACGATTGCTGGGGGGTCAGGTGACTACGTGCAGGTTGAAACTGTGAAGATCACCGACAACCAGATTGGTAGCACCGGGGATGCCGACCTGATCACGCTGACCGACAACAACGTGAAGGTGGACGGCGCCCTGGAGCTGTCCGTCGAGGCCGCGACAATCTCGCACACCGCCTCCTCTGGCACGCCGACGCTCACTATATCAAGCAGCAACGGCCCCGTCTCTGTGCAATCCACAAACGATCACGTGGACATCGAGTCCGTGCGGTTCACCGGCGCGCAGATCGGACTCAGCGGCGACGTCGACATCATGACCCTATCCACCAGCAGCAACGAGGGGACTGTCGCGTTTTCGCACAAGATCACCACCGGGGGACTCGCGACGCTGGAGTCTGCGACGGTGACCAACGCGATGAGCACCGGCGCCGCTACGCTCGCATCTGCCTCGGTGACCGGCGACCTCGCGGTGAACACCAACAAGTTCAAGGTGACCGGGACCAACGGCAACACGGAGATCCTGGGAAGCCTGACGATGAAGGCCGCGAGCGGCATCATCACCCACGATGGAACCGCGGGGAGCCTGGCGATCTCGAGCAGCACGGGGCCGGTTACGCTGGCTGGAAACGCGTACGTGGATGTGGAGTCAGTGCGGTTCACAAACGCGCAGATCGGTGTGAGTAATGACGATGACCTCATCGCGCTCGCCGCCAACGACTTGACCGTGAACGGCGCGGCGACGGTGACCAGCACGATGGATGTAACCTCAGACTTTGCGGTGAACACCAACAAGTTCAAGGTCACTGGCACCAACGGCAACACTGAAATTTTTGGCGCAGTGAGCCTCACTGGTGACTCAGCCACGATTACCCACTCTGGCTCCACAGGTCTGACCATATCCAGCGCAGCTGGGCAGTACGTGGATGTGGAGCTCGTGCGCATCACGGACAACCAGATTGGCGTCAGCGGCAAAGCCGATCTTCTCACTCTCACCACCGGCGGGGCTGCCGTCGACGGGACGCTGGATGCCTCTGGAAATTTCCGCGTCGCCACCTCCAAGTTTACCGTGGATGCGAGCAACGGCAACACCGTGGTGGACGGTACCCTCGGTGTGAACGGCGCCGCCACGTTCGAGGGCCAGGTCACAGTCAAGGGCTTCTTCCAGGCGCTGGGCGACTACCGCATCGGAGACAGCACCTCTGCCGATACCCTCACCGTCGCCGCCGTTTCGAATTACACCGGCGACACGACGATGATGGAGAAGCTGGACGTGTTCGGAACCACCACCCTGCACGACGCCCTGACGGCAACGAGCGCGTCGCTGTCCAGCACCCTGTCCGTCTCCGGCACCTCAACGCTCGCCGCGGCGACGCTGTCGAGCACCCTCGGGGTGACTGGTCACACCACCGCAACCTCCGCCACGCTGTCCGGGGCGCTCACCGTGAACGCCGCGTCCACCCTGAACGGCGCCGCGACGGTGACCGGCGCGGTGTCGCTGTCGGCAAACGCCGCGACGATCACGCACACGGGCACGGGGGGCGCCACGAACGGACTGGCGATCACGAGCACGCAGGGGTTTGTCGACGTGGAATCCGTGCGGTTCACCACCGACGAGATGGGTCCCACCACGGACGCAGATCTGGTCAAGCTGGCGTTAAACTCGGTGACGGTCAGGGGTTCGATCACAGCGGATACCACGCTTTCATCCACGGGCGACTTTGCGGTCAACACCGACAAGTTCAAGGTGACTGCCTCCTCCGGAGCTGTGTCGATGAGCAATGCGGCGCAGACAATCACCCACAGCGGCGCTACGAGCCTGACGATATCGAGCTCTCAGGCAGCGGCGTACGTGAAGATCGAGGGAGGGTCGTCGGCGTACGTGGACGTGGAGGACGTGCGGATCACCGACACTAAGATTGGCACCACGAATGATGCAGACCTCATCACCCTGGCTGACAACAGTGTGACCATCGCAGGTGGTCTGACGACCACCACGATGTCTGTGACGAGCACGTTTGGCGTGACCTCGGACTTCACGGTTAACACTGACAAGTTCATCGTCAACGCGACTAACGGAAACACGGAGATGACGGGGAATCTTGAGATGTCGGGTGATACGGCGACGCTGACACACAGCGGGTCGACAGGGGGTCTGGCGATATCGAGCGCGCAGCACGTGGATGTGGAGTCAGTGCGGTTCACGACAAACCAGATTGGCAGCACGGGAGATGCAGACTTGATCACGCTGGTGAATGATAAGATGTCACTAGCCGGGACCCTCGAGATGACAGTCAACAGCGCAGCCCTGACGCACTCGGGGACGACGAGCCTGGCAATCTCGAGCACCAACGGGCACATCACGATTGCAGGGGGGTCAGGTGACTACGTGGATGTGGAGTCGGTGAGGTTCACGGATGACTACATCGGCATCAGCACCGACACGGACATCATTCGGCTGACGAGCACCGGGAGCCAGGCGACCGTGGCGATGGTGGCAGATGTGGACGTGACGGGTACGATGGACGTGAGCTCAGACTTTGCAGTGAACACCAACAAGTTCAAGGTGACCGGGACCAACGGCAACACGGAGATCCTGGGAAGCCTGACGATGAAGGCTGCGAGCGGCATCATCACCCACGACGGGGCATCAGGGAGCCTGGCGATCTCGAGCAGCACGGGGCCTGTGACGATCGCGGGGCAGTCGACTGGGGGTTACGTGGACGTGGAGTCTGTGCGGTTCACCGACAACCAGATTGGCATCAACGGCGACGCCGACATCATCACCCTGACGAGCCTCAGCGGCACCAGCACGGTCGCGTTCGCGAACAAGATCACGACGGGCGACCTGGCGACGCTCAACTCCGCCACGGTCACCACGACTCTTCACTCGGGCGGCGATTTCACCGTCGGAACCGGGCCGAAGCTCACCGTCGCCGCCTCCAGCGGGGACGTCGTCACCGCCGGGAAGATGGCCGTCGCCGGATCGCACGGGGACGCCACCAAGGCGCTCTACGTGACCGGATCCGTGTACGCCACCGGAGCCGTCACGTCCGCGTCCGACTCGAGGTTCAAGCGCGACGTGCGGTCCATTAACGACCCCCTCGCCGTCTGTCGCTCCCTCGAGCCCGTGACGTTCACGTTTAAGAGGGACGCTTTCCCGCGTAGGGACTTCCCGGTTGAGACGCAGGCGGGCTTCCTCGCGCAGGACCTCGAGCGTGTCCTGCCCCACCTGGTCACCGAGGACGACGAGGGGTACAAGGGGGTGGCGTACGAGCGGCTCGGGGTGTACGCCGTGGCCGGGGTGAAGGCTCTGGACGAGTCGATGGAGCGACTTCGAAACGACACGGTGGCGAGGTTGGAGGAGAGGGTGGTCGAGCTGGAGCGGGCCCTCGCGGCGCTCGTCTCGAGAGCCTCGGGGCCGACGCCGGCCGAGCGATGATTGAGACGCCCGCGGGCGTGGAAACGAAGAGATGATCATATTTTTTAGCACCTCCGTCGAGCGACGGAGCTAGCCTTAGACTGTACACTACGAAGGTATACTGACCATATTTCAGGAACCCAACTGGCTGGTGGAGCTGCCGCTGCCGGTCCCAAATCCCGCGCGGCGTGTCCCCCGGCAGCTCGATTTCTGGCGAGCCAGCTAGGGCAACCAGGCCACTTTCGCGCGCGCGTGCACGCGGCGATACGACGGGTGCAAAAGACGCACGCCGGCGCCCGCACCCACCATGGTCGCCGACACCTCACGCTCGCCGTCGCGCTCCCCCCCGCGGACCGACCGCTCGCCCGACCGCGATCGTTCCGGCGGCAGGCCACGGTCGGGCCGAGATCGGGGCCGAGACCGCGACGCGTACTCGGCGTTCGTGGGAGGGCTCAACTTCGACACCGACGAGCGCACGCTGCGCGATCACTTCGAGCGCTTCGGCGAGGTGGACTCCGTGCGCATCATCTACGATCGCGAGACCGGGCGGAGCAAGGGCATCGCCTTCGTGCACTTCGCCGAGAAGGAATCGGTCGCGATCGCGGCGGAGCGCACGCACGGCGTGGAGATCGACGGTCGCGCCGTGCGATGCAACCCCGCCGCGGACGGCCCCACGCAGCATCCGCCGTCACGAGGCAGGGGCGGGCGGCGCGACGACCGACGCGGCAGGGATCGTGACGATTCCCGCGATCGGGGGGGGCGCTACTCTCGCCGTTCGAGGAGCCGCTCCAGGTCCCCGCGCGGCCGCGGGCGCTCGCGCAGCCGCAGCGACACCCCCCCGCGGCGGTCATCGCGAGGTCGACGGTCGGACCGCAAGCGCAGCCGCTCGCGAGGAGACGACGATGATCGCGGGGATCTCGCCGAGGCTCGAGAGCGCAACGTCGAGCTCGAGAGACGCCTCGCCGCGCTGGAGGAGGCGGTGGCGCGGAGCAAGGGAAGCGAAGACGGCCAGACCGCGAGGGCAGACGCCCTGGAGTCGGCGCTGGAGAGCGCGGTGGAGAGGCAGAGGAAACGGAAGGGTCTGGTGAAGAAGGTGACCAAGGCGGGGGCCAAGGTTGCGCGCTGCCGAGAGGAGCTGAGGGACGCGGAGGAGAGGCTGGCGGGGGCGCTGCGCGAGGCGCAGGCGGCGCTCGAGAACGCCACGGGGGACGAGGAATAGTCGCGTCGCTAACGCCTTGAACTCAGCACGTACTCGTGACGCTCACAGTCAACGGTCTCTTTAGACTAAGGGTTAGACACACAAGGGTCGAGCATGTCACGCTCGCTCACGGCGGCGGCGCTCCGTTGTCGATGGCCCACTGCAGCAGGTCGGTGTGACGGCCCCTCTCGGCGTAGACCCTGGTCCATCGATCCCACGGACATCCTCTCGCTCGGAGCCACTTGAGCGCGTCGAGATGTCCGCGTTTCGCAGCCGAGAAGCAGGTCCTCTCGTCCCATTCGAGTCCCCTCGCCAGAGCCCACTCCATGACGCGTATCTGTCCGCCGCGGGCTGCGTAGCAGAAGACCCATGCTCCTCCGTCGCACCCGTGGTCGAGCGCGTACTCAAGAATACGCAAGTGTCCCTCCTCGGCGGCATTCTCCACGACGTTTGAGTTCCACGGGCATCCCCTCGCTCTGAGCCACTCGAGCGTGTCCAAGTTACCCACGAATGCAGCGGCGACGGTGGCCCTCGAGTCAAACCCGTGTCCTTTCTCGTAAAGGTAGGAGAGGATTGGTTGGTGGTCTACGTCATCAGGATTGTGTAAGATGGCCGCACGATATAGATCACCGTGATAGTAGCCATCACCGTAGCTATCGAACGCTGTGTTCCAGCGGCACTCTTCGAGCAGGAATGTCAAGATCTCAACGCTGCCTTCCCGAGCGGCTTCCAAACACAAACTTCGTCGTGTTTCATCCTTGAACTTCTCAAACAACCCGCACTGCCGCCATTTGATGAAATGCACGTGTTTGTCATGGATGGCGCGCACAAGACATTGCTCCTCAAGGTGCAGACTTATGGTGTGACCGACACTGGCTGCGAAGTTGCGCAACCACACCACAAACTCAATGTTCCCTGAACTCCCACTCCACGTCAGTGCAACGATAAACCATATCTCATGCCAGTCGTCAAGTGAGAGTGAGATGCCGTCCTTGTACTCATCCGGATTGAACTCGGGCGTCCCTTTGATGCTTTCCGGAATAGCCAGGCATCTCATGTTGTCCACGACCCAGAGCCACTCAAGCGTTTCTTGGTGCGCACCCGAGGCTGCGTCTGCGACAAGGTCAGAAAAATATTTACTGTGGATCCTATAGCCTTCCGAGCTTAACCATCTGAGGGTGTCCAGCCGGCCTTCAGCTGCGGCGTGTATCATTATTTGCTGGAGCCGTTCGCCTTCCATCCAGTTCGGCCGAGCGTTGCTTCGGGCCCACTTCAGGAGGGAGACTGAGCGGACCAGTACTTGTATGCTGTCGAGGAGTTCGCAGCGGTCCGGCAATGGCAACAGCCCGCTCTCGATGAACCCGGTCCGCCACGAACGGCAGACGCGGGAGCATATCAATAGCTCAATCGGGGCAAAGTCTGCGAACACGTGGTTTACGAGGACATCGCGAGGCACCAACGACAGGAGGTCACCGGGGCCCACTCCCATCTTCGCGCCATAAAGTGACTTCCGGAATGTGCGCTTGACTCTTTGAAGAGCCCCGATACTTCCGCTTTCACTGCAAGCGGCACCCGTCGACGGCACGGCGATGCGGCGCCTCCATGTCCAGCGGCTCCTCCTATGCTGCGTGCTACTACTGCTTCCTGACGCGCGCGCGCTTTGGTTCTCAATGCCCCCCGAGTGCGACGGGAGGTGCTGGGAGGAAGACGTCAAGCATCCCCTCGCGTCCTGCGACCTGGAGGTTGTCGAAGGCGCGATAACGCCGGAGGAGGCGGACGATGTCGTGGCCGCCGCGGAGGCGCACGCGGCGGTGCACGGATGGCATAGCCAGCGTCACATAGCGTACCCCACCCGGGACCTACCCTGGACCGCGCTGCCGAGCGTCGCGCGCGTCTTCGACAAGCTCTGGGGCGCGATGGAGGAGAGCGTGCGTCGGCGGTGCGGCGTCAGGCCCATCGACCGGCTCACCACGAACGATATATTCGTGGTGAAGTACACCCCAGAGGGACAGGCGGGGCTCGACAGGCACAGGGACGCCAGCAGCTTCAGCTTCAACGCGGCGCTCTCCGACCCGACGTCGTACGGCGGGGGCGGCACGCGCATCTGGCTGGACTCGGCGGTGAGAAGAACCCTTCGCGAGAAGTACCTCCGGGCGGAGTTGGAGGGTGTCGTTCGGGACGGGACCGCGCCCGGGGCGTCCGCGGAAGCGCGGGGGGCCGCGGCGCGCGCGAAGGACACGCTGGATCGCCCGGCTGGCACCCTCGACGTCGACGGGTACGTCGTCAGGCCGGACAGGCTCCTACCGGAGGACGGCGAGGCGCATAAAATCGCCAAAGGCTCCGTCATGGTCCAGGGCGGGCGCAACGTCCACGAGGGGATGGCGACCGTCTCGGGGACTCGATACATCGTCGCCGGGTTCGTGGGTCTCAATAAACACTGCTGCGAGCTGAGGTACAGCGGGTGGCGCGGGGTGATGGCGCTGGTCAGGGTGACGGCGATGAAGAACAGCGCGAGGCTGGTGAGGGACAAAGTCGGCGGGCGCGTGCCCCTCTGGGACTACGTCCTGTACGAGGAGTGGCGGGGGATATTCGCGAGGATCCGCGGGGGGTCAACGCGGCTCGCGCTCCTGTCGCTCGCCGCGTACGCCGCGTGGCGCGTGCGCCCCACGCGTCTCTCGCCGCGGTTCAACCTCGCGTTGAACCGGCTGTTCGCGGGCGTCGTCGGGTACGAATCGTCCGGATATGGGAAAAATGGGGAGTATCACGAACGCATTCGGGCCTCGGCCAGAAGAAGGAGACGAGCGATGTCGTCGATGCTCCCGACGAAGCACTCGCTGGAAGACTGACGACTGACGAGACGCGGCCGGTTTAAGAGTCATCATTAGTCAATCATTAGTCAAACTCGAACGGCACGGTGACGGCGCCCGGCGCCCCCGCCGCGGGAAACGTCGCGTCCATGAACGTCCCCGCGACCTCCAGCAGAATCGCATCCCTGACCTCCGTCGGGTCCGGGAGGTTCGGCGCCGGCGCGGGAACCAGCGTGTCCGCCTTCCACTCCGTCCCGGTCACGCGTCCGTTCGCGTCGACGTTCACCTTGACGACCAAAAACCCCCGGGCCCTCGGCAAAGTTCCCAACGCCTCGTACAGCGGCGGCAGTATCTCGCCCAGCGCGGGCTCGCACGTCGCCTCGGTCAGAGCGCCGGAGAAGTGCGGCGCGAGGTCCATGAACCACCCGTGCAGCACCAACCGCCCCTCCCGAACGTCCCGCGTGCCCTCCACGACGTTGACGCCGTGCGGTATCCTCGGGTCGAACACCGTCAACCGGTTAAACTCGGGCTCCACGGTTTGGACGACGGCGCCGCGCTCCACCACCGAGGACGTCTCGAACCCTCGCCAGTAGTCCAGCGTTTCGGGTCGCAGAAGAAACGTCTCCCCGCCCGTGAACCGTCGTTTGTCCCAGTTCGTGAGCGACAGCACGAAGGCGAAGGGTCCGTGGGGAACGTCCGCGTGGATCTCCTGACGCATCCCGTCGACGTAATTCGACAGCCACACCGGCGTCATCGCGGAGCACCCCAGCTCCTCCCGCGCGTACGTCAGCAGCGCCTCCTCCAGCGCCTCGAACTGCTCCTCGGGGAAATAATCCGCCGCGGGGGTCCTGAGCTGGGTGTACTGCCCGGGGACGTGCCAGTAGTCCCACACGAACCTGTGTTCGTGCACTCGTCTCGGGTCGTCGTTGTGCGCGTCGAACACGCCGCGAAGGGCGACGGCGTCGGCGGCGGGGAGAAAGGCGTCGACGACGCGGACGTGCTCGGGCCGCTCGGGGATCTCGATTTGTGGGATTTCCTCCTCGTCGTCGCCCTCGCTCGTCGTCGCCGTCGTCGCCGCGCCGTCCTCCTCCGCGGCGGCGAGGCGTCGTCGTCGTCCCGTGGCGCGCGGGCGAGCGGCGGCGGTTGGGGGCGAGACCGAGCGCGGGAGGCGGTCGACGCGGCGCGGCGGGGGTCGCGAGAGCGCGCCCGCGAAGACGGCCGGCGCGGTCGAGCGCGCGGTCACCAAGGCGGATGTCATCACTGTCGGGGGCTCGCGACCCCTGGGAAACGCGCGTGCAGGTGTGGGCGCCCGTCCCTCCTCGCTCGAACTCGTCGACGTGCAATCAAGTGTTTCCTTCGTACGAAGGTACAAAGTTTAAGTCATACAAGCTGCCCGGCTCCTTGACATTCAGACCCATCGTATCTTGCGTCACGGCCGAGCTCCAATGGGGAGCTCATGACGGGTCATCGGTGACCGATGACCGTGACACGACCCCTCAGAGCACCAAGTACTCGTCCACGTCCCCCGGCTCTGTCGACCTCGGCCGCTTTTGATGCATCAGCTCCAGGAGCTCGTTCCTGAGCTCCGGCACCAGCTGCGTCTCGCTATCCACCCACGCCGCGGGCTCGTCCCAAATCTCGCTATGCGCCGACTCCTCGCGCGACAGATTCTTCGTCTCGTGCTCGTTTCCGAGCAAACCCATCGCCCACAGCTGTTGCTCGTCGAGCACGGCGAGCGGCGGCGTGTGTGCTCGAGTCTCCACCCCGCGCGCCTCCGCCGGCGCGCTCGCCCCGTCGCCGTTCCCCTTCATCACAGCTGTGGCATCGCCCCCGAAAATGTTCAGACGAACGTCGCCGCTCGTCGTGTCGGCGTCCGAGGGGCCCGTGCCGCCGGACCCCGCGCGGGACCCCAGGGCCCGATCGCTCGCATTTCCGAACGGCCGCCGCACCTCCTCGTCGTCGTCCGCGCCGGGAGACGTGGGAGACGTGGCCTCGGCGGATGCCGCGCTGGCCGAGTTGGCCGCCGCCGCGAGCCGCCTGCTCCTGCCCTTGTTGCGCATCTTGCGGACGCGGTACGCGTGGCAGAGCGACAAGCCTCCCTGCGCGCACTGGCACAGGCGACGGCACTGCGTTGTTTGGGTTTGCGCGGCGGGTTAGTCCATTTCCATCTTCGGAGTTGCCGCGAGACGATATCGTCGCACGAGAAAAGATGCCCCCGATCCGGGATAAAATAAGCGTTTGAATTCGTGAAAAGACCAACGAAACTCGCGCGTGTGCCGTGTGCGACACTTCGGATGTTTTAGAACCGGGAAACAACGAGTTAAAATGTCGATCGCACGGATAACCCAAGGAAAAACCCGCAAAACAGATTTGTCGTGGCACAGGCTCTGTGAACGTATCTCCTCGACGGGAGGAGAGGTGTGACCGGGGGTACGGGGGAAGTCCAACACCGTTTACGGAGGGCCCCCGACCTGTGACCGGGGCGGAGATACGGGGGGGGGGAGCCCGGAAGCCCCCGCAACCCCCCGCGCCCCCCAAGCCGGCCCCGGGGTGGGCGGGGGCGCGGAAAAGGCCCGCCGGGGGTGGCCCCCCCCCCCCCGGCTAAAAATACTCTGGAATGTCTGATCCAAGAAGGAGCTGGGGCGGAAAGTTGTCTGGGGCGATCGGGGTCTGGCGGCGCGTTCCGAGATCCGAAAGCATCGGTTCGGGTTGGCGCACCTTTGGACACTGGTCAAATTCTTTGTAGTACCCCGCGGCCGCGAGGCGCCCGCCGCAGTCCGACATGTGGAAGCGTGTCCCGCAGGCGCCGCATTGCTTGGCGAGGTCGGAATTTCCTCGCGAGAGCGAGCCCCCGCACTTGTGGCACGTCCCTTGCGCGGCTTCCTTTCCGATCAAGTCGGGACCCGGCATCGCGGCCAGTGGGCTGCCAGGGAGGGAAATCGGGCCTGACATCTGCCCGACTCCGTATTTGCGACCCGTGCACGTCACAGCGCGACTGCAAAGTGCGCCCCCGTCGGAGCCTCCCGACCTTGCCTACCGCACTTTACTTGTAGTCTGCTGAAACTGACAAAATGCGCACAAAGGTATTTTTGGAACCCCGAAAGAATCCCACGCACTATTTACCCAGGGTCGCAAGATGTGTCATCTTGGTGCCGCTGGAAAAATATCCCGCCGCATAACGCGATCGATCTGTCTGACGGAAAAGCGCGAACGTCATTTTCTGTGTATGAGAAGTGAGCGAGATAAAAATGTCTAGTGCTTGTAGGAGTTATAGACCCTGCCTCTAGCTAGTTCGACAAATGAAAGCAGAGCCCATACCCTTAAACAAAATTGCCTGCGAAAAGCGCCCTCAACAAGTCCCCTCAACAAGCTCGGCCTCCGGGCAGTCAGTCATCCGGAGGGAGCCGCGGCCCGGTGTTTGGTGTTCGCGGCACTTGATCGCCGCCGCGCGGGGACGGACGGCGAAACGTTCCGGCGGCGGGGAGAGGACTCCCGCGGCTGGGCACGGGCGAGCCGAGCCCCGGGGACGGACTCCCGCTCGACGGGAGACGGGAGGAGGGCACGGCACCCTAGCTAGCTAGCAAGCGTGTTTCTCCAGATCTCGCTCACCGGGGAGTTCGGGCGCGATGAGGAGGCTCTTCGGCGGGCTGGGCGCGCGCGGGGCGTCCGGCGAGAAGCCCAAGAAGCCCATACGCGCCAACCTCGGCGACGAGTCCTCGTTCTACTACGACGAGAAGCTCAAGTCCTGGGTCGATCGCAACGACAAGAGCGGCGCGGCGGGAGGAGGAGGAGGCGACGGCGACGCCTCGAGCCTCCCGCCGCCGCCCACGTCCGCGCCGCCCACGCCCGCGATGCCCATCCGGCCGTCCTCCACCGCGGCATCGTCCACGAACGGCGGCGACGGCGACGGCTCCGCGGCTCCCGGGTCCAATCCGCTGTCGCGATCCAACTCGCTGTCGCACGTGCGCAACAGGTACGTGGACGTCTTCGCCGGCGCCGCGTCCACCGCCGTCTCGAGCGGGGCGTCCACGCCGGGGATGACGCCCGCGTTTGGATCCGCCGCTAACCTACTCGCGCCGGTGCTCCCCGGGTCCTTCGTACCGGCCCCGACGGGCGCGAATAAGGAGACGGGTCACATCCCGCCGACGAGCGCGCCAAAATTTTTCGTACCCGCGGTGCCGAGCCAGAGCTCGATGACGGAGACGAGCGCGGAGGAGGACGACGACGACGACGCGGACGGCGAAAGAGGCGGGCGGGGCTCGAGAGCTCACGCGCGCGCGCACGCGGGGGGAGTATCCGATCGGGAGAGTCATCCGATCGGTGGCGGGCGGCTCGGGCTCGATCGGCTCATCGTGCCCGAAAGAAGAAGCTCGGGCGACGACGGGTCGACGATGCTGCGGGGCGAGGGCGCGACCGTCTCGCCCAAGGCGGCTAAGGGGGGCCACCACCACGCGCGAGGGCCCACGCTCACGGCGATCGCGACGGGGGGAGGAGCTCGCGAGGAGGGCACCGAGATATTGCAGAACGGACCGTCCGGAATCGGTGAAGACGCGTCGGGCTCCTCGTCCGTCCGAGAGGCGAGCGGACCTCTCGGGTCTCCGCCTTCACGACTCCAAGGGGACGACGCTCGAGACTCCAAGTCGAGGTTGGGGGACTGGGCGCAGGCGCTCGGACGGGTGAGCGAGGGCATGTCCTCGCCGAAGGCGGCGGCGTCTGCGCGCGTCTCCGAAAACTTCGCCCCGGACGGGGAGCCCCCGAACGCGTCCGCCTTCGGGGGTCAAACCTTCGGGGGTTCCGGCGACACGGGTTCCGCGCCCCGAGTCGCGCCCGGCGGTTTCTTCGTGCCGACGAGCGGACCGGGCGGCGGGGTTTCGTCCGCGACGGACGACGCCGGGGGTTCCAACGACGCGGGGTCGTTACTCGGCGGCGGCGGCGGCTTGCTCGGCGAGCCCGCGCTGCTTCAGCCGGCGGGGGACGGCGGCGGCGGCGGCGGCAAGCGACGCGGCGGCGGCGGCGGCGGCGGGCGGCGGGTCTCCGTCGACGCCGGCGCGGCGGCGGAGGAGCTTCCGGACGTGCCCGCGGACTTGACGTACAGCGAGCGGCGGGAACGCGACAGGCTCGCGCGGCTTTCGGGGAACGCGAGTTACGGCGTTCCCGACGGGACGTCCACGAGCCCGGTCAAGGCTCCCACGTACGGGGCGGCCGCCTACCCCGGGGGCGCCCATCGGGACGAGTATCGCGAGTACGGCGACGGGTACGGGGACGGGGTTCGATTCGGATACGACGCGGCGGCAACCGCGGAGCCGAGCCTCGACTATCAGCAGGGCTACGAGCAGCAGGGCTACGAGCAGCAGCAGCAGCAGCAGCAGCAGCAGCAGCAGATCCAGGACGGCGACGTGACGTGGTCCCAGGACGAACAGGGTAACTGGTGGTACCAGTATCCCGGGCAGGAGCCGGCGATGTACGTGGACCCCTCGGTCGCGGCGGCTGGCGGCGGCGGGGAGGGAAGCTCGGAGACCGCCGCCGCCTTTGACGACGCGGCCGGCGCGATCCCCGCCGCCGAAGCGATCGAGTCCCCCCCGTCCGTCTTTGGCGAGATTTCGCCCGATCACGAACCGGAGGCGAGGGTCCACCAACCGACGACGGCGGAACACGGGGCGAGGGACCCGACGGCGACGGCGCCCGCTTTCGCCGGCACGGCTGGCGGCGGCGGCGACGACGACGGCGAGCTCGAGCCTCCTCCCCCCGTCGTCGCTCGCGGCGCAGATCTCCCAACTACGAGATCCTCCCCAACGCGGGTCTCGCCAACGCGGGCAGCCCCGGGCGCTGCCCCCAACCCCGAAGATTTCAAAACCGACGAGGACTACGATCGCGCGTGGCAGGAGGCGCTAGACGCCGCGTACGCCGACGCCAACGAGGCGGAGCGGCGCGAGAAGATCGCCGCGGCGGCTCTCGAGGGCGCCGAGGCGGCGCTGGCGTCCGCGAAGGCGGAGAACGAGGCATTCCGGCGCGAGCTGGAAACTGTCAAGGCGGAGGCGGAGGCTTCCGCGGCGGCGGCTCGATCAGACCTGGAGGCGCTCAGGCTCGAGCTCGAGGGCGCGAGGGCGACGATCGAGGAGGCTCGAGCGAAGGCTGACGAGGCTCGAGCGGAGGCTGAGGAGGCTCGAGCGGAGGCTGCGTCGTCGCGGGAACAACGACAAAAGCTCGAAAAGCTATCCTCCAACGACGCCGGCGGCGACGACGGCATGCCCGGCGGCGACGGGGGTGACGCCGCCGGCGACGCCGCGCAGTCCGCGCGCGCCGCGGGTTACCGCGCGGGGCACGCGGACGGGTACCGCGAGGGCCACGCCGCCGCGGCGGCTGACGGCGACGAGCAGATGGAGGACCTGCTCGTGTGCCTCGGGCAGGAGGAGCGCAAGACGGAGCGGCTTCGGGAGCTCCTGGAGGCCAACGGGGTCGACACCGCGCCGATAATGGCGGAGCTGGAGGCGGAGGCGGAGGCTAACATGGCGGCGCAGATGCTCGGCGGGGGCGACGCGACGGCGGCTGACGGCGAGGACGAGGACGAGGACGAGGACGAGGACAAAAATGCCGCCGCCGCCGCGGGGGACCCGCCGGCGTCGTCGGAGGTGACTCGCTCCGCCGCCGCCGCCGACGTCGACGACACCTCGTTCGCCTCCTCCGTCGCCTTCATGACGGACGCGTCGGCGCTCGATCCACCGGGTCCACCGGGCGGGGGTTTTGGTTTCGGTCTCTCTCGCGGGGTTGGTGGGGCGAACGGCGGCGGCGGCGGCGACGCGCGGGAGGGATTGACGACGACGCGCGATCAGGGGTACGGCTACGGTGACGTCTCCATCGACGGGTCGATCCACGGCGTCGAGGTCTCCGGCATGGCGTCGGTGCCGGACACTCCGACGGCCGGTGGCGCGGCGGTGCTCCGGGACATATCCCTCCCGGATATTCCCGCGTTTCGCGTCGGCGACGAGCCGGAGCCGGAGCCGGAGCCGGAGCCGGAGCCGGAGCCGCGAGAGCCGGACCTTCCCTCGGCGTTTGGCGGCGGCGACGACGACGGATGGAACCGGGACGACGAGTGGAACATCTCCGGGGAGATTGCCCGCGACGGCGAGGCGGCTCAGAACATCTCGGGCTGGGACCTCAACTCCCCGATGCCCCCCGGCCTTGAGGCGGCGCCCCCGCCGATGGCTGCCCCGCCGACAGCGCCTCCGCCGGTAGCACCTCCTCCGATGGCAGGGGCTGCACCCCCGCCGATGGCACCTCCGCCGATGGCTGCCCCGCCGGTGGCACCTCCGCAGATGGCACCTCCGCCGACGGTGCCTCCTCCGATGGCAGGGGCTGCGCCTCCGCCGGTGGCTGCCCCGCCGACGGCACCTCCCCCGGCGGCGGCTGTCGCGACGGTGCCGTTTGGCTCCCCGTTTGACGACGCGGTTGACGCGGGTGACGACGTCGCGTTCTTCAACCAGTTCGACGCGGACGTCCAGCCGATGGTACCGGCGCAGCCGATGGTACCGGCGCAGCCGATGGTACCGGCGCAGTACCAACAACACCAACAACAGCAGCACCAGGAGCAGCAGCACCAGCAGCAGGCGGACGTGTACTCGTTTGCGCCGGTTCAGCCCCAGGCGCATCACTACTACGGTTACGATCAGGCGGCGCAGCAGCAGCAGCAGCAACAACAACAACAACATCAACAGGCGGGATACTATCAGCAGCATCAACCGCCGGGCCAGGCGCAGGTTCAACCGCCGGTGAACGACACCGCGATGCACGCGCACACGCCGGGGGGGCAGTATTATCAGGCGTACCCGCCGGCGCCGGGAAAGTGGGACTGACGAGACGATACCAGCTTTCCAGCACATTCATTTTAATGAAGGGTTTTAAAAACCGTCGTAATAAGCGTGAGCGCGTCGACACACGCGTGTCGACCCGAGTTCGTGTTGATGACTATGTGCTCAGCATGGCGGACACCGCCATGTACACGTTGACCAGCTGCATGGCCCCCGCGCTGCCCCCGATCCAAACCAGCCGCACAATCGGCGTCTGGTTGTTCTCCCTCTCGCGCCTCGCCGCCTCCATCCGCTTCGCCGCGGCCACCGGGTCCGCCTCCCCCTCCCCCTCCCTGAACATGTTGACCGTGGGGTTCTTCTCGAGCAGACCCTCGACGGGGGTTAATATCGCGCGGATTCGCATGTCGTCCATCACGCACGTCGCGGTGAGCCGATGGCGATCGACGTGAACCTCGGCCCGAACGTCGTTCCCCGCCGTCGGCCACTCCAACGACTGAAGCGCCTCGATGAGGGCGTCGAAGGCGGTCACGGTGTCCTTGAGCCGGGGCGCGCACGTCACCGACATGGTGTTGTGGGCCTCCTCGCTCACCGGTCGCCTGCTCTCGAACGCGGCGACGACCTCCGCCTCGGTCACCTCGTCCGCTTTTTTCATCCAATCGCACGCGAGAACCTCCTCGGCGCTCGGTCGCATCATCGGGTCCTTGTGAACCATCGCCCTGAAGAGTTGGTCCAGCTCGGGGGAGACCTGCCACCCGGGTCCGATGAGCCGGTAGAGCCGGTCGATCGGGGTCTCGTCCTTGGACAACGGCGCGAATCTCTCGCCGCGGCCTCGCAGCGCGTCGGCGATGTTGTGCTTAATCTTTGACATCCTTCCAACGCCGGTGAGGAGCAGGAGGACCAGGCCCGCGGCCCACACGTCCGCCGAGGAAAGGCGGTACATGCCGTCTTCCGCGGCCATCACCTCGTCGCCGATCATGCCCCCCCGCACAGCCTCGGCCGGGAAGATGCCGTTGTCGTAGGAGAACTGCTCGTGGATGTTGGTGGGTCCCTCGCCAGTCTCCGAGGGCTGCGGGGGCACAAAGACGGTGCGGCCAAAATCCGCAACTTTGAGCGAGTACCTCCCCTCCTCCCTGGACACCAGCATATTCTCCGTCTTGAGGTCGCGGTGGAACAGGTTTCGCCCGTGGAGAAACTCGAGCGCCTCCATCAGCTGCCGGAAGATGTGCGCCACCACGGGCTCTCGCATCGGCTCCAGCGGTTGCGTCGAGATGTACCCGAAGAGGTCGCCTCCCTCGCACAGGTCGCACGCGAAGTAGTGGATGGGCGCGGTGACGCCGCACGACGTGGCGCATGGCTTAGGGGCGTGCGGCGGGGTCACCTCGATGACGTTGACGAGCCGCGGGTGCTTGGGGATGGTGTGCAGGATGCGTCGCATGGTGCCGAGCTCCCTCGCGAGTTCGCCCATCATGTCACTCGGCATGTAATCGTGCGACGCCCTCGGCGTCTTGAGGAAGACCGCTTTCTTGCTGTGCAGGTCCACCGCCTTCCACCCGTGACCGTACGACCCTGACGCGATGTACGCCTCGACGACGAACCTGTTGTTCACGATGGCGCCCACGAGCGGCTCGGTGCCCCTCGGCCACGTCCACAGACCCGAGGGCTCGTGCGCGGCTCTCGACCACAGCGGGGCGAGCATGATGGGCGTGCCGCCCTCCCTGGCGCGAACGTACTGCGCGGGAACCTTAGGAACGATGAACAGGTGCATGGGCGGCCTGACATCCTCGAGGTCCTGCTGCAGTTGTCGCTGCGGGGGGAGGTTGAGATCCTCCGGGTGCTCGACGCCGAGCTCGTCGTCGTCCTCGGTGGCGACGCACACGTCGAGCTGGCTCTCCTCGTGCGGGTTGATGGCGTGGAGGTAGGTGGCGACCTCGCCGACCATGACGCGCGTGACGGCGTCGATGAGGAACCCGGCCTCGCCGTCGATCGGCCCGCAACCCTTCTCGAACGACCGCCGCAGGAGGAGCATCGACGTGATCACCTCCTCGTGCCCGAAGCCCTGCCGCCGGCGCTTGGCGACGATGTAGGAGATCGTCTGCCTCAGCTTGGCCTGCGATGCGGTGGTGAGGTAATCCACGATGGCCTTGACGATCCGTAAGGTGTTCTGCTTCGTCTGCTCGACCCGGGAGGCGGTGGTTGCCCACTCCGCGTATCTCATGCCGGTCTGCGCGAGCAGCAGCGCCGCCCAAGCGCCCGCCACCTTCTCGGCGTGTTCGTCGATCCTCTGCGCCAGCTGGACGCGCTTCTCCTGCGGAAATCTGCGAGAGATGCCCGCGAGGTCGACGCCCTCGAAATCCCGCACGTTGACGTCCTTGTCGTGGTTCTCGGAGCTGCGGCGGGAGCGCTTGATTGGCCGGAATCCCGAGCCGAGCGCGTTGGCGTCCGAGCCGGTCGCGCCGGACGACGTGACGCCGCTGTCGGCCGCCTTGCCGCCCGCGCCGCCCGCGTTCGCCGACGGGGATGCGCTCGTGGCGAGGCCGCTTCCGCTCTTCTTCATGGCGTTCACCGCGGGATTGAGCGGAGGGTTCCCGCTCGGGTTCGGGGTCAGCCCGAACGACGCAACCTTCTCGATGCTCGGCAGCGGGCTCAGCAGGTTCGTCACCGAGTCGACCTTCTTGACCGAGGCGACGTCGCCCGCGGTCCCGTTGGCCTCCTGCTTGATGATCTCCGTCTTGCGTGTGTTGGGCATCACCGATCGGATCTACTCGACGACCCTAATCCGCAACGGTTGGATGCCCACCGCCCTTTCTGGATAATCGCTCGTCCAGCGGGGATGGAGGACTACAGCCGAGGTTTTCGGTCGCGAGGCGAGGACGCGGGGGACCTGCTCGTCCGAGAACCGCCGGCGCTCTCGGATCTCACGCGTCTAAACGATAAGTGCGAGTCAGCCGCGGGTCGGTTCTCACGCGGAGACGGTCCTGAGGTCGCCTGAGCGGCTGTCAATGAGGTTTTTTCACGTTGTTCACTTCTCAGGTGGGCAACCCCCTCGGGGCAGTCTCTCCTCGATGCATCCATCGAATGCGACTCGGCACTCGGCAAGAAAGGACGCGGAAAAAACGTGTTTTGAGACGAAACTTTGCCGTCAACGGCAACCCGGAATGGCACCCCAGTCTTGACTAAAAGAACACTGGCGGCCGCAACTACCTTCGTAGAAAATTCAAATCAGGTGAAAGTTCAGCGCGTTTTGCGTGGGGTGGCGTGGTGAGCGCAAACCCGAAGATGGATGTTGAGTTTCTCGCGCGAATCAGACGACGAGAAAAAAAATCTCGTTATGAGGGTAAGAGTTAGTTGTGACAAATCGGGCACAAATCGTCAGCAGAGGACCAGTAGAACCGCGCGGACCACCGCCGAGACGGGCGACGAAACCCCCTTTTTTTTTCGACTAGCAGGATGTGTTCAGGGCTAGGAATAGGGTCCGTTGTCATGTTCGTCCTCGCCATCGGGTTTCTCATCGGCGGAGCGGTGAGCATGCAATCGGCCGCTGACGATCCGAGGACCCCGCGTGTCAAGACGTACGACGGCTACGTCGACGCGTGGCAGGATACGCACTTCGACGAGTACTCCGGCAAGTACGCGTCGACCACGCCGACGATCTCCGTCGCGCGCGGCGCGAGCGCGGGTAGCGGATCGACCACGACGGTGTCCGCATG
>Ga0181573_10001790_pt1 | contig 20615 bp, 14 predicted proteins | sample 101ome_25_FD_148643 | JGI IMG/M metagenome (GOLD analysis project Ga0181573, IMG submission 148643) | Coastal salt marsh microbial communities from the Groves Creek Marsh, Skidaway Island, Georgia - 101409BT metaG (spades assembly) | ecosystem: Environmental > Aquatic > Marine > Intertidal zone... | reverse complement strand
ACCGCCGCCGCCGGTAACCCGGACGCGACCCGCCGCAGCGGACCGTGTCGCGAAATCGGACAACAAATTGATTTCTGAATTTGAATCACCCCAAAACGCTTGACATGCAACGGCCGTCCCCCTACTCTCGGTAGCTCATTCAGAAATGAATACCGGCGCTGTATCCGCCCCAAACAGCTTGATTTGGAGCCATCTTATGGAGAAGATGCTCGCCGGCTGACGCTCTTGGTCGGCGGCTTCCTCAGTACCGACTCGGCTGACGCGCAAACCAGCGGTCTCGATCAGAAACGCAAGCAGCGCATTACGACCGGCAAGGACGTCCCCCCCGGCGACTACTACACCGGCCGTTCCCCGTTCAAGCCCTTCCGCGGCGCGCCGGACCCCGCGCCCACGCCCGCGCCGGCCTACACGCCGCCCCCGGCGACGACCACCTGCGACCGGGTCGACACCGAACTCCTCCACATGACCAAGACCATGCCCCGCGAGGTTTCGTTGGGCGAGGCGTTCACCTTCGAGATCAAGGTCACCGCCAAGGACTGTGTGGCCGATGTCGTCGTCACGGACATGCTCCCCGAGGGCCTCGAGTTCGTGAGCGCGACGCCGAAGGCGACCAAGGAAGGCTCCTCCCTGATCTGGAAATTCTCCGAAATGGACCCCAACACCTACGCCACCCTCAAGGTGAAGGTCAAGGCGACCAAGGAAGGCTCCATTGAAAACTGCGCCAAGGTTCACGCGCTCCCGCGCGTCTGCGCCAAGGTGTTCGTCGGCAAGGCCTCGCTCACGATCGAGAAAACCGGCCCGGCCCGCGCCCTGCTCGGCAGCGACGTCGCCTACAACATCGTCGTCCGCAACACCGGCACCAGCGTCGCCAAGAACGTGGTCGTCACCGACACCGTGCCGGAAGGTCTGACGCACTCCAGCGGCGACAAGTCCCTGACGTTCAACGTCGGCGACCTCGCGCCGAAGCAGTCCCGCGCCATCCCGGTCACCCTCAAGGCGGCCAAGCGCGGCAACCACTGCAACAAGGCCACGGTCAAGTCCTCCAACGCCGGACAGGCCAGCGACGAGGCCTGCACGCTCGTCGTCTCCCGCGGCCTCGAAATCGTCAAGACCGGCGACAAGAAGGCCATCCTCGGCAAGACCGCGAGCTACAAGATCGTGGTCAGCAACACCGGCGACACCGACCTCACCGACGTGATCGTCACGGACAGCGCGCCCGCTGAAACGCGCGTCGTCAAGGCCTCCGACGGCGGCTCCGTCAGCGGCAACTCGGTTGTCTGGAGCCTCGGCACGCTCGCCAAGGGCGCGAAGAAGGAGCTCAGCGTCACGCTGACCTCCGGCATCGCCGGCACGCACTGCAACGGCGCCACCGTCCGCTCGGCCGAAGGTCTGACCAAGTCCTCGCAGGCCTGCACGGTCTGGGAAGGTCTGCCCGCGCTGCTCCTGGAGATGGTCGACAACCCCGGCCAGATCCGTGTGAACGAAGGCACGGTCTACACCATCACGGTCGAGAACCAAGGCACCGCGAAGGACACCAACATCCGCCTCGAGGTCACCTTCCCCGAGGGCGTGACTCCGGTCTCCTCGCCGGACGGAACGGTCACCGGCAACAAGGTCGTCCTGAAGCCCTACCCGGCTCTCCAGCCCGGCGGACGCTTCGCCTACACGATCAACGCCAAGGGCGCGAAGGAAGGCATCCACGTCATCGAAGTGACCCGCGTCTCGGACTCGATCCCGGTGAAGATCTCGGAACAGGAGACCACCCGCGTCTACTAAGCTGAGATCCGATTGAATCACAACCGGCGGACCGCAAGGTCCGCCGGTTTTTTTGTGTCCGGCGCGAATTCCTTGCCTCGCCGTGTCCGACGAAGCAGGATGAGCTTCCAGCAATCATGAAGAATCCGACCAACCGCCGCCGTTTTCTCCGCAACTCCTTCCTGGGCGCCGCCGCGCTGAGCCTGCCCGTCCGCTCATGGAGCCAGGTCCAGGGAGCCAACACCGACATCCGCGTCGCCGTCGTAGGCTTCAACAGCCAGGGCCGCGTCCACATCGAGGGCTTCCGCAAGATGCCCGGAGTCCGGGTCGTCGCCCTCTGCGACGCCGACCAGGCCGTGCTCGATCGCGAGGCCGCCAAATTCCAGAAACGCGGGGAGACCGTCGCCCAATACACGGACGTCCGCCGACTGCTGGAGAACGGCGACATCGACGTCGTCACCACCGCCACGCCGAACCACTGGCACGCGCTGGTCTCCATCTGGGCCATCCAGGCGGGAAAGGACGTCTATGTCGAGAAGCCCGTTTCCCACAATGTCTGGGAAGGCCGGCAGATCGTCCGCGCCGCGCGCAAACACGAGAAGATCGTCCAGACCGGAACGCAGAGCCGATCCAGCGACGGCGTGCGTGAGGGCATTGAATACGTTCGTTCCGGCAAGCTCGGAGCCATCAAGCTCGCCCGCGGTCTCTGCTACAAACGCCGCAAGACCCTGGGTCTGGTCAATGGCGAGCAACCCATTCCCGGCTCGGTCGACTACGATCTCTGGACCGGCCCCGCCGCGCTGGAGCCGTTGACCCGCTACAAACTGCATTACGACTGGCACTGGGTCTGGAACACGGGCAACGGCGACATCGGCAACCAGGGCATCCACGAGATGGACATGGCCCGCTGGGCGCTCGGACAACCGAAGCTCTCCCCCTCCATCGTCAGCATTGGCGGCCGTTTCGGATATCAGGACAACGGCGAAACCGCCAACACCCAGGTCGCCCTTCACCAATACCCCGAGGCCCCTCTGATCTTTGAAGTGCGCGGACTGCCCGAAAAATCCGGCTCCGAGACCCTGCCGAACCTGAAGGGCGCGCGCGTCGGCGTTATCGTCGAATGCGAGGACGGCTCCCTCGTCATCCAGGCCAACCAGGCCGTCGTCCATGACGCCAATGGAGTCGCCGTAAAGACCTTCGGCGACCGCCGCGAGGACCACCGCCTCAAACACCGCACGAATTTCATCGAAGCCGTCCGCAGCCGCGACCACACCCACCTCAACGCCGACATCGAGGACGGCCACATCTCCAGCGCGCTCTGCCATACCGCCAACATCTCCCATCGACTCGGCGCCGCCGCCGGCGCCCGCGAAATCCGCGACGAACTTGCCGGCGACGCGGCCGCTTCCGAGACCTTCGGTCGCTTCGTCGATCACCTGAGGGCAAATGGCGTGGACATCAACCTCGAACTCGCCACCCTGGGCGCGCCGCTGGTGATGAATCCGGACAAGGAGAACTTCTACGCCAACGGCCGCGCCAATGCGCTCCTCATCCGCGAGTATCGCAAGGGCTTCGCCGTGCCGCGCAGGGTTTAGTTTCCGCTTCGCAACCGCCGACGCAAGCCCCGCCGCCGGCCTCCATGAATGCACGACACGCCGACCGCTCTCCCAGAAAAACGCGATGACCTCCCTGCCCAGGTTTCCAATCCCCGCGCTGGCGACCCTGTCGCTTTGGCTCCTCGTCCTCACCGGCGCCTCAGCCGCCCCGCTTGACCTCCCCGAATCCAAGGTCACCGAGTGGAAAGGCTTCAAGCATCACGCCTTTCAGTTTGACGGCCGCGCCTGCCGACTGGTCGTTCCGGAGCAATCGGCCGAGGGGCGCCCCTGGATCTGGCGCGCGCGCTTCTTCGGCCATCGCCCCGAGGTCGACATCGCGCTGTTGAAAAAGGGCTGGCACGTCGCCTACATCGATGTCGCCGGCCTGTTCGGCAGCCCCACGGCGGTCGGCCATTGGGACCGGTTCTACGACCTGCTGGTCGGGAAGAACGGCTTTGCCTCCAAGCCGGCCCTGGAGGGCATGAGCCGCGGCGGCCTGATCGTTTACAACTGGACCGCCAGGAATCCCGACAAGGTCGCCTGCATCTACGCCGACGCGCCGGTATGCGATTTCAAGAGCTGGCCGGCCGGAAAAGGCTCCGGCAAGGGAAGTCCGAAAACCTGGCAGACCTGCCTCGCCGCGTATGGTTTCACGGAGGAACAGGCGCTGGCCTACACCGGCAATCCCATCGACAACCTCGCCCCCGTCGCCAAAGCAGGCATTCCCCTGCTCCATGTTTCCGGCGACAACGACCTCGTCGTGCCCATCACCGAGAACACCTCGATCATTGAGCGACGCTACCGCGCCCTCGGCGGCGACATCCGCGTCATCGTCAAATCCGGCATCGGCCACAAGCACGGACTGGACGATCCCTCCCCCATCATCGACTTTGTGATCCAACACGCCGGGCGCCGCTGAGCTCAACGCGCCTTCGCCCGGCGGACAAGGAAGTCGCAACGCTTCGCCTGCCCGCTCACGCAAGGCTCTCGGCCACGGCGCGCTCCAGAAGCGCCTCGGTGCAGGCGTCCAGGATCTCGATGTCGCTCCGCCCGCCGAGCGTCTCGACCTCATCGAGCGCGGCGTCGGATAGCCGTTGCTTGATCTCATCGATCGTGCGACGCGCCTTCCCCCTTTCCCTTGGCGCCCGCCTCCCAAAGCCATCCGGCAACTTGAAGTCCGCCGGTTTCACATTCCCGACATGGACGTGATACCGCTGAGTCCGATCCTTCTGCGCGCAGAAGTCGTGCGCCCCGCCCTCCTGGCGCAACCGCGGCCAGGCGAGAAAGCCCTGCACCCCCAGAATCACCCCCTGCGTTCCGGCCGGGAGTTCCTCAAAGAACGCCCGGCCATCCTCGATCCGCCTTGCGCGCAGCGGCGGTTCGGTGGCGAACACGATATCCCCGCCCTCCAGCGAAGCCGTCCGTCCGTCGTGCGGACCGACCTGATGGACGTCCACCGCAAACTCCAATTTCTCACACAACCCGAAAAAGGCCTTCCCCAACCGCCAGACGGCCTCGCGATCCTCGCCGTGCAGAGCCAGGGAGATGCAATCGGGATTGTCCTCGCCCAACCAACACGCGCGCCGCCGGAGTTGACGCAGGCCATCGCGCAATCCCTTGCTCCGCAATCGCAGCGCCGCATCGTCCGCAACGCAATCCCGGTTGTGTATGGCCGAGACAAACGACTCCTCCACCGCCGCGGCCTCCTCCACCGCCTCGTCCAGGTCTGTCAGGTATTGACGCAGGCGCGGCAGCGGCTCCAGGCGCGCCGCGTCCGCTTCGTTCACCCAAGACTTCCGGGCAGCCCGCGCCTCCAATGACGCCAGAAAGGAAACCTGGTTCTCAAAACGCCGCACCAGCGGACTGCTCCGCAGCCGCTGTGCGTCGCGCCGCAGTTCGACCGCCCGCGCCGCCGCCGCGGCCATGGAATCGCCCGGGACTCCGACGCGGGACGGCGCTGAATCGGCGTCTTTGGCGACGCGCAGATCGATTGTCAGTCGGCTATCGGCCACATCCACCTCAGCCAGCAACCCTGCGGATTCCGGGTGGCCGTTGATACCGTCGCTCAAGGGCGCCAGCAGTTCGCGCTCGATTGTCCGTTTCAGTGGTCGCGCGCCGTAGCGCGCGTCAAAGCCGTCCTTGGCCAGATGTCTCGCCGCTTCCTCGGACACCCGCAATTCCACGCCGCGCAGGGCGATCCCATCGCGGCGGCGGATCTGTTCAATCTCCCGTCGCGCGATGGCCAGCGTCGTCTCCTCGTCCAACGGAGCAAAGGGCACAATCCGGTCGATCCGGTTGAACATCTCCGGCCGAAGAAACCTGCGAACCTCGGCCGTGAAATGTTCGCGCGCATCGTTGCGGGCGTCGTTGTTGACCACGAATCCGGCCGGCCCCTTCTGAAAGGACTCCGCGCCCAGGTTCGAGGTCATGATCACGACGGCGTTGCTGAAGTCCGCCACGCGGCCCGCGGCGTCGGTCAACCGGCCCTCGCCCAGGACCTGCAACAACAGGTCGTGGAACGAGGCGTCAGCCTTCTCAAATTCATCCAGCAGGACCACCGAAAAGGGCTGCTCCCGCACCCGGGCCGTCAACAACCCCTCCGTTTCAAACACCCCGCCGATCAACCGCTGCACGGACAAGGTATCGTTGTACTCGCTCATGTCGAAGCGCGTCATGCGCCCCTTGTCGCCGAAGAGAAACTCCGCCAGAGCCTTCGCCATTTCCGTCTTCCCGACGCCCGTCGGCCCGATGAACATCAGCGAGGCGACCGGCTTACGGGGGCGCGACAAGCGCGCCTTCACCGCCGCCATCAGATCAACCACCAGATCAACGGCCTCGGGCTGCCCCATCACGTTCCCGGCAAACTGTTTCCGGACCGCCTCCAGATCCAACGTCTCGGCGTCGTCGAGCATGAATCGCGGCAGGCCGGTCTCACGCGAAAAGGCGGCCGTGACCTCGGCGGCGTTCACCGGCTCGCCGGGCGCCGGAGTCCCGTCATTTCCCGACCTTCCCCGTTTCGCCCCGCGGTTGCCGGAGCCCCCCGCTTCGCTCAGCCCCTTGCGCGCCTTGTCCAGGACAACGTTCCTGAGAAATCGCAAAGGCCGCCCCGGATACGCCGAATAGGCGGCATATCTGCGATGCAGTCGGTCCAGCGCATCCAATCCCAGATCCGTGATCGCTGGCCCCTCATCGCCGCCCAATCTCTCAGCGCAACTCATCAGGATCAGGCGGCCCGCTTCAACGTCCGGTTCGGCGACATCGATCCGATGCAGCGCCTCCAGCAGATGCGGATCCGCGCGTTCGATCACACTCACCTGTTCCGGAGCGCACTCGACGATGATTTGAACGTCCCCGCGCGCCACATAGGGACGCAGGAATGAAGCGACGCCCTGTTGGTTGTGCTCGCTGCGCCCGACTTCCATCAGTTCGAACAAATTCCCCAGATGCAGGACGACCTTCTTCTTCCCCGCCTCGGCGACCAGCTTGCGGCAATGCTCCTGCCACATGCCGAAACCACTCTGCCCGGCGGCCAGCCGGGAACCGCTGCTCGCCCAAAAATGCGCGCCGCCCAATCGATGGCGCGCGCGGTTGCGGACCAGTTCATGCACGATCGCCGTCTTGCCGCAACCGGAAGGCCCGACCAACAGCACGCTGCCCATGGCTCGCCCCCCCAGCGCGTCGGCCAGTCTCCCCACCTGGGCCCCGACCTCAAACGCGGACTCCAGGCGGTCCGGCTTCAACTCGGTCGCGGACTTCTCCAGGATCGACTCCTCGTCCTTCTCCCGACCGCAGTCATCGGCGGCTTCGACCGGGGATTTGATCTTCGCGCGCAGCGCCTCCTCACCCAGCTCCAGTTTCCGCGTCCGCTGGATTCCGGACAGCTTCCACAAGGACGCCGCCAGACCTTCGCGCTTCATCGCAAACCGGATCTGTTCCTCCACGCGCCGGGCCAACTCCTCCGCCTGATTGGCGACAACCTGGATGCCCAGTTCCGGAACAAAGGCGACAAAACCGTCCGGCGCAACGCTCCAACGCAACACATCCAGACGCAGGAGAACCGGCTCCTCCCAGGCGACGGAACGCTTCGGCGCGGCAACCGACAGCTCCACCTCGTCCATTTCGACCTCCTCCGGCGCGATGCGCTCATGCGCGCGGTAGGCCGGAGTCTTCTCCAACAGGGCGCGCGCGCGGCCGCGAAGCGCCATGACCGCCCGCTTCTTCGACTCCGCGACAGCGCTCGTCTCCGGCAGCCCCAAAGCCTCGACCACGACGACATCTCCTTCGAGAATCCGCGCGACAGTCTTTGATTTGAATTGGAGTTCCGGCATAAATGCCCCCGTCCGAGGCGACGTCGTTATAGGCCAACCCGCGCGGCGACACAACGCCCGCCGCCAACCGCCCGCCCGACACCGACAAGCCGTGCACCTGAAACATCTGAGACTCCGCGACTTTCGCAACTACGGCCGGCTCGACATCGACTTCGAGCCGGGTTTCCACGTGCTGCTCGGAGACAACGCGCAAGGCAAGACCAACATCCTGGAATCGATCTACCTCCTCGCCACCCTCCGCTCCTTCCGCGGCGTCGGCGGCGCCCAGATGATCGCCCACGACAAGACCGGCTACTTCGTCGGCGGCCGCGTCGTCGGACAGGGCGAACGCGAGATCAAGATGTACTGGTCGCGCAAGGAACGCAAATTGACGCTCGATTCGCAACCCGTCCGCAAACTCACCGATTTCTTCGGAGCCCTACGCGTCGTGGTCTTCTGCACCGAGGATCTGCAACTGATCAAAGGCGCGCCGCGCATCCGCCGCCGCTTCATCGACCTGCTGCTATCCCAGACCCACCCCGGCTACCTGCCGCTGTTGCAGCGCTACATGAAGGCCGTCCGCGCCCGCAACGCCATCCTCAAGCAACGGATGATCGACGCCGCCGCCCTGGACAGTTTCTCCCGGGAGTTGGTGAAATGCGGCAACGAGCTTATCGCGCTACGCAGAGAATTCTTCCCCAAGCTCTCGCCGCTCGCGCGCCTGGCGTTTCGGCGGATCACGAATGACGCGGAGGAACTGCGCGTGGAGTATCGACCCAGCGTGAAACGCGACTTCGCCGTGGAACTGGCCCAATCCCGGGACCGCGAATTGAGCCAACGCTCCACCATCGTCGGCCCGCATCGCGATGACGTCCTGCTGCACCTGAACGACAAGTCCGCGGCCAACTATGGCAGCGAGGGCCAGAAGCGCTCCCTCGCCATCGCCCTGAAGATGGCCCAGGCCGAATACCTCGCCGGCATCCACGGCTCGCCCCCGATCCTGCTGATCGACGACGTCATGGGCGAACTCGACATCAAGCGCCGCAGCGGCTTCCTCCCCCTCCTCGAACGCTCCCACCGCGCCCACGGCCAGGTCTTCATGACCTGCACCGAAGAAAACTGGCCCGAAGAACTCGGCCAAAAACTCCACCGCTGGACGGTCAGTTCAGGGTCGCTCAAAAAGCGCGATTGAGTGGATTCGATCCGGCTGGACTGCATTGCCAAGACTGTCTCGCAAGGCGCTGGCAGTCGCGGCGACGCAGCCCTACCGGCCATTTTGTGTCGCCCGCGCCGCTTCTCCCAACCGCCGAATTCCCTCGCGGATCCGCGCCTCGCTGGCGGCGCCGAAACTCAGGCGCATTTCGCGGTTGGGTTTTCGGCGCGATGGATCGTCCGCATAGCAGAGCTGCCCCGGGACGTAGAGGACGTCGCGATTGAGCGTCTCCTCAAACATCCGGGATTTCAGCCCGGTCGGGGTTTTGCGCGGAAACCTGGCCCAGACGTTCAAGCCGCCGCAAGGCGTCGCCCACTCGGCCAGGCCGGCGCAGTGTTTTTCCAAGGCTCCCAGCATCGCCTTCGCCTTGCGTCCATAGCGTTTACGCAGGGTCTGCACGTGATCTTCATAGAGGCCTGAGTCGATCGCCTCGCGCAGGATCTGTTGCGGCAGGTTCGACGTCCCGAAATCATGGTTGCCCTTGATCCGCATCGTCACGGCGAAGACCTCCTTCGGAGCCAGCCCGAAACCGACACGAATACCAGTCGCAAAGGGCTTGCTGTAGGTTCCCGAATAGATCACCCGCTCCTCCGCCCCGGGCAACGTCAACGCCGAGGCGGGATCATCGCCGGCGAAACGCAACTCGCGATAGGCCGCGTCCTCCATCAGGTAGATCGGATGCCCCGCCGCACGCTCATACTCCGCCAACAGCTTCAACGCCGCGGCCTTCTTCGCCAGGCTCGTGGTCGTTCCGGTCGGATTCTGGTGATAGGACACCAGATAAAGCGCCTTCACGCGGGACAATTCCCCGCTCTGCTTCAGTCGTTCCAAGGTCTCGCCGAGATGCGCCACATCGATGCCGTCCGACTCCATCCGCACACCGCGGCATTGCATTCCTCGACTCTGGGCAATGCCCAGATAAACGAAGTAGGTCGGATCCTCGACCAGCACGATGTCGCCCGAATCGAACAGCGCCTCGCCAACCATGTAGAGGAACTGCTGCGAACCATGCGTGATCACCAGTCGTCCGGCATCGTGCGCGACGCTTCCGGCAGGAGCGTTGTCCTGCCCCCGCAAGCGCTCCACCGTCAACTCCCGCAATAACGCATCCCCCGCCCCCGTGCCGTATTGCAACGCCGAGGGGCCGCGCTTCGAGCATCCCAGAATCCGATCCAGAATCTCACGCGTCTGCTCGACCGGCAGCGAAGGGTTGTCCGTGAATCCGGCGGCCAGCGAGATCAGCTTCGGCCGATCCAACGCGATTTTCATCAACCACGAGATCGGCGGCTCAGCCGTCCGACGCCCCAGCCCGGACAAGGCGGATTTCAATTTCGACATGCGGGTGTTGTAACCAGTGACGGCGGATTTGTGAATGCGGATGGTCGGGGGATGGGGGGATGGGTGGATGGGGAAGGACGAACGTTCAACATCCAACGTTCAACGCTCAACGAATAGTTTCGCGCGAAGCGCGCATGATTTCGTTCAGGGTTCAGAGTTTAAAGTTGAACGTTTAACGTTTAACGTTCGCCTTCTTCTGCGCCCACACTCCCTCCTCACTCCAACGTCGCAAAGAAATCCTCCAGCGCCTCGAGGTATCGGTCGCGATTCACCAGCAGTGTGTCGTTGTGGCCGCCTTCGAGTTCGCGGAACATCTTGGGCTGCTTGGCGGCCGCAAAGAGTTTCTCCCCGTGATGGTATTTCACAATCTCATCTCCGCGCCCATGCAGCACCAGGACCGGGGCGTCGATCCGGTCCAAACGATTGATGGTGTCGTACTGGATGGAGCCGAGCAGACGAACGGGCAGGAAGGGAAAGAATTCCGCGGCGATGTCCGGGACGCTGGTGAAGGTGCGCTCCAGAATCAGGGCCTTGACGGGCTTTTCCGTCGCCAACTGAGAGCCGATCCCCCCGCCCAGCGATTCGCCCAACACGATGACATTCTCCGCCAGGAAACCTTTCGCGATGAGCCAATCGTGGGCGGCGCGAGCGTCGCGATAGGTCCCCTCCTCGCCCGGTTCGCCCTCGCTCTTGCCATACCCTCGATAGTCAAAAGCCAGGAGGCCGGCTCCCGTGGCAAGCAACGCTTGGAAATGCATGAGCCGCCCGCTGACGTTGCCGGCGTTCCCATGGCATTGAAGGATCACCCAGTCCTTGCGGGGCGACGACTCGTTCGCCGGAAAGAACCAGCCATGCAGCTCAACCCCATCCCCGGCGACGAATCTCACATCCTCGAACGGCCGTTGCAACGACTCGGCATCGCCGTAGACCTCCCGGCTCGGATGGTAAACCTGACTGTGTTCGAACTGTCGGAACATGGCCCAGAGAAGCAGCGCGCACCCCAACGCGGCGATCCATTTGAACAGGCGTCGAAGCCGCCCCCAATCCGACCTCACGCCGGAAACCGTCTCCTGACCCACTTCCGCAGGTCTTCCATCGAAGCCCAGTCCGGCTCCTCGGCGACACCGAAGCCCGGACATTGCAGACTCGCGCAATTGACGATCCCGTCGTGAATCCGCACATACCATTCACCGTCGCGCTCTTCGTAGAGATCGGTGTGATGGCGGGCGATCGACTCCTTGTCCTTCGCGCTGACGAAGGCGAGTCCGCGATTGAGGTGATGCCCATTGCGCTCGCAGTTGTCCAATCCCAGCATGCCGACCGTGACGAAGTCTTGCTGCAACGGCGCGATCGCCAGGTTCTGCAGGTCCTCCGCGCTCTGAAACGCCGGCTTGCCCAAGTCGTTGTAATGGACCACGCGGACGCGGTTGATCAGCGATTTGAAGAAGCCCTTGCAGTTCTTGTGCGACGTCCCCGCGTAGCCGATCGCATGCGCGCGCTTGAAGGCGTCCACCGAACCGTCCGCCTCGTCGATCAGCAGCAACTTCCGCTCAGAGATCTTCCGGATCATCTCCGCGGTCGAAGGATCCAGCGTCAATGCCCGCGGCAGGGGCTGCTCGATGTAGGAGGTGTGCTGGAACATCCCAGGAATCTCCTTCTCAAACCGGTCGATGAACTCCGCAAACACCTCAAGGTCCGAATAGGCCTCGTTGGCGTCGAGCGTGACCGCGGTGTCGGCGTCCTGCGGCAGGGCCTCCCAGATCGAGCGCAGTCGCGCGATGTCCGCATCCACCCTGCCGCCGACCTTGATCTTGAACTGACTCAGACCATAGCGTCGGATGCTGTCATCGACCGCCTCAGGCAATCCGTCGTCGACGCGCATCGACTTGGGGACCTCCGCAAGCCGCACAGGATCGGCGGGGCCGATGGTATGCCGCACCTTGAGGCGCGTGACCGGTCGCGCCGGAAGCCAGGCGGCGACCGGCAGCTTCGGCAGGTCCTTGTCGGCCCGATGCGCTGCAAACCCCAGTCGATCCTCGCGAAACATCTGGAACACAGACGCGTTGTTCAGCCGGCAAAAGGCGTCCACCAACGCGCGTTCGATCAGCGCCGAGGCGAAGGATGAGGACAAGCCCTCCTGCTTCGTCCGCGCGCCGGCGGCCATGATCTTCGGATGGGCCTCCAGCCACTTCTCGAACGGCGTCTCGAGTTTTGGTTCACCCAGGTAGATCTCCCGCGCCTCGTAGATCAATTCGATCAATTCACGCAGTTTGAGCCCGCGATCGCGGCCGGGTCGCTTGTCCAGCCAGCGCACGGACAGGCGATCGCCGCTGCACCCGAATGCCTCGCGCCCTTTGTCATCAGAAAGGATCAGGCGGACGTGCGCCAGCGGATTCGTCCGCCGCTCCGCCTTGGCCGCGCTGCCGATCTTGAAGGCGATGCGCCCGGGCTTCGTCTCCCGGACATACAGTTCGATGTGTTTGATCGTGTAGCTCATTTGGAAAACAGGTCTCCGAGCCTGGATCGATTTCCCTCGAATGCGAGAGGAAACACGGCTCCGTTCAACGCGCGCAGAACGTCTCGAACGCGCCGCCGAAGAGATCCTTCACGTCGCGTTCCAACTCCGCGTCGCTCACAACCCATCCGGTCTTCTCCAGGTCCGAATACTTGTCGATCAAGGCGCGAGTGATGACCTCGCGGGAGTGCGACCACTTGTAGATGACCTGGTCCATGACCCGGGCATCGGAGTGCTGCGGCGTGACGCTGAGTCCGATCAGTTCCAGACGCATGCGGGTCATCTCATCGATGACGTGCGGGATGTTGGTGAACCACCAGCAGCCGAAGATGTGCAGATTGCGGAATTTCCGCGCCGCGACGCAGAGTTCGTGCTGGTTCTCGCGCGACAGGGCTGTCACCGCGAACTTGTTGTCCGGGTGGGCGGAAAACAGACGCTCATAGTTCGCGATGTCAAACTTGGCCAGGCCGTCGCCGGCCATCTGCAACAGCGGATTCACCCCGCGCTTCACCCCGGGCATGAGCGCAAAGGGCAATCCATTCTCACGGCAATGCGGCAGGACCGCCTTCTCGATCAATGTTCCGCAGGGGCTGTCATCCGGGTAGGCGAAGGTCGGAGGCAGGGAAACCATGGCGAATTGCGCGTCCATCTTGTCGCTCCAGTCCGCCAGGAAACGCCGCACTTCCGAAAGTGTGGATTCGTCCAACGTCGCGGACACATTGTATCCCCAACCCGCCATCTGCTGGTGCGTGTTTTCCCAATCGAGCAGCATGGGATCGATCCGCAGGGCCGCCACAAATCGCGGGTCGCGTTCAAAGCCCTTTTCCCAGACCGGCCGCTCGAGATCGTCGAACGGCGAGTTGGTCATGCAGATCTTCCGCACCTTGGCGACCTCCATGCACTTGCTCACATATTCCGCCGGATCCTGCTCCGCCATCCAGGCGCGGATGGAGCCCAGGTCCCTTCCGGCGACGTCCAATCCCAATCCCTGCAGGGTCGTCAACACCCCGCGGCAGGCTTCCGATACCGGCGAATGCTGCAAAAACAGGACGTCCCAGATCTTGTCCGCCTGCTCCGACTTGGACAGCTTCCAAAAATCTTCATAGGGAAAATCGAAATAACGAAAGGCCTCGGCGACGAGATAATGGTAGGTCAGCAGGTCGTCGATCCCCCAAAGCAGCAATTCCCCGAAGGCGGGGTCGTAAAGGTGGGTGTGGATGTCGTAGGCCTCCGTTCCAGAAACCACGCGCCGGACGCGGGACTCAATCCCTTCCCCGGCCTGATTGTTGTCTGAGTTGCTCATGCGGAGCGGAAAATAGGGCAAGGGGGGAACTCCTTCAAAACGAAAACGCCGTTACAGAACCGCCGGTTGGCGCGGAACAACGATCGACTGTCCGCCAGTCCCCAGCTCGTTGCACGTTTGAGCTGACCAGCGGCCCTGTGCCGCCCCCCGGTCATGCCCGGTCCGCCCTTCCCGCGCGCCCTTGACGCCTTGTTGGCTGCGCATGGCAAAAAAACAACTGCGTTTCCGTAAAATTCATCAATCCTGTTGGCAAGTTTCGTGCCAAAAAGGAGACACCCCTGTAAAAAAATCGTTTCAAACCCATTTTTTTTGGGGGAGGGCTTGGACGTGCGACCAGCGCAGGGGGCGACGAGCGTATTCCCCTGCGCCGCGGACGCGCTTGCCGACGCGTGGGCGGCGCATCCATTTCAGCGATCTCCCTTTTCCCTGAGTCGCGAATCTGTTTGAATGCGCGTCAACAAGAGCCACTCAACGAGATCATGTCCGAAGCAAACAAGAAATGGGGGTTGATCCGATTGCAGCCGAACGGCCAACAGGATCAGATTCCGCTAAGGGAAGGCGTCCTCACCGTGAGGCGGGACAAGGACAACAGGGTGCGCGTCACCGACGTCTCGGTCTCCCGATTTCACGCCGAGTTCGAACTGAAGAACGACGAAGTGACCGTCCGCGACCTGGGAGCGAAGAACGGCATCCTGGTCAACGGCGTCATGCGAACGGAAGCGGCGCTGCAGCCGAATGACGAGGTCGGCATCGGCAACGCCCGCTTCAAGGTCGTCTCCGGCGTCGATGGCCCCACCCCGAAGCCTTCGGTCCGGATCGATCAGGAGGCCGACGCGCTGGTGAAGACGACCCTCCGCCCACTGCAGCTTCCCAGCGGCTCCGCTGACCGCCAGCTGGCCATGCTCTACCACGGCTGCTCCTGGCTGGCCTCGGATCTGAAGGAAGACGAATTCGCGGAGAAGTGCCTCCGGACCATCCGCGAGGGCATGTCGGCGGTGGAGGCCCAATACTACGATGCGGACGGCAATTTGAAGCACTCGGTCTTCGACGAGAAGGAGGGCAAGACCGGCGTCCGCCTGGCCCCCTATCTGGCCGACCGGTTCAAGAACGTCCCGGAAGCCGTGATCATCACCGGCGAGGAGATCAAGTACCACCAGCGAAACATCAAGAACTACAACTACCTCGTGGGCACGCTCTGCGCGGACAAGGCCGAACGCGGCAAGTATCCCTTCATCGTGCTGATCAAACCCGTCGCTTGGAAGGAATTCACGGTCAAGGACCGCCTGCTGCTTCAGGCGCTCTGCCAGCTCTGGCATCGCCGCACGACCTCCGACCAAAAAATCAGCCGGCTGGACAACGAGAACAAGAAGCTGAAGCAGACGACCGGCCCGGAGCTCATCGGATCGAGCAAGACCCTGGAGAAGATGCGCAAGGAGGCCGCCAAGGCCGCCACCACGAAGTTCACCGTGACGCTGATGGGCGAAACCGGCAGCGGCAAGGAGGTCGCCACCCACTTCATCCATGCCAACAGCCCCCGCGCCGAAGGCCCCTTCGTTCGCATCAACTGCGCCGCCATCCCCCACAGCCTGATGGAGAATGAACTCTTCGGCCACGTGAAGGGCGCCTTCACCGACGCCCGCTCCGATCAGAAAGGCAAATTCGAACTCGCCCACGGCGGCACGCTGTTTCTGGATGAGGTCGGGGAACTGCCCCTCGAACTCCAAGCCAAGATGCTGCGCGCCCTCGAATCCGGCGAAATCGAGAAGATCGGCAGCGAGAAACCACTGCTGGTCGACGTCCGCGTCATCGCGGCGACCAACCGGAATCTCAAGCAGATGTCCGACGAAAAGTCCTTCCGCGAGGACCTCTACTTCCGGCTGACGCCGCTCATGGTCCGCATCCCCCCGCTCCGCGAACACCCCGAGGACATCAAGGAGATCGCCCAGAGCTTTCTCGATCAATTCACGGCTGATTACGACTCCGCCCAGTTCCGGCTCGACGCCCGGGCGGTCAACGCGCTGCAGAAGCACGACTGGCCGGGCAATGTCCGCGAACTCAAGCACGTCATGCAGCGCTGCGCCCTGGGAGCGGATGGCGCCGTGATCACGGCCGCCCTGGTGAAGGAAAAGCTCGAGGACCCCACGCCCTGACGCTTCCCCGCCCACCCGGTTTCGAACGCCACGTCTCCCGTCCAGCTGCCTGCTCCATGAACATCAAGATCCAGGACGCCGACATCCACTTCACCAACCTGCGCACGCGGATGCCCTTCAAATACGGCATCGCCACCATGACCCACATGCCCATGGCGTTCGTCCGCGTGAAACTCGAGGTCGATGGCGCCATTCACACCGGCGTTTCCTCCGATCTGCTCCCGCCCAAATGGTTCACCAAGGTTCCGTCGAAGGCCGTATCCGAGGAGATCCAGGAGATGTACGACGTCATTGACGCCGCCCGCGAAGCCTGCGTCGGCCTGCGCGGCGGGGATGCCTTCACCATCTGGCGGCATCTCTACGAACTGCGCGACATGATCGCAAAGGCCCGGGAGACGCCGCAGTTGCTCGTCCACTTCGGAACCTCCCTGATTGAACGGGCCATGATCGAGGCCTTCTGCAGGGCGCGGAAGACGCCCTTCTCCGCCGCCCTCCGCTCCGGAGCCCTTGGCCTGCGCCCCGGAGACATCCACGACGAACTCAAGGACTTCGACGCCGCCAGCGCCTTCCCGGAAAAGCCGTTGGAACGCATCGTCGCCCGCCACACCGTCGGCCTGGCCGATCCGTTGACCGATGACGAGATTCCGCCCGCCGAACGCCTTGGTGACGGGCTCCCCCAGTCCCTGGCCGCCTGCATCCAGCGCTACGGACTTCGCCATTTCAAACTCAAGGTCAACGGCAACCAGGAAGGCGATCTCGAACGTCTCGAACGCATCGCCGGCGTCCTCCGCGAACACGCCCCGGCTGACTTCGCCTACAGCCTCGACGGCAACGAACAGTTCAAATCGCTGGAGGATTTCCGGACGTTCTGGGAGGCGGCGAGGAAGCGCGACTCACTGCGGACTTTTCTGGACCATCTGATCTTCATCGAGCAGCCGCTGCACCGCGACGTCGCGTTGGACGCCTCGGTCAAATCAGCCTTCGCCGCTTGGCCGGATCGACCGCCGGTCATCATCGACGAGTCGGACGGCTCCCTCGAAAGCCTGCCCACGGCGCTGGATCTGGGCTACGCGGGAACCAGCCACAAGAACTGCAAGGGCGTCTTCAAGAGCGCGATCAATCACTGCCTGCTCCGTCATCGGTCCGCAAGCGACAACAACGCCTCGCTGCTGATGAGCGGCGAGGATCTCTGCAACATCGGCCCTGTGGCGCTGCTGCAGGACCTGGCCGTCGCCGCCGCCCTCGGCATCGAGAGCGTGGAGCGCAACGGCCATCATTACTGCGCCGGCCTGTCCATGTTTCCCGAGTCCGCCCAACAGGAAATCCTAGCCCATCATGGCGACCTTTACCACGCAAGCAAGGCGGGCTGGCCGACGCTGAAGATCGCGGACGGACGCTGCGACATCGGCTCCCTGAACAAGGCTCCCCTCGGCGGCGGATTCGACCTGAAGGTCGAGGAATTCACCCCCGCCGCGGACTGGGAACCCGAAATCATCGAGTAGCCGCGTTCGCCAGGACGTGGATTCCCATCCCAACGCCCGTAGCCGCGTTCGCCAGAACGTGGATTCCGCCGAAGATTCGGCGAATCCTTGCCTTCGCCAGAAGGACTGCTGCCGCCCTTTCAGGCCTGAAAGGGCGGGACATGTCCCGCCCCGTTGGGGCTTACGCCCGACTGAATTCGATTGTCAGCCGCGACACCCCGGCGCTACACCCGTCCGATCATGGATTGGTTGAGCAACATCTTACTTCCCGGCGGCAGATTCCTTGGAATCGAATGGCACGTCTGGAAGGTCATCGGCTGGGCCGGCAACATCACCTTCTCCACGCGCTTCTTCGTGCAGTGGTATTACACCGAGAAGATGAAGAAGGTGGTCGTCCCGGTCGCCTTCTGGTGGCTGAGCCTGATCGGCGCCTCGCTGTTGTTTGCCTATGCGGCCTTCTTCCGTCGGGACTCGGTGTTCATCTTCGCCTACGTCTTCACCTTCATCCCCTACATCCGCAACCTGATCATCCACCACCGTCACCTCGACGCCCACACGGATTGCCCCGACTGCGCCTCAACCAGTCCGCCAACCGCAAACTACTGCGCCGAATGCGGCTGCCGGCTGAAGGTGGAAGCGACGGCGGCGGAAGCCGCAGCGTAGCGCAGTCGTCCCGGCTGCGGAATCTTGCGGCGTCTCGCCGCAAATTGCGGAGGCCGGGCGGGACGCCCGGCGAACCCGCAGGCGAGGACGCCTGCGCTACTTTCTCCGCCACTCCTTCTTCGGCGGCTCAGGGAGGCCCCGGACGCGGTAGGAGGTCCGGAAATGCATCTTGGCGACCTTGGGCAGTTGCTCGGCGCCGTGCCGGGCGACAAAGTCCACGCCCGCGGCTTCCACCAGCTTCGAAGCGCCCTTGGGGAATTCCATGTCGAAGCCGTCCCCCAGTTTCTTCAAGCGCGAGACAAATTCATCCCGCGCCAGAATCGAGGCCGCGGCCACCGCAATGTCCGCTTCGGCCTTGTGCCGCTGCACGAGTTCAATCTCCCGCCCCAGGCTCATCAAGGCCTCCGCCACCGTGGACTTTTTCGCGGCGAACTGGTCGCTGATCGCGCGCTCGGGCAACGGATTCATCCGATGCCGCTGCCCCATGAGGTTTTCGATCACGCGCGCGTGCGCCCAGGCCAGCATGGCGTTGACCGAGCGCATGCTCTTGTAGAGCCGGTTGTAGGCCTCGGGCCCGATCGGCGCCACGGAATAGACGCAGCCCGGGGTCTCGCGGATGAGCTTCGCCAGCGCCGCCATCTTCTTGTCGCTCTTGATGTTCTTGGAATCCTGCACGCCGGCCTCCTTGAGTTCGGCCACGATCGTCTCGTTCACATAGACGCCGGCGGCGACCAACGGCCCAAAGAAATCGCCTTTGCCCGATTCGTCGATGCCTAACCTCGGCGTCAGCAACTCCGGATTGCGAACCTCCTCATAGCCCAGCCTCGCCTCCTGCAGGATCAACGGCTCCAGCACGAACTCGACGAATTCCTGCGTGTCCTTCCCTTGCGCGACCATCTTGCCGCTGTTGTAGAAGACGATGTTGAGCTTCCCCTTGCGCCCCGCGAACTTCGCGTAAGGCACGTCGTGCGACTCGAATCCGTTGGCGTGAAGATGCGCCTCCAATTGGTCGGCCTGGTCGGCGGTGAGTTTGCAGGTATGGCTGGTGATCGGTTTCACAAATTTCGTGCCATCGTAGAGCGCGGCCCTATCCTTCGCAACCGTGCATACCCCCGGCGACATCGTACGCCCCCTGCTGAAGTGGTATCGCGCCAACGCGCGCGATCTTCCTTGGCGTCGAACGTCGCGCCCCTACGCGATCTGGGTGTCCGAGATCATGCTGCAACAGACCCAGGTCGCGACGGTGATTCCATATTGGAAACGGTGGCTGAAGGAACTGCCTTCAATCAAGGCCCTGGCCAGCGCGCCTGAGGAAAAGGTCCTGAAACTCTGGGAAGGCCTCGGCTACTACCGCCGCGCGCGCAATCTTCAGAAAGGCGCGCAGATGATCCTCAAGCAGTTCGCCGGACGCTTTCCGCGAACGCTGGACGATGTCCTCCAACTCCCCGGGGTCGGCCGCTACACCGCCGGCGCCATCTGCAGCATCGCCTTCAACCAACCGACCCCCATCGTCGACGGCAATGTCATCCGCGTCCTGACCCGACTCCACGGGATCGATGCCGATCCCAAGGACAAACCGACCAACGCCCGCCTCTGGACCCTCGCCGAAGAACTGGTCGTTAACGCCGAATCAATACAACGCGGCGACAAGCGGAACTGCTCGGACTTCAATCAATCGCTCATGGAACTCGGCGCCGTGATCTGCTCTCCGGCAAATCCGTCATGCGACGCCTGCCCCCTGCGGAAGGCCTGCATTGCGAAACGTGAGGGAACACAATCGCAACTGCCCAACCTGAACAAGAACGCAAAAACCACCCCGCGCCATTTCAAGGCCTTCATCATTGAATCGAATGGGAGCTTCCTCGTCCGACAACGGCCCGCCGAAGCCGTCAACGGCGGCTTCTGGGAGTTCCCCAACTACGAGCCTGATGCCGAAGAGCCCCCCTCACTGCCGCCGCACGAGAACGCCGCACCATTGTGCGTCGTCAAACATTCCATCACCCGTTATCGGATCACCGTGGAGGCCGTTTACGCCAGGACAACGAAAGCCGGCAGCTCAAACAACGGCGGCGAGTGGACGACTCTCAACGAAATCGATCGCCTCGCCCTCACCAGCGCTCACCGGAAAATCCTGGGCAAACTGATCAAGATGACGCCGCGCGAAGCGCCTTGAACTGCGGCGGCGGGACGGCCACGCTACAACTGAACTTCAGGAAGAATTCATCCGTGGGCCGGCTCTGCCATCCGTGGGCCGGCTTTGCCATCCGTGGACCGGCTCTGCCATCCGTGGGCCGG
>Ga0181573_10001787_pt1 | contig 20629 bp, 29 predicted proteins | sample 101ome_25_FD_148643 | JGI IMG/M metagenome (GOLD analysis project Ga0181573, IMG submission 148643) | Coastal salt marsh microbial communities from the Groves Creek Marsh, Skidaway Island, Georgia - 101409BT metaG (spades assembly) | ecosystem: Environmental > Aquatic > Marine > Intertidal zone... | reverse complement strand
CGGTACGTCCACATCTTCTGCCTGGAGGACGTGAACGTGCAGTTGAACGCCTACAAGTTGGAGGAGACGATCCTCCCCCTGTGGGCGACGGACGCCGACATTGACCTCTCCGACGGTGACATTACCGATCTGAATCTCACCAAGGGCGCGGGCAACACGAACATTCGGAACAGCGCTGACACCGAGACGCGCGTTGTTGCCGGCTACCTCGACACCGTGAACACGTCGAACGGCACCTGTGTCGCCTCGACGGCGAACGCCGGTATCCGGCTCAGCAACAGCCAGAACAACAGCGAGGCCGCGCAGTACTGGCTCCTCGACGCCGCCACCTACGGCCAGGACATGAGCGCGCTCGACAAGACGTACCTGCTGAACGTGCGGGTGCGGAACGCGAGCATCGGGTCGAGCACCAACGACACCATCGGCATCTGGTGCTCCTCGACGGGGAACTTCCGTTCAGCGGGACTCGCGTTCGGGATCCAGCAGTATCGGAGCGGATCGAACTTCATCTTCCGGGGCATCCGGGCCGAGTCTGGAACGCAGTACGTCGGGTCGTCGCTCCAGTCGAGTGCGTCAGTCCAGACGGATTACGTCTGCACCTTCGTCATCTACCGAGGCCGTCTGGCTGACTCCTTCGTGACGCTCGGAACGACGATGCCGACGGAGATTCCGACGGCGGGTGGGTCGGTGCTTCACACTCCGCAGGGCGTGAGCACGGTCGCGATTGACACCGGCCCCTCGGCGTTCACCGACGTGTACGCCATGATGCAGGTCTACTCCGGTGGCGGGTCGTCTGCGGCGACCATCGATGCGGTAGAGCTGCTGGAGTTGACCGGATGAACTACCCTCCTCGCATGATCTACGAGCAGGCAGCCCAGGGCACCAACGCCCCGGAGGCCGTGGCGTCTGTGACGCAGATCGTCCCCCGCACCACCTTCGACGCTGGGGGTTCCTACACGGGCGTCCTGTCTGACGGACGAGCGTTCGTGGTCCTCGTGCTCGCAGAGGCCGAGAGCGACAATCTGGCCGACGCGAAGAAGGCCGCCGACTACGCGGGCGGTGTCGTGACTGGAGACGTGGCTCGTCAGGTCAGCGATCCGGTGTGCGATGCTCTGATCGCCGCCGGCTTCGGCACAACGTGAGGGTGACCCCGTGAACGTCCGCATCATCGACCCCGTGACCACGCAGACCGTGACCGTTGACGGCGTGACTGCCGAGTATCGGCAGGTGACCGTACTGATCGCCGACGCGGACGCGGACACACTCGCAGACGACAAGCGGGCAGCGGACTTCGGAGGTGGTGTCGTGATCGGCGATGTAGCCCGTCAGGTCAGCGACCCCGTGTGTGACGCGCTGATTGCTGCCGGCTACGGCACTACTCCGTGAGAATGAAGACATGATCGTTATCTTCGACAGACAGCACTACGGGAAGCCCAACCGCCCTGACGACCTGGGCGCAGCCATCGACCTTGATGGTGATGGCAACATCGAAGATCAGGAGAAGGAGGCGAACCTCACGCCCCTCTACTACCTGCCGGCGAAGCGCACCCTGGAAGCCCTGGGTCAGTCGGTCTACGTCCTCGACTCGGGCTGGTACAGCGACCGCCACAAGCGGGCGAACGCCATCGCGGCAGCGAACCCGGACAAGAAGGTCGCCTACATCGCCTGCCATGTGAACGCCGGAAAGGGCGACTACTCCGTAATGATCCACGATCAGCGAAGCGGTAACGGAAGTCGTCTCGCCCTGGCGCTCTCGGCTGCCATCGCAGACCACGCCATCTCTGGGATCCAGCGGAGCCTCGTGCGCGCAGCCAGCGCGGACAACGCCTGGAAGCGAGGCTACTCCACGATCAAGGGAATCTACTCGGGTCCGAACAACATCTCGGGCGTGTGTCTGGAGCCCTACTTCATCGATCGCCAGGACCACCAGTGGCTCGCTACTCCCGAAGGTGGTGAGGCCCTGGCGGAAGCACTCGTTTCCGGTCTGATGGACTGGGGAAGGAAGATCGCATGAACCCGGTTCTCGCTCATCTGCTCAATGCGTGGTCTGCGATTCATGCGGAGTACTGGCTGCTCTGGACCCTGCACTGGCGGGCGAAGGGCAACGAGTACTACGGAGACCACCTTCTCTACCAGCGCCTCTACGAAGCGCGTCAGCCCGAGATCGACCGCATGGCCGAGGTGGTCGCTGCGGTCGGTGGCGGCGGTGCGCTGGAGCCCGTGAAGGGACTGGAGTCCGCGCGGGCTCTCGTGCAGCGCTGGGAGTCGATCCCCGGTCCAGATGCTGCGAAGGCAGTGGCTGCCGCACAGACCGTCATGGTCGCGATGAAGGAAGCCTCGGACGCTGCGAAGGGAACGCCCTACGCCCTGGCGATCGACAACGCTGTCGGAGGGATCGCAGACGCTCACCTTGAGTCGGTGTACCTCCTCCAGCAGCGGCTCTCTGGGAAGCCCGTCTCCCCACGGGCGGGGAAGGCGCATCGGGCATACGGTAGCCTTCGCTTCTTCGGGTGAGCGGAGGTGAGTCATGGCATCAGGAAGTTACTCGTTCCGGGGATCCGCAGGTAGTACGTCTGCGAACCTGAACGTCGGCGCGCAGCAGGACTCTTTCGGCCGGCTCCGCGTATCGCAGCCCTACGAGTTGTTCGCGAAGGGCAACGAGTACAACAACCAGCCGCTCTTCTACCAGAACGTGCTCACGGGCACGGCGTCTCAGTCGTACAGCAGCGACACGACCTCGACGACCCTGACGGCAGCAGCAGGTGGAGACACTGCGATCCGCCAGAGTGGTTGGTACGTCCGGTACCGTCCGGGCAAGTCCCAGCAGGTGTTCGTGACGGGGAACTTCGACGGAGCCCAGGCAGACGCCACCAAGAGGATGGGCCTGTTCGACGACGACACGCAGACGCAATCGACTGGGGATGGCGTCTTCTTCGAGGTGGACGAGAACGGGATCTACGCCGTCCTGCGTTCCAGCACTTCGGGAACATCGACGGACACCCGCATCGCACAGGCGGCGTGGAACGGAGACAAGCTCGACGGGACCGGATCCAGTGGAGCGACGCTTGACCTCACGAAGCATCAGGTCGCGGTGTTCTCGTTTGGCTGGCTCGGCAGCGCCGTCATCCAGTATGGATTCGTCATTGCAGGTGAGATCGTGTGGTGTCACACCATCCGCCCGTCCAACGACTTGGCGACAGTCTTCATGGCCCGTGCATCCCTCCCGATTCGGTGGGAAGTGCGCACGACTGGTGGGGCTGGGACCATCCAGGCGACGTGCGCGAGCGTGCAGTCGGAGGGCGGCTTCAACACGGAAGGTGTCCAGCGATCGATCTCCCGGGCAGGTACTGGACTCACGACGACAGCGACGACACTGGTTCCGCTGCTCACGATCCGTCTGAAGGACGCATTCCGGCGTGGTCTGGTCAAGCCCGTCACCTTCTCCGTCCTCGGGCAGGGATCAAGTCCGGAGAACTACGAGGTGGTCCTGCTGATCAACGCGAGCCTGACGGGCGCGACGTTCGCCGCTGGTTCCGCGTCTGAAGCCGTGGAGTACGACACGGCAGCCACCGGAGTCTCGGGAGGGCGTATCCTTGCGTCTGAGTACGGGTTCGGCGGCGGTGGCCCGACGAAGGGTGGATCCGCAGGTTCTCCCATCGCGTCGGATGTACCCGTGTCTTCCGACTACGCCGGCACCCAGGACACCCTCACGCTCGCAGTGAGGCCCCTCGGCACGTCGAGCACGACATTCTTCGGCAGCGTGGGCTGGGTTGAGTTCTACTGATGAACGTCCGCGAGACCATCGAGTACCTGTCTGAGCGGGTACAGATCGCCATCGTGATCGGGTCCGTCCCGACTGATGGCAGCGGCAACATCGACATCTTGCACGCCAATGGTCCTGCGGCTGTTCTGTTCGGTTTCCCCTCTCCCGATTCCATGCGGGGGATGGATGTCCGCTCCCTGATGCCGTCAGAGATTGCCCGAGATCATCGAGGCAACGTGGGATCTTACGTCGAGCGCGCGAACGGCGGGAAGATCAAGAAGACGGGCATCATGGGCTCGTGGCGGAAGCTCCACGCGGTGCGTGCGGACGGCTCCCAGGTCAGTGTCGAGGCGAACGTCTGCGACCTGAGGAACAACGAGGAACGGTACTTCGTCGCGTTCTTCAAGGACCGGACGGAGATTGAGACCGAGATCGAGCGAGCCGAAGCCGCCACGCTCGAAGCACACGAAGCAACGGCCGAAGCGGAGCGTCTGGCCCAGGTCGCAGAGGAAGCCCGTGCTGCCGCCGAGGATGGGCTCCTTCGCCAGCAGAGGCTAAGCGGTCAGGTCACGCTCCTGCGGCAGATATTCGCCGGAACTGTTGGTCTTGTAGTGATGCTCGGGCTGCTCGTTGTGGCACAGTGGAGTACAGGCTCGACGGGAGAAGGGCTCTCGATGATCAAGGATGTCTTGCTCGTGTTGACGGGCATCTTGGGAAGCGCGATGGCGAGCGTGTTCGACTCCCGGAAGCAGGAAGGCTGATGCGGTTCGCACTCATCGGAGACAGCCACTCGCAGGCGACCTTCCCCCGCCTCCGCAACTTGCTGGAGAGCGAAGGTCACACCGTCGTGTACGAGGAGAGCCGACCCGGCTGGGGAGTGCGCCGGTACGCTCAGCGCGGGATGGGCGGGCTGGCATCGACCGGTGTCGATGCAGTCATCTTGTCGCTGGGTGGGAACAACGCGAACCTCACCCCGAGATACGGCGAAGAAGTCCGAGGCTTGATACAGCAGATTCGACAGGCCGGCGTCTCCCACATCCTCTGGCTCGGTCCCCTCGACGTGGACCCGAGCCGAGACCCATCGACCTTCCGACGTCATGCGTGGACGCGGGACTGGTTGCTCCGTGACGGGCGCGGGTATCGCTACCTCGACCTGTACCCGCACACGAACCTCTCGGGCAGCCGCGACGGCGTTCACCTCACGTCGTCGGCGTACAGCAGTCTGGTTGATGCGATCTGGCCGTCAGTGAAGGTCTGGGCAGCATTTCGCGAGAACCGTCTGTGGTTCGCACTCGGGGGTGCCGCAGCACTGGGGATTCTCGGGCTCGTGGGCTACAGGCTTTATGTCAGACGTATTGACAGAAAGGCCATCCGGTAGTACGCAGGGGTCATGCGGAAGATCCCACAGACAGCCCACGTCGTTGCCACCCTGACCTCCCGACCCACTCCCGCGCACCGGGAGGCGATGGTCGCCGTGCCGGGCGTTCGAGTCTACGGGAGTGACCTGCTCATCCCGCATCACGCGCTGACGCTGGCGATGCAGAAGGCTCAGGAACTTCAACTTCACTTCCACGCGGCGTCGTGGGCTCCGGGGGCCGCGCCCCCCAGCGCGGCCCCCAGGGAGTGGCACGAGGTAGAGCAAGAACTCCGAGAAGGAGCAGAGGCTCGTGAGTTCGTGCTGGATGGATTCCTGACGGAGTACCAGCGCGCCGCGCTCTGCTTCGCGTGGGGCAAGAACGGCGTCCACTTCTGGCATCCGACAGGCGCAGGCAAGACGCTGACGGGAATCTTGTGGGGCCTGCTGACGCCGGGCAACATCATCATTGTCACGCGCGCCGCGAGTCGTCTCCAGTATGGCCGCGAGGTCGAGCGGTACACGCACCTTCGCCCCTACGTCGTGCGGCCTGCGTCCACGCTCAAGAAGTCTGCCCAGACACTTGAGGAGTACATGGCCGAGCCGGGTCGCCGCGTGGTGATCGTGGGCTGGGAAGCACTGACCCACAACCTCTCGATCCTTGAGCAGTACGCCTGGACCAGCGCCATCTACGACGAGTCCCACCGGGGCAAGTCCTCGAAGCGATGGGACCGTGTGCCCCTCACGGAACTCGAAGGCACGGACGACGAGCGCGCCGCCATGATCCGGTCGCAAGAGTCCGAGGCCCGCTCACGCGGTGGGTTCATCACCGAGAACGATGATGGGTCGCGGTCCATGATGGTCCCAGTCCTGAACACCGCGTCCGCAGCAGCCCGGGTGGCGCGTCTGGCGGACCGTCGTGCGCTCACGACCGCGACACCCGTCAAAGACCGTGTGCGTGACCTGTGGGGTCAGTTGGACCTCGCGGAGCCCGACTCCTGGGGGTCAGCAACAACGTGGATGAACCGCTATTGCGACCGGAAGCCCGGCATCTACGGAGGATATGACACCACGGGCATGTCGAACATGGAGGAACTGACGGAGCGCATCTCGCCCGTCGTCCACCGCATCGACTATCGCGATACCCACCGCAGTCTTCCTCCCAAGCGTAGACAGAGCGTGTACGTCGCTCCCGAGGACCAGGGGCGTCCGACTGCCGGCTTCCCAGCGGAGTTGCGTGCTGCGGCCAAGCGAGGGCCGTCTGCGATTCTGGAGTGCAAGCTGGCCCAGGCGGCCAGCAAGAAGCGGAAGGCCGTCATCCAACTGGTGGGGGATCACGTCGGAAGCAAGCAGAAGGTCGTCATCTTCACGGGTCGGAAGCGCGATGTGGACACCCTCGGAGAGGAACTCCGCAAGAAGTTGAAGGGCACGCAGGTCTGGGCGGCGCACGGTGGATCGACTCCGACGCAGCGCCAGCAGGTCGTGGACGACTACATGGAGCATCCCGGCCCATGCGTGCTGGTCGGTACCGGAGATGCCTTTGGTGAGGCCATCAACCTTCACGACACGGACGCGGCGCTGTTCGTGATGCTTCCCTGGACGCCAGGGCAGGTCCGCCAGTGGGAAGGCCGGTTCTGCCGCCTTGGTCAGAAGCGGCCCGTGGTCGTGTACTACGTCGTGGCAGAGAACACGGTGGACGAACACGTCGCGGACAAGTTGATCTCGAAACTTCCGGGTGTAGAGAAGGTGGCGCAGGACACGGAACTTGCCGAGGCGCGCTACGCGATCGGCGGCATGGAAGATGAGGAAGCGCTGGTAGACAGCATCCTCTCCAAACTGGAGGACTGATGGAGAAGCGGATCCTTGTGACGGGTCCCAGCCCGCGTGGCTGGCATCGACTCCAGCAGGTTCTGGAGTGCCCTGCGAAGTACGCCTGGGGCTACCTCGACCCGGACAAGGAGGAGAAGGAGCGTGACCCGTTGGTCAAGGGCTCGCTGATCCACCTCGGGCTGGCCCACCACTACCAGCGGCAGATGGAGTCCCAGCAGGGGCGAGACCCGGACCTGTACTACACACCCAAGGAGGCGATCCGCTTATACGCGGACCTCGCGGGCGGGCTGAGTGAGAAGTGGGCGGACCTCGCATGTGAAGTCATCGACGCCTATCTGGAGAAGTACCGGCAGGAGAACTGGACGATCCTCGCGGTGGAGAGCCTCGCGGACGGTCAGATCGGCGGACACCGCTTCACCGGACGCTTCGACCTCGTGTACCGGGACCGACAGGGCCGGGTCTGGGTCGTGGACCACAAGACCACGAGCCGTCTGGACTCCAGTCAGCGCGAGTTCTACTCGATCAGCGGGCAGATGCACGGGTACCGACTGCTGGCGCAGCAGCGGTACGGCTCGGATCTCGCAGGGATGCGGATCAACATGATCCAGCACACCGGGAACATCAAGTTCCAGCGGTTCGACCTCTCCCCCGCGCCGCACATGCTGCGCGAGTTCCCCGAGACGGTGGACTTCGCTGAGAAGCTCATCGCGAAGTGGACCGAGCACTCGAAGGACCCCCGGGACTGGCCGATGGTCACGTCTGAACTGGTATGCTGGCACAGGTACGGCCGGTGCCCGCATCTGGAGAAGTGCAAGTGGGGATGATGTCCAAGCAGCGTGAAGACGTGATCCACAAGTGCATCTCCGACGCGATCGAGGATGAGGTCGATGCTGTCGAGGATGAGGTCGGCTACATCTCTGCGGCTGAACTGACCCGCACCATGATCGCGATCACGATCGAGATCGCCGACGCTACGCACATGACTCGACCCGAGTTGATCTCGATGTTCGAGAACATGCTGCTAGAGCGGTCAATCCTCGTGGTCCATTCAGACGTTATGGCCGAAGCCTGAAATAATCTGCCCGGACCTATTGACAGCCAAGTACCCCCTCAGTAGAACTGAGCCACGTCGCCACTGAGCCCGGCGACTTCCACACACCAAGACTGAACGAACAACAGGAGCATCGATGTTGCCTCTTCTGGCGGGCATCTATGGCCCTCCCGGCGTCGGGAAGACCGTAGACCTTGGATACACGTTCCCGGAAGGGGACTTCATCGGTCAGCCCGGCGAGAAGGGCGGTCCGCCTGCCGGGCTGATGAGCATCAAGCAGGTCTGTGGCTACGAGCCCAAGGGCTACGCGGCCAAGACGATGGCGAACGCTACGGCCATCATCAAGAAGCTGCCCAAGGGCGGCCACACGGTCATCGACGACTTCTCGGGCATGGCTCGGGAGACCGTCCGTGAGTGCAAGAAGAAGTTCCGGAACGGCTACGACGTCTGGGACACCGTGATGAACGACGCGATCGACCTCGTGAACGCGCTGGCTGAGCGCGGAGGTGTTGGCGTCCTGAACTGCTGGGGCGTGGACCCCAAGACCAAGGACGACGGCTCCCGTCGTCGTGGTGGTCCCGAACTGGTCGGCAAGCTCGTCGAGCAGGTCCCGGCGCGGTGCGACATGGTTCTCCGCGTCGATGTGGAGCCCATGCGGAAGCCGTGGCCGTCCGTCTACAAGTGCGGTCTGGACCGGAACTGGGTGATGAAGGACCGACTGAACATCGTCTCCCGGGTGTCACCCGCTCCTATGAACCTTCGTGAGATCCTGCGGAGCGGCGGCGTCCCCTTGCCGTACATCCACGCAGGCCAGGAAGAGATGACCGCTCAGGTCGCGGCGTACCTGTCTCAGCAGGCAAACCCGACGGCCTCTGCGAACGAACTCTACCAGCAGCTTGTGGGCTCGGGCTCGGACCACCCGTATGCCCGATGGGTCATGCGGGACGCGCTGGACCGCGTTGTCATTGAGCGCGCGCTGGCCCAGCACAACAACAACTTCATCATCTGAACTACACGCGGCCCCGGCGTTCTTCAGGGGCAACCACACCACACCATCGAGGAATCTCATGGATCCGAACTTCAACTTCCAGATCAATCTCTCCGGCGTCCAGGCTTCCGGAGGCGGCAAGCGTCTCGAAGAGGGCTACTACAAGGGCACCATCGTGGACGTCAACTCCGCGCAGAACAGCACCGGCTCGATGCGCCTCGTCTTCAAGATCGGCAACTTCGAGGGCTACGGCAACGCCGTCCGCACCACCTCGATCACCGTCCCCAACGAGAACACGAAGGAGGGCCTGAAGAGCATCTGGCGCGCCGCCTTCGAGAGCATGGGCTACACCCCGGCGCAGATCGACAGCGGTGTCATCAACATGACCCGCGAGGTCTTCGTCAACCGCCCCGCCCACGTCTACTACAAGCCGGGTGACCGCGACGCGGGCATCTACGACGAGATGAAGATCCTCTCGCCGTCCTCCTGGGCTTCCCAGAAGGCGTCCTTCGAGGGCACCACCGCCAGCAACGGCTCCGCTCTCGGCGGCGCGGCTCCCCAGGCCCAGCAGACCGCTCCCGCCATCGGCGGCATCGGTGGCGGCATCGGTGGTGCGGCTCCCGCTCCCCAGGCTGCTCCGGTGAACAACGGCATGGCCGGTCTCACCCCGAACCAGCTCATCGCCCAGCTCGGTCAGGCCAAGTAGGCACGGCACCATCTCCCACACCGGCCCGGACAGCCCTGGCCGTTTCCGCAGGGACCCCGCCTCGCCGGGTCGGTGTGTGGCTTGGAGTGAAAGATGATTCTCGGACCCGATGGAAAGCCCATCATGGCCGCCAAGATCGTGGGCGCTCCCGTGCTCTCGGACTTCCAGCCCCTCACGAAGGAGATGCTGCCCGCCGTGGTCGCCCCTTTGGAGGAAGCCCTCGCCTCTGGCGTTCCGCCCCAGACGCCGACGGAGGTGCCCCTGGCGACCCTCTGCGTCGTCATGTCCTCGCTCCTCCACTTCATGGAGAGGGCGGAGGCTGCCGAGAAGGCGCTGGCAGACGAGAGCGGGGAAGAGTGATGCGAGTCGAGGTCATCGACCGAGACCCCCGGATTGGCTTCACGCTGGTCCGGGGGTCTTCCGGTGAGCGCTGGGTTCCTGACATGGACCGGCGCGGTTGGGGACTCCGGACGGCGTACTCCCGGTGGAGCCCTGAGACCGAGGTGAAGCGCCTTCGGGCCATCGCTCGGTACAAGGAGTGCGCGGACTGTTGGATGCACGGGGACGTGAAGGGCATGGTCAAGGCCATGTCCGGTCCCGGACCTCTCGTGGCTCTGGACGGCGGCAAGACTGATGGCTGATCGGGTCTACGACAAGGGCCTCGCGATGGAGATGGGCTGCCGGTGTGATGTCTGTCCGCTCAACGGAGCGGACGGTCCCATCATGCCGGAGCGTCATCCCAACGACATCGCCATCATGGTCGGTGATGCTCCGGGAGAGCACGAGATCCGCGAGGGCCGTCCGTTCGTCGGTCCTGCGGGCAACATGCTGATGGGGATGCTCAAGGCGAGCAACATCCGGCGGAACGACGTTCACCTGACCTCGGTGATGCTCTGCCGTCCCCCGGACAACGACCTGGGTCGCTTCCTCGAAGTGCTCCGGCGTCAGAACAGTGCGATCGAGAAGCGGAACAAGGCCAAGGTCAAGGACGCCAAGAAGGCGGGCATCGATCCAGACACGCTCGAACTCGAAGCAAGGATCCCGACGCCCATGTCCTGCTGTGCGCCTCGGCTCCAGTCGGAGATCGCGGAGTACACCAACGTCATCCCGGTCGGCTCGACTGCGGTCAAGCAGTTGGTCGGAAAGAACGCGGGCATCTTCGAGCTTCGTGGCGGACCCATCGACGCAGAGCGGAACGGCCGGAGTCTCAAGATGCTCCCGACGCTCTCCCCGTCGTTCGTGATGCACAACCAGCGATGGAGCCACGTCCTCAAGAGCGATCTGGCGCGGGCGTTCCGCTTCTTCCGGGGCGAGATGAACTGGACCCCGCCGAACATCACGTTCAACCCGAGCGCGGCGGAACTCCAGGCGTTCATCGACCGAAACCCCATCTTGTCCTGCGACGTCGAGACCGATGACATCGAGTGCCTCGTCGCGAACATCCGGTGCATCGCGCTGGGGACGGACCGGGAGGTCATGGTCATCGGGACGCGCCCCATCGGAGCCGTTCCTGACAAGTACCTGCGGCCCGACGAGGCCGTGATGCGCCAGAAGTTCTGGGGCTTCTACCCGGACACCGAACTCCATCAGGTGCTCGGGGTGCTTCGTCGCTGGCTCACCGACCCGACGAAGGTCAAGGTCGGCCACAACTTCGGGTACTACGACTACCTCTGCCTTGAGGCACAGGTCGGCGTACAGGCGGCTCCCGTCATCGACACGATGCTCGTTCATCGACTGGTCGAGTCGGAACTGCCGCACAGTCTCGGGTTCGTCGGCAGCATCTACACAGACGCCCCGTCGTGGAAGACGGACCGAGAGGGCAACAAGAAGGCCACCCAGTCCGAGACGGACCGGGACCTCCACGTCTACTGCGCCTACGACGTGAGCGTGACCCACGCAGTGCTCGCGCCCATGCTGGAGCAGGTGACGCTGCGGCAGCAGGACGCGGTGATGGCCTGTGACCATCGCCTCCAGTACGTCTGCTCTGGGATGCACCGAGTCGGCATGTACGTCGATCAGGAGGTCCGCGCGAAGTACGAGAAGGAGTACATCGAGAAGCGGGAGCGGCACCTCAAGCGGGTCCATGAGATCGTGGGCAGTCCGCTCAACCCGGGCAGCACGCTCCAGCTCCGTCGGCTCCTGTTCTCGGACTGGAAACTCGAACCGAACATCGAGGACAAGCTCCGGTTCACCAAAGCGGGGGACCCGTCCACCTCGGATGCGGTCATCCGTGCGTGCCTGACCATCCCGACGCTGGAAGACCACCAGAAGGAGTTGCTGGAGCAGGTCCGCTACTATCGAAAGGCCCAGAAGCTGCTCGGGACGTACATCTCGAAGATCCGTCCGTCCACCGACCTCGCGTTCGGCTGGGATGACGAGGAGGAGTACCAAGAAGCGCTCTACCGCGAGAAGACGGGCGAGCAGAAGCGGGGCATCACGGACCCTCGGACGGGACGGATGCACCCGGGCTACAACGCCCACGTCACCACGTCAGGCCGCCTGTCGTCCAGCAAGCCCATCAACGCCCAGAACTTCCCGGGCAAGCTGCGTGGAATGGTCCGGGCCGCTCCAGGGCACATGCTCGTCGGTGCGGACGCAGACCAGTTGGAACTCCGCATCGCGGCTGCGCGGTGGAAGTCGGTCAAGTACCTCGACGCCTTCGAGCGCGGACTGGACCCTCACAGCAGCGTGACCGCGCACGCCGTGTTCGGGGACCGCTTCACCAAGGTCGCCGGCTCTGAGCCTCCGTGGCCCACGGGCACCAAGTTCACCGGGAATGCCAAGAAGCTGCGCGGACTGGCGAAGTCCGTCCAGTACGCGAGTCAGTACTGGGCCACCGTCGAGACCGTTCACCGCGTCATTACCCAGACCGAGCAGGTCAACGATGACGGGACCATCAGCCTGCCCTACCTCCGCATCTCCCTGCGTGAGGTCCGGGCCATGCACGAGAAGTGGATGGAGGGTGCCCGGTTCGAGTGGGGCTGGCAGCGCGAGATGGATGCGTACAAGACGCAGGGCTTCTTGGTCGAGCCCGTGATGGGTCGCCGCCGAGACTTCTTGGACGGCGAGAACCCCAATGAAATCGTGAACTTCCCGATCCAGGCGGCAGGCGCGAGCCTGATGAACATCGCCATCCTCGAAGTGCTGGACGCCATTCCGTTCGAGCACTGGGGACCGGGGACGGGGATCATCAACCAGTGCCACGACAGCATCGTCGTGGAGTGCCCTCTCGATGGGGCAACGCTGAGCACGGACGGGACCTGGGATGTGCCCAAGGGCTCCATTCCCTGGCGTGTGAAGCACATCATCGAGGAAGCCATGAACCAGACGCACCCCGGACTCCCGGGCGTGACGTTCACCGCAACGGCCGACTACGGCCTCTACTGGGACGAGGTGTGAGATGAGCTGCCTGTATGACTACAAGGAGACTGTGACGGGGATGCGAGGGGAGATGGAGATCCTGCTCCGCTCGGTCGAGAGCCTGCTGGACAAGGTGTGCGATCTGGAGTCCGCGCTCGAAGACTCCATGCGAGAGAACGCACAGATGAAGGTGAAGGTTGAGACCATCGACCAGCTCCGGGACGCCGCGCGGGACTACTACGACACGACGCGGGAGCCCAACGCCGACAAGTACGTCGTCCGCACGGTCAGCCACATGCTGGAGCGCGCTCTGGAGGCCGCTCATGCCTGAGTACCGTGTCCTCCTGATGGACCCGTTCACCGCGAGCCCGTCCGAGGTGGACTCCGCCAAGGAGTCTCTGATGGCCGGGCTTCAGGAGGCAGCGCCGCACATCGACGTGACCTGCATCCTGGGGACCGACGAGAAGGACAACAGCTTCACGGAGCAGGGCTCGTGGGATGCGTGGTGTACGCACGTCGCCACGGGAATCGACTTCGAGCAGCGCACGCCGCTGTTCAACGCCATCGCCGTCATGCACGAGATGATGGGCAAGGCCACGGCAGCCATCATGCGTCAGGCCCTGGACGCGGGGCGCATGGGAGTCCTCGTCACTGACGGCGGAATCAAGCGTGTCATCTCGGTCGGGACCATCGACGCAGAGAACTGGCAGGCAGGTTGGCGCGCCATCACCGAGTGAGTGGACTGCCTATACCACAATGTGCTACAAGGGCTGCATGACGGCCCTCGTAGACAACGCAGCCCAGGTACAGCGCCTCGTGAAGGCGCTGCGGGTTCATGGGGTGACCCCTCAGGACATCGCGCGGAAGCTCGATGTGAGCGTCCGCACGGTCTACCACTGGAACAAGGGCGACACGGGTCCTCGTGAGTCTCACCTCATGGAGAGCCTGAACACCATGCTGTCCGAGGCTTCTCATGGAGCGTAGTCGTGCCCTCGCCCTTGCAGGCGGGGCCATCGGCGTTGGTGCGCTTGGCTTCATGGGGATGCGGTACGCACTCCGGATGAAGGTCGAGCAGACCATCGCGGAGGACCCGACGTACCAGCAGATCCGCAAGGTCGCGGACACGTCGATCGCACTGGTGGGATTCGACATCGGGCTGCCGCCGGCCCAGGCGCTGGCGAACTCGATGGTCCCCCTGTTCTCCACGGTCAGCCCCTACGAGGCTGCGGACGACCTCAGCATCAACGGGCGTCGCAGCAAGTACTGGCCTCGGAAGTACAAGAAGTCCGACATCCCGCCCAACGTCGAAGATGCCCTGATGCGGCTCATGGTCAGGATCTCGAAGTCCCAGGAAGCCTGAGGCAAGCGAGTTGTCCTGATGAAGCCTCCCTACCTGCTGGTCCTGCTACACCCCTCGGGTCGCCTCGGCTCTCACACAGCCGTGTGGGTTGGGCTGGACCTTCCTACCCCGAGAGACATTCGACCTCATGTGGAGGACATGGCGGGTACCGGTGACAGGCTGTACCTCGTGGATGGTCCGGGCGAGATTTACTGGGACACCATCACGGACTTTGGGACGCTCTTGGTCAGCAGTAGCAGGCGACACGACGGACCGAACATCGTCACGGACTTCGGGCGGCATTTGCTCATGGGCTCACAGTAGCGGACCTTGCGGACTATCTGTCCTGACATGGTTGACATAGACTTGGCCCGTGGCTAAGGTCTCCTCCCACACACGAGAGGAGGGCCTGTGGCCTACTTCAAGCACGTCAAGAGCAACGTCAAGGGCGGCGTAGATGTCGAACTTGGCGAGAAGACGATCATCGTCGGACCCAACGGGTCGGGCAAGTCGGCTGTCCAGAACAGCCTGGAACTGGCGACCCGAGGCTTCGTCACGGACCTGACGGGTCGCGACGAGGTGAGAAAGGAGTCGGACCTGTTCGCGTTGGGTGACGGTTCGACGCTCTACTCGAACGCCATCATGGACGACGGCACCGAGTTCAAGTGGAGCACGGAGAAGAAGGGCAAGTCGGTCAAGAAGGCAGATCCCGATCAGCCGTTTGGCGTCGCGTGGCCCGTCCTCGACACCGAGGCCATGCTCAAGGGGAACGCGGAGACGCAGAGCAAGTGGCTGCTCCGAGTGGCAGGTGAGGCGACTCGCTCTGCGATCCACTCCCACATCACGGACACCGACCTCTACGACAGCATCGCCAAGCGGTACGAGCCGATGGACGAGGCTGAGCTGCTCGCCAAGGTTCTGGAGGTCGTGTCCTCGGACGCTCGGAAGGCCAAGAGCCGCGTGACCCAGGCGGAGGCGACCGCAGAGGCGCTGAGCCGTGGTCTGGGCTCGGAGCCTCGGGACTCGGAACTGGACGACCTCCAGGCTCGTCTCAACGAACTGCGGTCCTCCGCTCCGGATCCGAGTGCCACTCACATCGGCCGGGCCGAGGTGGAGTACACGGCGGCGCGCGCTCAGTCGGCAGTGAACCAGTGGCAGGAAGCCCAGGCGGAACTGGAAGCAGCCCAGGCCAAGCGTGCAGAGATGCAAGTCCCGCCCACCCGTGACCTCATCGTGCAGATGAGCAAGACCCTGCGCCACATCGTTCCGCACGACCCGGCGGCCTGTCTGGTCTGCGGGTCCCAGGTGGAGCGGGACTGGGAGGTTCTGGCGGACCAGTGGGAAGCGCAGGCGAACCAGTACGCGCAGGTCGATGCGCTGGACCGGGAGATCACCCGACTGGCCGTGCAGGTGTCCAGCCGCCGGCACAGCGCAGAGAACATCGTGGCGCAGTACCAGTCGGTGAGCCAGCGCTTCGACGAGCAGCCGCCGGCTCCGGACAACAGCATCCTTGAGGAGATCGCGACGGCCCAGAAGGCCCTCTCCGAGGCTGCGTTCGTCAAGAGCGAGTGGAAGAAGGTCCGGGACCAGCAGAGCATCGTCAAGGAAGCTCGGGCCGAGCATCGAGACCTGTCGAACCTCAAGGACGACTGCCGCTCCGCGATGGACGCCCTCGTGAAGAACTCGGTCGCGGTGTTCGAGCAGGCCGTGCAGGCGCACCTCCCGGACGGAGATGACTTCCACCTCGTGCTGGACGGCAAGAGCGTGTCGATGGGCTTCGTCCGCGACGGCGTGCTCCACACGGCGCTCTCGGGAGCCGAGTGGGCTCGTCTCACGCTGGCCGTCGCGTCCGCTCAGCTTCGCCTCACGCAGCACGATGGTCCGGTCGTCGTGACGCCCAAGGAGCGCGCCTGGGACCCGGACACGCTCGCAGCGTCGATGCGCTCGCTCTCGGACTCCCCCGGTCAGGTCCTCCTGCTCTCGCCCATCAAGCCCAAGGGCCGCCTTCCCAAGGGCTGGACGCTGGTGGAAGTGGGCTGATGCGGATCGGACTGGTCAGCAAGTCCGAGCACTGTCGCCCTCATGCTCAGGCCCTGAAGGGTCTGGGCGTGAAGGTGAAGGTGCTTGGCGGTGACGTGGGACTGACCATCCCCCAACGAATGGACGCGCTTGTCGTCCGGACCTGCTCGATCTCCCACGCGGCGTTCAACGTGGCGAAGGCGTGGGAGAGGGCAGGTGGAAAGGTCTTCTACATCGAAGGTGCGGGTGCAGCCGCCAAAGCAGTTGAGGAGTGGATGATGGACAGCCAGATCGTGAAGATGAAGTTGCTGATGAACCGACTGGGGTGGTGCCACTGGCACATCATCAAGTCGCTGGACCACGAGGCGTTCGTCCGCCTGGGCATCGAGGTCGAGTGGGACAAGGCGCAGGAGTTTGCAGAGATGAACCCGTCCACGGTTCGGGGGCTCATCAAGCGGGCTGCCGACGAGATGAAGTGGGAGTCGATCTCGCTTCATCCGACCCAGGTCCCGCGTCGTGGTCGCCCGTACACCTTCTACACCAAGCCGCGCCTGCGCGAAGCCCAGGCCGCCAGGATCCTCATGTGCGTCGAGGAGATCGCCAACCGGAAGGAAGTGACGCACAGCGCACCTGCCCCAGCCCCCAAGCCAGTGAAGGCCCCGACCCCCCAGACGAAGGAGGTTCCCGTGAAGACCGCTCCGCAGACCCCGATCCAAGCGTCCCCGGCACCTGCTCCGAGCGAGTCGCAGATTCCTCAGGACATCAAGGATGCCGTCTCGATCCTCGCCCTCGCCATGAACGAGCACGGGTTCGACAGCATGACCATCGGTCGTGACGGGTCGGTGCAGTACGAGCGCGTCATCCGGGTCGCCTCGGCCTTCCAGATCAAGAAGGACTGGTAGATGACGAACCCCACGACCCGCACGCTGGGGCGTGATGACTGGACGACACCTCCCGAGGTGTTCGATCCCGTCAACAGGCTCGTGCGCTTCGACCTCGATGCCTGCGCCACGAACCTCGACGTGGCGCGGGTGGACCCGTTCATCGACCCCCGCACGGACGCCCTGCGGGTCAACTGGTCGGACTACGGCAAGCGCGTCTGGTGCAACCCTCCGTATGGGCGGGGAATCAAGCACTGGTTCAAGAAGGCCCATGACGAGGCTCCCGGACTGGAGTCCCTCGTCATGCTCGTCTACGCGAACACGGACACGAAGTACTGGTACAACCATGTGGCGTGCTGCCTGAACGCCTGGATGGTCGTCTTCCTCAAGCCGCGCGTGAAGTTCCTGCTGCCGGGTGACGGGGACAACAACCGGGAAGGCGCGCCGAAGGGAAGCGCCCTCATCTTCTACTGGCCGGCTCTGCGGAGCCGCCCCCTGCGCCACCGGTACTGGGACTTCGAGAAGGACGAACTCGCGCACGCCATCGGTGAGAAGGAGGCGCGATGGGCGGGCCTGTGAAGGGGTGGGTGCTCCCCGACGAGGAGTACATGGCCTGCGAAGATGGGATCCCGGAGAACCACTACTACCGGGATCTCCGGTGGATCGACTGGTCGGACTACGACCGCTTGTCTGGGGAGGCGAGGGATCTCATCGAACTTACCGATCGGTATACAGACGATGACGAACTGAGCGAGGCTGCCTGCGACAACGAGGTGTACCTGCTCGACATCGATCCCGAGGTCGCGCCCGCAGTGTTCGCGCTGGCAGCCGTCGGCGCGGTGCCGTTCACGTCGTGCTCGGGAGACCCCGGTCACTACGAGTCTCACCCGCTCGTCGGGTTCTGGGCGGACGCTTCCCTTCGGACGCCCATCATGGACGCGGCGAAGACTGCGGGAGTGAAGGTCGAAGCCGTAGGATACGACGCGCTGCTGGTCTACCACGAGTCGGACACGGAGCCTCTGGTCCGCTTCGCTCAGGCCCTGAAGAACTACAATCTGACGTCTCACCCGTAGTCTGGAGGACACATGAAGTACGTCGCACTCGCTCTTGCTCTGCTCTCCCCGCCCGCTGACGCGGCGATGCCCATCTCGATGACCATCCAGAGCCGGGACTACAACAAGCCCGCCTTCGGGTACACGACCTGCTACTACAAGCAGTCCTACCCCTACTCGGCGCAGCCGCTCCGCGTTCGGGTGGTCGTGTCCGGGATGTGCCCGTACAGCATCAGGTACGACCCCACGACGGGCACCTGGGAGCAGTGAGTCTTCTACTCGCGGACGCCCGTCAGAAGGCTCTCTCCGACCTCGAATCGGGGGTCGAGCGGGAGTGTTCGGGCTGCATGACGCCGTTCGTGGCCGTGAAGGGCTTCGAGCGGCTCTGTCCCATCTGCTTCAAGCTGGACCGGGGCTACGACCTGTACGTCGGGGACAAGGCGCTTCTCCGGCTTCAAGAGAAGTACCGGTCGTCACAAGAGCGTCACGCTGCACTGGAGGGTCGCTACAAGCGAGTTCGGGCGAAGGCCAAGCAGTTGATGCAGGCGGCAGCCTCGGGTGACCTGACACAGGAGCGGATCACGCAGTTGATCCGCTTGTGCCATCCTGACAAGCACGGGAACAGCCGAGCGGCTACGGACGTGACGCAGTGGCTCTTGTCGATGCGGAGGAAGGGATGACGCCAGCAGAGTTGAACGAGGTCGTCAAGACGCAGCGCATCCGGGTCGCGGACGTGCTGTTCATCGGTCCTCTGATGCTCTGGGGCGGTCTGAGACTCCGCGAGCGGTACCCGGTGCGCGGAACAGCTCTGGCGCTCCTGGGCGTCAGCACGGTCCTGTACAACGCTCAGAACTACATGCGGGTCGCGCAGGCGATGGAGGCGTGATGAAGTTCCCGATCTTCTTCAACCACAGCCTCGTCCCGGTCGCCCTGTCGAAGGTGAGCCCGATTGAGATCGGGGCCATCAGCCTCGGACTGTTCGTCTTCTCACGCGGCATCATCAGCGACGTCACACGACGCCATGAGACCATCCACTACTGCCAGTGGCGGGAACTGGGATTCGTGTTCTTCCCGCTGCTCTACGCATGGTTCCACATCTTGAACCGAGCGCGGGGCATGGACGGAGACACGGCGTACCACGCCAACCCGTTCGAGCGGGAGGCGTATCTCAACGAGTTCGATGAAGAGTACCTGTCGAAGCGCAAGCACTTCGCGTGGCTGGAGTTCACTCGGTGACTTCAGCCTCGACGACCTGAGGCTCTTCCTCGGGAGCCTCGACCGCAGCAGAGACCGTGCTCTCGGTGACGACCACATCGGTCACGGGAGGCAGTTCGGACTCCAGCGAGGCGAGCTTCATCTCCGGATGCTGGCGCACGCAGGTCTCGATGTCCTCTTCGAGGATCTCAACACGCTGACGAAGCAGCGCTGCTTCCGTGCGAAGTAGCGTCGTTTCCTTCGGCTCGATGGTGAATCCCATGAAGGAACCCCCCATGAGGGCTGCGATGAGAGCGAATGCGCCGCCGAGCAGCACCTTGGGATCACGGGTTTCGACCTGCATGTGGCCTCCAGAAGGCGAAGCATAGCGTGTTCACCGTTCAGAAAGGGTCGAGCAACAACGGGGTTTCGCTCGTCGAGAATATCGACCAGATCAGCAACCTCAGTTACGGTTTGCTGAGAATGCCCACCAGCACGTTACTTTCATGTTGTTACGGAAATAAGGTATTATCGTAACTAAATGGAAACCGGCATCCTTGCTGCACCGTGTGCCATCAGGGCCGTTGTTGCTCCAGGGTGCGTGCTACGGTCGGAAGCAACGGAGATTCCATGCCAAACGCGCTACAAGAGATGGCATTTGATGCTGCTTCTGACGCTTCTTCGCAGCTTCGTAGGTTCAAGTCCTCGTACACGAGGGTCATTCCGGGTGTCACGCGGGACCTGAACCGTGGAATCCGGTCCATCAACACTGCACTTGCGTCGTCACGGGACATCCAGCGCAAGGTTCGACCCCTCGCGTCGTCGGACTGGAGCTTCCTGATGCGTCTGGTCGTGCCTCGGTCTGAGCGGGACGAGGTGCGGAGAGAGGCCCAGTCCACCTTGAGGCTGCTGTCCTCGGCTGCGAGTGCGCTGTCTTCGATGCGGCGGTGGAAGACCCTGCTGACGGCGAGCACGAACTCCGTCAACGCGATGGTGCTCCCGTCTCCGGTGAACACCTGCGCGAAGTACAACAACTTCCGCGCGTCGTACCAGTCGGTTCAGGTCGTGCTGCCGAACTTGATCACGGTCCTC
>Ga0181573_10001786_pt1 | contig 20633 bp, 18 predicted proteins | sample 101ome_25_FD_148643 | JGI IMG/M metagenome (GOLD analysis project Ga0181573, IMG submission 148643) | Coastal salt marsh microbial communities from the Groves Creek Marsh, Skidaway Island, Georgia - 101409BT metaG (spades assembly) | ecosystem: Environmental > Aquatic > Marine > Intertidal zone... | reverse complement strand
AAGTGGTGAGAAAGCGACCGCCGCCAGATTGACTCTCCTTTTGCCGCCGCCGCCGCGGAAAAACCATTTTGTAGCTATTTGTTGTTAAGACACAGGCGATTGTGGTGAGAGAATAAGAGTTTTTATCAGAATTATTGTATGAATATCCTACATTAAAAATGTCGACATCGAATGGGATTTTAGCGAGAGGATAAAGTTCGCAGATCGACGTGTCTTGCCCACAAGAGGCACGCGCGCTCCAGCAGGTACGCGCCATGTCCGTCGTCGCCTTCACCTCCGCCGCGACGCGCGCGGGACTTACGTCCCCCCGCGGCGCCACCCCGACCCGCGCCCGATCCCTCGATCGCCGCGGCCACCGGGCGAAGCCTCCCATCCCGACGTCGCGGGATCGCGGACGACGTCGATCCGTCGTCGCCGAGGGCAAGAAGGGACTGTTCGACGAGATGCTCGACGTCATGGAGGGCGGCCCCAAGCTCCGCAAGTGGTACGGCCAGGATTCCAGCGTGGGCGCGCCCGGGGAGGAACGCGTCGGCGACGGCGGCGTCTCCGCCGTCGCCGAACCCACCCCGGACGAGGAGGAGGAGCTCCGCGAGTGGGACAAGAAGCCCCGCCGGGGAACGCTCGTCGCCGGCGCGGAGACGGCGCTGGGAGAGGCGATCATCATGCAGCTCATCGTCGCCAAGCAGCCGGTGGTGGCGCTGGGCATCTCCCCGGACACCGCCGCATCCCGATACGGACCGTACGTCGTCGCCGTCGAGGATCCCGCCTCGGCGGCGAATGCTTTACGAAGGGGTTGCCGAGCCGTCATCTGCTGCGGCGACTCCGGCGTCGTCCCGGCCGCGGTGGTCGCCGACGGGAAGGTGAAGCACGCGGTGCTGGTGTCGTCAGCCGCGAACGGGGGCGGCGGCCTTCTCGGCGGCATCTTCGGCGGCGACGACGGGCGAAGGGTGGATCCGGCTCGGGAGGATGCGTTTCGAGCAATCGCCGGCGCCGCGCCCGTGACCATCGCGAGGCCCGCGAGGATCAGGGCGGGGATGGGTGGCAAGCCAATCGTGTTCGGCCAGAAGGGCAAGGGCAAGAGCGCGGGCGCGGGCGGGGGCGACGTGAGTTTGGAGGACGCCGCGGAGGTGTGCGTGCGGTGCCTCGGCGCGCCGCCCAAGCCCGGCGAGGTTCTGGAGTTTGACTTTGCAAACGGGCCGGGCGCGGCGGGTGCGAAGAGGGACTGGAAGGGGCTCTTCGGGAGCCTCGACGCGAACTAGACGGCTAGTCGGCTAGCTAGCCGGCGTCGTTTGATTCTTTCATCGCTCGCGTTTCGCCGCGTCCGTCGCCAAAACTCCTTTGCGTTTTTTTGCAACCCGACGGGGGGATGGATCTCCGCGGACCGTTGATTTTCACGCAGAGTCCCGCGCGCCGTTCCTCACCATGGGCGCCGTGCTGGTGGAGGAGGACACCTCCCTCAGGCTCCGCGGCGTATCCGCGCCGGGCACGGGGTTCGAGGCGCGGTGCCCGATTAACCTCCCGGACGCGGGGAGGGCGCTTCCGCCGGCGGATGCGCCGGACGCCTCGACCGAGAAAACCCCCGCCGCTCTCCCAACGAAGCTCCGCGGGTACGCGCTGGCGCTGCTCACCGGCAGCGCGCTCCCGCCCGCGCCGCCCGTCCCCGACGGCGCGACCGCGCCGCTCGCGTGGCACCGCCATCAGCCCAGGCTCGCCACCGTGGACGGCACCGGGCGCGTGCTGATCCACGCCGATCCCGCGAGCGGCGCCACCGAACCCCCCGCGGTGCTGCGCCACTCCCTGCACGCGGGCGCGCGCGCGGTGGCCTGGCGACCCAAGGCCGGCTCGACGCTCGCGGTCGCCGGCGCGCACGGCGTGTGCGTCTGGGCGCACGAGCCCGGCGTCGCATCCACGGGGGGATCCTCCGTCGCGACCCGCGCCTCGTCCACCCTGGGAAAATCCCCATCCGCGACGAACCGCATCGGCGGCGCCCCCGAGTGGCGACTGACCCATCTCAAGGACGACGCCGACGCGTCGCGCGCGTCGAGGACCGACGTCGACCCTTACACGTCCCCCGCGGTCACCGGCGTCGGCCGCGTCGTCTCCGCGCTCGCGGCCGTCGTGCCCGCGCCGGGACCAGGCGGATGGGGCCTGCCCCGCGATCTCTTCGACAAGAGACCCAGGGCCACCGAGGGCGACTTCGCCGGCGGGCGCCCGTACGACTGCGTGTGCTGGTCCCCGTGCGGCAGGCTGCTCGCGGCCGGATCCGGCGACCGACGCGCCGTGGCCGTGTGGGAGGTTGGGACGGGCGCGAGGACGTCGATCGCGTCGGGCGTCGCCGGCACGTCGACGCTGTCGTGGTCCCCGTGCGGCCGGTACCTCTTCGCCGCGCACCCGGCGGGTGGGTTCACGCTGTGGGAAACCGAGGGGTGGACCGCGGCGAGGTGGGGGACGGGCGGGTCGCCCGTGAGCGCGGCGGCGTGGGGACCCGAACCGCCGCCGGATGACCCAAACGCCGTCTTGTCCGAATTGCCCGAAAGTCGCGACGCCGAGGGAGCGACGCTGCTCGTCACGACACTCGGTTCAAACGGTCAGGTGTCGGCGTTGCACCTGCCGAGGCGCGGTCCCGCGCTCGCCGCGCAGCTCCTGCCGGTGGAACTGCCGCAGCTCACCGGGGAGGACGGCGCGGAGGTTAACCTGGACGTCGTCGGCATGTCGTGGGATCCGTCCGGGCGCAGGCTGGCCGTCGTCCTGGGTAGGAACGGGTCTTCGTCGAAGACGGGCGTCGAACGAACGCCGGAAAACGGTCAGAAAACGGTCGGCGGCGTCGGCGGCGCGCACAGGGGCGGACGCGTGGCGTTGTACGCCGTGCGCACGCGTCCGGTGGTGACGACGTCGCTGCTCGGGTACGTCGAGGCGGACGGTGCCGGGTCTGAAGCGGGGGGCGCGGGGGGACCCGCGAGGACGGTGGCGATGTCGGGGCCGGGGGGCGGCGGCGGCGACGCGGAGGCGGCGGCGACGCTGGCCATCGGTTGGGAGGGCGGCGGCGTCTCCGTCGTGCCGCTCTACTTCCCGAGGCGATGAACGAGACGAGACGGGACGACGCGAATCAATCGTGGCTAACGTCGTAGCTCGTTCGCGATCACCCGCTCGGCTAAAAACAATCTAAGAGTTTAAAAACGATCCTCGCTCACAGCGCCATGTTCCCCAACCTCACCAGCTGCTGCGGCCTCGACGGCGCCCTGCACAGCGGGCACTCCGGCTTCTGCGCGCACCAGCTCGCCACGCAGTCCCAGCAGAACACGTGCCCGCACGGCGTGGCGGTGGCCGCGTCGTGCGGCGACAGACACAGCGCGCACTTCTTACCCTCGCCGGCTGTGCCAGCTGTGCCAGCTGTGCCGCCGCCCGTCCCCGCGGCTTCGTCTCCGCCGCCGCCAATCTCCTCGCCGTCGGGGCCGCGCACCGCGAACCCGCCCGACACGACCCCAACGCCATCCCCCCGCGCACCACCGCCGCCCGCGTCCTTCTTTGCCATCGCCGACGCCGCCGCGCCAATCGCCGTCGCCGCTACCCGCGCGGCGAGCAAAACGCCCAACAAGCCGTACCCCGGTCGGCCCTCGGGTCCCACGTGGCCGGTGAACACGTACCGCGTCCCCGCGAGCCGTTTCGTGACCTGGTAGTGGTGCCCCCGGGCGTAGAACGCCGCGAGGTGCAGCCTGGTGAGGAAACCCCGCGTCGGGTCGGTGAGCTCGGCTCCGGCGGCTGCGTCGGTCGAGGACCCCGGGTGGCGGGTCAGCGGATGGAACAGCGCCAGCGCGGCGTCGTCGGCGACCCTCGCGAGCCTCGCCGCCGCCTTGCCAAGGACCGCGCGGACCCTGTGCGCGTCCCACAGGGCGTCGGTGTTGAACGAAGACGAAGGGGCGTCGTCTTCTCCTCCGTCGCCGGACTCGTTCCATCCTCGTCCCGGCCGAGCGTCGTCGTCGCCGTTTCGTCGCCTTCTCGCGTGCTCATCGGCTTCGTCCCGTTCGCGTTCGCGTCGAGTCGATATCCGCCTCGCGTGCGCCCTCGCGCGCTCCATGAGCGGCGGGGTGAGCGCCTCGAGGAGCACGAGGAGCCAACGGCGCGCGGCGCCCGGGAACGCTCCGTCGGACGTGCACTGAAACAGGTCCGTGTATTCCTCGCCGAGCGTCTGCCATCCGCATCCGGTGGTGAGGCCGTGGTACCAGAGCGTGGCGAGCACGCCGACGTGCTGCTGGTGCCTGACCACCGTCCGGGCGTTGAAACAGCGCCGAGCGGTGTCCAGCATCGCGTCGCGCAGCATCTGCGCGTGCGTAAGGGGCGAGGAACGCGAAGGTGAGTCGGGCGCGCGTTGTTGGATCCTAGGGCGGGGAGGGGCGATGGCGCGACGGGGACCGAGGGACGACGCGAGCGCGTTGGGCTCACCCGAACGTAGACCTCATCCTTTTGGACGGCGCGAATGATGTCCGGCTGCGCCGCCGCGGGGAACCCGCTCATGGCCGCGCACCCCCACACTGTCGACCCGGCACCCGGCCGAATCTCGATGAGCTCTTCAGTCTCGAAAAGCTTCGTTCGGGACCTCCGAGGGTTTCCACGCCACTGGCCGCCGCGCACGCGCCGCGCGGGGATGGGCGACTCGGGCGCCGCCGACGCCGCCGCGTCGCGCGCGGAGAGCGGCTCCGCCGCGTTGTCCCGCGCCGAGGCCGAGCGCGCGCGATGGGACCCGCGGCTGGGCGACGACACCGCGCCTCTCGTCGGGGAGTGGAAGTACCCTCTCGACAAACCGCACGGCCCCGTGATGTGCACGTCCCGGCGCGTGCGCACCGGCGGGCATCCCGGCGTCGACAAGCAGATCATGCGAGAGGGGTCCGTGGCGGAGCGAACGCCGAAAGACGGCGACACGTGCTTCGTTCACTACGACATGTGGCAGCTCAACGCGTCGGGGGAGGAGGTGTGGAGCACCCGTCGCGAATCCGAACCCCACCAGATCGTCGTCGGTAAGGCGATACCCGCGAGCGACGGCAAGCGCCGACACCACCCGGCGCTGTACGAGTGCGTCCGCGCGATGGTTCCCGGCGAGCGCGCGCTGTTCAGGGTCCCGCCCGAGCTGTGCTACGGCGAGGCTGGTAACTTCTCCTTCCCGGCTGTGCCCCCGAATTGCTGGATGCTGGTCGACGTCGAGCTCATCGGCGCCAAGGGAGGCGAGACGATGGAGCGAGCGGACATGCTGTACGAGGAGCGCATCGAGCGGGTCACGTCGCACAGGACGAAGGGGAACGAACTGTTTCGGGGCGGAGACGTCGCCGCGGCGGCGAGGGAGTACGAGATGTCCCTCAGCTTTCTCACCGACGACATGATGATGCAGCTCTTCGGCGCCTACCTCGACGAGGCGGAGGGCGAGAAACTCCCGGCGCACCTGAACCTCTGCGCGTGTTACCTCAAGATGGAGCGACACCACGACGCGATAGACCAGGCGGGCAGGGCGTTGGGCGTCGACCCGACCAACGCCAAGGCTTTTTATCGAAGGGGTAAGGCGCGCAGGGCGCTGGGCCAGGACGAAGCCGCGAGGGCCGATTTGTTAAAGGCGCTCGGGTTCTCCGACGGAGCGTCCGACCCGGCGATCGAGCGCGAGCTCGCGGCGCTGGACGGCGAGGAGAAGCGTTCGAACCACGCACTCCGCGGAGTGTGGCGCGGGTTGTTCGACCCCACCGGGTTCGAAGACGCGGGCGTCGACGCGGACGGAGCGAAGCAGCGGCTCGACGACGTCGACGAAGCTGGCAAAAAACCGGGAAAAGAAGCGGGGGGACGCGGCAAACGATTCTTCGGCCGGTTGCTCGAACGGCTCGGGTTCGTGTCGGACGTGCTGACCAGTGACCGGGGGACGCACACGTGAAAGCGAAGGTTGGCCGGCGCCGCGAATGAGGGTTGGTTTAGCGGGGTTGAACGAGAGTCTAGCTTTAAGTGCGAAAAGTAGTCGCCGGGTCGCGTCGCTTCCGATCAGCGCTCGTCGCCCTCGTACCCCCGGGGCGACGCGGGTGCCATGCGACGCTCCGCCGGGACCCTCGCGCGCGTCATCGCCGCGTACGTCCACTCCGCCGCCCATATCAGCAGGTTGTACCATATCACGACGCCGAGCAGGATCATGCGCGACGTGGAACGCGCCGGGGTCGCGTCGCGATCGTCGCCGTCGTCGCTTCGCATGCGGCGACAGAGCCTCGCCCTTCGAAGGGTTTAGGGTTTAGGGCACCGACCACCACCTACCTCGTCAAAGGCGGCGTTTCTCGACGAGGCGTCACCACAGGCCGTTGATGGGTTCGTTGATGCCCGAGCAGTTGCCGCCTCCGTCGTACGTGGTTCGGTACTCCCAGCCGGGTCCCTCGAGGTCTCCCGGAGGACGAAGCGGCGCGAACGACTCCTTGTCGCAGAGGATCCTCGGCTCGCTCCTCGAGGAATTCGGCGGGGCCGTCGGGTCACCCTCGACGCGCCTCTCCCTCGGGGCTTCGTAGTACGGACTGGCCTTGTGGACGGGGACGCAGTCCTTGTTCGCCTGCCTCGATAGGTACCAGTTTTTGTTGTAGGTGCGCTCCTCCTCGGACAGGTCCCGGCCGTTGAGAATCTCCCACTGCTCCTTCAGCCACTCCGGGTACGGCTCGTCGCGCGGCGGGCGATCGAGGGCTCCGGAGGAGGGGTCGCCGCAGAGGGGGCAGGTCTGCGTGCCGGCGTCGACGTACTCCATGTGTACGCGCGAGTGAAAGTGACCGCTGACGCGAAAGAGACGAAGTGATGACGGGCGATATCCTGTCGATCATATCGTAGACTATCGTGAAAAGACCTAAGCGTCGTTCTTCTCGTTTCCCGTCGGGCCCGTCCACGTCCAGCCCGTCCTCGGGAGTGCCGGCGTTGGCAGCAAGTTGCCATCAGGGTCGTTCTCGTCGAAGAACCACTGCTCGGACGGCAGGTCGCTCCTCTGGACCAGGCTGTCGTCCTCCTTGCTGTGAGGTTGGATCAGGAAACTGTCGCAGACGTCGATGTTCGGCCCGCCGCCCCACAAGCTTGCCTCGCGCTCTCGCGCCTCCGCCACGCGAGTCAGTCCCAGGCGCTCAGCCTCGTAGAACATCTCGGCGTACACGTCCTGCATCTCCACCTCGTTGTCCCCCGGGTGGTCATACGGGATCTCGCCAGCGGCCTTTGCGTTCTGAAAGTCCGCCTCGAGCAGCTCGGCGTGGTCTCTGATCAGGTCGCGTCGACGGCCGAGCGCGTGGGAATAGAACTGCTCTCGCTCGCACAGAGGGATGAACTCGCCGTCGGGGTCCCACTTGGCGCGGTCAGCCGGGAGCGCGATGTTCGCGCCGCCCATGCGGTGACTGGTCGGCGGCTCGGTGCGGAAGTGAGCGATAACAAGACGAGCCTCCTCGAAAACGGCGAAGTCTCGGGAAGTCCGGCGGGCGCGCGTTTTTCACGTCGGTCGGCCGTTTCTCGCCTCGACACCTCGCCTCGACACGCGCGCCACACCTCTCGTCGCCATGGCCCCGCGAGGCCCATCCTCGATCTCCCCTCGCGTCCCGCCCAAGAATGGCGCCGAGGCCCTCGTCCGCGCCCTGCACGAGGGCGGCGTGGACGTGTGCTTCGCGAACCCAGGCACGACGGAGATGTGGCTCGTGGGCGCGCTGGACTCCCTCGGCCCCGACGCGATACGACCGGTCCTCGCGCTCCACGAGACCGTCGTCAGCGGGGCGGCTGACGGATACGCCCGGATGGCGCGCAAGCCCGCGTGCACCCTCCTGCACCTCGGCCCTGGGCTCGCCAACGCCCTCGCCAACCTCCACAACGCGCGTCGCGCCAACTCCCCCGTCATCAACGTCGTCGGCGACCAGTCCACCTGGCACCACGGAGCCGACTCGTTGCTCGAGACGGACATCGAGTCCCTCGCGTCGACCGTGAGCTCGTGGGTTCGCACCTCCGACATCCCGGGCGCCATTCGCGCGGACGCGATCGACGCCCTCAAGGCGACGCGGCGGCGCGAGAGCAACGCCCCGGCGACGTCCAAGGGCCGCGTCGCGACCCTCATCGTGCCGCACGATCGCGGCTGGGAGAAGTCCGACGGACCGGACGGCGCCTTCGTGGCGCTGAGCGAGGTCCTCACCGTCGAGGAGGCGGTCAGGGGGGGCGATCCGAAGCCGATGGACGCGAACAAAGTGCGGGGTTTCCTCGCGCAGTGCGCCGCCGCCGTCGTCGCGTGCTCGCCGGGCAAGTGCGCCTTCTACGCCGCGGGGGACGCGACGCTCGCCGACGACGGAGCCCTCGCATCGCTCGGGAAAGTCGCCGCGGTGACCGGGGCGCACGTGCTGTGCGAGAACGCCTTCGCGCGGGTCGACCGCGGCGGGACCCTCCCCCACCTCACCCGGCTGCCTTACTTCCCCAAAGACACGGCTGCGGCGCTCGAGGCGTACGAGGTGGTGGTCACCTGCGACGCCAGGAGGCCCATCGCCATGTTCGGCTACGACGGCCAGGGCCCGTCGCACCTCCTTCGGCAAACCGACGACAACGTGTGGGAGATCGACTGCGGCGGGGACGTCGCCGGTAACGTCAAGGTCCTCCTCGAGGAGGTGGTGAAGATCGTCGGCGAGGACGTCGCGGATGCCAAGATCGCGGCCGAGGCGGCGCAGAGACCGCCGCCGCCGACGATGCCCCGCGACGCCAAGCTCAACCCCGTCAATTTGTGCGCCGTCGTCGCGTGCGCGCAACCGGCGAGATGCATCGTGGTCGACGAGTCGCTGACCAGCGGCGGGTCCTACTGGGACCAGAGCGCCGGATGCCCCGAGTTTTCGCACGTGACCCTGACGGGCGGGGCGATCGGATTCGGACCGCCCGCGTCGGTCGGCGCGGCGGTGGCCTGCCCCGATCGATGGGTCATCAACCTTCAGGCGGACGGCAGCGCCATGTACTCGACGCAGGCGCTGTGGACGCAGGCGAGGGAGTCGCTCAAGGTGGTCACCGTCGTGTGCGCCAATCGCGCGTACCAGATTCTCAAAATCGAGATCGCCATGCAGCGCGTCGGCCCGTCCGGTCCCGTGGCGAAGAGTCTCACCGACTTGACGCAGCCGGCAATCGACTGGGTCAGCGTGGCGAAGGGTCACGGGGTCCCGGCTTCGACCGTCAACACGGTCCGCGAGCTGCGCGCGGCGCTCGAGGAGGCGTTCGCGAGATCGGGACCGACGCTCATCGAGGCGAACCTCGCAGCGTGATGTCGCTACCGTTCGTTCGTGTTACAGTTCTCTTTCCCGTTCCATGGTGCGCCCCGCCTCCCACCCTCGGAGTTAAACCCAGAGCTAAACCCTCACGCGTCCCCGTGTTCGTCGCCTCCCACCCTCATCCCCCGCAGGCTCCCGCCCAGCGACCCGTGCGACGCCTCCGCCTGCCTCGCGATGAAAGCCCTGTCGCTCCGAACCGACTCGTCCGCGCGTCGCAGCCGCTCCGACATCTCCTGCGCCTCCTCCACGCACGACACCAGTTTCGCGGAAAACGACGAAGTCGAAAACAAATCGCCGCTCGCGTCGTGGAAGCTCACCGCGCCGTCCGCCTGCGAGACGGTGGCGCGGATCTCGTCGTCGCCGATCATCCTCACGATCGTCCGCTCCGCCGCGACGGCGCCCCCCGCCAGACCCGCCTCCCTCGCGATGTCCTCGAGGGAGAGGGTCAGGTACGTCCTGGTCAGCCGCGCGACGTTACCGACGACGAGGCTCTTCACCGCGTCGCGCGCGAGGTTTTCCAAACCGTCCCTCGCCCAGATCCGGCGACACTCGGCCGCCTTGGCCTCGAGCACCTCCGGTTTCCTCGTCTTGTACGCGTCCGCCAGGGCGATGTACTCGGAGCACGCGCTCTTGAGGTTTCGCTGCACGACGCTCGCGGTGTGCCTCGGGAAGCGACTCAGTTCGCCCCTCGCGATGAGCGAACAGAGAACCAGTCGCTTGTAACACTTGACCACGATCTCGCTCACCGCACTCGCGGGGGCTCGCACGGCGTGCTCCAACATGTCGCACGCCTCCTCGTGCCTCCCTAATGACGCGTATATCTCACCTCCGTGAAGGCAGTACTGCAGAAAGTCCGTCACCGAGACGCCGGTGGTCTTCGGGTCCACCTCGTACACCCGTCGGTTCAGCGTGGCGAGCGCCGCGTCCGGCATCTTCGCCTCGAGCGCCGCGCGGAACAGGTGCGGGTGTTGCGGCGTGAGGTGGTCCGGGTTCGGCGTCGCGATCGTCACCGCTCGGAGCATCGGCGCGACGGCCGACGCGGGCCTTCGCTTGACGACGGCGACGGCGACGAGCTCGGCGCAGACGCGCGCAAACTTGGCGTGATCTCGCGCGGCGTGCGCGCGCGGGCACGACGCGCAGAGCGTCGACGCGAGCGCCGCGAACCTGTCGCCGGCGGCGCCCCCGGCGTCGTCGCCGGTGAGGTGCAGCGCGCGTGGGCGTTCGACGCTCGTCATGTCGACGTCGCCCGATCGCGGGTTCGCGCCGGCGGGCGCGGGGGACGGCGCAAGGGAGCGCGACGACGGGGGTTGGTCGGAGCCCTGCGAGCCGACTCCCGCGATATCCATCTCCCCCGCGGGGTCGAGCTCGTGCATCGGCGCGTCTCGCGGCGGCGCGGGCCCGGCGACCGCGCAGAGCAGGTGGATCCACGCGAGCGCGTGCTCATCGGGGCGGAGCGCGCCCGACTCGAGCGCCGCGAGGCACGCGTCGCCGCGCTCCGCGAGCCCGTCCTTGTTCGCGTCGAGGATCGTCTGGAGCTCCGCGAGGCCCGCGTCGCTCGCGCAGAGCGTCTGCGCGTTGGTCACCAGCGCCCCGATGTCCGCCATGTCGCCCGTCGCTGTGCGACGCCCGAAGCGCCCGATCAAACTCGACGTCCTCGCGGGTCAACAACGACAAACAGCCGGTCAAGATCCGAACGGCACACGTCGCGACGCGACCGGACGGGTGCACGCCCGCGGCGGACCGTTCGTCGGAGGGAACCCACCGGCGACACACGTCGACATGAGCGTCGACGACCTCGTCGCGTTCGAGGAGCGCGCGGATGAGCTCGGTGCGTCCCCCGTCACCCGCGTCCGCCCGCTCCCCTTTCGGTCGCTTTTCAAACGCCTCGCCCGTCGATCTTCCCTCCCGCGTTCGGCGCGTCGCCCGTTCCCCCCGCATCCGCCCTGACGATCCTCGCGTTCACCCCCGCAGTGGCCAAATACGAGCACGCGGACGACAGGGGCCAGACCGCGGCGGCGAGCGCGACGCGGGAGGAGCTGAAGGACCTCCTCCGCGCGGTGCTCGAGCGTTCGTCGAACATGGAGGGACCCGATCGGAGCGCGTCGGAACGAGCCCGCGCGCTATACATGCGCGGGCGTCTGATCGAGTGCACCGCCGATCAGGGCGACGCCGACGGCGCCAAAGCTCTCGCGGGCGCCGAGGAGGCGCTCAAGAAGGCCGCCAAGCTCAATCCCACGCTCGAGGGAGCGTGGATCTGCCTCGGGCAGCTGCTGTGGAAGAAGGGCAACCTGGACGGAGCCAAGAACTGCTACGCCGCCGTGACGTCTCGCGCGCCGAACAAGAAGGCGTCGCAGTGCATGTCGATGCTCTGTCGCACCATCGCCAAGGCCAAAGCTGCGCCGGGGACGGACGAGCAGAAGGAGCACGTCGTCGAATCGCTCAAGCACGCCAAGGCTGCCATCAAGCTGGACGTCACCGACGGGTACAGCTGGTACCAGTGCGGCATGGCGTACATGACGCAGTTCTTCGCCGAGGGCGCCACGGACCCGAACAAACTCTCGCAATCTCTACAGTGCTTCGCAAGCGCGGAAAAAGGCGGGCCCGCGGGGGACGGGAGCCTCGAGAAGGGCGGCATAGGCGACTACCCTGATCTTCACTTCAATCGAGCCACCGTGCAGCGATACGTGGAGGAGTACGCCCCGGCGCTCGAGGGATTCAAGCGCGCGGCGCAGTTGGACCCGCAGCTGCCGTGGAAGGGCGAGGTGGACGCCATGCTGGCGGTGCTGACGAAGCTGGACGACGGGTGCGCTGGTCAGGGGCCGATGTTCAAACCCAAGCGGCTGCTGCCCATTCAAAAGACTTTAGCCGAGGCTCGAGCGTCGTCCGCGCCGGAGGAGTACCGCGGCGGGTCGCTGAAGGCGTTGGCGCCCGGGGTGAACAAGGGCGTGTGCGTGAACGTCCGCGCGGCGCTCGACGCCACCGCCGAGGATATGCTCAACCTGCACTACATCGTAGTCGACGGCGAAGGAACTCTGGCGGCGCTCTCCGTGTACGGGCTGGAGGACGGGGCGGTTAGGCAGAGCTCGACGCTGACGCTGCTCGACCCGAACGTGAAGGACGTCGACGCGACGTGGGAGGGGCGACGGTTCAAGTTCAGGCTGGTGCGGGTGGATCTGCCGAAGCAGATACTCGTGGGGGGGACCATGCCGGTTGGCCTGGCGCGGCCGAGGCTTGCGAGCGTCAACTTGTAATTCGCGTCAACTTGTAATTCACCGGCTAACATCACTAGCTAGCTAGCAAGTCGCGAGCGGCGGGTCATCGCGTGCGTCCGACGACGCCCGTCACGCGGCGTACTGCTCCTCGAGGTACTTGACGATGGCCGACGATTCGAACATGGCCACTCCCGTGTTGGGATCCTCGATGTACGGAGCCTGGAACGTGCCCCGCCTGTCCTTCAGCTCCTGGCGCTTGGGCGAGCCCCGCCCGACCGTCTTCATCAGGTGAGGCAGCTCCAGCTCCACGAGTTTCTCCCGCACGAGCTTGCAGAACGGAGACGCCTCGTACGAGTAGACGGTGATGGGCTTCGCGGGCATCTTCGCGGGCCTGTACCTGCTCCCCGCGCCCATCCTCGGCGCCAGGCCAAAGCCCGCGGTGAGCACCGTGAGCGCGCCGGCCCTCAGCAGCGTCGGCACCTTCTCCTTGCCCGGACCGTACTTGTCGTACAGGTAATCGATGATGTCGTCGGACTCGTACATGCTCACGCCGGTGTTGTCGTCGACCATGTACGGAAACTGGGACTTGCCGCCGACGTTTTTGACGTGCTCGCGGAAGGTGGGTCCGCCCTGGGGGCACGGGTAGAACTGCACGTCCAGATCGAGCCACACCACCGCCTCCCGCACCTTGCGACAGAACGGGCACCCCTCGAACTCGTACAGCTTGATCGGCGCCGAGGGCCTCGGGAACTTGGCGACGTCGGACGTCTCCTTGAGCCATCGGCCGCCGAGCTCGCCGAGGGTGTACGCCCCGGGCGGCGGCGAACCTTCCACGATGGTGGGCGTCCATCCCTCGCAGAGCGCGCCGGATACCGCGCGCGTGACGAAGGAGCCGGACGCGGTGAGGACGTTGGCGAGCTCGCCGTCGGCGACGCCGAACTTCTGCGGCTGCGGTCCCTTGAGCGTGTACGCGACCTCGTCCGTGGAGGGTGCCGCGGAGGCTGGCTCGGATCCGGCGGTTCGGGCGGCGGCGGCGGGGGCGGCGGCGGGATCAGCCTCGGCGGTGGGCGGGGAAGGCGCGGCGGCCTTCACGGCGGAGGTGTTGATGGTCCTGAGCGCGCGGGATACCCGCTCGTCGCCCGCGGCAGCCGCCGCTCGGGGCGCGGCGGCCACGGCGCTGTTGGACGCGGTGCCCACCTTGGCACGCGCGACGGAGATCTTGGCTCCGGCGAAGAGGGCCCCGCGCGCGCGGAGCGCGGACATGGCGATGGTGGACATGCTGAGATGGACGGAACGAAGTCGAGGTCGACGGTGGTGCGCTCCGATGCGGCTCTCCGCAGGCGAGGCGCGCTTGCTCGAGTGGTTGACGAAACGTCATCGAAGAAACGAACCTGACGCGTGGCGCAACCTGAGCTCGTGTTGGCTTGGTTTGCAAGTTCTGTCACAATCTTCATACGAGAGAAATACGAAGATACGTGTGCACAAATATTGTAACTATGTGTCCATTGGAAGAGGATGAATTTAGGGTTAACGCTACGGGATAGATCTTCGTTCGGTCTCGAGCGGTCGAGGGGGAAGGGGTACGAGAAAACGCTCGGCAGGTTCTCGAACGTTGACCACAGTGCGATGCCGCCCAAGAAGAAGGCAGCGGCCAAGAAGGGCAAGGCTGCCGCAAAGCCCGCCTACCTAACCGACGAGGAGCACTGCGCGCCGTTCGGTCTCTTCGCCAACGACATCGTGACGACACCGCTGGGCATTTCGTGCACGGTGCTCGGCGTGAAATACGCCGGCTCGGTCGAAGACAGAGAGAATGCGCGCGTGTGGGTCAGATACCCGAACGGTCGTGAGGCGCCGATCGAGAACCCTCATGAATACGTCTTTGGTGACGGATACGTCCGGGGGAGCGGGAACGAGATGCTCCGGCGGGAGGCGGCTAGGGTGGCAGAGGAGGCGCGAAGGATCCTCGCGGCGAAAATCAAGGCTGACCGAGAAGCCGCGGCGAAGGAGGCGGCGATAAAGGCGGAGGAGGCGGCGAAGGAGGCGAAGAAGAAGGCAAAGGCGGAGGCCAAGCGGCTAAAGGAAGAGGCGGAGGCTGCCGCGGAGGCGGAGGCTGCAGCCGCGGGGGGATGACTCAGCCGCCGGTCGAGTGAAAACGCGGCACTAATAGTCACTAATAGCCGCGCTCGACTCCGGTTCCAATCCAATGCGTTATTACAACCCCTCGCTCTCGCGCGTCTCGAGTCCCCACTCAGATCATCAGAGCCCCGAATCCTCCGGCAGCCCCAGCGCGAGGTTCATGTTCTGCACCGCCGCGCCCGACGCGCCCTTCCCGAGGTTGTCGAGCCTCGCGCAGAGCCAAACCTGGCCCTGCTCGTCGCTGGCGAAGACGCTGAGCTCGAGGTTGTTGGTGTCGTTGAGCGAGTCCGGCCTGAGGAACGCGCCCCGCTCCAGGTCGTCCGTCTTGTTCAGCGGGCGGACGCTGACGAACTTGCTGCCGGCGTACCTCTCCTCGAGGCACTTCTGGATGGCCTCGCCGCTCCTGCCGGTTTCGTGAAGCTGGTCGTAGTGGATGGGGACGGACACGACCATGCCCTGCTCGAAGGAGCCGACGGACGGGCAGAAGATTGGCTTGCGCCCCAGCGCGCTGTACTCTGCCATCTCCGGCAGGTGCTTGTGCTTGAGGTTAAAGCCTGTCAGGGAAAGGAACGGGAAGAGGGGTCAGTCGCCGTTCTGAAGTTTGGCTATTCGGATTGCGTTTGGACTTCGTTTGGATTCCATTTGGACTCGGAGACGAGACCGCTGGGAAGGCGGGGACATGTCGGCGACGCTCACCGTACGCGCCCCACGGCTCGGCTTCGCCCGATTGATAGATCGCCATGAGCTGCTTCCCGCCGCCGCTGTATCCGCTCACGGCGTGCACCACGAGGCCGGTTCCCTTGGGCAGATACCCGGCATCCACCAGCGGCCGGGTCAGCGCGATCATGCCGGTGGGGTAGCACCCCGGGTTGGCGATGCGCTTGGAGTTGGCCACCTTCTGCTTCTGCTCGGGGTTAAGCTCGGGGAAGCCGTACGCCCATCCCTCCGCGACCCTGTGCGCGGTGGAGGCGTCGATGATGACGGTGTCGGGATCGGTGCACAACGCGACCGCCTCGATCGCCGCGTCGTCGGGGAGGCAGAGGATGGCGGCGTCCGCGGCGTTGAGAAACTCGGCGCGCTTCGCGGGATCCTTGCGATCGTCGCCGGTGAGAGAGATGATCTCGATATCGTCGCGGCCGGCGAGCCGGTCGCGGACCTGGAGGCCGGTTGTGCCCGCCTCTCCGTCTATGAAGACCTTCTTCTTCAAGCTGGCCGCCATCGCATCGACACGGATGACGCGGGACCTGGTCGATGGCGGGGTCCTCCTGCGCGACTCGAGTCGCGCGCGGGACGCGCCCAGGACCGAGGATGCGCTGAGGGCGAATACGGGCATGACGAACTCGCGGGTCTCGATCGACGGGTGCCGGTCGGTGTGGCCGCGTCGCCCCTTTTCACACGACACGTTTTCCGCTTTATCCTGTGTCCGGCGCTCACTTTTTCGGGCGAGGAGCGCACATGGCGACCGCCGCCGCAACCCTCGCGGGCGTCGCCCCGAGACTGCGCTCGCACCGGCCGAGGAACGCCCGGTGCTCCGCGCGCGCGTCCACGAGCACGTCCGCGGATACCGGCGGGATGGTCACGAGAGATGAGATAGCGGCGGCCGCGAAGAAGCGGGGCCTGGCGATGGAGACAACCACGTTCGGCCCCTTCTTCAAGATCACCGCGCGGCGGCTGTCCACGCGCGCGGGCGAGGAGGACCGGCCGGGGACGGAGGATGCGGACGTCATCGGCGAGCACGACGGTTTCATCGCGCCGCCCCCGTTCGGGATCCTGCACATGGACTCCATGCGGATATACAACTCCAGGGTGCGGGGCGACGACGAGAAGGCCACGATGCGGAGCACGTTCGGGCTGTCCATCCTCCTCGGCGCGACGTCCGGCCTCATGGCGCACGAGGCCGGTTGCCACAAGGTGGAACTGCTGAGCATCGACGACGGCAACGAGTACGCGCCAAAGCTGGTCAAGTACTACGGGCGGCTCGGGTTCAAGGCGGTCAAGGAGGTGGGCGACAACGGCTTCTTCGAGGACCTGCCCCACCTCCTCGTGTGGGGCGGCGTCGGCACCAGGATGGACGGGGACCTCAAGCAGCTGCTGAGCAAGTGGGGCGGCATCGTCCGCAAGCAGGCGGCGGCGCAGTAGGTGAGGTAATCTCGGGCGCATTGCGTGGCTAATGTATCGCGTCGTATTACACCCCCGGATCGTCACCACGCGGACCACCAGTGCTTCCCTCCGAGCTCGCCGGTGCCCCGACCGTCGTTCACCGCCATCGGATCCCCGCCCAGCTGGTTGTACGCGTCCACCGCGTCCCCGAACCCCTCCGCCCTCCACGATTCCTCCAGAGACTCCGCGAGCGTGCGCTGCGGCGGGCACGTCGCCAGCTCCAGATGCAAATCGCCGACCAAATCGCCAAAGGAGACGCGGTTAAACTCCGTGCCCAACACGTCAGCCTCCTCCTGCTTTCTCGTCGCGCTCATGAAGTGGCACGCCTTGGCGTACCTGCACATGTCGTCGTCCGGGTCGTCGTGCGACGAGAACTCGACCTTCAGGCCGGTGAGCTTGGCGGCTTCGTACATCTTGGCAAACGCGTACCCGTTTTTGCGGAGAACGTCGTCGTTGACGGCGTAGACAGCCTCGCCGTCGACGCTCTTCAACACCTGGAACGGGTGATCCTTGTATATGTCGTCGTCCGGGTCCGGCATCCCGAAGTGCAACACCGCGGAAATTTCGATCTTCCGAATGTCCGGCCGCCGCGACACGTACGCGCGCATGCGATCGATGGCGCTGTCGATGGACGTGGAGGACTTCTGGGCGTCGTTGACGTAGTCACCCGCTCGCATGTGCAGGAGCAGCGTGTCCGCCTCGGGCGCGGCGCACTCCATCTTGCGCACCGCGTCTTTCACGAAGTTGTAGTTGTACTTGGCCTCCTGGCGCTCGTCCACGCCCCACCGGATGCCTCCGTCCGCGCCCTTCGGCTTCTGCGCCAACATCCGGTGCAAAATAGTGCCGATAAACTCCGGCCGCATGAGGATCGAGTGGCTCGTGAGCTTGTAGTTGTCGCCCCGCAACGACACCACGTCGTTCATGCGGTACTCGCTGTCGAACATGTTGACCCACACGCAGTACTGGCAGTTGTCGACGTCCACGACGCAGTCGTCGCGGAGTCTCGACGTCGTCCACTGCGCGTACGCCTCCTCCGGCGAAGCGCACGGCGAGAAGCGAAGGAGCTTCTGCTTCTTCGGGTTCGGGGACACGTAGGTCCACGCGTTGGGACCGTGCGTCGCCTTGACCGCGCCCACCTGCTGGGGCGCGGGGAGCCAGCCGTTGGCGCCGGAGTCCGCCGCGGGCGCCTCCGGCGTCGCCTCCGTCGTCGGGGACTGGAACCAATCCCCGTCGGACCTACCGTCGTCGTTGGCATTGGCGTCGGCGTCGGCATTGGCAGCCTCGTCAGACGCCCCGCCCTCGGCCGCGCCCGCGCCCTGCTCGCCGCCCGCGGGCACGTTCTCCCACGGCGTCGGGTCCTTCGCCCCGTCGTTCCACGCCGCCAACGGATCTGTCTCCTCCTCCGAGTCCGCCGCCGTCGTCGCGACGGGCTGGGACTCGGGCGCTGCTTCGTCCCACGCGCGCGCCGCGCTCCCGGGGTCGGAAACCTCCGACCCACCGATGCCCCCGTCCAGGGCGTCGCCGCCGAGCTCCTCGACAAAGTCGAGGTCCACGTCCTCGCGCGCGTCGTACTCATCTCCGAGCTTCGACGCCGCGAGGGATCGCTCGCCGCGGACGCTCGCCATCGCCGCGCAACCGAACACCACGAGCGTCGCGGCGACGGACAACACCGCGGCTCGCCGAAACATGCCGCGAGATTGCCTCTTCTGGCGCTCGACGCGCGGATCGATCGAGGATCCGGCCTCGAGGTCCGTCCCGGCGTTCGGGCGATCGCCCAGCAAGGGTGCGCTCTCCGCTGGATCCGACGTGCGCATCGCCCTCCGTCAGCCGCGCCCTCTCTCGCCGCGCGCGCCAATGCCGACCACCCTCGTTTTCGGCCCGAGTTTTGGCGCTCGGACTGTGTAACACCTCGACCGAAGGTTTCGTATGACGTGCAGTCTGGAACGTTGGAATCTTAGGTTAGATTTCTCTTTATGGGCCTTTCGAAATGTTTTGCCGTTCCGTAGCACTAGTGCTACGGCGTTGGCCAGGCACACCCGACGCCTCACTCGGGGATGGGTTGCGCGTGCAGCAAGGGCGCGTACGCCACCGCGTACGAGGACGTCGCCGGCTCGAAGAAAATCGCGCTCGAGTCGCCCGGTCGCCTCGGTTGCAGGTTCGCCGGCATCAAGTTTCCCCACGCCGGCGTGGAGAACAGCGGCAAACACAGGGGAAGCGGCAAGCTCGTGCTCGTGGACGACGCGCTGCACTTCTGGCTCAGGTGCAGCGACGTTTACTTATCCGTCGCGCTGAGGGATTGCGTCAAGGTTGAGCTCAAGGACGCGTGGGGCGGGGTGAGGGTGCAGGCGACCGGCAAGGAGCGCGACAGGACCGCCATCATGGTCGTAACGTTCAAGTCGGAGGGGGGGAAATCGCTGAACCAGGCGGGGTTCGTCGTGCTCCCGGCGCAGAAACAGGCGTGGCTGACGAAGACGCGCCAGGCGGCGCTCGACGCGGGCGGATTTAGCATCGTCGAGGGTCGCGCCCGACCTCGGGTGTAGGAGACCGCGCATACCACCAAGCGCGTGAGTCCAACTACTCGTACTCGTAAAGCTAGCTCTAGTAGGAAACTAACAAGGCACTCGCTCACTTCCCAAGGCAACGCGCGAGCAGGGAGTCCGGCAACGGCTCGTCGCGGCCGCCGTGACCCGCCATGGACCACAACGGCGCTCGAATCCTACGCCGCGTGCGCTGCGTCGCGTCCAAACCCGCGTCTAATTCGTTCCCGTCGTTCCCGTTGTCGTCGTAATTGTAATCGTCGTCGTCGCCGCCTCGCCGCCGTCGCCCCGCGCGTATGGCGAACCGAATCGCCTTGGGCATCTCGACCGCGTCCGCCTCGTCGCGCGCGCCTCTTCCCTCGTCCGCCATACTATTGGTGGAGTCGGCGAGCGGCGTCGCGCCGGTCATAGGTATCGTCCTAGGTATCAGAGTCGTATCGGCGTCGTCCGACGGCTTCGTCGAAACGCGCGGCTCCACGAGACGTCCAAACCCGCGATCTTCCTGCCGCCCTCCTCGCGACGACCCCTCCTGCCCCGACGGCGCGGGCAGCCACCCGTAGTCCCCCGACGTCGCCATCACCCGCGCGTTTTCCGCGTCGGCCAACGACGCGGACATGGCCATGGCGAGCCGAAGCCAATCGTCGTCGTGCCTCTCGGCGTCGGTCATCCCGTCGCCAGGTCCCACGCGCGTCCCCTCGACGATTCTTGTCCCCTCGACGATACTTGTCGACGCCGCGACGTCACCGGCGTCGCCTCGGAGCTCCGCCTCTTCGGTCCAGGAACCGGTGACGGGCGACGGTCCGCGGCGACGGGCGGGTGGGCACCCCGAGCTGGGCACCCCGAGCTCTCGCGCGCCGCGTTCTTCGGTCCCCGTCGCGGCGTCGACGTCGACGGGGGGCACGAGATCGAGGCAGCCGTCAGCGTGCGCCTCCGCGTCGGGCAGTGTCCACGCGCTGAGGTCCAGCCCGCACACGGGGCACTCCATGGCCCCTCGCCGCGCGCGGCCGAGCGCGCCGACCGTTGCGCGTGAAATAAATGCAGACCGGCGTGCGTGACGTCTCGGGCGAAATCCAATTGCGCGGTGGGGGAACGCTCACATCCCGAGAGCGCGACCGGGTGCCAGCCCTCGGCGACGACCCGTTCCTCTCTGACGCCGAAATGCGCGTGAAGTTCCGACACCCGAGGTCCCAGGACAGGTGCGCGCCACCCCGGGCCGCTCAATCCCGCCCGTCGCGTTCCCCCCCCCCCTCCCCGGGGGAATCCCGTTGCCAAATGAATGCATCGTTCCGTGACGCGCGCGCGACCACGACTCACCCGACCCC
>Ga0181573_10001785_pt1 | contig 20636 bp, 10 predicted proteins | sample 101ome_25_FD_148643 | JGI IMG/M metagenome (GOLD analysis project Ga0181573, IMG submission 148643) | Coastal salt marsh microbial communities from the Groves Creek Marsh, Skidaway Island, Georgia - 101409BT metaG (spades assembly) | ecosystem: Environmental > Aquatic > Marine > Intertidal zone... | reverse complement strand
GGGGCGCCCCGTCTCAAAGCATAATGAGCCCTCTATTCTATGCTGAATTAGCACGGGTGATCTCCCATGCTAATCGTCACAGCATTATGAGCCCGACGTCTCTCGGCTCCAGCGGCGTCCCGTCCAACCCCCCCCCCCCCCCCCCCCCCCCCCCCCCCCCCCCCTCCCCCCCCCCCCCCCCCCCCCCCCCCCCCCCAACCCACCCGCACCCCCCCCCCAACCCCCCCCCCCCCCCCCGCTCTTGTCCCCCCCCCCCAACCGCCAGTTGTACAGATAATAGTGCAGCGATCCATCCCCCACGCCGAATAGTAGCGGCTCAAGCAGCGGACCGTTGCCGCCGATGTCGAGAGCGTTGAAGACATCAAATCCCTCGCGCTTAGCACAGATAAGCAGATCATTCACCAAGGTAGCCAGAGGCACCGTTTTAGACGCCGTGTAAAATAGATACGCCGCCTTCACCGTGTCGATCAGGGGATTGCCGAGCACGGTCGAGGGCAGACTGTAAAAGCTGGCACAGTCGGTGACCGTCGACTCGCCACCGGCGTTGAGGACAGGCTTGCCTTCCTCGTCCGTTTCCTCGACGACAAACGAGTAGGTGACGCCGGCACGGGGCAGGATCCAGTGACGGACCTCGTCGTCGGTGAGAACGGGGTGCAGGGCCTTCGTCGCCAGGTCAGACCGGAGGAGGGCAGCGACGGCGGGGACGTCGGCGTCTGTCATGGTGCGCCACCCAGGCGTCAGCGGCACCGCGGGCAGCTTGAACTTTTTGATCACGCGAGCCAGGGTCGAATCGCGCGGAACACGGCTGAACCCCGCGTCTACGAGACGCTTGGGGTCGAGCGACCGGTGCCAGTAGCGCGCCGACGCCACGGGCCGCGGGATGACCACACCCGCTGTGTAGGCCGCCTGCCACACGCCCGTCAGGTTGACCCGGCGCGTGATCTCCTTGATCATCACTGGGGCCAAGCGCCGCGCCCGCAGCTTCTTGTGCACGCACAGAAAATTCACCTCGGCGACCTGCAATGCGGAGTCCCTGGCCTTGACCGTGGCAGGAGTGGCGCTGATGAAGGCGAACAGCTTGTTCGTCCTGCCATCCACTAGACCGAGCATCCAGGACCGCTTCCACCGAGGCGGGCACAGTGCCCACCGCAGGAACTCTGGAGAGTAGTCGAAGCGAAACATGTTGTCGTCGTCCTCAACGTAGTTGTTGGTAAGCAAAGTGTAGACGTCGCTAAGCGTGGAGTCGTCCTTGAGGTCCAGGTCGCGCCATTCGAATGGCGCGGGGAGCGACCACGGCTCAGTGCGGACATCGGCGATGGTGCGGGCGGGCTCAATGGGGCCGTCGGGGCCGGTTGCGGCGGGGGAGTCGAACTGGGCGACGGGCTGGGTCTCCCAGAAGGCGTAGCGGCCCTTGTTGGTTGATGCCCTGGTTTGTGGGGGGGGGCGGGAGAGGGGGAGAGGGTAGTAGGGTAGGGGTACATGGCGGGGTTGCGCGGGCCTTGCGCTCGGTCCAACCGCGTCATGGCACCAGTCTGAATCGACTGATTTTGTTCACTCAGGCGAAGATCCTCAGCGCGGCCCGAAGCGGGGCGGCGACGGCCGTAGCGGCGCGCTTCGCTTTTCCCGCCTCGTTTGCAGCTCCAGGGCCTCAATCTGGGCCTGTGCCACCGAAGTGGCGTCTTCGGTCGGCGATGCCGCCATCCGCGGTGCCTGAGCCCGCCAAACGGCGAACTGCATTCGGGGCGGTGGGCAGCGCAGGGAAGGCCGAGACATACTGTTGGCCTCAGACCAGGTCGCCGCTCTCGTGGGCTCGTCCAAACCTGGCGACCGATCCGGTCTACTTGGAGGCGTGGAGTCCAGGGAGGCCGCCCAGAGAGGCACAAAGGTGCAGCGACAGGCTGGCACCTTTGAAATGGTGGCTGGCCGCCCAGAGGAAATCGCGCCGCCCGGCTTCCGCCCCGAGGTGGTGGGACTGCTGGCGAGTCGCACGCGCAGGACAGCGTGGAGGGCGCCGCTGCTAGCCCTCGAGCTCGCGCGGAGGTCGTGAGGGCCTGCACCGAGGCCACCCTGCGGCCGTCGCGCCTGCCAACACCTGCCCATGCCAGCCCGCGCTCCCCCCCTTCTATCCGCAGCGCGAGCGCGACAACGATGCCGCCGTCGGCGCCTTGTCGGCCATCCATCGCCTGGAAGAGGCCGAGGTAGAGGAACGCTATCGCCGCAAGCTGCGTGCCGCTCGGGCCCTCGAGGCTGAGCGAGAGCTCGAGCTCAAGCGAGTGCGGATGGACGCCTCCCGCCTCACCAAGGATCACCTCGCGACGCGCGGCGCGCTGCAGGAGGCGCGTGAGCGGTGCCAGACGCTCGGGGAGCGCGTCACCGCGTTGTCGAGGGAGAACGAGGTGTTGGAGGCCGGATGCCGCGAGGCGTCGGCTGCGCTGGAGTCCGCAGCGAGCCGTGAGCGCGTCCTGGCGGGCGAGCATCGCTCCGCCCTCCTCGCAACGCGCGGCGAGGCCGACAGGGCCAAGGCGAAGGCGCGCGACGCCGAGGAGGCTGCCAAGGCTGCCGTGGACGCGCGCCATGCGCTGCTTGAACGCCTGGCCGAGCGCGACGCGCGGCTCACGTCGGTTGACCGCGAGCTCCGTCACGCTGCCCGGGCGGTGGAGGCCCTCCGCTCTGGTTTCGAGGAGGAATCTTCTCTCCGGAGGGCGGCCGAGTCGGCGCTGGCCGAGTCCCGCGGGTCCCTCCAAGCGAGAGAAGCGCAGATGCGGGAATTCGTCGAGGTGTTCTTGCCTCTCGCGGAGACTGTCGAGACATCCCTGGCGCGGCACTCTGGTGAGTCAACGGCATCATTCGAGCGGCTCTTTGCGTTGGTGCGGGACATGGCGCGGGAGGGATCGATGTCTGGGGGTCGAGGAGGAGGGTTGGGGGGGCCGGCGCGCAGGGGGCTGCCGGTGGGGGCTCGGAGGCCGGTCGGCGTCAGGGTCACGGGCTCAGGAGGCGTGGCCGGCGCGGGCAGCGGCGGGGCTGCCGCGGCGGCGGCCGCGGCCGTCGCCGCTGAACGGCAGGGCGCTGACGATCGCGCCGAGCTCGCAGCACTGCGGATGCAGTGTGCACTGCTGACGGATCAGAATCGGGCGCTGCAGCGGCAGGCGGATGCGAGTGTGCCACGGCGGTGGCGCGAGGCGGGGACGTCTTCACGCCTGGTGTCGCCGTTGCCGGCGCCCGCTGGCGATACACCCCTGGAGGCCGACGCGGTGACGCCCGCCGTCAGCGTCCCGGCTCCGCCCGGCACTGCCGCCGAGGCCGCCGCCGCGGCGGCTTCGCCCACTGGCCCTGCCAACGCCGCAGCCCCCGCCAGGCAGGTGGCCTCCTCTCCTGGCGATGCTGGTGCAGGCCCGGCCTCTTTGTCGCGCCCCGCCTCCACCCCCGCCCCCGCCCCCGCTCCCTCCCCTGGTGTTCCCGCCGTCCCTTCGGTTGGCGCCGCCACCGCCGCCCTCAGGGACCGCGAGGACGAAGAGAGGCTGCGGACGGCGTTAGCTGAGGCGCGAAGCGACCTCGACGCCCTGATCTCCGACTTAGCAACCGAGCGGGGCCGGGCCGAGACGGCCGAGGCCCGGGCGACGGCTCTACAGGCTGCGTTGGAGAGAGCGGGCCTCGCAAGCGTGGCCGAGGCCGAGGGTCGCCGCCTGACCGAGGGCGAGGCGGCTCAGCTAGCAGGCGAGGCGGTGGGCCTAGCGACACGGGCTGCCGAGGCGGAGGCTGAGGCTGGCCGGCTCACCGAGCTTAATGCGTCGATTCAGGCTGCATCGGCGGATCTGCGCCGGAACCTGGGGGAGCAGCGCGGCCGGGCGGAGGCCGCTGAGGCCTCGGTTGGCCGGCTCGAGCGCCAGCTCGCTAGCGCCGAGGGCCAGCTGCGCATCCTGTCGACATCGTCTGGGGAGCTTCGCGCGGCGCTGGGGGGAGAGCGGGCCAAGGCGGAGGCGCTACGGGAGAGGCTCGCGGCGAGCGAGCTGCGGGCTGACGCCGAGGCGGCGCGCGCGCAAGCGATGGACAAGGCGGTTGACTTGGTCGGAAAGGCGTCAAATCCGGCGGCAGCGGCGGCTGAGGGGGTGCGACGCGAGGTTGAGACGGAGGACCTGCGGGCCGAGGTCGGTAGGCTCCGGACGCTGCGGGCGCGGGCCGTCGGCTGGGTCGTCGACCGGGCCGAGCGCGAGGCGCAGACGTCGGCGGCGGTCGAGGCCCTGCTGCGGTGGCGAGCTGGGGCGGCGGCGTCGTCGTCCGCGCGGGCGAGTGAGATGGCGGAAGCGGCAGAGGCCGCCGTCGTGCGGGCCGAGGCGGCCGCGGCCCAGGCTGCAACGGGTGGGGCGGGGCTTCGTGCCCGCCCCGCCTCTGTCACCGCAGACGCCGATGGACCGGACGCCGACCCCGACCCCGGCACCGCCGCCGCGGACGAGCAGCCCGTCGGGGAGAGCTCACGCCTTCGGGCGCTCCGCGCGGCGCACGACGCCACGATCGAGCGTCTCCACGAGACGATCGGAGAGACCAAGGCCTCCGGTCTGCTGCTGGAGCAGCGGTTGAGGAGGGCCGAGGAGGAGGCCGACCGCTCTCTGCGCGACTACGCCAGGGCCTCGGCGGTGTGGAGGGTGGTGACGCGGTGGACGCGGCGGGCGGCAGCGGCAGGCCGGGCCCGGGCGCGCGAGGACGCCGTTATGGCGCAGGGCGAGCGGGATGAGGCGCGGACGGCACTGGCCGACGTGATGGCTCTCGCAACGCGGGATGAGGCTCTCGTTCAGGCCATGCCGACGGAAGACCTGAAGGCAACGGTAGGAGCTGCGCTTGCGGGGCTGCGCGGGCGCTTGGGAGAGGCGGAGGCGCGAGCCCGGGGTCTGCTGTTCGCGGGCATGGTTCTGGCCCGCAGAGGCTGCCTGACCGGCGCCTTTGCGGCCTGGCGGGACGCGACGCTCACGGCGGCGCTCTCGGGTGGTGGATCCAGCGGCGTCGGCTACCAAGCCGAGGGGAGAGCGAGAACGACGATGGTGACGAAGATGCGGCGGACCGTCGGCGGGGGTGGGGCAGGGACAAGCGCCGGCAAGACCGTCGGGGCGGGGGCCGCCGCTGCGGGGTTGTCGTCGGGCCGCGTCCCGTCCGGCGGACGTGCAGTGTCGCGGCGGGGTCCAGCGCCCCTGGCGTCCGCGCCCGCGGGCCCTCGGAGGATCTACATTGGCGAGACGGCGCCGATGCCTGCCCCAGCGCCGGCCACTGGCCCCGCCGCGGGGGGACCGGCGTGGCTGCCGTCAGGCCTGGGCCCAGGCCTGTCGTCGAGGCCATCACCTGTCCCACCGTCGCCCCGCCGCGAAGCGCACCCGCCCGCGGCCGCCCCCTTATCGCGTCGCCGTTCCGACTCCCCGAGTCCCGGTGGCCCTGCGGCGGCGGTCGAGCCCACCTTGGTCGCCTTCCGGGAGGAGCCCGCCGCGCCTGTGCACCCTGCTGCGACGGCGGATTTCGCCCCCCCAGTTCCCCCTCCGCCTCCCCCCCCCACGATTGACCTCTCGAAGCGCGAGATTCTCACCCTGGGCCCCTCGGGACCGCGGCTTGAGCCCGTTCCCGATCTCAGTGTTGAGTTAGCTCGACTTCAGACGGCCGATGCCGACGCACTCCGGGACGAACTGCGGTCGGAGATTGTCGCTCTCAAACATGTGCTCGAGCGGCAGGGCGACGCCGTGGGCGTTGCGCCCCCTGCCCGGTCGAGCCAAATCGCGCGGGCGCCACGGACGACCGAGGTTGCGGGGGCGGTGGGCGATGCCGCGGGCGACGTGGCGTCTGCACGGCTGGCAGCACAGCTCGTCGGACCCCCCCATGTGGAGGGAGCGGCGGGTCCTCGCTACCACGTATGGGCAGGGGGCAAGCGCGAGGCCCCCCTGTCCAACCGCTTGGACCGCCTGCACGCCCTGTCGAGCGCGCTCGAGGCCAGCACCGTCAGTATGCGGGCTTGGCTGGCCGACAGCCGAGAGACAGCCCAATTTCACTGCGTGCCTGCCCGGGCCGAAGCAGGGCAGAGCGCGCTCGAAGCCGCGACGGCCACGGCCGACGCTGCCCTGCGGGGTGGGCCAGACGTGCCGGCCCAGACGGATCCGCGGCCCCCTCCAGGGGCGGCGGTCTTGGCGGGCGTATCCGTGAGGATCCGGGGTCCGGAAGAGGGAAGGAGCGGCCTGGAGGGGCCGCGGCAGGTCCTGATAAGGCGACGGATGACGGGGCCCCGGGGAGGGGCGGTCGAGCCTGATGCGTGACAAGTGACAATACCGTCGGGCGTGACAGCGAACAGGACCGTTATCGGCGTCCTTCTCCGGTGCTCTCCACCGCTACCCCTCCCGGATCTCCCGCATGACCCCCCCGCCCGACACAAAGATGTCCAGCAGAGCGTCCGCTTGTGCCTCGTCGAGCCCTGCAACACCCGTCAGCGACCCCGGCCCCGCGTTGCTGTGTCCGCCAAGGGCCTCGACAACAGCGTGAGCGGCGATAACCGTGGCGGGCAGGACGCGGTGGCGCGCGCAGAAGTTGCGGGCGGGATCGTCGAGCCACTCCCACCCAGGGAGAGAGGCGGCCGAGAGGCCAGTGGGGCCAGCGCGCCAGGCGTCGAGGGCAGGTGCGGGCGGCGCGAGTGCTTCGGCGGCTGATGCCGACGGCTGTGTCGTGACCAGCAGACCTCGCAGCTCGCGCGGAGCGCCCACCAACGAGGTCGGGGGCGCGACGGGGGGATCGCCCCCCCCTCGAGCCGCCAGGCGGGCGGCGCGGTCGAGCGGCAGCCCCGCCGCCGCTGTCTCTTGCGCCCGCCGCCGGTCCTCTGCCGCCCTCCCCCTAAGCTGGTGCTCGTCCCTTCTCCTCGCGAACTCGTCTGCGTCAGACTTAGTCCGCACCCCGACCCTCCGGAGCTCGCATAGCTCGGCCAGCCGCGCCCGAAGAGCCCTTTCAGCCGCCAACCCCCTGACCAGCGCGGCGTGATCGTCCGGACTTGACGCGTACCGAGCAAATGGCCGCATCCGCGCCGCCATCGCCCGTTCGTCCGGCCCCGCTAGCTTCTCTGTAAGCTGAGCCGCTTTGATGTCCAAGAGACCGCCAAGGATGACGGCACGGCGACGGCGCAGGCGCTCCGCAAGGCGACGGTTGTACTCTCGTGTGAGTTGGAGCTTGAGCCCTCGCGCCTCGGCCGAGTCAGTGGGGTTGAACTCTGAAGGAGAGGGGGAGAGGGGAGGACGGGGAGGGGTGAGAGAGAGAGAGAAGACAGAGAGAGAGAGAGAGAGAGAGAGATAGAGAGAGAAAACCCCCCTTGCCCAAGTCGGCCAGAGGCAGCTCAGCCTCGTTGTCCCATTCATGATCAAATTCCTGGCGTCGCCAACAGAAACCGGTGAGCTCGGCAGCGTTACGTTCGGAACCGGGTCCGCTAGCGTCGACGGCGGCGCGGAGGGACCGGGTGACGACGGGCTCGTCACCTTCGGCGCCCGCGGCGGGTGCCCCGCCGCAGCTGGAAGGGGACACAACGGACGTGGCAACGGCGCCGCTGCCGGAGCTACGCTTGCCCTTGCCGGGGCTAAAGGGAGAGGCGTGGCCTCCGAGGTCGCCACCTCGATCAGCTCCGACACGGCTCCGTGGTCGCTCTGCAGGGGCGGCCTCACCCCCGCCCCCCCGTTCCATGACCAAGTCCACCGCCCCCCCCTCGTTGCCATTGTTGTCGGCCGACACCACCCCCCGCGACGGATCCACCCCCTCCATGCTCGGCAGCGCCCGCGGTAGCGGCGCATCTGCGTGCCCCCAGTACACCCGGTGGTAGTGTCGGCGGCAAGCATCAGGTGACTTGGCCCCTACTGCCTCGGCAACGCGCTCCCACGCGTGCGGCCCGTGGTGGTCAATCGCCTCCAGCAGCAATAGCTCCTCGTCCGCCCCCCAGTCGGGCTCGAATAGCGGTATATCGAGTCGATCGACCACTCGATAACGATGAGTGGCGCGGTGCGGGAAAATCTCTACGCCGGCACAAAAGCACTGGCAGCACAGGTCGACGTCTGGGCAGTCGTGGCATCTGACATGGACGGCGCCGGTGAGGTCGCGCTGGCAGTTGTTGCAGAGAAAGAGGAGGCGACGAGGAGCGTCGGGACGGCCGCGATGGCCGGAAGTCTTCTGCGGGGGGGTTTGGGGCCGGGGGGAGGGGGGGGGTGGGGGCGTCCGGGACAGCGAGGGCAGCGGCGGCGGCGCCTCGTTGTCGTCGTTCGGCTGGCTGCTGGGCTCGCCTGGAGGAGGGATGAGTCCAGAGCGGCCCGACGCCGCGTCAATCGGTCCGCGCCGGCCATCGGGGCACCCATCTGGCGGGTCCCCGACTCTCCAGTGAGATGTGGGGCGGAGACGGCCGGCCGGCTGGCGTTTGGGGGGTCGCTGCTTCGGTCTGAGGACGATTTGGTGGGTTTTCTACAGTTTTACAGGAGGTTTCCTCCGTAAGATGGTAGAGGCACCGCTAAATCTCTGCGTTGAACCGCGAAAATAGCCAAAAACCCCCTTGAAGGGCGCGAGGTGGTCCGTCGAGCTCTGTTGCTTTGGCCGTCTCCACAGGCCTATTCCCCAGCAGTGAGCAATCGGTGAAGGTCGGTCGTAGGGCGAGTCAGACTGGCGCCGCCGGCCTCGTCTATTGCTGCACCGGGCACATTCATGCCACCTCTCTGCCCGCCGCGTCTCAAGCCTCCGAGCTTGCCGAGCTTGCCACCAGCGGGGCCGAGGTGGTCTCGCAGATGGCAGGATCAACAACGGAATACCGCCCGAGCTGTTCCGCGCCGTCAACCGAGCCGCCCACGCTTAGGCGAGGCCGCCTCCCCATGTGATGACGTCCCCGTTTCCCCCCCCTTCCCCCAGACCCCCATCCCCACACTTTCATCGGCTCGGCGAGTCCCGATGGACGCCACCAAGGACGCCGCCAAGGCCCCCGCCGAGTTTCTTCGGAGCATCAAGGGCAAGCGGGTCCAGGTTCGGCTCAACTCAGGCGTAAGCTATCGCGGCACACTGGCCTGCCTAGATTCCTACCTCAACGTTGCGATGGAGGACACGTCCGAGTACGTGGGGGGGCAGCTGAAGCGTCGCTATGGCGACTGTTTTCTGCGGGGGAACAACGTGGCGTGGCTAGCGCCGGATGAGGTGTAGAGGAGGGGGTTCAATAGGCGTTTCGAATTTCAATCGCGCCCCCCTCGGCCCTCATCCGCCCCTGTTCAAGGCCGCTTTGCACCCCTTGCAGATGAAGCTGGGCGGTGGAGGGTCCCGGTCATCAACACCCAAGCACCGCGTGTGGCTCCAGCAGTCGCACTTCGAGCAAGCCTGCATTCGCTCTCCGTCATCGTCACGGGCACCACAAGGGCAGGCGACCTTCCAGTCCTCGACTCCGCCCGCGTGGCGCCACGCTCCGCGGCCTTCGAGGCCGGAGTCGGCCTCAGCCACAAGGCGCTGGGCGGGATCGAGGGCAATGGAGGCTCCAGCGGAGCCAAAAAGGTCGAGTCCGCGAGCGGCGCCGGGCCGGGTCCGTGAAGCCGACCTGACGTCGGCAACCACGAGGTCACTGCACATGCGGTACGTTTCGGCGAAGGCGCGGGCGACGACCTCGCACGCTCGCTCGCCCGTCATTGTCGTCGTCGGAGCGGCTCCCACCCCCTTGGCCCCGTCAGGTGACTCACGCAGCAGGGCGGCGACGGGAGGCATGTCCATCTCTATCCCCACGCGCGCCTGGCGTACGCCAAGGTCGACCCCCGCCGCCGTTGGGGCGGGCGTCCAGGCCGCGTGCGGATCTGTTGCATGGTCTCCCGGGATGCGAGGCACACCGCGCATCACCGCCATCTCGTCGAACGTCAACGCCACCTCGCGCCACCCAAGCGCCGCGTCGCCGGGCGGGCATGGCGCGGCCCAGTAGTCCTTTGCCACGTGCTTGGTGTCCCTCAGCACCCTCACGGCCACGGGGAGCCAGGGAGGCAAGCCTTCGCGCACCCGACTCGCCGGGGTCCGGCGACCGGGTCGGCCCCCGGGCGGGATGGGCTCGTGGTCACCCAGGCACACAGCGTAGACAAGACGGAGGTCGTCCCAAGCACGGTCGCGACTAGGCGTGCCTTCGGGCAAAGGGCGGCGCGGAGGCGCAGGGAGGGCGCCGGGGGTCTGAAGGCGGGGGATCGCGAGGTTGTGGGCGGGGGCGGCGTCGTCAAGGAAATCGGATAAGGCGGGGGCAGCGAGGGGCTTGCCGCGGCGGCCGCCGTGGGGCGGGGCGCCATCGCGGCCGCGCTTGCCAAGGGCAGAGGCAGCCGAGCCGGGGCCGGGGCCTGCGGTTCCACTCTCATCCTTGCTGCCGACGTCGCGGCCCCGGCCCGCGGCCCGGCCGCCGCCGCCCCCGGCCCGCCCCGGCACCCCCGGTGTCGCCAACCCTGGCGTTCCCGCCCCAGGCAATGGCGGAGGCGGCGTGAAGAGGAGCGGCACTGCCTGACTCATGCTCCACCCCCCCGCTGCCCACGCCCCCGCATCGCTATCGGGCCACGGTCGCCGACTCGATAATCGCAGCAGCAGCTCCAGCAGTGCACCCAGCGTCTCGATAGGTCGCTTGCCGTGGCCTGGTCGCGCCAGGCCAGGACACCGCTTTGGGATGTCGCGGTACCGCGCAGCGATCTCGGCCAGGGGCGTGACAAAGCCCGCAGCCGCGAGGTCGGCCGCGAGCTCCGTCAAGGATGACCCGGCCAGGCGGTCCGCGGACGACGTCCACCGTCGGGCGCCGATGTTGAAGGGGGCACGACCGAATGAGTAGCCCCAGACGCCGTACCATGTCGTGCCCGTGGCGACTGGCAGAACGACGCGCAGCTCGACGTCATCGCGGCGGCTTACGTCCTCGATCGACGCCTTGCGCACCGCCAGCGCGCCGCAGAGCCGGTCCCAGAGACCCACGACCTCGGCCCCGGGCATGGCCTGGGGGTGCCGGGCGAGGCCCTCGCGGCCGTTGACACGGAGGAGGTGCGCAAATCCGTCAAGGTGGACAAGACCATGCAGGGCGAATCGTTGGATCTTCTGTCCCGGGGGCAGGCGGGGATCGACGTCGACGGCGTCGGCGACGGGGTCGACGTGGCCGGTGGCCTGGAGGGCCTGGCGGACGGCGTCGGCGTCGGTTGCGCCAGGGCCGGGGAGGATGAGGTGCCAGTGTGCAACAGCGACGGGGTGGTGCTGCCAGCCCATCGCGCGGCAGTGGTCGCAGAATGCGTTGCGCTCGTCAACAGGCTCCTCTTCGAGGGGGGGAGAGGTGCGGGGGATGGGGGGGTCGGCAGCCAGAGGAGGGCGGGGGGCGAGATGAGGTTGGGAAGCACGACGATGAGAACACCCGTCGCGCTGGGGGACCTGGCGGCGGCTCGGACGAGAAGATACCGGAGAATCGGAGTGAACCCCAATCGCCTATCACTAGAAGGCGTCCGGGTCCGGTAGATCCGTCAAGGGGGAGGGCCCATGCGCCCCACTTTGCCCGGTCGACGACGGCCGGGCCGGTCGGGGCGCCTTTCAGGGAGCGCGAGACGGGTGGCACCAGGGTAAGGCGCAGAGGACTCCCGATGGCTTCAACAAGCTGACGAATTCGGTGGCGAAACGGACCGTGGAGATTTGGGTGGGCCTCGGATGAGACGAGGTCATCGATAGAGGCTGGAAGGGGCCGCTTTGGGTTACCGCGGCCGGGGTCGTCCCGTCTGACCCCTCCCGCGGCGCATTTGGGCGCCATGGCCAAAAAGCGACCCCACTCCGGCCCCAAATGAGGTGATCCCCCAAAAAAAACGGGGTCAAAACTGTCCTTTAACGACGAGAAGGGGCCGAAAATCGCCGACGGCCGACGGCCCACCTCAAGGCCTCCTCGCGAGCTCGGTCAGATGACCCGTTCACCCGCCCCCCGCTCCCCCCCTCCTCTGCACAATCTACCCCCTCCCGCACAGTCGGGATCGAGCTCGACCACGGCGATGCCCCGCGGCAGGAACGCGAGCCAGGCGGGAGGAGTCCAGTCGTCGTTGGCATCCGCGTCGGCGACGCCTGCGAGAGAGCACCCCGCCAGCGCCCGGACGGCACCGGGGAAGGCGAGGACCCCGACGTCGCCCCCCCCCGCGCCGACGAGCACGGCAGCGCAGCGTCCCGGCGCGCCCAGGGTGGCAAGCTCCGCCGCCACCGCGTCCTCCCCTGACAGCCGGATAGGCCAGGACTGGGCCGCGCCTCCGCCCCCGCATCCCCCGCCCTGGCGCGGCGACACCACGAGGAGGACGACGACCCGCCAGGGCTCTTGTCCATCGCCCGACGAGGATACCAGCGGGTCCAGATCGAGCACGGGCCGACCCAGCGCCTCGGCCGCGTCTGGGTCGAGAACGCCCCCAGCGGCCTCGAGGGCAGCGAGAGTGGCCCCCGAAGCCCCCCCAGGGTCCGCTGCTTCTCGCGCCGCCTCGCGCCCAAGCCGTGCCGCGGCGTCGGCGACGTCGGGGGGCAGCGTAAGCACGAAGGCGCGGGCACTCGCGAGGGCAGCGGCATCGAGCTCATCCCGAAACCCAAAGGCGCGGGCGTGTGCCGCGGCTGACAGGGCTTCAGCGAGCCTCAGCTGTCCTAGAAGCCGCCTCCGCTCTCGGTCGACAGCGCCCAGTCGGCCAGGCGGGACGCCGGCGGGTTCGGCGTTGTCGTCGAAGCTCCCGCGGGAGTCGTTGCCGGAGAATCGATCGGGATAGGTGATCGACGACAGGGGCTCGAGAGCATCGGCCCTGGCGTCGCGCACCCGTCGCGCGACGGCGGCCATGGCCGGGTGCCACTCAAGCCCAGAGGCCACGAGGGACCAGCCGAGCTGGGCGGCATCTCGGACGGAGAGGGGCGCGTCCCCGCTACTGCTGTACACTTCATCGGCCATCGCCTCGATCGCAGTCCCAGCGAGCCAGTCAGCGATGGCGTCAGGAGTGTCTGGGTCTTCCGCGCCGGGGGGGTCGGCGCTCTCGTCGGCATCAGTGACGGCGATCACATTGTCAGCGTCATCACTGTCGTCGTCATCATCATCGTCGCCCCCCCCGTCCCCCCCCGGCGATCCGTAGCCCATGGTCGCAAGCCCCCAACTGGCCATGCAAGCCTCACTGGGCGACATCGACCCCGGCCTTGCCACTGCCAGCCGCGCTGACGTGAGGCGGACAAATCCAGGGCCGGGGTCGAGCCCGAGGGTCCCCGTCGCCCACAGGGCGTGGCAGAGGAGCTGCGCCGCGGGGGCCCCATCTCCGGTCGATGACTCGGGCGCGTCAGGGTTGGAGTCCAAATCGGGGTGAGGCTCAGCCTCTCTCAGGAGGGTCTCGAGGCGGTCGACAAGGGCGGAGGCGAGGACGTAGTCGGTCGCCTCTGGGGCGCCGCCACATGCAGCGAGGGCCCACAGGGTGTTGACCGCGGCCTGCGCCCCGAAGAGATGCGAGGTGGCGCGACCGCGGCAGCAGAGGGCGTTGAGAGCCGGCCGGTCGAGCCGGTAGCCCGCCCGTGCGAGTCCGTAGAGTGTCGTCGCTACAGCGTCGGGAGAGAAACTGTCGGCGCGGTGGACGCATACGAACGGCACCAGGTCGAGAACGGTCGTGTCGGCCCACCGGAGTCGGGCGGCGGTAGACGCCAGCGACGCCGCGGCGACGGGCCCGAGTCCCGCCCGCTGCCGCCGCAGCTCTTCTCCGATCAACGCCAGCTCGCGCGGCCCCAGCCCTGTGGCGAGTTCGGCGTGGGCCCACAAAATCATGCAGAGACCCTGGGCATTGCTGCGGCCGAGGGCGGCGGGAGCGAGGGCGGCATCTGTAAGCAGGCGCATCCCGGCGCGTCCGGGGTGGAAGCCGAGCCGGGCAAAGGCCCAGAGGAGCATGGCGAGGCTCTGGGGGTCGACCTGAGGGTCGGCGGCGCGGAGGGCGCGGGGGAGGGACCGGGGCCGGCGACCTCCAATGGGGTCGTCGTCGTCGTCCTGGTCGGCGAGGACGCGCGGGATGGCGGGCGTGTCGTCAGAAGAGTCGGAGTCGTCGTCGGAACCAGCGCCACCCGTGCCACTGTCGCCGACGAGAGCAACGGCGGCAGCCTCGAGCAAGGCGCGGCCGAGGGGCCCTGAGGAATAGCCAACCCGGGCGAAGGACCAGAGGAGCATAGACAGCGACTGCGGGTCGAAGGACGACAAGACGCCCGGCCGGGCGCAGTCTCTGGCAACAGCATCGAGGAGGGCGGCACGGCGGGGGCTCGCGGGGGCGCCGGGCAAACATGAAAGCCGGGCGACGGCCCAGACCACCCGGGAAAGGTCACGGGGACGCGACGCGGCGGCAGGCAGCCATCCCGAGGTGGATGCGGCGATGAGCTCGGAGGCCGCGTGGACGGCCACCTGGGTGGGGTAAAGCGGGTTGTCAAGCGGGGCGAGCGAGGACGCGGGGGGAGGTGAAGACGACGACGACAACGTCGCCACTTGGGCCTCCTCGCTGCTGATACGACCGACCAACGGCAGAGGCGGCTCGACGAGGTCACCGAGTGCCGCCGCGCCGTCGTCGTCATCGGGCGCACCCGAAGACGACAACGCCGACACCCCCAGCCCATCCCCCCCGTCCCAGGGCCGCGCCAAGGCTCCCGCCTGGCTCAGCAGGCGGGCGAGCGCGTGGGCGTGCCGGGCCGCGGCACTAGTTGGCATTGTGGCAAAGACAAGTGATATTGCTGCGACGCCATCGGCGACGAGGGTTGCAGGCGCCGGATGGTCAAGGGCGGCACAAGCGGCGACGGCTTCGACAACGCCCCGGAGGGCCCAACTGTTGTCGTCCTCAAGGCGGGTCTGGCAGGCAAGACGCATTAGCGCGTCACCTGGGTGATAACCGTTGGCACCGAACCCGCCGGCCAGATGGGCGGCCTCGGCAGGAGTCAGGGCTACCACCGACGGGGGCGGCAAGCGCGACATCAGCGTGGGATCGTCGGACCCTGACCCCACTTCAGTGAGGGCGCTGGCCCGCCCTGCCAGGGCCGAAAAAAGGTCTAAACTCCGGCAATTGAGTTGGGACGCCGCCGTGAGACACGTTTTTACTTGGGAAGGGCGCATTTCGGTCGCGGCGCGGGCGGCGCATCGCGCCAGAGCCGGCACGAGCGTGCGGTGGAGAAGGCCGCGCTCCCGCAGGCCCGATCGGCCCAGAGCGCCGAGCGCGCGCGCGGCGCTCGCAGGGTCCCGCAGTCCGTCTTCCGCGTCCCCGTCGACCGCGGCGGCCAGGGAGGCTTGCAGTGCGGCAACGAGACGGGGCTGCGGGGGGGCGACGGCGCGGCGGGCCAGTCCCGCTGCCGCGGGCGCCCGCCCGACTCCCGGCGCGGCCGCCTCGAGACCGTCGACGGCCCGCGACGCCGAAAGGGCCCCTAGCGCCCCTGCGGCCGCGAAGGCGGCGTATCCCGTGCCCGCCAGGCGCGAAGCCCACGATGCCAGAGGCAGGGCCGGGTCCCGGCCGAGTCGGCGGAGGCTCCCGAGCGCCCGCACGAGGTGGACGGCCCCAGACGCTCTGTCGGCGAGGCCATCCCCGGCGGGGGGGTCGGTGCCTGTCGTGAGCGATGAATGGGGATGATTGCGAGGTGTGCATGCGTGTGCGTGTGTGCGGAGACTCCTCCCCCCCCCCCACCCCCACATTGCGCCTCCGCCGCTCGCCGTCCACCGCCGCTGCGAGGGTCACTTCGGCGCGGTCGAGCGCGTCGGACTCTGGAGCGTCGAGGCCGAGCCGAGACACGGAGAAAAGGGCTCGACACACGGTCCGGGCGTCGTCACCCGCCAGCGCCTGTCGACAGAGAGAGGTCAGCTCTTGCCGGTCGTCGGCCTCGGCGTCGGGGGAAGCGCCGCGACCGTGTGCGCCGCCAGTAACAGACGACCCGAGGCGGACGGCGAGGGCCTCAATCCGGCGGCCGAGGTCGGGCTCGGTTGGGGTCGCGGGGGAAGATGGGGGGGAAGTAGGAGGGGGAGGGGGGGAGAATGGGCGACGAACAACGCGGCGACGGCGGGGCTGCGCCACCGCGGGGCGGGGAGGGGGGATAAGAGGGGCGTCAGGAGTGTCGCCCGCAGCAGCGCCCGGCGGCGACGGCCTCAGCTGCGGTATGCAGAGGGACGTCGGCGACCCGAGCCGATTTGGTCGTCCCGACGGGGCGCACGGTGCATGAGAGGCGACTTTCATCCCGTCGTTGTTGGTCTTGGGCTCTGCCTCTGGAAGGCGGCGAAATTAACTGAGCACGAGCTACTTACTGTGAGGTCGTTTGAGGGACAAAGGCAACTCCAAACTGAGTTTTCGTCGATTGCGACGCCAGATTCGGAATCAAGATCAGCGCTTGCGCTGTTATAGGACAGAGAGGGGAGGCGCGGAAACTCCTATAGGTTACATTGGGCCTGACGGCCACGCGCACCTCATTAACGCGGGGTCTCGCGTTCTGTGCCGGCCTCGGAGAGATGTCGCTGTTGCGTCTGGTCAGCAACCGGGCGGAACCGGTAGGTTCCGCGCCGTCCGCTCCCCCAGGCGTCGTCCTTCGTCCGGCGCCCCGGCGACGTTCAGGTGGGGCCTACCACCGAGGCAGCGGCGGAGGCTGTGGCGGCGGCGGCGCCCCCCCTCCTCCCCCCTCCCGCCCCCCCGCCCCCCGGACCGCTGTCGTCGGCTCCCCTCAGTCTGTTCCGGCAGTCAACCCGCCCCCTGGCCGCCTCACCGCATCCCACGCCCCCCCCCCTGCCACCCCTGCTCCCCTCCTGGCGGGCGTGGGCGACGACGACGATGGCGAAGATGACACCAGCATCGACGGTGGACCGTCCACTCGATCGACCTCCTCCTCCCAAGTCTACTTCGCGACGTGCCACCCCGGCCTCGAGGCGGCGTTAGCGAGGGAGCTCACGAGTCCTCCTCTCTCCGTCCCTAACTCGGATCTTCGCATTGGCAGGGGAGGGGTCCACTTCCGGGGGGACGCCGGGGGAAAGGGAGGGCTTGAGCTGGGAATGCGCGTCGCGCTATGGTCGCGTGTCGCCGTGCGTGTCCTGGCGCGGCTGTGGCGGGGTGAGCTCGACCCGAGCCAGCGGGCCCCCGAGGCCGTGTACACGGCAGCGCGAGAGGCCGTCGACTGGTCGGCGCTGCTGCCGCGCGATGGTGCGAGCCTTCGCGTATCCGCAAGCCTCCACGGCGACACGGGAGACCTCACGAGCGGTAGGATGCTCGAGGCGCGGGTCAGGGATGCCGCCTGCGACGCCGTGCGCGATGCGACGGGGCGGAGGCCGCCCCCGCCGGAGTCGAATCGGGCGCAGGTGGATCTCCCGATCGCGGCGGTCGCGACGGAGGAGGGGCTCGTGCTTTACCGGGACTTGGCGGGGGAGGCGAGTTCGTGTCCATCTGTTCGTCTGTCCGTCTCCGGGGGTGGCGGGCGACGCTCTCGTCCGCTCCCGATGTCCGTGATCTCGCTGCCCGACCGACTCCCACCCGATCCTCCTCCCTCCCCCCCCCCAGTCGCTCCATCGTCGAGGCTACCGCAGCGCCATGCATCGCGCCTCGCTCAACGAGGCTGCCGCGGCGGGGGTCCTGTGGCTGGCGGGATGGCCGGAGGCGGCCTTGGGGGGGGTCGGGGGTGGAGGGGGCTCCTCCTCGTCCTACCCCCCCCTCCTCCTGGACCCGATGTGCGGCTCCGGCACCCTCCTGATCGAGGCTGGTCTTATCGCGCGCGGCGTTCCCGGAGGCGCCAACCGCGACTGGTGGCCCTTCATGACGTGGCCCGACGCCAACCGGGAAGCGTGGACGTTTGCCGCGGAGGAGGCGGCTGATATCGGCGCCGACTGTCGGCGGCGGTGCGTCGCGTCCGGGCTGCGCTTGCTGGGAAACGACGTCCACCCTGGCGCGCTGTCTCTCGCGAGACGGGACGCGGACGCGGCGGGGGTGGGTGACCTGGTGGAGCTGCGGCATGGTCCTTGCGGCGACCTTCCGGCACCGCCGACGCCACCTTCCCTCGTCGTCGTCAATCCTCCCTGGGGGCGTCGGATAGGCGGTTCCGGCGCTGGTGCCGGCGGTGCCGGCGGTAAAGGGAGCCGCAACCGCGTTCCGCGGATGGGTGAGGGCGGCGGGGCCGACGAGGGGGACGCGGGAGAGGCGTGGACGCAGCTGGGCCAGTGCCTTCGCCGGTGTTGCGCCGACCGCGACGCCTTCGTGCTGAGCGGGAGCAAGGACCTCACGAGTCGACTGCGCCTCCGGGCTTCTGGCAGGCATCCGATCACTATCGGCGACGTGAGCACCCGGCTGCTGCGCTACGAGGTGGGGGCTTGGCGGGGGGAAGGCGACCTTCGGGGGGGCGGCCATCGCTGGGGCGACACAAAGGGGGGTTAGGCATCGAGTTAAGTGAAATCGCCGCATCGCGCCTTTACTGCCCCCCCCTTGCGCCGTAGGGGCCAAGTCCCGTCGTTGTTCCGTCCACCTGTCCGGGGAAAGGAGCCCAGGAGCGAGGAGGCAAAGGCGGCTCGTCGCTGACGACAGCTGGCGAACGCTGCCGAAGAGAGCGTCTTCTCTAGATTTCCTATGTTTTCGTCGATGCGGACTGCTGCTTGCCTCAGCTCACGCCAGGCGGTGGGAACTAGCTCCTGCTCAGCCAGGCGAGACGCGAGGGGGAGACAAGTCCGGCCGGCGCCTGTCTCGGTGCAGGTGGCGGACAGGTGGCGGGGTCCCCGAGCTCTCTGCACCTCGTCAGTGCTTCTAAATTGTACGCCGCTGGCGTTTCCGAATCGAGTAAATTCCGTGGAGGACGAGACGCGCCGCGTGGGGCGGCCGATGCGATGAGGTCCAGCCAACGCCACCGACTGTCGTCGCCGAGCGCATCGTGAGAGTTTCGCGCGCGCAGTGAGCGCTTCTGAAGTCCCTAATGAGCGCGATTCCAGCGGTTTATCGACTTCGCGATGTGTGCGGCCCTAGTTGGAGCGGCCGTCGTTCGCCGCTCTGAGCGTCGTTGCCGGTGACCCCCCCCACCCTCCTCCTCGTCACCGATCACACGCTCCGCAGCCGAAGTGTGATGTCATCGACTCCGTCTCACCGGCACGTTGCTCCCTTGCGCGGTCCCACTGTCCTCCGCTTCGTCGCGGCCGGTCCTGGGGCAGGCCTGGTGGAGGGCGATCCGTCAGTTTGTGAAGTGTTCGTTGACGGCGAGACGGGTACCGACATGTCGACCATGGTCGGCAAGATTGGAGCCCTCTCGTACAACGAGCAGTACGACGACCTCTATCGCGACGGCCCCGAGGGCCTGAAAATTTCGAAGCCTGTTGCCAAGCCCGACATCGCTGCCCAGGCCGACGTACCTGGCGCCCGCCGTATTCCCGGCAGCGCTGTCCACGCTGTTGCCCGCTCGGACAACCTCTTCAAGCGTCTCTTGAAAGGCGACTGGCACACGACCGACTACATCTACTGCGCCTACATGACGGTCGTGCACGCTTTGTGTCTCTGGATGCCAGCCACGTTCAGCCCTGCCATGGTCGGCCTCTTTTTCGCCACCTACTTCGTCACTGGGTGCCTGGGCATCACGTTGAGCTATCACCGGCAGCTGTCCCACCGCTCCTTCCAGACGCCGAAGTGGCTTGAGTACGCGCTAGCCTACTGCGGCGTCCTCGCCGTGCAGGGGGACCCGATCGAGTGGGTGTCAGCCCACCGGTACCACCACCTTCACACCGACACGCCCCTTGACCCCCACTCCCCCTACGAGGGCTTCTGGTGGTCCCACATGGGGTGGCTCATGGACCACCGCGCCACGCGCGACCGCGTCCATGACACCAGCAACGCCAACGACCTCAACAAGCAGACCTTTTATCGCTTCATCCAAAAGACGTACGGGTGGCATGTCGTGGCCCAGTTCGTGGCCCTTTACGCGCTGGGAGGCTTCCCTGCCCTTGTGTGGGGCGGCGCTGCGCGTCTGGTGTGGGTTTACCACGTCACTTGGCTCGTCAACTCGGCGTCGCACCTTTGGGGCGATCAGCCTTACCGCACAGGCGACCTGAGCGTCAACAACTGGTGGGTGGGGATTCTGGCGTGGGGCGAGGGGTGGCACAACAACCACCACGCGTTTGAGTTCTCGGCGCGGCACGGCCTCGAGTGGTGGCAGGTGGACGTCACCTGGGGAATCATCAAGGCGCTGCAGACAGTGGGGCTTGCGACTTGCGTCAAGCTGCCAAGCCAGCGGCAGATGCGGCGGCTGCGTGCGGTTGACCCGGCCCTTTCCGAGGGGTCGGAATGGGAGCCCACGCCGGGCGCGGCCTGACACTTGTTGCGGCGGCGGTGAGGGGTATCTCTTGGGCTTCGAGGGTCTAGGTCACTTGAATGGCACTATCGATGATGCAGTTCTCCCCCGCCCCCCCGCCTCATGCCCCATATGGCCCGGCCTCGGCCGCCGCCTTCGCCTCGGCCGCCGCCTTGCGCGTCTTCTTGAGATCAGCCACGGCCTGGGTCAAGTACGCGACGGGTTTGTCGGGCTGGTCGCGCACGACGCGCGTCAGGAGTTCCGTCATGATGGTGCCCACTCCGTTGGACTCGAGCCACGTCTCGTCCGCCTCCTTGAGGCTGAGGTCTGACGGGACCACGGGGACGACTGGGGGGGGGGGGGGGGGGGGGGGAGGGAGGGAG
>Ga0181573_10001782_pt1 | contig 20662 bp, 17 predicted proteins | sample 101ome_25_FD_148643 | JGI IMG/M metagenome (GOLD analysis project Ga0181573, IMG submission 148643) | Coastal salt marsh microbial communities from the Groves Creek Marsh, Skidaway Island, Georgia - 101409BT metaG (spades assembly) | ecosystem: Environmental > Aquatic > Marine > Intertidal zone... | reverse complement strand
TCAAGAAATACGATACGGGTATGTGTGTGTGTGCGTGCGTGGCACCGACCGACCGACCGACCGGGATGGACGGATGGGACGGATGGACGGATGGGACGACGACGACGACGGTTGGAGGATTGATTGATTGTGATTGATTGTGATTGTCGGCAAACGTCGACGCGCGGACGGACGGAACAAAGAGACGCGCGCGCGGGGACGAACGTGCGAAGACGAACGAACGAACGAACGAACGGTGCGACGAACGGACGGCGCGATGGTTTCGACGTCGCGGACGCTCGGACGAGCGGTGGGACGATGGATGCGGATGATGCCGAGTCAGCACGACGGGAACCGACGATTGATGCCGACGATCGGTTGTGGACTCTCGTGGTGTCGACGAAACGCGTCGACGGTCTCGTCGTGGTTCGAGGCGCGAGAGAGCGAAGAGATGCCGCTGGGAAGGGCGGCGGAAGCGATCGGACGGGCGTTCGCGCCGGGGTTGGACGCGTTGGCGAACGCGGAGCGGGCGAAATTGCGAGGCGCGAGCGAGAGCGCGGAAAACGCGGCGGGGACAGAGTTGTACGTGCCGGATATACCGGTGTTTTTGTGCGCGACGCGGTTGGTGAGGGATTCTGCGTTTGTGAGGTCGGTGTTGGTGCACGATGAACGGGCGCCGAGGACGAAGCCGAGGTTGTCGTGGTACGACGCGCGGGATGATTCTTGGGTGCCTCGAGGGTGGTACGCCGACGGGTTGAAGGCGGATTTCGAGTTTTACTTTGGGAACGGCGCTTCGGCTTCGGCAAAGTAAAGCGGAGAAAGAAAAAGGCAACGAACGCAAGATCGAAACGCGCTCGTCACGCGTACGAAACCAACGAGGAGCGAGCGAGCGAGCGGCGCGCTGTACCATCAAATCAAAGCCATCAAATCAGATATTACCATGTACTCTACCGCATCCCGCATCACGTCACTAGACGCGCGCCGAAAAGAAACGCTCTCTTCTCACACCCTCTCGATGATTCCCGGCTCCGAAACGAGCCGGGTTGTTGTTGTAACACGAACAGTACTGTATGCATCGCACCGACTTTACTCGCGAGCGCCGATGTAAAAATGGTTTAGTTTTATACGCACCGCGTGACTTGTTTTGAGACACTAAACGTCTCGAACGAGCGGGGAGATTCCTTGCGACGGTCGCGACAGTGATTTCGATGGCGCTCTATGATTCACGACGACGTATTCCAGCCATCGCTTGCTCGACCGCGGGAGCGATGAGCCTCCGGGCAAGCTCCGCGGAGGCTCTGAGCTCGCGCTGCGCCGCTCTGAGCGCGCGCACGTCCTCCGTCAGCTTTCGCACCGACCGACTCGACGCCCTCGTCGACCCGTTCCTACGCTCGCACAACGTCGCGCGTTCGACCGACCACGTCGCCTTGTCCATCTCGTGCGCCGCGCGGGCGTCGTTGGCTAATTTCCTATATCTATCCACTCGGCGAGACCACTGCGCGTCTCGCTTCACCACGGCGGACCGCACCGCCGCCATCTCCGCCCTCCACGCATCCTCCACCTCGCTCTCCGTTCGTCTCAACCGCTCCCTCAACGCTTCATTCTCCTTCTCCAACGCCTCGTTCGTCCTCTCTCTCACCGCCGCCGCCGCCGTCGTCGTTTCCTCAAACGCATCCTCGTTCAAATCAACCGCCCCGCCGGTAGACCCTTCCTCGCGCGTCATCCTTCGCGGTCTCCCGGCCGCGATCCACGCCGGCGTGCGCGCCTCCGCCGTCTCCGTCACTTCCTCCTCCTCGTCGTCCGCGCCCCGTCGTCCTCCGATCATCAGCGCTTCCTACACGAACCCGAACGCGATTCAAAAAATCAAGTCGTCAGTCCAACTGTCGGTTCGGTTCCAACGCCATCGATCGATCGATCCATCGTTCGAGAGACTCGCGCGCGCGCGTCGCCGAGACACTCGCGTCGTCTCCGCGCACCGGTAAAGACCACATCGATTCATCCGAATCGAAATCGTCGTCGTCGTCGTCGACACCCATCGCGCGCAGAGATCGTTCGGTTCGGTTCGGTTCGGATTGTCCAACGAACGACCGACCCCGGGCAAACAGTGAGGACTCTGAGGACTTTGAGGCGCGTGAAACCTCAAAACGCGTCGCTGCGATTCACACTCCTTCGTTCGTTCGCGATGCGCTCGACGACGACGACGGTACCGATCGTCTGTGCGCCCGCGCGACGATGTCTTCGTCTTCGTCGTCGTCCGACTACTACGACGCATCGAAGGACGGCGCTGGTGTGGCCCGGGGACGAGGCGTACGAGTCGCTGTCGAAACGCGCGGATGATGCGGCGGCTGGAAAGAAGAATTCATCATCATCGTCGTCGTCGTTCGCGACGTCGTGGACGCGCGAGGGCGAGGACGAGGAGGGCGAAAGGACGGAGGTTGAGGAAACGTTGACGTCGTCGTCGTCGTCGGTACCGCGCGGATGGAACGCCGGGCGGACGTTGGCGGCGAGGTGGCGCGTGGAGGCTCGATTCGGGAAAAAGGCGGACGCGTCGAGGTTGCTCAAGCGGTGGGCGCGTACCGTGGGCGTCGCCGCCGGGGTGTCGCGGGATCGGTTTAGCGTGTGTTCCGGGTACGTCGGGGGGAAGGAATCGGCGTTGGAGCTTCGGGTGGATGGGTTCAGATCGCTCGGGGAGGTGGATGCGTTTTTGTGCGGGGTTCCGAGGAGGGAACACGTCGAGTGGGCGCGCGAGTTCGCGGCGTGCGTGGTGGACGGGTCGCCAGAGTGGATCGTTTTCGGCGTCGAGGGCGTCGATGACGCTGCGGATGAGGAACACGACGGCGGGGCGGTGCAGGACCGTAACGTAGGGTTGGTTGGTGCGATGACGAACGCGGTGGTGAGTCCGAAGAGCGACGTTCCGGTTTCCGTCGAGGTGGATTTGGATTTCGACGAAGCCGCGTTGGTTCCGGGTACGACGCTTCCGGATGGACGCATCGTCGTCGAGGATTGGAAAGGGGACCCGATGGTGATCAACCCTGGGGACCGAATGCCGCGGTTTTGAGTTTAGTAGTTCTTTTTTGTCTTTTTGCGCTGCGTATCCTTGTAATAAACTGTGTGCTAAGTGGTAAGTAATCTCACTGCGTCGCTCGCAAGAAAAATTCATCCCCTCCGTCGTCATCGGAAACCGGCGACCGCCCCGAAATCGGAGAATACGGGTGATATCTTCCGACGGACCCCATGCTCTCTCTGCTCTCTGACGACCTCCCGGTGCTCGGTGCCAACGGCGGGAGCGCCGCCGAGTACAAATCCGTTCCCGTGTCCTGGGAGAGCGAAACCATCCCGGGCGTCCCCGGCGTTCTGCTCGTATCGCTCATCGAACTCATCCCCGGACTCGCCGTGCCGTTGACGATGGCTCTCGCGCGCGCCAACCGAATCGCATCCGTCGCCCTCCGACTCCTCGCGATGATTCGATCCCGAATTCTGTGTTTCTCTCTCTCCTCCCGAACGCTCTCCGGCGTGAAGCCTCTCGGCAACGGCGCCTGACACGTCGGACACTTTTGAATGTCATGCGTTCGACACTGCACGATGCAACACTTGTGAAAGACGTGCCGACACGTCAAACCGGTTACGAGCTCAATCTTATCCGGGTTATCGCTCGCCTCGGGTCGGCTTCGATCCAGCGGCGAGTGACACACCGCGCAGTCGCACTCTCCAAACGCGTACCCGGGCGTCTTACACGCCGACGTCCCGCCCGACGCCGAACCCGGCGACACCGACGCGCTTCCCGGTCCACGAAGTCTCGGTCGTGGCGTGAGATACATCGCGTCTCGTATCGCGTCCGCCAACCGTTCCGCATCGTCGTTACACGACGACGGTCGTCCCGCGGTCGTCGTCCCGCGCGCGGCTTCGTCCCGCTGGCGTTCCGACGTCGTCGTCATCATCTTTGACGTCGGCGACAACGACGACGCGCGCGCACCACAGCCACCACCATACAATCCATCCTCACACACGGAACGTCCTCGCGAATCCGCGCTTCGCGGTGTCGACGTCGGCGTGCGCGACGCGACTTCCGTCATTCGAACGACCGGGTTCGATTCGATTCGAAAACAAACCCGCTATACTGATTCCGATCGACGACCGACCCGACGTCGTCCCGATTCCCCCGCTAATTTACCCGCGTCACCCGGACTTTATCCCACTTCGCCGGCACTACCGCGTCCGAGCGGAAACCGACGTCGGTCGCGTCCGCGTGTGCGGGACGGAACGAATTGATGGAACGATCGATCAAAAGTTCAAAAGTGTCTCTTTGGTTCCCCTCCGCATTTGGACTAAAGCGTCCATCCAAATCCCAAAGGCTTTCCTTCACGACCGCGATCCGACGACGACGAGAGCGCCGACGGAAACCAACGCGGCGAAGACGAAGAAAACTCTGCACCGGTGCGCGCAGGCGACGCAGGCGAAACCGGCGACGCACGGGGCGCAGAGAAGACCGACGACGCGATCCGACGACGCGCGTACTCCGAGAGACGAAGGACGACGAGGACGATTCGGATTCTCGATGGATGAGACGTCCGCGATGCCGGTTTCTTCGTCGACCACGACGCGAGAGGACGATCGTCGACCGCCGATGGATGTCGGCGTCGTCGCGTCGTCGAGTCGACCTCGCGCGCGTTCCTCGCGCGCGAGTTTACGACGAAGCGCCACGCGTTCGCGCAGCGCGCGCGCGGGCGAGAGACACACCTCGCACACGGTTTCGCATCGTGGGTTCTTCGCGTCGACGTACGCGTCCGAACACTCATCGCTGAGATGCACGAACGCGTCGACGCACGCGCACCCGAACGCGGTCGCGAACCCGAGCTCGAGATCGCGTTCAGAGACGTCGTGGAGGCACACGCGACACACGCCCGGCGTCGCGCGCGCGTCCTTTTTCGCGTCTTCGCCGCGCGCGTCCGCGGTGGGACCCAAGTTCGAAACCCGTCCCGTTCGTCGGCGGGAATCCATCGACGACGTTCCAATCGTCGTCTTCGTGTACGTCGTGTACGTCGTCGTCGCGCATCCGATCAATCGATCGATCAATCAATCATCGGTGACCCGAACCGTCTCTCTTTCCTCGGAAAGCCGAACCGATTCCTTCTCGTCGTCGATCGCCCGCGCGCGCCGCGCCTCCCGGACTCGCGCGCGGCTCGTCTCGGGCGTTAAAAATTTTCCCAATCGATTCCCGTCGCGTCGTTCGGCGTTCGCCCGTCGCGTCGTCGTCGTGTGTCGACATCGAACGCGTTTGAATTCACATCGTCGCGAACGTCGCGTGCGTGCGACGATCGAACGTCATTACGACGCCCGGCGACGCGATCGACCGACCGAGATGGTCTCGGACGGCGTCGACGACGGGTTCGTGATGAACCTCGCCGGGGATTCCGACGGGTGGGATTCCGACGGCGGGGCGTCGTCGCGTAAGGGGAACCCGATGCGTCGAACGGTGAAGCGGTCGAGCAAAAAGGGCTGGAGAGGCGGCGGCGGCGGCGGCGGGAACGGCGGCGTCGCGCGTCGCGACGACGACGATACCGACGACGGACGACGGACGACGACGTCGAAAAAACGCGCGCGCGAGGATCGAGGCGCCGACGACGACGGGCGACCGAGTACGGAGACCGACGCGGGTGAGGAACGAAACCGAGGCGAGAGGAAAGGGAAGAGACGGTCCAAGGCGAGCGAGCGGTACGCGGCGAAACGCGCGGAACGACGCGACGGGGCGACCGGTGGGAACGCCGACCGGCGAATGAGATCATCTAAAGGGACGACGACGACGACTGGGGGGGGCGGGTGCGCGTCGAAGACCCGCCGGGACGGTGGTGGTGATGACGACGACGGGTTCGAGGTGGTTGGCGAAGCGGACGCGGAGGACGGGGCGACGGAGAGTTTAACGTTTAATCCAAAGGATTGGGCGAGTTTGATGAAGAGCGCCGCGGGTGAGGGCGGCGGTGATGCGTCTGGACGCATCGGGGATGATGACGGCGACGGGGGGGAGGAGACGACGCGTCGCGCGCGGGTGTTTGGAAGAGAGGCGAAGACGTTTGACGAGTGCGGGCTGCCGACGTCTCTGGTGAAACATTTAACGGAAAATGTTGGATTCGGTGCGCCGACTAAAGTGCAAGCGATGACGATTCCGAGACTTTTAGCCGGGAGAGACGTGTTGGTGCGCGCGGAGACGGGATCTGGTAAGACGCTGAGTTACATTGCGCCGTTGTTTAGCGAGATTGGACGCATCGCGCCTAGAGTGACGCGACGAGAGGGAACGCGGGGGTTGGTGCTCGTGCCGACGCGTGAACTGGCGACGCAGGTGGAAGACACGGCGAAGAAAGTGGGGAGACCTTTTCACTGGGTCGTCACCAGCTCCATCATGGGTGGGGAAAACCGGGCCAAGGAGAAGGCTCGGTTGCGCAAGGGGGTGTGTTTGCTCATCGCCACCCCCGGTCGTCTCCTCGATCACCTGCGCATGACGGAGTCGTTCATGATTGATAACCTGAGGTGGCTCGTGCTCGATGAAGCGGATCGATTGTTAGATTTAGGATTTGAGGAAGACTTGAACGCCATCTTGACTGAGATTGGCAAGCGCACCGAGGGTGCGAGTCTGTGCACGGCGCTCTTGTCGGCGACGCTCACGCCGGGCACGGCGCGGCTCGCGGAGCGCATGGTTGACCCGGTCACCATTGTCATCGAGCCAGAGAAGGATGATTTGGAGATTGTCGGCGGGGACGACGGCGATGAAAACACCGGCGGAACGATGGATGTCGACGGGCTGAAGCGCATGGCAAAGATTATGGCGGGCGGAGACAGGGTGCGCATGCCCGAGGGATTGAACCACACCGCGGTGGAGGTTTCCATGAAGGCGCGTCTTCCGGCGCTCGCCGGTCTACTCGCCGGCTGGATGCAAGGTTCGATTAAAAAAGCCATCGTCTTCTTCTCCTCGTGCGAATCGGTCGAGTTTCACTACAAGACGCTTCGCTGGCTCGCCAAGGGTGGCAAGGGCAAAATGGAGGAGGACGACGACTCGGCGCAAGGCCCGTACGAAATCTTCCGTTTGCACGGTTTGCTCAGCCAGGGCGACCGCACGAGCGTGTTTCGACACTTCGCGGAGACCAAGGCTGGGGTTTTGTTGTGCACAGACGTCGGCGCGCGCGGTTTGGATTTCGTCGGCGTCGGCGCCACGGTGCAGGTGGATCCGCCAAACGATTTAACGACGTACATTCATCGCGTCGGTCGCACCGCTCGTCTGGGTTCCGACGGCGAAGCCGTGTTGTTCTTACAACCCAAAGAGCGAGAATTCAAGGACGTGCTCTCCGACCAGGGCAAGGTGCGCTTCATCTCCGGTTCCGTCGTCTCCATGCTCAACGTTCTCGACGCCGCCGTCGACGCCACGGAGCGCGACAAATCCATGTTTAAGAGCATGCCGCACCTCCACCCCGCCGCGCAACGCATGACGAAAAAGCTCGCGTCAAAGGTGGCTTCCGACAAACCCTACAACGGCCTCGCATCGGACGCTTTCCGCGCCTACGTTCGCGCCTACGCCACTTTCCCATCCGCCGTCAAGCACATTTTCCACGTCAAGCGCCTGCATCTCGGTCACGTCGCCGCCGCGTTTGGCCTCAAGGACGCCCCGCAACTCATCGGCGCCTCCGCGACGAAAGCGGCGCTCAAGGCTCAAAAAGAAGCGGCGCGTAAAAAGCTCAAATCTGACGCTCGCGCCAAGAAACAGGCTCGCCAGGCGAAGAAATCATCCAAACTCGCATCCGGCGGCGTCAGTTTCCGTCCAATCGGTCAATAACGACAGACGGTTCGGTTCGCGCGACGGTTCGCTCCGTCCGACGACACCCTCATCCGTCGACACGCACGGGCTATCAGATTTCTTCGTAAGTACACCGTTAGATGATTTCTCTCTTTGTTTATATTAATCCATGTACACCAGAAATAGCGCGTTTGTTTACGATCCCACTTGGAGTTATTGCCTTTGCCCTTCAAACCGAAGAAGACCTTTTTGGTTGAGATCATCATGCGATCGAAATTCCAATTCCATTCCGTTCGTTCCCGCACACGCCGACGACGACGGTTTCGACGTCGGTGGTTCGCGAAACCGCTCGCGTACTTCGAACCGCGTACTTCGATGCGGGTGATGCGGGTGACGACGGGAACGACGACGCCGCGGGCGGTCGGCGCGAATCGATCATCGGTGATGCACCGTCAGCAATTATCACGCGGATGCGCGCGAAATGATGCGCCGGTGATGAAGACGCGGACGACGGTTCTAACGTCCCCGGTGCGCCACACGGCGAGGAAGACGGAGACGAGATTCGCGTCGGCGTCGTCGGACGGCGCGACGTCGTTTTCGGGCGAAAACGACGACGGTAAAGGGGAAGGAAAAAGCGTAACCGGCGCTTCGTGCGATTTGGAATTCATGAAGATGGTGTCGGAAGACGCGAACGCGCCGACGACTGGGTACGCGTTGCAAGCGACGATACTCGGAGCGTGCGCGGCGACGGCGGTGATGTTGTACGTGGCGTTGGATATGGGTTCGGCGGCGTTTACCGTGCACGCGTGGTCTAGGGTCGTGGGCGCGTTGGCGAAGAGCGGGTTTACGGCGGCGTTTGCGTTGATCTTTGTGAGCGAGTTGGGAGATAAAACGTTCTTTATCGCGGCGCTGTTGGCGATGCGGTTGGGGCGGTTTCGCGTGCTCATGGGAGCGACGGCGGCGTTGGGGACGATGACGGTGATCTCTGTGGCGATTGGACGGGCGTTTCAAAGGTTGCCGGCGTCGTTGGCGACGACGCTGCCGGTGGGCGAGTACGCGGCGGTGGCCATGTTGGTCTTTTTCGGTTTGAAGACGCTTCGGGATGCGTTGGAGATTCCCGAGTCTGGGTCCACGCCCGAAGAACACGGCGAGTTGGCGGAGGCGACCGAGGTGGTGTGTAAGAGCTCGACGGAGTCGGCTAAACAAAAAGCGGCGCCGGCGCTCGCCGCGCTCATCGAGACGTTTACCCTCATTTTCATCGCTGAATGGGGCGATCGAAGCATGTTGGCCACGATTGCCCTCGGGGCGGCGCAGAATCCGATCGGTGTCACCTTTGGCGCCACTCTCGGACACTTCATCGCGACGATGATTGCCGTGGTGGGGGGATCTTTGCTGTCAAAGAAGATTAGCGAGCGCACCGTCGGCATCGTCGGTGGATGTCTGTTCCTCGTCTTTGCCCTCTTCACGTCGCTCGGTATTTTTTAACTTGGACCCGCGTCGTCAGCGCGTCGCACACACTTTCGTCACGCAGTAAGGACTACACTGTACGTACTAAAACAATAGACACGTAATATTGACACACACACACTCACACACACACACACACATGAAGAACTAACTATATTTCGTACGACGCTCCGTATTCGAGCGAGTCGACGACGACGATTGAGACGGACGACGAATTTGAACGACGGCAAATATTACTCCGGAAGAGCTTTTTGCAGGAACAAGATGAGCGCGACGCCGACGAGCGCGCCGGCCAAGTGGGCGACGTGGTTTACGCCGCCTGCGCCCACCCCGCCGCCAGCGCTCGCCACCATCTTTGCCTCGGTGAGAAACCTATCGACGACAAACTGACCGAGAATTATCACCTCGAGAATACGTTTCCAGTCCCACTTAATCTTGACGAGCACGGACACGGCGAAGAGGCCGAAGACGGCGCCAGACGCGCCGAGGCTCACCGTAGCCGCGCCGCCAATGCCGAGCACGCCCCCTACGCTCTTGGGCAAAACCAACCACGACGCGAGATTGGCACCGATCCCGGTGACGAGATACGACATCCACACCCCAAACGCCCCTTCTTCTTCCTCCACGAGCTTACCGAAGATGTACAGGAAGAAAATGTTTGAACTCAAATGTTCCCAAGACGCGTGACAAAACGTCGACGTGGCAAACTGCCACCACTCTGGACGCACGTGATTGAGATACAACCCCTTGACAAAGCTCAGGTGCGCCCAGTGATCGCACGCAAACAGCGCAAAATTGATGAAAAGCAGCGCGAACACCCCGTCGTAAGATCTACGAGCCGGACGAACCACTTTATTCACCGCGCGCGCCGCCGCTTTCCCGGCGTCTCCGGCGTACTTTGCCATGAGCGCGTCCGCGTCTGGAATCCCCGGAATGTCCGGAAGTCCCCCAGAGGAAGACTTTCCAGACGCAACGACGGAATCTCCGCGTCTTGGGCGTCTCCCCACGTCGGCGTGACCGCAGCGCGCGTCTCCCGTCGTCGTCAAAGACGTCGCTCGCGCAACGGTTCTCAGCGTCAGACGTCGCGCACCTCGCGTTCCGCGGCATCGTAAAGCCTCGAGCGGGGCGCGCGCCGGCGCGACGGACGTCGTCGCGAGCATTTCCGAAAGTTTAGCGGCACCACGCGGCGCGATTCCACTCGTGCGCGCGCGTCGGCGTCAATGTGGCGTCGTGCGGGTGCGCGACGTCACTTTTCAGAAGTTTATCTTTGTCACACATTTATGATAGTAAACTTGATTAAAAATTGTACAATACAGAAAAATTGTGTCCAGTAACATAAACCCTAGCTCATACTCGTCGCTGATCAGCGAACGCCGCCAGGCAGACGCGCGACGACCGACCCGCGTCACACCTCGAGCGCGTCGCGAAAACACCGCGAACACGCAGAGAGCGAGAGACGGGTGGTTTCGCGGTTTCGCCCGATCCATCGGCGCTCAGATAGAAACGGGACGCGCGTGCTCGCGTGCGTGCGCGCTGGATTCGGTTCGACTCGGCGCAGCTCGCAGATCGCTCCAGCGAAGAATCGCCTTTTGGATTTCTTCCTCGGTCCCGCGTGCCGACGCGTCGTAAAGGGCTCGTATCCCTCGCGGACGCTCGAAAGGGATCATGGCGACTCGCGCGGCGTCGACGATTGGCGCGTCGACGTCGTTTTCCGCGACGTGTGGTGGTGGAAAAGGGGGGCGGGGCGGCGGGCGCGTTTTGACCTCTCGACCTCGGTTGACTGGAAGATCGGAAACGAAAACGCGCCGGAAGCGACGATCGGGCGCGATGGGCGTGCGAGCGTTGAGAACGACGATGAGTGGGGATGAGGACGAGTCGCAGTCGCCGTCGTCGGTGGCGTGGATGTCTAAATATGGGAACAGGAGGTTGAACTACAGCGAGGCGGGCCTGGGCGGTACCCGAACGAGGTCTCTGAGCGGAGCAAGCGCGGCGGATCGAGGAGATCCGGCAGGGGTTGTGGACGTTGGAAAACAGGAAGCGGATGAGGATTACAACGTGGGGGTTCTGTTGCTCAATCTTGGAGGACCGGAGACGTTGGATGACGTGCAGCCGTTTTTGTACAACTTGTTTGCGGATCCGGATATCATTCGTCTGCCGCCAGTGGTGCAGTTTTTACAAGGGTTTCTCGCCAATGTGTTGAGCGCGTCTCGCGCGCCAAAGAGTCGCGAGGCCTATGAATCCATCGGAGGTGGATCACCGCTTCGGAGAATCACCGATGAGCAGGCAAAGGCGTTGCAAATGTCGCTTGAATCGAGGGGGCTCGAGGTGAAGACGTACGTCGGAATGCGATATTGGAAGCCCTTCACCGAGGACGCGCTCGAGGCCATCAAGCGCGACGCTGTGAATCGATTGGTAGTTTTGCCGCTGTACCCGCAGTTTTCAATCAGCACCTCGGGATCGAGTCTGCGATTGTTAGAGCAGTATTTTGCGGAGGATCAGGATTTGGCCAACGTGCGCCACACGGTGATTCCTTCGTGGTATCAACGCCCTGGTTATATCAAGGCGATGGCGCAGATGATTGCGCAAACGCTGAAGAAGGACTTTGAAGATGACAAGGAACCCATCATCTTCTTCTCGGCGCACGGCGTCCCCGTGTCCTATGTTGAAGACGCCGGGGATCCGTACAAGGTGGAAATGGAGGAGTGCGTCAAGCTCATAGTCGAAGAGTTGAAATCGATGGGGGTGACGAACGAGCACATCTTGGCTTACCAGTCTCGAGTTGGACCAGTGGAATGGCTCAAGCCGTACACGGATGACACCATTCGCGAGCTTGGTAAGGCGGGCACGAAGGCTTTGTGCGCCGTGCCGATTTCATTCGTGAGCGAGCACATCGAGACCCTGGAAGAGATTGACATGGAATATCGCGAGCTCGCCGAAGAGTGTGGCATTGAAAAGTGGGGTCGAGTCCCAGCGCTCGACACCGACCCGCTCTTCATCGACGACCTCGCCGATGCTGTCATCGAAGCTTTGCCGTACACCACGCGCATGAAAAAGCGCGACTCTTCCGACGGCTTGAGCTCTGTAACCGATCTCCTCGCGTCTTACGATTTCGAGAAGCTCGCCATTCCCATGCCAGACAGCTCTTGGAACAAATCTACCGCCAAGAAGACGGATCAATTCTCCGGTTCGAGCAGTGACCTCGTCAACGTCTCCATCGTCACCCTCGTCATCTTCGTCTTTCTGCAATACCAAGCGGGCGCAAACGGACTCTTTGGTTCCTTTGGCGTCTTTCGCAACTGGTAGCTTTTACTTTAAGAACACAACTATTCTTTCTTTTTTAAATCGCCGCACCCACCCACCCTGTGCTTCGAATCGCTCTGAACCGTCGACGCACCGCATCTTTGAATAAAGCGCTCACTCATAAAAGTGCCTCCATACACACCGACGCACGACCGAGCAACTCATGCGCGGTACGCTCCTCGCGCGCGCGCGCACGCTCGTGAAACCAACCCGCGCGTGTGCGTCGAGGTCCAAATCCACGAGCGTCGTCGCGCGTCAAGCGTCGACGTACGTCGCGCGGGTTCAACGTGTCGCAAACCGACCGCGAGTTTCTCCTTCTCTTTCTCTTCCGCGTGACTGGACCGCGCGACGACGTGGGTTCGGTGCCGGTGGCGCGTCACCGTCTTCTCCATTACTGCCATCCTTTAGAGCTTTGCTCTCGACGCGCGCGAAGGATGGGGACGGTTCGTACGACGAGGACGACGAAGACGAGGACGTGAGTGAGAGTTTCTTTGTCGGTGATGTTGAGTGCGTTTGCGATGTCATGGTGATTGATGAAGACGGCCACGAACCGGCCGAGGTGGCAAAATCGGCGTTGGATATCATGGCGCTTCGTAAAGAGGTGGAGGCTGACGCGTGTGAGCTGGTGGAGTTGCTGGTGAAGAACCCGGCGGCGTCGGCTGCGGTGGAGTTGGCGAGGAAAACCTTGCCGAAATCGATGTCGCATTTCGAGATTAGCGTTGCGCTGTGCTCGGATGAGTACATCAGGAGTCTTAACGCTGGGTTTCGGCAAAAGGACAGCGCGACGGATGTGCTGAGTTTTCCCGCGGAGAGTTTTGGACCAATGGCAGTGTTGGGCGATGTCATTGTCAGCGTCGATACGGCGGCGGAGCAGGCGCGCGAGGTTGGACACACGCTCCGAGACGAGTGTCGAGTGTTGCTCGTGCACGGAACTTTGCATCTTCTTGGGTTGGATCACGAATTAAGTGACGAGGACGCCCGGGTAATGGCGGAAACGGAGCAGGAACTGCTCAAGCTCCTCGGATGGAAGGTGACTGGGCTCACGCAACGTGCAAGTGCCGTTATACCGCAACGCAAGGTTCTCGTCGTCGATCTCGACGGTACGTTGCTCAACGAAAATAGTACCATCACACCGCGAACGGCAGACGCTTTGCGCCGCGCCTTGGCTTCGGGCGTGGAAGTTGTCGTCGCGACGGGCAAGGCGCGACCGGCGGCAATGCGCGCGGCGGCCACCGCGGGTTTGGACGGTCCAGACGGTATCGTCGGACAAACGACCCCTGGCGTATTTTTACAAGGATTGGAGGTGTACGGGAGAGGTGGTGAACTGGTCTACGAGGCTACCATGACGGAGGATGTGACGCGCGACGCGTTTATGATGATGGAGGACGTCGTACACAAAGACTTGGCTCTTACTGCTTTCTGCGGAGACAACTGCGCGACCTTGAAGTCGCACTCTCTTTTGGATGACCTTCACCAAATTTTTCACGAGCCAAAGAGCGAGGTAATCGACAGTGTCGATACTATTTTATCGAACAACAGAGTGAAGAAGCTGTTGCTCATGGGTCCTTCCAAGGAGAGCATCGACAGCATTCGATCAATCTGGGAGGCTGCTTTCCGGGATCGCGCCGAGATCACTCAGGCTGTACCAACCATGCTTGAGATTCTACCTCTTGGCAACGATAAGTCCAAGGGTGTGAGCGCTGTGCTCAAGTCTATGGATGTGAATCCGATGAGCGACGTTGTCGCGGTGGGAGATGGTGAAAATGACGCTGAGATGCTCCGAGTCGTCGGATGCGGCGTCGCCATGGCTAACGCCGCCAACAAGACCAAGGAAAACGCCACCCACGTGTTGGAGTTATCCAACGAAGAGGACGGCGTCGCGGAGGCGATCGATAGGTTTGTACTTTAATGTGATATTTGTAGCTACGAGGGTGCCATTTGTCGCCATGCGGCTGCTTGTATTCGCGCTCATCTTCTTCTCGGTGTCGTGCGAGACAGCGCGCGCGACGCCCGCGTTTCGAAAATCCTACCTCGTGATGCTCGGCGACGACGAAACCTCGATGTCAATGGATGAACTCTGCGACAACTTGGAGGGATTGAAGACAACTCGAACGTGTCTGTGGAGGTTGCGAATCAAATGCAAGAGGAGACTTCAATTGTCGAACGGTTTCTCCGCTCTTCTCAAAGAGGAAGAAGTAAAAATGCTGCGTCATTGCGTTCCAAACCTGCACATAGAACCAGACGTGGAAGTCACCGCTGCGAATTACTGGGGACTGGATAGGGTGAACCAACGCGGGTTGCCATTGGACTCAAAATTTTTGAGTCCTGACGAATTGGATGCTGCGCTCGTCCACGTCTACGTGCTCGATACAGGGATCCGCAAGACGCACTACGAATTTAGAAACATTATCGTCACTGCCGGTGTGGATATGCTCGCCGATGAGAACGACGCACCCGTGATCGATGACTGCGATGGTCACGGCACCTTTGTGTCGTCAACCGTCTCTTCAATGACGCACCGAGTCGCCATACATCCCGTTCGCGTTTTAGATTGTCACGGAAACGGCGAGCTCAGCGCGCTCGTCGCTGGATTAGAATGGGTCGCGGCGCATCATCAATTTGGCCCGGCGATCGTTTCGTTGGCTCTCGGAATCCGACAAGGTGTATGGTCGCAGACTCTGGAAAAATTGGTTAGACGCTTGATTCGTGAGCGAGAAATCTTTGTCGTCACCGCGAGTGGTAATCAACAGACTGACGCATGCAACGTTGCTCCTGGAAACGTACGCGAGACGCTTACAGTTGCCGCGAGCGATCATCGCGATCACGCGTACGAATACGGCAATTCAGGCGCTTGTGTGGATTTGTACGCGCCCGGCGTTAATGTGCTCGGCGCTTGCGGTGGCTTCACATCCTGTGATTCTCCGAGCGATTTTTCTTACACCTTTCTCAGTGGAACATCCATGGCTGTCGGTCACGCTGTGGGAGCTGCCGCGAGAGTGCTGTCTAGATCACCGAAAATGTCCGCAACGGCGCTGAAACAGCATCTCATCATCACGGCGACGAAGGATTTAATCCGCGGAATTCCATTGCCAGGAACGACGCCAAACGCGTTACTCTATGTTGCTTGAATTTCATCTTACAATTGTTCCGCTACCAATCTCACGGTATCGATTGGAATGGCAAAATTTACGCCAGACGGACCAGTCTTACCGGATCCATACGGTGTCACGCTCATCGCGACGACTCGCCCGCTCGAATCGCACAGCGGCCCCCCGCTAGTTGTTTCGTTCACTTCGGCATCCGTCTGAATCAACCCACTCAAATTCGCCCCAGATTTACTCGGAATTCGTCTTCGAAGCCCGCTAATAACGCCGCTATTCAGCGTGCTCGATCCATCCTCCGCAAAACCGAGCGAGAAGACGCTCTGACCCACCCGCAACGCATCACTCGTGCCCACTCTGGCCGCGTTCGGCGCCTTGACGCCCTGCGGCAACGCCGCCGACGGAATCTTAACAAACCCAACATCCTTGCTTCTGTTCACAAAATATGCGCTCTCTGCCCCGAGCACGATCCTGGACCGCGTCTCTCGTCCATTCTCCACCGCGTTAAATACGATAGCCATCCGAGTTCCATCGCTCGATCCAATCGCGTGTGCGTTGGTCGCCACGTACGTCGCCTCTGCATTCGACGTCCACACGAAACCGCTTCCTCTCACCCGCACCTCCCCCGTCTTGAGCACCTCGGCGATTCCGACGACGGAGGGCGACGTCGCGGCGTACGCGCGCGTCGCCGCCGACTCGTCCACGAGCGATGCATGGGCGGTTTCATCGGTGACGAGAAGTTTTGAGGAGAGCGTCGAAACGCTCACGAGTCGCACGAATTCTTTTCGAGTGAACGCCGACGGAGGCTGACGCCGACGATCCGTCGCGGTCGTCTTGACGGAAGATCGTCGATGCGCGTAGTGCGCGCGATGCGGCGCGAGCGCCGTGGACGCCATGCGATGCGATGCGTTGTGAAGTGTCGCGTTTGGACTGGATTACTTTTGGTGGTGAAATTTTGCAAAAAGAACTCTGCGTTAAATGTAGACGGTGTCTATTCAACTCGATTTTGTTTTGGGTCAATCTGCGGGTCTTCCCACGGATCTTCCTCGTCACCCTCTTTTGAGTGGGTGTCCTCGGAGAACTCTGCGTCTGACGCGGTGGCGTCGTGCTGGCGAACACGTTCGTCATCGGAACTGGCGGATTGAGAATAGCGGACGTTTGCCATATGCGCCTTGAAGGATCGAGTGCGCAATATTTGTTCTGGGGTGAGTTTACCGGCACCCATGAGAGCCATGCGAGCGGCGGCGAACGCAGCCTCTGATGAAGCCGATACTGGATCGAAAGTCTCGCGATCTCTCGCGTCGTAGTGCGCGCGTTCCACATTGCCCTGCGGAAAGTGCTCCGAATCGATGAGCTCGTCTGAAATATCATACTTCATGGACGCTTGTCGCCGAAGAGCGGCAAATTTGATCGATGGCGAGCTCTCAAGTGGTGACGGCGCAACCTCTGTCGACGCGGGCGAATCTTCGGGTACCCACGCGTCAAAACTCCCTGGTGAAAAGGACACCGATTTGTCGCCAGACTCGATGTCTCTCTTCATTGCGGGTACCGGCGTGATTGGTGATTCCTGAGCCGAGTAGCGTGATTTCCCGGCGGCCGCGACAGCTGCCGCCTTGGCAAGGTTACCAGTGTCCACGCCGTCATCTTTTCTCGGACTCCAGAACAGATCATTCACCGTCTTGAGCTCTAAAGGCGTCACCTCTGGTGGTTTGCAAGCGCACAATTTCGGGAAAATGTGCGACCAGCAGCAATCCATAGTCTCTTCGCGAGTTTCCACCTCGGGAATGCGAGTGATGAGGAAGAATCCGATGAGCCATCGGCTCGTGAGCATCATAGGTGCCACGACGATCAAGCTAAAGCCTTGATACAATCCAAAGATGTATGCGTAGGCCAAAAACGTCTGAAATGCTGTGCCGCAGCCATCCGCGGGATTCGCCAAGTGGGCCCACATCCCACAAATCATGAGACTCGCCATGGCAAAGGCTACGCAGTACTTGAGCATTGCGTTCTGAATCGCTTTGAAAGCTTTCGACGCCTTGATACCCATCTCGATGAGTTGTTCCTCGTCTTCCAAATTTTCAAGCTGTCCAGACTCGGCGCACTCAAATCCAACCATCTCTGCAGCTTCAAAGCTCGCCTTTGTCGCCCCTAGCGTTGCTAATCTCAGAGCAACGCTGAGCACGATATCATACGCTAAAAGTAACACGAACACCCACAGCTGCTTTGTCCAGAAATCACCAGTCACCTTTGCCGACGTTAGGTCCGTCAGCACCATTGAAACAGCCGCTGTACACGCCAGCTCGGTCGCTAGGTGTAAAAACCGCGCGCGCTGCGTTATAAACCCCGCATCACCCGCGAATATATTTACAATCTCGTGTTTCTCCTTGATGTAATCCCACCACGGCGTCAGTTTACCCGTTCTCCAATCGAACAATCCGTACCCGAGAAGCCTCGCCGTGATGCACCAAGGAATTCCACACAACGGTTTCCTTCTCGGAAACACCCGCGGCGGAGGCGGCCACTTCTTCACGCACAGCACGAGGAACGCCGTGGCGATGAGGAGATTGACGATCCACGCGATGATTCGCATCCAATCGCCACCGGATGATCCTTCAGTGACGCTATGCGCTCGATCATCCCAGCAGTGGTCTAAAAGTGAACGAGAGTGCGCCAGCAGCGCGTCGCGCATCGTGTCGTGTCAAAAGTAGCGCCGGAAGATCGCGCGTCGATGCAACGACCCGTCCGGACGAACGCGCTCCTTCGATCACTACGCGCGCGTCTGAGTAGCGCGTCACATATGATTGTTGGCTTGCTCTAACAGAAGTTTGTTACAAAAAGTGCCTCATCGGCGGTACGAGCGAGATAAGAACCGCATCATCAATCTGTTCCCAGGCTTTTCAATGGCGTGGTGACATACGAAACTCAAGACAATGAGGACGAAGAGAAATAAAATGACGACGACGTTCGGGAGGACATAATCGGATTCAAAGTTGTGGAAACAGTCGGCCCATACTTTGACATTTGGACTCGAGCGGTCGCACGCCGGGAAGACTTTCATCGTGTCGTACTCTAACGCGGCCCAGGTGGTGTAGAATGGAAACTGTAAGAGGTACATGGAGAATGACCAATTGCCCAAGAGCTGTAAGACCGGATTCTTGAGCGTGCGCACGGTGCGGGAATCTTGGGATACGGTGAGACCGTAAAGCCAAAACGCGCATGGCGCCGTTAAGAAGAACTCGTTGAAGATGCGTATGTTCTTTGAATCTGCGACGAGACCAGAGGCGACGACGCAGCATATGAGCCAAATGGAGAAGATGACTGAAAACGCGTCGGTAAACTTGGTCCAAAAACGTTTGATTTTATCGTTGACGTGGCGTCGAGCCAATCTGACACGCATCGCCCCAAGCAACATTCCCATGACGAAAATGGGAATGCGCACCGGGAACCAAGCTCGACCGCAAAAGTAAGCGCGCATGCCATCCAAATCATTATCGAGCGCGGTCACGACCACATGGCGCCTCGATTCAAAGTCGGCATCTTTCCACATGTTTCTGAACGACGGCGAGTTCATCCAACCCATCAGTGCCAACGGAGCTGCGTATGACGCATGATAGGCGTACCATAGATAGCGTCGACATCCGTTTTGAACTTTTTCAAACGCATTTTCAATGGTAGTTTTGGCGTCGTCATCGATGCACGCTTCATCAGAGGCGAGTTGCTCAAGCTTTGCCACGCGCGCGTTGAGCTTGCGACACAACCACGGAAAGCAAAAGTAAAATCCGAGCTGACAACTCAAGCTCCAGCACACGGAATTCCAATAACACAGCGAAAATATCCACGACTGCATGAGAAAAGGCGTCAAAACGATCCCCATGATGAGGTTGACTTCTCCACTCTTGTTTTGCCAAAAGTTGTAATCTCTCGCGATGGTTCTATAATTAACCCCGATGAATGGCGCGTACCACGCCAAGGCGAACCAATGCAGCGGAATCATCCTCGCATATCGTCGTTTAATGAAATCCCAGTACCTAAATCCACTCTGCTCCACTTTTTCGTGATATGCCACCTGCATGACGAACCCGGTGATGAGGAAAAAGATGCTCACCGCGATGCCCCCTTGAAAATCCAAGTACGGATTCTCATTGTTCCCGAAGAACAGCAGCCAATGCCCGCAAGCAATCTGAAGCGCCGTGATCGCCCGCAAACCCGTGATGGCGCTCGTGTCAATCTCCCCCACCGCATCTACTCGTCTCGCCCCATCAAATTCCTCGCACACCGGCGCATCTGCCGGCGCGTCGTTTCCCTCTGTCACTTCTTCAACCGCGTTTCGCTCCGCGACGCTCTTTGGTTCTTTGCCCGCGTCGACCTCATCGTCTTCGTTTCCTTGTCTATCGAACACCCTCAACACCGCCCGAAACACGCCGCCGCCAATCATACCGGATCGTCCTCTCGCACGCGACCGAACCCGTGCACGTGCGTCGCCCTTCGTGGGAAGTTTACGGAATCCCAGTCCGGAAATAGAACATTGTTAGCCACCGGAACAAAGGACGGTTCGTCTTCCGCGTCAAATCGGTCTCCCTCATCGCTATCATCCAACGAAGGTTGACGGTTTCGTCTTTTCCTCCGAAACCTTTGCGTCGTCGACGTCTTTTTCTTTGATTTCCTCGCGACGACGCTCTCATCGCCTTTCCCGCACCGAGACCGAGCGAAGAGCGCGCCGGCGGCGAGCGCCGCGACGAGCGCCAACGCGCACGATCCGGCGACGCCGGGCGATACGCCAAACCATTTCGGCGATCCACGACGCGACGTTTCGGCATCGGCGTCGGCATCGGCGTCGCTCACCGATACCGATTCCGACGGCGGTCCCGGTGGGGACATGACGCACACACCGAACGACGTGAGCCTGCGTCCCGAGGCGGACGGCGTTCCCGGAAACGGCGGCGCGCCGGGTGGAGGATTCGGTGGCGTCGGCGCTACGCTCGGCGGCGTCGGCAGACTCGGCGGCGGCAGACTCGGTGGCGGCAGACTCGGTGGC
>Ga0181573_10001780_pt1 | contig 20675 bp, 9 predicted proteins | sample 101ome_25_FD_148643 | JGI IMG/M metagenome (GOLD analysis project Ga0181573, IMG submission 148643) | Coastal salt marsh microbial communities from the Groves Creek Marsh, Skidaway Island, Georgia - 101409BT metaG (spades assembly) | ecosystem: Environmental > Aquatic > Marine > Intertidal zone... | reverse complement strand
CAGCCGCAGCCCGCATATTCAGGGGGTGACTACGGGGCATACCACCAGCAGCAGCAGCCGCAGCCCGCGTATTCGGGGGGTGACTACGGGGCATACCACCAGCAGCAGCAGCCGCAGCCCGCGTATTCGGGGGGTGACTACGCCCATGACGCGGCGGCGTGGCGAGCGCAGCAGCCGCAGCAGCCGGTGCCCTCGTTCCTGCCGCAGGCGCCGACGCACGGCGCGCCGGTGCAATTCATGATCCCGGGGCGGGTACCCGCGGAGCCGGACCCGCAGCAGCCAGCCGCTCACCTCGATCCGCAGCCGCCGGCTGATCACCGGGACCCTGCTCCCGCCGCGAATGGGGCTCAGGAGCCGGCGTACGCCCCGCCGCCCGAAGCGGCGGCGTACGGGGCACCGCCCGAGATGCCGGCGTACGGGGCACCGCCCGAGATGCCGGCGTACGGAGCGCCGCCCCCGGCTGCGGCGGCGCCGCAGTTTATGATCCCGGGGGCTCCCGCTCAGTTTGAGGCTCCCGCTCAGTTCGAGGCTCCCGCTCAGTTTGAGGCTCCCGCTCAGTTCGAGGCTCCCGCCGAGTACGCGCCTCCCGCGCCCGCGTACCAGGACTCGGCGCCCGCGTACCAGGACTCGGCGCCCGCGTACCAGGACTCGACGCCCGCGTACTCGGCTTACGGGTCACGGGACGCGGCCCGCTCGGCGTATGGCGAATTAAACCCGACGGAACCAGCCTACGCCGCGTACGGAACTCCGCCGACGCAGTTTATGATGCCGTCCGCGCCCGCGCCCTTTCAGGACGGACCCGCGCCCTTTCAGGACGGACCCGCGTCCTCCCCAGGGCCCCGCGATACCGGGCTCCGTGACGGCGCGATGGGGGCTCCTCACGGCGGCGACGCGGGCGCGGGCGCTTCGTCCCCGTTTGAAGGCGGCTACTCGGCTTACGCCGCCGCCGGGTCGTCGCACGCCACCGGCGACGCTGGGACGGCCAGGTCGCCGCACGGCAGGCCGCCGTGCCTCACGATCGGGTTCGGCGTGGGCGGTACCCTCGCGATCGCCGCGCCGGGGTACCCGACGCCCGGAGCGCCCCCGGCGAGACCGGGCGGCGCTCCCCCCGGGGTTGTCACCGTTCACGCGCTCGCGAACCTGGTGGAATCGTTCGACCGGCACGGCGGTACCGGCGTCGGCGCCGCGTACCTCGCGTCCCTCGGCGCCGTGTGCGGCCCGTTCACCCGTTCGCACTCGAGCCAGCACCTGCAGAAGATGGTGGACGACCGGATGGCGGAGGCGAGGTCGGGTCGCGATGCATCGGAGGAACGAATCGAAAAGAGAGGCGACGATCCCGAGGACCAAGCCCTGCTCTGGGGTTTGCTCCACGCCATGGTGAAGCACCGCGGTAAGATGACCCAGAACGTGACGGGCGCGGACCCGTCCGGCGCGGACCCCAAGGGCCCCGGCCCGGACCTGCACGCGCTGCTCCTCGGGTCCGACGCGGATCGGAACGGATCCCAACCGATTGCCCGGCCCGGTCCTGGTCCCGCGAGCGCGGCTACGACGGGCTTCTCCGAGGACCCCGTCGCTAATTCTCGGGCGCTCGCGGAGTATGAGCGCCTGCTCCTCGCGGGTAAGCGGGGCGACGCGCTTCAGCTGGCGACGTCCAGGGGCTTGTGGGCGCACGCGATGCTCCTCGCGCGTCACATGGGGGAGCAGCACTTCGCGGCTACCGCGGCGGCGATGGCGAGGGCGGCGTGCACCCCCGGGTCGCCGCTGCACACGCTCGAGGTCATGTTCGCGGGCGTGCCCCAGGACCTGATCGGAGGCGGGGCCGGAAGTATCGGGGTCGGGCAGAAGGTTGGTGGGCACTCGCGGACCGGGAGCTTTGGCGCCGCGGCGGCTGGCCTCGTCGGCGGGGATTCGTTTGGCGAAAACGTCGGCCCGCAGGCGAGTCAAGGCGACGTCAGGATGCTCCTGCCGCGTTGGAGGGAGAACCTGGCCATCCTGGCGGCCAACCGCGCGCCCGGGGACGCGCGCGTCATGGGCGCGCTCGGGGACGCGTTGTGGTCTCAGGATGGAACGGGTGGCGTATTCGCGGCGCACGCGGCGTACGCGTTGGCGGGGGCGACGCCGCAGCCGTTTCATCCCTCCTCGCGGCTGTGCCTCGTCGGCGCCGACCACAGGCGTAACCCGAGGACGTACGCCACCCCCGCGGCGATCCAGCGCACGGAGCTTCTGGAGCACTCGATGGCGCTGGCCAACTCGCAGTACGTGTTGGCGCCGTTCCAGGCGTACAAGCTGCACTACGCGGGTATGCTGGCGGAGTTTGGTCGCGTCAAGGAGGCGTTGGGATATGCCGAGGCTGTGGGCAGGGCGGTGAAGCACCTCGACCGATCGAGCCCCGAGTGCAACGTCCCAGCGCTCGCCGCGCTCGCCGCGGAGCTGGAGCACCGGCTCAAGGGCCACTCGGGGGGTAAGAATCAGTTCCTGCAGAAGGCGGCGAGCTCCATCTTTGGCGGGTTTTCAAAGATTTTGGACAAGGGCGTGCACTCGCTCTTTGGCGACGAGGGTGGACCGGGCGCCGGGAGGACGCCCGGGCACAGCCGGCAGTCCTCGCAGTCGTCGTCGAACGCTCCGCCGCCGCAGCAGCCGCAGCAGCAACCCTACCACCACCACCAGCAGCAGCAGCACCAGCACCAGCAACCCTACCAGCAGCAGCAGCAGCCGGTGCAACCCGCTTACGGCCAACAGATCAACGGCGCCCCGCCCTCGGCCCCCGCGCCAGGGCCCGAGCCGACGCCCACCAGCTCCGGCGACGACGGCTCCGACTTTGGCGGAAAGTCGGCCCCGTCCCGTGCGAACAGCCTGTGGAGATCGGTTTCGGGGGTCATGGGAGCCGTGGCGTCGGCGGTGCCCCTGCCAAAGCCCAAGAACCAGGCCAAGCTCGGCGAGGAGATGAGCATGTACTACAACGAGAAGCTCGGTCGATGGGTGGAGCCCGGCAAGGAGGACGAGGTGGACTCCGCGCCCCCACCGCCGCCGCCCAAGTCGTTCGGCTCGGCGGCGGCGGCGCCGGCGGCGGCCGACCGCACCGGGGGCGGCGGCGGCGCCGCACCGGGGGTGGCCGCGCCGCCAAACAACTTCAGCATGCGAGCGCCGACGGCTGGCGGGGTCCGGTCGAGGTACGTGGACACGTTCAGCCTCAGCGGGTCCTCACCCCAGCAGCAGCAGCAGCAGCAGCAGCAGCAGCAGCAGCAGCAGCAGGGCGCGTCTCCTCTGTTGCCGGGCGCCGCCGGTCTGCTACCCCCGGGGTTGATGCCTCCCGGGTCGCCATTGATGCCGAGCCCGCTCGGCGCGTCGCTCGCGCAGCCGATGGTCCCGATGGTTCCCGCCGGGGGGGGGTTCATGATTCCGGACGCGGTGAAGGTTCCGGAGACGGTGCCGGAGGATATCGCGGGTGAGCGGGGGACGACGCCGGCTTCGCAAGAATCGTCGCGCGCGCCCACGCCGGCGCTCCAGCCGGCGCCCGAGCCGGAGCCCGCCGCCGAATACGAGCCCGATCCCGCCGCCGAGCCCGTGCCCGAGCACGTGCCCGAGCCCGTGCCCGAGCCGGAGCCCGTGCCCACGATGGCGACGGGCACTGTGGAGGACCCCGAGGGGACCGCATTCTTCGACCGGGCGGACGACGAGGGCTTCGGCTACCACGCGCCCCCGTCCCCGCCCGCGATTGCCGCGCCCCCAACCGCGTCGGACGACCTATCCGCGTCCGCCGCCAACGTTGGGATGAGCCACGCCGTCCAATACGGGGATGAGCCTCCTCCTTCACCGCCGCTAAAACCGCCCGTCGACGTCTCATCGCTCGTCCCGCCTCCCCCCGCGGCGACGGCGGCGTCGCGACCCGATCCACCGCATCTTCCGCCGCCGCCGACGCGCTTCGGCTCCGCGGGGGTCGACGACGACGCCGACGAGTGGGAGTCGGTCCCAGACGGCGAGGAAGAGCCCGACCCGGCTTTATCCGACCCGGCTTTATCCGACCCGGCTTTATCCGACCCGGCTTTATCCGACCAACCTCCCGCGTATCCCGCGCCGGGCTCGTTCTTCGTGCCGTCGCCCGCGGGGGGGGGTCAAGGGGGTGCCCACCCGGGGTTACACGACGCGGGTTTCGACCCGTTGAATGACCCGTTGAATGACCCGTTAAAAACTAACAACGCCGGCGCGGCGACAACCGCGGAGGCTGACGCGGCGTACGACTACGGGGACGTGGCGGCGTCGGTGGCGTCCCAACCGGAACCGGCCGCCCCGGAGAGCGGCGGCATGTTGTTCGACGCCGTGCTGGAGACGAATTCGAAGAAGGAGGGGTACTACGACGAGAGGGGCGAGTGGATCGAGGGACCGTTCCCGGGTGGATTTTACGACGCATCCGGCGCGTGGCGGCGGGGGTACTACGACGAAGCCGGCGCGTTCCACCCGGGTTACGTCGACTCCAACGGCGAGTGGGTCGCCGCTGGTGAGGTTCCGGCCGGGTTCTACGACGAGAATGGCGAGTGGACCGACGGACCGTTCCCCGGGGGTTTCGTCGACGCGAGCGGAGCGTTCAGGCACGGGTACTACACCGAGCGCGGCGAGTTTGTGGAGGGTTTTTACGACGAGAGCGGCGGGTGGGTCAGCGGGCAGCCGGGTGGAGCGACGGGCGGGAAAGTGGGGAACTCGGAGGAAAAGTGGGGCGATGTGGACGAGGGAGAGATGACCGACATAGCGCTCTGATGAGTGAGCCGGCGATGCCGCGCATAGCAACCAGCGGTGGAACACGATAGAGGGAAGTTCCGCCCCAGCCAAAACCGTAACTCTCGCACGAGGAACTTTCATCGGTGGTGCGATCCAAAATCTCAAAAAGTTCGTCCGCCGCCGCAAAAAGCGGTGTCCACGGAAACCTCTCGTCCAGCGGCCACTTGGCGGGCGCCGTCGTGTCCCCGGAGAATCGACCGCTCGATCGTTCGTGGGGTGAATCCCGATAGGAAGACGCGCGGATCGGCGACGGGTCATCGGATCGACCACCGCCGCGCCGCGGCCAAGGACGGCCAGGAGAAAAGTCGCTGAGTCAGATTTCCACTTGGCACGCACATCGTTACCACGAGCGCGATGGTCGGCCAGCGTCGCATCGACGCTTGGTGGATCGCTTTAGCGTTCGTCGCGCTCATCGGATCATCGATGTGCGCCGCTCTCGCGATCGCCTCGTCGTCGCTCACGCCCGACTCGGAGCGCCTGCGAAGCCCGCGGCAATACCTGTCAGCGGCGCTGACGACGGAACCCGCGAGGAGCGTCGGCGGCCTACTCCTGTCGACCGGCGCCTTCGCCTTCGTCCTCGCGGCGCTGGCGCGCAAGCTCGAGCTCGACCTGCGCCGCGTGCAGCTCCCGCGCAAGGAGGCCCCCATCGGCGTGGCGCCCACCGTGTGCGACGATTGGATCATGACGGAGAACCTCGCGCTGTGCCTCCACTGCGTCGCAGCCGTCGGGGCGCTGGGCGCGAGCGCGATCGCCTTCGACGCGCATCCCCGCGCGAACCGCGCGTTTCTGGCGACGTTCTTCGTCGGCGGGTCGATGAGCGCGGCGTTGCACGCGATCGTCGACCACGGCCTGGGCAACACGTGCTCGGAACGCGTGCGGTTGTCGAGGGCCGTCTTCGCCGGCCTCGCGTTGACGGCTTCGACCGCATTCGTCGTCGAAACCCCATCGCCCGCGAGCGAGAGCGACGAGTTCGCGCGGCTGGCGGCGCGCGCCGTCGAGTTCGCACAGCTGACGTGCGTCGCCGCGCTCTGCGCGCACTACGTGACGTGGGTGAGATCGTTCCGCTCGTTCACGGTGGTGGCGAGCGCCGCGGACGTGCACACGGGCATGTCGCGGGACTCGAGCTGGGCGTGGGGGCTGAGAGACGGCGAGCGCGGGGGCGAGAGCGACGACGACGACGGGGAATACTCCGTCGCGGAGCTCGGCGAGGCAAGCAGCAAGAGCAGCGGCGCGTCGTTGGTGTCCAAGCTATCGGAGATGCTCGGCGGGAGCGGGCGGTCCAGCCCGAAGGGTAACTCTCGGGGTAACTCCCAGCGCGGCCGAGTCGATCCATTCGGGCTGGACCGCCCGTATTCGCCGGCGAGGGTGAGCGGTTTGAGGTCGAGCCCGATGACGCCGGGGGTGCCGCGGGTGGACAGCAGCGACAGGATCTACCGGCAGCTGCACGAGCCGTTCATGCGGGCGCACATGGAGCACCAGGAGCAGCGGCAGAGCAATCTGGGCAAGAAGCTCCCTTTCGTGCCCTGACGACGCGACGACCGCTTCGGCGTGAGTGTTTGGTGTAAATTCGTAATGTGAAAAAATGACGTAAATATCTTCGCGGAGCGACCCTGAGCGGCCCTGTACAGCTCGACGCGCCAGCCCCTTCGTTTTCGGAACGCGTGCGCGGGGGTTTCTTACTTGGTCTTCTTGGTCCTGGTGGACTTCCTGGTCGCGGTGGAGGGAGTCTTGGCGGTGGCGGACTTCTTGCCAGCCTTGGGGAACTTGAACTTGAAGGGCTTGATTGGCGCAAACCCGAGGGCGACGCACGCGGCGAAGAAGTAGAGCAAGGGGAAGGGCATGTCCATGGGGGGCATACCGGTAGGGGCCTTGCCGGTGGCGGGGAACGCGTACTGGGCGTAGAAGCACAGGGGCAGGAACACGGAGCCCCAGATGGCGAGGGAGCACTTGCGGATGCCCTCGGACTTGACCTTGGCGAACATGGCGTAAAGGAAGCCGAGGACCGCGTGGCAGACGCCGATGACCGCGACGCAATGCTTGGCGATGGCCGTGGCACCCTTGGCGCCGGTCATCTGAGTGATGGCACCGTCGGGGTCGGAGAGGTGCTGCGAAAGGGAGAGGGAAATAGGGCGGAGAAGGCGAGGTCAGGGACGGTCCCGCGGCGCGCGCTCTTCATTTTGGATGAGCGCTCGCCAAATCAAATTTGCGCTCGTCCGGATGGGGATCGGCGACGTACCGTGAACGCGAAGAGGAGGTGCAGGGCACCGAGAAGACCGGCGGAGACCTGGCTGATCGCGAGGGCTGCCATTGTTGGAGGTTTGTGGAAGTGCGCTGACCTGCGGGTCGCTCCAAAGTTGTGTCCGTCCACTGGCACTCTCCCAAAGGTCGGCCCCGCGCCACTCCGTCCATCTCAACGTTCAAATCGTGGACTGGTCCAGGAGAATGCGTTTCACATGGCCGTTGGATCTCAAAGTGAAAGTTCACATTCCACTTTTCCGAGACGAACGGATCACGACGGTCTATTTCTTGGTTCGATTGTTCGGGGACCCGATCCTCTCGGACCCGTCTCGCAATTTACGCCTCTTTCTCCCGCCAACAAGGCACACATCGGAGCGCGCTCGCACGTCAACGTCGCGACGCCACCACGTTGAATCGAGCGATATCGCACCTGAGAATGAACGCCGCGGCCATGCTTAGTCGTCGCGTCGCGTTCGTGGCCGTCGCCAACCGCCCCGACGGCGTGAACGGCGCCGCGCGCATCCGCGGGATCCCGTCAACGGCTGTCCCGACAGCCTGGCCCGGACACGGGCGGGCGATGCGTTCCCACCGCGGCGTCGCGCTGGGCCGCCCGACGCGAGGCGCGAGACTCGCGGTGATCACGGACCCCAAGGACACCGCCAACTCGTTCGACGAGGAGCAGCTCATGGGCGAGGATGAGGTCTTCCTGCCCGCCAGGGAGGAGTACCACCACGAGTCCCCCGTCGTCGACGCGAACGACGGTTCGACGACCGGGAGTGCCGCTCAACGGCAACAATCGCGCGCGACCGCCGCTCCTTCGGCGCGCGGATTCTCCACCTCCGCGGAAGCGGAGTTCCCACCGCCGCCGACGACGATCGAATACGAGGATCTCGGACCGTACGTCGAGCTCGCGCGCGTCGTCCGGACCGAAAGCGCCGACGCGACGCGCGCGGACACCCGCGATGTTGACTCGCGATCCTCCGTGACGCGCGAGGCGCTCCCGGTGCTCGTGGGCTGGTTCGGGTGCAAGCGCTCGCACCTGCGCAAGTACGCCAAGATGTACGCGGATATCGGCTACGACAACGTGGTTTGCGTCATTCCGCCCACGGCGTCCACGCTCTTCCCCGCCCTCGGCGACGCCTTCGCGGCGTCCGCGCTCGAGAGCGTCGTCAAGGCCAAGGCTCGAATCGCCGAGCTCGACGACGCGGCCGACGGCGGCGAGGACTCCGACCGTTTGGACGACGTCTCCACGCCCGGCGTGGTGCTCCACATCTTCAGCAACGGCGGGTATCTCTTCGCGGGTAACATCGCGCACGCGCAGACGGGCTTCGTCGCCGACACCGAGATGCCCCTGGGCGACGTCTCCACGGCGCTGAGGCGCAAGCTGGGATTCGCCCCCGACCCGAAACTCGCCAGGGACTTCACCCAAAACGTCGTCGCGCTCGTCGTCGACAGCGCGCCCGGCGAGCTGGAGCCCGGCATGGTCGCCGCGTCCTTCGAGGCTGTCCTGGAAGGTAAGGCGGCGCCCGATCCGGCTTTATCCGAGACGACGGGCGCCGCTCCCTCGGTGACGCTCCAGCAGACGGCGGCGGCGATGCTCGCGTGGCCCCCCATCGCCAAGAGGCTCCGATACGTCGACGCCGCGTGGGGAGGTTTTCCGGCCGTGACCGGGAACAGGTGGAGCGGCGACGCGCGTGGTAAGCAGGGTAACGCGGCTGAGGTGGCGTTCGCGAGCGCGGAGCGGAAGCTGCGTAGTTTGAGATTGGCCAACGAGGACGGCGCGAGGACCAAGGCTAAGATTGCTCGGAACCTCTGCGACGAGCGCCCGGGCGGCCGCGGCTTGCTCTGGTGCCCCGCGATGTTCATGTACAGCAGGGCGGACCCCATCATCCCGTACGAACAGGTCGAGGCGTTCGCGACGGCTCGCGCGATGAGGCTGGGACGGACGGCGTCGGCGGCCACCGGTGGAGAAGGCGCGGGGGGCGGACTGGTGACGATGAAGGCGTGGGACGACGCGCCGCACTGCGAGATCGGCCGGGTCGATCCGGAGGGGTACCAGCGCGCGCTCGGGGAGTTCCTCGCGCCGCCCGAGCTGGAGGAGTGCGAGGCGCAATTCTCCAACAACATAATCAAACCCTGGAACAGGGACTGAGCGCGGGGCGTCGGGCGAGAAAGGATCGCCCGAGGCGTCCCGCGCCGCGTGTACTTTTATCATGATTCGCGCGAAGCTTTTTGTATTTTCAAATTCTCGGAACCATCGTCAGGTTGTCATCTTCCCATCCTGCCTCCCGCTCTCGTTCACCATATCCCTGATTTCGGCCAGCCACTCCGAGTTGGCGAGCATGTCCTCCAGACGCACGTGCAGCCTGAACCTCCAGTAGTGCCTGTTGTTCGTCGGGTCGTTGATCGTCTCCTCCTCCGCCGGTCGCTGCGCGTATGAGTGCTCGAGCGCCAACAGGTCCTGCGCGGGGAATATCGCCAGCACGCTGGGAGACGCCATGTGCTGCCGGACGATGGCTCTCATGACGTGGGGCTCGCACTTATCCGGAGGCGGGTGCTGACGCTCGATGAACCCGGTGTCCCCAGCCCCGTCCGCGCCCGCCCCGGAGAGGTCCTCCGCGCCCACCGAACCCACCGACGTCCTTCGTCTCTGCGCGCCGCTTCCCTCCTCGACGTGTTCCACCCTGTACGCCATGGGCGGCGGGAAACAGGACGCGAGCTGCCCGTCGCCCTGCATCCCGAGCACCTGGTGCGCGTATCTCGCGCGCCTGTGTCGGTCGGCTTCGTACCACGCCCTCGTGGTGGTGGTGTCGTGACACGACGGGGAGCACACGGTGGCGTAGGGGTACCTGTTCGGTCGGCCAAACTCACCCTCGTCGTGGGGCATGCGCTGGATGCGCAGGCCCAGGATGCCGAGCTCGTCCAGCACGGGCGGGACGCACGGTGGGACCATGCCCAGGTCCTCGCCGCACACCAGCTGACCGGTGCAGGTCATCAGCGCGGGCAGCGTGCGCCTCGCATTTTCCCTCCAGAGCTTATCCTGCCTGGCGCCAAAGTAGTCGTCGTAGAGCCAGTTGAGCGCATCCTTCGACCAGCCCTCGAGCTCGTTGAACGAGGACGTCTTCTGCATCTCTATGCGCGGGTAGAACGCGTCCGGGTCCTCGGGGTCCCGCAGCAGACACACGTTGTGCTGCAGGTGGAGAAGACCCTTTCGCATAGCCTCCGTCTCCTCGACGAGCCAATCCGGCGAGCCGTCCCGAATCTTAAACGCGTCCGAGCCCAGCAAACCCTCCTCGGTGCTGAACTCGGCCTTGAACCTGTACGTGTTGATCGCGCGGCCGTCGGGGTGGTGCCCGTCGTGCCCGGTCTCCTCCATGAACCGACCGGCCACCTCGCCGTCGCGATCGCCGAAAATCTCCCGAAGGATCGACGACGTCACGCGCGGCTCGCACAATCGGTCCACGAACCACAAGCCCCTCTGCTCGAGCTCGTGGCGCCGAATGGGCACCGAGGGACGGAACCGCCCCATCCGCCCCACGCGCGTGTGCGCCGGGAGCTCCCAGATGCGGAAGAATCCCAGGACGTGGTCGATTCGCATCGCGGAGAAGTACCGCTCGAGGTGCGACATCCTCGCGCGCCACCACCCGTACCCGTCCTTGCTCATCTCCTCCCAGTTGTACGTGGGGAAGCCCCAGTTCTGTCCGTTCGGGTCGAAATCGTCCGGGGGGGCGCCCGTGCTGGTATGCATGCGGAAGAGATTGGGGTACATCCAGGTGTCCACGCTCGCCTTGTCCACGCCGATGGGCAGGTCGCCCTTGAGGATCACGCCCACGCGCTTGGCGTGCGCGGCTGCCTCTCGGAGCTGCGCGTCCAGGTGGAACTGGACAAAGTAGTGCAACGCGACTGTGCTGTAAACCTCGCTGCCGGGCTGCGACAGGCGCGTCACCGTGCCCGCGCTGTTGTCCGAGCCGAGAGAGCCCCACCTCCAGTGCTGAGCGGTGCCAAAGAGGTCGCGCAGGGCGCAGAACACGGCGTAGGGTTTGAGCCACGCGGCGTTCTCGGCGAGAAACTCGCAAAACTCGGTCGAGTTGAGGAAAGGGGTCTTGACAGCCTCGAAGCACCGCCTGGCGACGGACATCTTCACCTTCACCGTCGCCTCGTAGTCAATCTCCTTCAAATCGAGCGCCGCCTTGGCCTTGTTGACCTCGGCCCGCAGGCTCGCGAACCTGTTGGCGTGCTCGGGCCCGGCGATTCTCGCCGCCTCCGACACAACCTGCTGGATCCGCAGGTAGAGCGGGTGCAGCGCAAAGACCGACACGGACGAGTACGGGTACGAGTCCCACCACATGTTGTGCACCGTCGTGTCATTCACCGGTAACACCTGGACCACGTTCATCCCGCCCGCGTGCGCCACGTCCACGAGCGTCCTGAGATCGACAAAGTCCCCGGCGCCGACCGAGTCGCACGATCGAAGCGAAAACACGGGCGCCGCCAACCCGGACCCGCGCCACGCGCCCGGATAGCGAAAGTGCCCGTCCCTGGCGACGATCCGAGACGGGGACCTGTGGTGTGACTTGCGCCCGCCCGCCCGCCCTCCGTTCGGGCGAGTCCGTTCGGGCGAGTCCGACGCGGGCGAATCCGCCGACGGGCCGGGTCCGAGCCTCACCTTGACCTTGTCGTGCGAAATTGGCGCATCTGGGGCCCCGTCAATTGGCGCGTTTTGGCCCCCAACCCCGTTTTGGCCCCTTAACGACTGCGACGACGCCCCGCCCCCCGTGCCGGTGGACAGACCGGGCGACGAGTCCCTGGACTCGCCTATCCAACCCAAGGGCGCCACCACGCGATCGACGCCCGTCTCCATCGCATCCGCGTTTCGCGTCGCGCCTCGCAACGCGTACTTGTACCTCACCGGTAGATCCTCGGGTGACACGTCAAAGTTCAGCCACCACGTGCGCGTGGCGGGGTCGAGGTTCATGACCGGCGCGAGGTCCTTCTCCCAACCGCCGAGCGCGGCGCAGTCGCCCATCGCCGTGAGCCGCTGGCCGGGCAGCAGTCGCAGCGTGCGCACCTCGAGGCGGATGCGGATGAAATCGCGCGACTGCGGCGGTTCGATCGCGAGCGAGGCGAGGGTGCCCGCCAGCGCGTCATCATCGGTCATGGGCGTCGAGGGTTCGGGTAAGGCGTCGAGCACTCGTTCGACGGTCTTGCCGGATCCGTCGTCGAGCGCGACGTCGCGAAAGGACTCTCGCGCGAAGAGGTTCTCGGGATGCGACTGAAACTCCCACGTGTCCTGGATCTCAACCTTGTCCCTCCCGTATCCGACCGCGCTCCCGGAGGCTTCGCTGCTGTTATCGTCGCTGCCCCCGCCCCTGCCCTCGGGCATCGCCGGGGCGAAGTGCGCGTGCCGGACGATCGCGTCCCATCGCACCACGTTCATGTCCCCGTCCACCACCGCGTACCTGTAATCGAACGATCCGACGAAGTGGCCCGTGACGCTCCCGGTCCACAGGAGCTGATCCTCGCCGAGATGCTGCGGTCGGCAGGTGGGGGTTCAGAAAGAGTGCGTAAAAATAGGGCGAAGAACCGCGGAGACGCGACGGGGATTTGGCGACGGGGCACGCGGTCCGAGGGTTCGGAGCGGTTGCGGGAGAGAAGAGGCGCCCAAGCGGCGGCTGCTGACGAGGCTGAGCGGGGAGGCGATCGGGCGCGGGCGCTCACCTGGCATCGCATGAACACGCCCTTGCGAACGTCCCACGAGCCCAGACGGGGATCATTCCCGCATACGACGAGGTTTTGGCCCCACTCGGTCCAGTACTTGATCCGGAAGCCCACCGTCGTCTTCGGGATGACGCTCATCTCGCCCTTTCTTCGCCCTGCACAATTGCCCGCCAACAACGAGAATTATCGCGCCCGCGCCGTCCCCTACTCTCCGGATAACACGCCTGAACCGCCCCGAGTCCCCACGACTCCGGTCCCAGTCAACCTCGATGCGAACCCGCCCTGATCGGGTATCGCTTCCGGCTGTCGACGCTCCGGGATGTCCCGTCCCGGACGAGGGGAGGTCCCTGGAAAAGCAACAAAAAAGCCCGCCGTTTGCAGGTTTTCCCGAAAAAAGTCCCCCGCTCCTCTATGGGTTTTGTGCCTCGGGGAGCGGTCGCCAAACCGTAAAAACAAACCCTCGTCCCCCGGTTCCTCCATAGGATCCCAGGTCTGGTCTGGAGACTCGTCAGGCCATCTCACAGAACGCAGTCTCCATTGGGGAGGAACGTGGTGGTCGACATGGCTATCGCTCTGAAGGTTGCGGTGAGCGCGTGGAGGCCGTGCTTCGCGCAGATGCGGACAGTGACCCGCTCATGCGCGTCGACGCGAGCGCAGGTGCGTGACGGCCGCTCGGTCGCCGCGCGCCTGCGCCTCGCGCCCGCGTCGGCACGTCATCGCCACAAAGAGGCGGCGGCGGTGGCAACCCGTAACCGGGACGCGTCGCTCGCATGCGTCGCAGGAGGATGCGCGGGAGCGACGTCGCATACGACGTGGTGGAGCAGCGTCGCGCCCATCGTTCCGTACGTCCGCGGGCCCTCGCGCGGCGTCTTCATCTCCGCGCGGGCGCTCGGCGACGCGAGCGGCGGCGGCGACGACGACGACGACGACGACGACGACGCAGCGGCGCTCTCGGCGGAGGAGATGGCCTCGCTGGACGCCGAGGCTGCCACGGCGGCGGCGGACTGGGCGTCCGAGCTCTCCTCAGCGGCATGGACCGAGATGGACGAGACGGACCGGAGAGGGAAGAGGCCCGCGACGAGGACCAAGGATGGCGCGAGGATGAAGCGGGGCCAAGTTGATAAGTCGCTCAAATCGGCGGTGGCCAACGACTACGAGGACGTCGACGGCTCGGGAGACATGGACGACGACTTCTCCGCCAACTACTACGACTATGACGCGGACGATGTCGAGGAGGATTACGTCCCGGGCTCGGCCTTCCTCGTCGATGACGACGACGACGACGCCGACGCCGATGCCGACGCCGCGAGCAAGAAAGGACGGCGGAGGAAGACTCGGCGCGAGTGGGGCAAGATTCCCGACGACAAGCTGCCGAGGGTGGCCATCGTGGGCAGGCCAAACGTGGGTAAGAGCGCTCTGTTCAATAGGCTGACGGGGACCAAGCGGGCGATCGTGTACGACCAGCCGGGCGTCACCCGCGACCGCATGTACATCAGGGCATTTTGGGGCGATACCGAGTTCATGATGGTGGACACGGGCGGATTGGAGTCGCTCCCGGGCTCGCCGGAGGACGCGCCCAGCGTGGACACCGTCGGAGGTTTTGAGATCCTCCCCGGGATGGTGGAGTCGCAGGCGGCGCTCGCGGTGAACGAGGCGGCGGCGCTCATCATGGTGACCGACGGGCAGAAGGGGCTGACAAACGCAGACGAGGAGATCTACGGTTGGATCCGCAAGTACCACTCCAAGAAGCCGCTGCTGCTCGCCGTGAACAAGTGCGAGAGCACCACGAAGGGTGAGGAGCAGGTGTTGGATTTCTGGTCCCTCGGCGGCCCCACCCCGCTCGCGGTGTCCGCCATCAGCGGTACGGGCACCGGCGAACTCCTGGACGGCCTCGTCGCGGCGCTCCCGCCGCCCAGCCCGGAGGATCTGGACCCGAGCTGGAAGGACGAGGAGGGCGACGGGCCCTTAAAGGTTGCCATCATCGGTAGGCCCAACGTAGGCAAGTCCTCGCTCCTGAACCAGCTCGCGGGCGACGCGAGGTCGATCGTGAGCGACTACAGCGGCACGACGAGGGACACCATCGACAGCGACGTGATCGGCGCCGACGGCGAGAAGTACACGCTGATCGATACCGCGGGTATCAGGAGGAGGACGTCCGTGGCCGCCTCTAAGGACGCACCCGAGTCCCTCGCCGTGGGCAGGGCGCTCCAGGCGATGCGCCGCGCGGACATCGTGGTGCTTGTCATCGACGCCGAGGAGGGGCCGAGCCAGCAGGACTTTGTCCTGGCGGAGAGGGCCGCCGTCCAGGAGGGTTGCGCGCTCGTGCTGTGCGTCAACAAGTGGGACCGGATCGATAAGGACACATACTCCATGAACGAGTACACCAAGACCCTCCGGTCCAAGCTCAGGGTCTTCGAGTGGGCCAGCGTCGTTTACACCAGCGCGCTGACGGGTCAGAGGGTTCAGAAGGTTTTGCGGGCGGCAGCCGAGGCTTCCGTGCACCACAGGAAGCGTCTCTCCACTGCCACCCTCAACTCTGTGATCCAGGAGGCGACGCTCTGGAAGTCCCCGCCGAGTAAGGCTGGCCGCAAGGGTCGGGTCTACTACGTCACGCAGGCGTCGACCAGGCCGCCAACCTTTGTGTTCTTCGTTAATGATCCAAAGCTCTTCCCGGACACGTACAAGAGGTACATGGAACGGAGCCTCAGGGATAACATCGGGTTCCCGGGCTCGCCGATCCGCATCCTGTGGAGGGGTAAAGGCGCCAAGGGGAAGAAGTAGGCGAGCGGCGGAAGGAGCAGGACGCGGCCAGCGCGGAGGCGGTTGAATTCCCCATTATTACGACTTGATTATTAAACATACAACCAAACGTCCTCACTTGCTGTGCGATTGCTTGAGTAATTGTGGCGTAATCGACTGGTACACTGGAGAGACACGGCACGAGCCGCGACTTTCCTTCATCACGACGCCCGCCCGTGATGACTTTCTCTTCTCGCCGTCAAACGTCCTTCAGAAGATCAGCAAGCAGAGGATCACGAACGAGCCGAGGAGCAGAAGCAGCTGCGACAGGAACGCCTGCTGCTGTTGTTCCGGGCTCATGTTATCGATCAGCAGGCTGGACCTAACGCCCGTCCCGAACTGGATCCCGAACCCGAGCAGCGTGGACATGAGGCCCACGTTCTCGGCAACACCCGCGCCGGCCAAGCCCCATTCGCCCGCCTCGTTCGCGTTTGTGTTCCTCGCACTGTTCAACCGCAAACCCGGCGGCCGCGTCGGAACGTCCATACCCAGCATCTGCTTACTCCTCGGGTGCTCGCACGACCCGCGCCCGTACAAGGGTATGACCTGGGGGAAGGAGAGGAGGGGGAAGGGGAGGAGGGGCCGGAGAGTCAGCGCTGGAATCTTCAACCGAAAGATCAGATTTAGGGTGGAGTTCGATTTTGGGATCGAGGGGCGCTCTTCGGGGCGCGGACGCACCAGGTTCTCGGAGACCGCCGCCTTGCACACCGGGCACTGCTGCGCCTCAGGGAAAACCTGTAACCATCTGTTCGAGCGAGATGCGGGTGAGTTATTCGTCAGAACCGGGGTGAACCCGCGTGCTCGGGGTGGGCTCCGCAAGAGATGCAAGATGCGGGTGTGCGGTGCGGATCCGCATGGGCAAAAATATCACGGAGGTGCGGGGCCGGAAACGCACTTGTATATGCAGGACCAGCAGTAGAGGTGACCGCACTGCGTCACGATGGGTTCCTGAGCCAGCTCCAGACAAATGTTGCACTCGAAGTACGAGTTCGCGGGGTCGACGTAGCCCTCCTTTCCCCCCTCCTTGGCGACATCGACCTGTGGAGCGGACGGCTCCGGGCCCTGCGAGAACCCGGCGCTCCCGGAAACCGCCGGCCCGCCGGCCTGGCGGGCCGCGTGCGACCGCGTCGGCACCCGAGTGCTTGTCGTTGCCGCCATGAGGAACTCTTGGTTTCTCCCCGAGTCACTCACCGGACTCGTGCGCGAACCCACCTGATCCCGCCTTGCCGAGCGCGCGGCTCTTGTACGATTTCACGGTCTCCCGTCGATTTCTTCGTGCCGAAAACTGGGTCGCAAACTCGCAGACTCGCATGTAGCGCTACGTGGGGTCCTGAGGGGTTTGGCTCGGTCGTCGCGCGTCGAGAGCGCGGTCGAGCGGGGTTTCGGCACCGACGATACCCTCGATCGCCTCGTATGCGACTCGCGCTCCTTCGGACCTGCGAGTTCCGCCGAAAGTGAGCGCACCGCGCAGGCCCCGCGCGCTGCTCGTGGAACCTCTCCCGCGCCAAAGAGGACCCAAAGATAAACCGCCAGCCAATGAACCTCGCGATGACGACGCTTGGTCGTCTGGTCGTCTGGTCGTCTGATTTGACGATGACTGTTAGTGCTACCTTGACGAGTCACAAACCAAGTTCGTTTTGGACTGAATCTTCCTCTGCTGCCCAGTTGACCGGGTAACGAGTTTGGTGTTTGGGTCCAGCTGTCCAGTGGTCATAAAAATGGATTGTTATGAGTATCCCGTATCCAACCGTCGAGCGTGCGCGAGTCGCCACCACACGCATCCACACGCTCGTCGGGTCACCGCCATGTTGGCCGTGGGACGGGCGTCGATATTTGGAGGCATCGGACGATGCATCGCGCCGCCGAGGTCCGGGCGCGCGGCGACGTCGGCCGGACCCGTCCGGTCGGGGCGCGCGCGCGCCGTCGTTCCGGAGCGTCCCGTGATTAGGGCGAGGCGCGCGGCGACGTCGACGGGGTGGACGAGGACGACGAGCGCCACCGCCTCGTCCGGGAGGGACTCGGTGCGCACGCGCGCGTCCTCCTCTGCACCCGCGCTGACCACCCGCGATGAGCCCGCCGCGACGCGCGAGACCGGATACCGCTTCGTCGTCGTCGCGCTCATCGCGCTCGCGCTGCTCCTGTGCAACGCCGATCGCGTCATCATGTCCGTCGCCGGCGTGCCCCTCGCGCAGGCGCACGGATGGGGAGAACGCGCGATCGGCCTGGTTCAGTCGTCATTCCTGTGGGGATACATGCTCACGCCCCTCCTCGGCGGCGTGCTGGCGGACAGGTACGGCGGCAAGGCGGTGCTCGGGGGGGGCATACTGGTCTGGTCGCTCGCGACGATGGCCACGCCGCTCGCCGCGGCGACGAGCCTCCCGGCGCTGCTGCTCACCCGCGCGGTCATGGGCCTCGGGGAGGGCGTCGCGCTGCCGTGCATGAACAACCTGACGGCGCGGTGGGTTCCCAAGGCGGAGCGGTCGCGAGCTGTCGCCGCGTGCATGGGGGGATTCCAGAGCGGATCCATGGTCGGCTTGCTCGCGGCGCCCGCCATGCTCGCGTGGGGCGGCGTATCCGGTCCTTTCGCGGTGTTCGGCCTCTCCGGGGTGCTGTGGGCGGTGGTGTGGGCGTTCGCCGCGACGACGTACCCGAGGGAATCGCCGAGCGTGTCCCAACGCGAGCTGGCGTTGATCGAGGACGGCGGGAGCGTGGCGGACTCGACCTTTAATGAGGATGGGGTGACGAGAAGGATGTCCGAGCCGACGCCGTTTCGGCTCCTGCTGAGCAAGGCCCCGGTGTGGGCGTGCATCGTGGCCAACTTCGTCAACAACTGGGGATACTTCATCCTCCTGGCGTGGATGCCCTTGTACTTCAAGCAGGTGATGGGTTTGGAGCTCGCGAGGTCGTCGTACTTCTCCGCGTTGCCTTGGGCGACCATGGCGGCATCCGGCGTGTTCGCGGGGACGCTCGCCGATTCGCTCATCGCGAGAGGCGTGCCGGTCACGACGGTGCGAAAGTTCATCCAGGGCGTCGGTTTCATCGGACCCGCGCTGATGCTGGTGTTGCTGACGTTTCAGACGACCGCGAACGGCGCGCTCGCGGTCCTGACCGTCGCCATCGGCTGCACCGCGTTCACGCAGGCGGGTTTCCTGGTCAACTTCCAGGAGATTGGCCCGCGGTACGTGGGCGCGCTGCACGGCATGGCCAACACCGCGGGCTCGTTCGCGGGGATCGTGGGCACGTACACGACGGGGGTCATCTTAGAGAGCACGGGCTCGTGGCGCGCGGTGTTGTTCATCACCGCGGGCGTTTACGCGTTCGGAGCGGCGACGTGGCTGGCGTTCAGCACGGGCGAGAGGGTCTTTGACTGACGGGGTGGGTGAGGACTGACGGGGTGGGTGAGGACTGACGGGGTGGGTGAGGTCGGGAGCGGCGCGGCGAGTCTGCGCAGCCGCGAGTAGAGATGTTGTTATTCATGCATCGAATCCAACACGCTCACGGGTCCGAAACCGGGTCGGTGCGTCTCGAGCAGGCTTACCTTGTTTGCCTTCCGGCTAGCTACTAGGGAACTAATTGATTGGGGGGAACTAAATTCAAAACGCAGGCGGGTGGCGATGTGTGATGGGTTTGAGTCGTCCTCCAGAGGAGTGGTGGTGTTAAATTTTTGAACACCATTGAGAGTAGTTGGTTTTCTGCCGTGAGGGACACTAAACGCTGACCATAGGTCGAACGCTTAGGCGCGCTCGCCACGGATGCGGCGGGCGAGCTGGATGTCCTTGGGCATGATGGTCACGCGCTTGGCGTGGATGGCGCAGAGGTTGGTGTCCTCGAAGAGGCCGACGAGGTAAGCCTCGGACGCCTCCTGGAGGGCGAGGATGGCGGAGGACTGGAACCTGAGGTCGGTCTTGAAGTCCTGGGCGATCTCGCGGACGAGGCGCTGGAAGGGGAGCTTGCGGATGAGGAGCTCGGTGGACTTCTGGTACTTGCGGATCTCGCGGAGAGCGACGGTACCGGGCCTGTAGCGGTGGGGCTTCTTGACGCCACCGGTGGCGGGGGCGGACTTGCGAGCCGCCTTGGTGGCGAGCTGCTTGCGGGGGGCCTTGCCTCCGGTGGACTTGCGGGCGGTCTGCTTGGTACGAGCCATGGTTCTTGTGTTGAAGATATGGCGTGCACGGCGTCGAAACTCGAGCTTTTGAACCAAAAATTCGAGTTTACAAATGGGTTTGGGGAGATTTTGCGTTGAAATTTCGCCGGGCAATCGGAAATCGGGGTCATGCGAAGGGTAAGCGAACGAGACAAATTCCTCATGCGGGGGCATCGACGAGCCTCCAATCCGGCGTTTTGATTGGCTCAAAAAGCGAACAAGCATAAAATCACACGAGAAACCTCGAACCGTCGTGTGCCGTGCAATTCAGAATCGTTGGTCTAGTGCTGCTCACTGGCGATTCCATCACTGGACAAAATAAACCAGCATTCTTGAGTCCCGATCTTTACTCGTCCTGAGACCACAAAAACAACGAGAAGATGACGTCGACGAATCTGATAGCAGGGATAAAAAAGCGAGTGACACCTGTGAGCTCCGATTGAGCGAAAAGCGAAGCGATACGCGCGCCGGAAACCGCCCGTACCCGCACACGCCGACGCGCCCAGCGCAGCGCACGCCGGAGAAACCGTACAGCGGCTAACCACCGCGCCGGTTCCCCGCGGACACACTCGCGGCAGTCCCGCCCGGAGCGCCTCCGCGCGTCTCGTTCGTCGATTGCGGCCAGCGCCCGGATATCTACGGGTGGCTCAGGTTAACTTGGGAGCGCCACGCATCCGTCCCCAAACGATCGTCGAGACCTTCGCGGATTGGAGCTCGGAGCAGTTCGCACATCGCGCGTCCGGATCCGTGCGTGTTTGAGCGGACCTCAGCGACGGGCGCGCGGGCTTTCGGTCGTCCGGCGTCAGGTCGTCGAGTCCAGCACGCGCCACCCCCCCCAACGGCAGGTGGGCCGGAGAACACAGGGGCACGTACGTGACGTCGACGAATCCGCCCGACATGGCGCTCAGGCCGGGACCCGCGTATAAGTTCCCGTGGGAGGACATGGGGAGCTTCAAGTACCTCCTGTTCGTCCCGTTCGTGGCGACCGCCGCGCTCGGCTTGG
>Ga0181573_10001778_pt1 | contig 20682 bp, 19 predicted proteins | sample 101ome_25_FD_148643 | JGI IMG/M metagenome (GOLD analysis project Ga0181573, IMG submission 148643) | Coastal salt marsh microbial communities from the Groves Creek Marsh, Skidaway Island, Georgia - 101409BT metaG (spades assembly) | ecosystem: Environmental > Aquatic > Marine > Intertidal zone... | reverse complement strand
GGCCCTCATCGACGCCGTCGACGAGGGGCACATCAACGGACAGATCGTCGCGGTGGTGAGCGACCGCCCGGAGTCGCGAGCCCTGACCCGCGCCACCGATGCGGGCATTCTCGCCGCGCCGTTGCCGATCGCCGAGGGTGAGCGCAGAGACGACTACGACCGACGACTGGCCGACCTGCTCAGCGATCTCGCTCCTCATCTCGTGGTGCTCGCCGGATGGATGCGGATCCTGACCGACACGGTCGTCGAGTCGTTCCGCGTCATCAACCTCCACCCGGCCCTGCCGGGGGAACTGCCGGGGACGCGCGCCATCGAGCGGGCCTGGGCCGAGCACCTCGCCGGCGGACGCGACCGCTCGGGGGTCATGGTCCACGAGGTGCCCGACGTCGCCGTCGACGCGGGTCCGGTGCTGGCCGCCGAGGAGGTCGCCATGGTCCCGGGCGACGATCTCGACTCGTTCGCCACGCGGGTGCACGCCGTCGAACACCGTCTTCTCACCCGCGTCGTCGCCGAGATCTGCGACGACCTGCTCTCCCACGACCATCAGGAGGTCATCGATGCCTGACAACGCCGAGGCCAACGCGGCCCTCTTCTCCCCCACCGAGGGGCTCACCTTCGACGATGTCGTCGTGGTGCCGGGCTGGTCCACCACCCTGCCCGATGAGGTGGACACCTCGACGGTGTTCGCCGCCGGTATCGAACTCGCGGTGCCACTGGTGTCGGCCGCGATGGACAAGGTCACCGAGGCCCGTATGGCGATCGCCATGGCGCGGGTCGGCGGGATCGGCGTGATCCACCGGAACATGTCGGCCGAGGCCCAGGCCGCCGAGGTGCAGAAGGTGAAGCGGAGCCAGTCGGGGATGATCACCGATCCGGTGACACTCCCGGTGACGGCGACCCTCGCCGACGCCGAGGCCCTGATGCACCGCTTCAAGTTCTCCGGTGTGCCCATCACCTCCGACGAGGGACGGCTGATCGGGATCCTCACCAACCGCGACATCCGGTTCTGCGAGCCGTCGGACTTCTCGCGCCCGGTGAGCGACTTCATGACCTCGGAGAACCTGGTCACCGGGATGGTCGGCACCAGCCTCGACGAGGCGAAGGTGCTCCTGCAGCGACACCGCATCGAGAAACTGCCACTCGTCGATGAGTCCGGCCGTCTGGCCGGCCTGATCACCGTGAAGGACATCCAGAAGCGGCTCGATCATCCCGACGCGACCCGAGACGACCGTGGCCGCCTGCGGTGCGCGGCGGCCTGCGGCGTCGGCGCCGACGTCGAGGAGCGGGTGGAGGCCCTGGTCGCCATGGGGGTCGACGCGGTGTCGATCGACACCGCCCACGGCCATTCCGCCGGAGTGGTGGAGACGGTCCGCCGCATCAAATCGGCATGGCCCGATCTGCCGGTGACGGCCGGCAATGTGGTGACGGCGGAGGCGGTCGATGCCCTGGTCGAGGCAGGGGCCGACGCGGTCAAGGTGGGTGTGGGTGCGGGGTCGATCTGCACCACGCGCATCGTCAGCGGTGCGGGCATGCCGCAGCTGACGGCGATCTGGGAGACGACTCGTCGGGCCCGGGCCATCGGGGTCCCGATCATCGCCGACGGCGGCATCACCTATTCAGGGGACATCGTGAAGGCGATCGTCGCCGGAGCCGACTCGGTCATGCTCGGCTCTCTGCTCGCCGGCACCGAGGAGAGCCCCGGAGAGCTCGAGCTCTTCGAGGGGCGCCAGTTCAAGTCGTATCGCGGCATGGGCTCCCTCGGTGCGATGCAGGGGCTCGGTGCCGACCGGTACGCCACCGCCCAGTCGAGCGACGGATCGCCCTCCGACCTGGCTCAGACCAGCCGCAAGCTCGTGCCTGAGGGCATCGAGGGGCGCGTCCCCTACGCCGGGCCACTCTCCGAGGTCGTCTACCAGCTCGTCGGTGGCCTTCGTTCGGGCATGGGGTACGCCGGGGCCTCCGCCCTCGACGACCTGCGCTCCACCACACGGATGATGCGCGTCACCACCGCCGGACGCGAGGAGAGCCACCCCCACGATGTGACCATCACCAAGGAAGCCCCGAACTATCACCGGTCGTGACTCGCACCCCTCGATGTTCCCGACATAGGTTCTCCCCGTGGGGCTGAACGGAGCGTTCTTCGATGTGGAGGGCTCGGGGGCCGAGGAGGTCTTCCGGCCGACCGACCACTGCCGTGGACCCTGGGACGCCGACGCCTGCCACGCCGGACCACCCTCGGGTCTCATCGCTCGGGCCGTCGAGCGTCTCCTCCCCGATCACCGTCTGGTTCGGCTGACCGTCGAGTTGTCGCGGCCGGTCCCGCACCGGGGTTTCCGGGTGGAGGCCGAGGTGGCTCGCGCCGGTCGATCGGTGGCGACCGCTGCCGCGCGGATCATCGACATGGATGGGCGCGAGGTCGCGTCGGCCCGCACCCATCACCTCGCGCCCGCGCCCTCCCCCCTCGACGTGACGTCGGCTCCGCTGGTGACACCCTCGTTCGACGACTCCTACCCGGACCGGTTCACCGTCGCCCGTTCCATGCACGACCTGCCGGCGTTCATGGATGGCGGTGTCGAGACGCGCTACGGCGCGGGGTCCGGACCCGAAGGTGGCCCGACGGTGATGTGGTTGCGGACCGTGCCGCTCATCACCGGTGAGACCATGTCGGGATTCCAGCGGATCTGCCCGCTCGCCGACTGCGGGAACGCCACCAGCCGGAACGGGTCCTTCGACGACTGGGCCTTCCTCAACACCGATCTCAACGTCAATCTCCACCGGGAACCGATCGGCGAGTGGTTCGCCATCGACTCGGTCTCGGTCTGGGAGCCCGACGGGATCGGCCTCTCCGACTCGGTGCTGCTCGACGTCGACGGTCGGGTGGGTCGGGCCACGCAGACCCTGATGGTGCGTTCGGCCTGAGCGCCCTCAGGCGAGCTTCTCGACGAACGACTCGAGCTGACGCAGGTTGCGGCACTCGAAGATGCCGTCGGTGTGCGCCCCGTACTCGCCGACGATCGAATCACCGGTGTTCCAGTAGGAGCGCGGCTCGGGGTTCAGCCAGTAGACGTGCCGGGCCTTGGCGCGGATCTCCTTGACCACCCATGACTGACTGGCGTGGTAGTTGTTGCGCGCGTCGCCGAGGAGCAGCACCGTGGTCTTCGGCCCGATCTCGCGTCCGTGCCGGTCCCAGAACACCTCGAAGGCGTGGCCGTAGTCAGAGTGTCCGTCCACCCAGACCACATCGGCCTCGGTGTTGACCCGATGGATGGCCTCGGCGATGTCCTCGGTCGACTTGAAGTAGTCGGTGACCTCGTCGATGCCGTCGATGAAGACGAAGGAGCGCACCTTCGAGAACTGGTTCGAGATCGCGTAGACGAGCATGAGGGTGAAGCGCGCGAAGGCCGCGACCGAGCCCGAGATGTCGGCCACCACCATGAGCTCGGGTTTGGCGGGTCGGGGGTACTTGAACTTCGGCTCGGCGGGAACGCCGCCGTAGCTGAGGGAGTGACGAACGGTGTTGCGGAAGTCGAGCGGGCCGCGCCGTCCGTGACGACGCTTGCGTGCCAGCCGGGCCGCGAGTTTGCGGGTGAGCGGCTGGAGGGCCTTGCGGAGGCTCTGCATCTCCTCGCGGGAGGCGTGCATGAACTCGACGTCCTCGGGCAGTGGCTTGCGGAGGGTCTTGGCCATGGCCTCGGCACCCCGGTCGGCCACCAGCCGACGCCGGATCTCGGCCTCGACCTCGGCCTTGAACTCGCCGATCCGGTGCTCGTACTCCTCGCGCTCGAGGCGCTGCTCGAGTCCGCTGGCTGATTCGCCGCGCTCGGCCATGGCCTGCATCATCTTCTCGAGCATCCCGTCGAGGTCGAGGTTCCGCAGGGTGCGGTAGAGGTAGTAGGTGCCGCCCACGGGCCGGCCGGGCTCCATCCCGGCGAACCGCTGCACGGACTGCTTCGCGAGGGCCCGCATGAGGGCCTGGTCGCCGTTCATGAGTGCCTGCATGAGCAGGTGCGCGATCTCCTCGGGGGTGAGGGCGTCGAGGGATCCCGCCCCACCGCTGCCGTCACCGGCCTGGCTCTGGTCCTGCATCTCCCGCCAGAGCTCGTCGAGATCGCTGTCGCCGGTTGCCTCGGTGAGCGCGTACTCGGGGCCACGGAGACTGAAGTAGACCTCGAAGACGGTCTCGAAGGAGCGCCAGTGGGCCTGGTTCTTGACCAGGGTGGCGCCGAGGGCGTACTTGAAGGCCTCCCGGTCCTCGAGCGGGATGTGCTGCACGGCCTCCATCGCGTCGAGGTTCTCCGTCAGGCTGACGGGCAGCCCGGCCTCGCGCAACTGCGTGACGAAGCCGTTGAGGAGGTCGAGCATCGAGCGCGGCTCGGTGAGGCTCATGGGAGGTCGCTCACTCGTCGACCGAGAGTTCCTTGGCGGCCTTGGCGATGTCGGTCTGGTACTTGAGGAGGATGTGCAGGGTTTCCTTCGCCGTCTCCTCGTCGATGGTCTCGATGTTGAGGAGCATGAGGGTGCGCGCCCAGTCGAGGGTCTCAGAGACGCTCGGCGCCTTCTTCAGATCGAGGGAGCGGATCGAGCGAACGATCCGCGCGATCTGCTCAGCGAGGTTCTCGGTGACTCCGGGCACCTTGGCGAGCACGATCTCCCGCTCGCGGTCGAGTGACGGGTAGTCGACGTGGAGGTAGAGGCAGCGGCGCTTGAGTGCCTCGGAGAGTTCCCGGGTGTTGTTGGAGGTGAGGAACACCAGTGGGATCTGCTTGGCCTCGATGGTGCCGAGCTCGGGGATCGACACCTGGTAGTCGGAGAGGATCTCAAGCAGGAGCGCCTCGGTCTCCACTTCGACGCGGTCGACCTCGTCGATGAGGAGCACAACGGGGTCGTCGGCGGTGATCGCCTCGAGGAGCGGCCTGGTGAGCAGGAACTCGTCGGAGAAGATGTCGTCGTGGACCTCGGCCCATGAGTCCGAGCTGCGATCGGCCTGGATGCGGAGCAGCTGCTTCTTGTAGTTCCATTCGAAGAGGGCCTTGGACTCATCCAGCCCCTCGTAGCACTGGAGTCGGACGAGGCGGGCCCCGGTCAGCTCAGCGATCGACTTGGCGAGTTGGGTCTTGCCGGTGCCGGCCGGACCCTCGACGAGTACCGGTTTGCCGAGCCGGTCGGCGAGGTAGGCGACCCCGGCGATGCCGTCGTCGGCGAGGTAGTCGAGGTCGCGCAAGCCGTCGCGAACCTGCTGGACGCTGTCGAATCGCGGGGAGGGTTCAGCTGCCATCGGGCCGACGCTACCGCCCGGCCCATGATGTGGTCGTGTCCGGGTCACCGATGCCGTAGCATCCGCCTGCCATGTCGACGTCCGGCACCCTCGGCACACCGGTCCCCCCGGCGGAGGCGCGCGTCTCGCTGACGTTGACGACCTGGGCGCTGTTCACCAGTCTCGCCGCGCTCCTCACCGGTGTCGGGCTCTACGCCACGCTGAGCGGTGTCCGGGCCGAGCTGGAGCGCTTCGGGACCGTGTACATCGGCGTCATCGGGGCCGTGTACTACGGCGGGTTCATCCTCGGCTCCCGCGCCGCCCTCCACGTGGTCGGCACCGTCGGGCACATCCGGGTGTTCTCCGCCCTGTGCTCGTTGATGAGCGCGATCACGCTGGTGTCGGGTCTCATCGTGCACCCGCTCTCGTGGATCGTGCTGCGGTTTCTCTCCGGGGCCTGCCTCGCGGGGATCTACGTGGTCGCCGAGTCCTGGCTGAACCAGTTGGCCTCCAACGCGAACCGCGGACGGCTGCTCTCGTTCTACGGCATGCTCACGACGATCTCCTACGGGCTCGGCCAGCTCCTCTTCGGTCTCATCGACCCGTTGGCGCTCACCGGTTTCGCCTTCGCCACGATCGCCCTGAGCGCGGCGATCGCCCCGGTGGCGCTCTCCGCCGTCGCGAACCCGCCTCCCATCCGACGGCCCGAGCCGGTCTCGATCCGCCAGTTGATGGCTGAGGCGGCGACCGGGGTGGTCGCCGCCATCCTCGTCGGGGCCACCATCGGCGCCTTCATCTCGTTCCTCCCGATCTATGCCGCACGCTCGGGTATGTCGTTCGTGGCTGTCGGCGCGTTCGTCGCCATGCCACCGCTCGGGAGCCTCATCCTGCACATGCCGGTGGCGGTGCTCTCCGATCGCGGTGACCGACGCATCGTCGGTGCGGGCTCGGCGACGATCGCGGCCGGAGCCTGCGGTGTGCTGTGGATGGCCGGACCCTCCTCACCGATCGGCTTCCTCGCTGCCGCGGTCATCGGGGGCACGATGTACCCGCTCTACTCCATAGCGGGCGCCTACACGAATGACCAGCTCTCTCCGGAGCGCCTGACGGCCGCCGCCTCTCAGATCGTCATCCTCTTCGGAGTCGGGTCGTTCATCGGCCCGCTGATCGCCGCCGTGGTGATCCGAACCGCCGGCGACGCGGGATTCCCGTGGACGGTCCTCGTGATGCACGGCCTGATCGCTGTCTTCCTGATGGTCCGGGTGGTCCAGTATCCGCCGGCCGACCGGGCGGTGCCCTCGCGCGATGTCGCGCTCGACTCGCGCGTGCTGCAGATCCCCGCCACCGTGGCCGGTATGGGCCGACGGTTGCGGCCGCGCCCGCGACGTCGCTGACAGCTCCCCAGCGGCACACAGCCGACGCTGATGGGCGTGACCACCCTCGACGAGTCCGCCGACCCGCACTCCTATTGCTCGCTGTGACCGACGGGGACGACCATCGCCAACCTGACCGCCCTGCAAAAACGATGGTGGCCGACCCCCGAAGGAGCCGGCCGAAAACGATGGTGGCCGGCCCCCGAGGGGGCCGGCCACTCACCGAAGTGTGATCAACAGGGATCAGGCGGCGGCCATGGCCTCCGCGATCCAGCTGTCGACGAGGTCGCGGTTGTCCTCGATCCACTGAGCAGCGAGCTCCTCGACATCGGCGCCGTCACCCATCTCGACGTTCATGAGGGAGACCTCAACAACGTCCATGGCGAACAGTTCCAACATCTTCTCAACCGCGGGGTTGGCGGCGAGGAAGTCGTTGTTGGCAGCGGCCTGGATGTCCGCGGCAACGAAGCCCAGCGAGCAGGAGCCGTCGACCGAGCCGGGGCACGTGTCGGTGCCGATGCTCGCGGTGCCGGGGCGCTGGTCGTAGCCCTCGCCACCCTCACGGCCAAGCGGGTTCGAGTCGTCGATGACATCCTCAACTGCCAGCCACAGGGCGTTGTCACCGGGGCGCATCTGCGTGATGTACGCGCTCGGCGTCCAGGTATAGGCGATGGCGGGCTCACCGGCATCGGCCTTCTGGGCCGCCTCGGCGAACATCGCGTCGTAACCAGCGATGGTCTGGTCGATGTTCTCCCAGCCCGAGAACGCGATCTGGCTGGAGATGATGTCGTCACAGGTCCAGCTCTCCTGGCAGCCGTAGATGTCAGCGACACCGTTGCCGGGGTTCGGGTCCTGAGCGTCGTAGGCGGCGATCGCCTCGGCGTTCGTGTTGAAGTCGTCGAGCGACGTGATCCCGTACTCCTCCGCGAAGGACTTCGTGATCAGGTAGCCCTGCAGACCACCGGCCATCATCATCTCGCCGACGACGCTGACGTGGTCTCCCACGGTCGAGCCGTCGGGCAACTCGTTGGCCAGCCACGAGCTGTGGCCGGGCATCCAGGAGTTGATCCAGAAGTCGGCATCACCCTGAGCCATCGCGAGGAACGCGTTGGCCGGGCCGAGCTCGGTGTCCTTCGGGTCGGTGACGGTGTAGCCCATCTCCTCAAGGATCGCCTTGATGGTGTAGGCGTTCGGGTCCTCGGTGGACCAGTCGGCCTTGGCCATGGTGATGGTCACGCCCTCACCGGGCAGCGCCATCTCGGCCGGCTCCTCAGCGGGCTCCTCAGCCGGCTCCTCAGCGGGCTCCTCAGCCGGCTCCTCAGCAGCAGGCTCCTCAGCCGGCTCCTCAGCAGCAGGCTCCTCAGCCGGCTCCTCAGCAGCAGCGGGCTCCTCAGCCGGTGCGGGGGCGTCGGCGCTGTCGTCGTCGCCTCCGCAGGCCGCGAGGATGAGGCTGACAGCCGCGAACGACGCGACCAGTGCTTTCCTCTGTCTCTTCATGTGGTTACCCCTCCTTAGGGTGGTTGCTCCGTTCACTCCGCGGCGTCACGCTGCCTCAGGAGCTCACTGTTGCTTTCTCCTCGTCGTCGGCCGCATCAGCGGTCAACGACGGGGACTCTGCGGAGACGGCGTCTCCGACTGAGATCTCTCGATACACCTTGGCTCGTTCGAAGCCCTTCACCAGACCGTTACCGGCCGCGAAGAGCAGGGAGCCGACGAACATCGCAAACATCGTACCGACGCCACTGAAGTAGTTCTGGTCGGCGACCCGCACCAGGGTGGCCACGAAACCGAGCGAGTATCCCGCGATGCCGAGCCCAAGGCCCATGGCCACCGTTCCGCCGATCCAGCGGCGACGGTCACCGAAGCCCGCCGCTCCGGCCGCCACGGCGGCCCCGACCGCGCCGGCGACACCGAGGATGACGGTCCAGGTGCCGAGGCCGACACCAGCGGGATCGCTGCCGTCGATGATGATGCGCTCATCCTGCTTGGCCTTGGCCCTCACGACCTGGATTTCGGTGGCGGCCACCCCCGGGTCGATCTCGCCGGCCTTGGCGGCTTCCTTGAGGGCATCCATCTCGGCCTGGATCTCGGGTGTCATGACCACGCCGCCCCGCTCGTCGAGGTGCCACATCGAGAAGATCGACACGACCGCCATGAGCACAGCGGTGACGCCGAGGAAGATCGGCCCGCCGGAGATGCGACGACGGAGCGGACGGTGCGGGCCGTAGGCGCCGACCGCCATCCATGAGAGCGAGGCGACCGTCGCCACGAGGGCTCCGACGAGCGCCACCCAGGCCCCGGTGCCGACGGAGTACTCAGGGGTGAATGCGCTCGGTCGGGCGATCACGTAGCCGAAGGCGGTGACGAGCGCCGCGAGCGAGCCGAAGGTCACGCCATCGGCCGAGAACCAACGAGCGCTGCCGCGACCGACGAGCACCGAGATGCACCCGAGGGCCACGAAGATCGCGAGGAAGGCGACGACGAAGGCGAACCACGACCCGCCCTCGGCGGCCAGACCGCTAAACGACTGGCCAGTCAACTCGATGTCGTCGCGACGCCCGTACGCGCTGATACCCGGGCCCCCGGCGGCCCAGGTCATGGGTACGGCGATGAGCATGATGACAGCGCCGACCAGGGCGGCGAGGGCCCAGCCGCGCTCACCCCCGGTGAGGGGAGCCTCCTCACCCTCAGCCGCCACCTCGTCGTCGTCGGAGGACGCCGAGGGGTTGAAGTCGGGGTCATCGAGGAGTTGCTCGGGCTCCTTCCGGGCTTTCCAAGCGGTGCTCATGCGAGCGAACAGGCTCTTGCTGCCGGCCTCGGTCTGGGAGATGCGGTCGAGGATGACCGCGAGGAGGAAGAAGCTGAGCCCGGCGGCGGCCGCCAGGTTGACGTCCTGCTGCCCGAGGGCGCGGAACAGGAGCGCCCCCAGACCACCGGCACCAAGGATCGCGGCGATGCCCAGCATCGAGAAGGCGAGCAGGAGCGTCTGGTTGATCCCGGTCATGATCGCCGGACGCGCCAGCGGCAACTGGACATCTCGCAGAACCCTCAACTCGTTGGCCCCGTAGGCGCGGCTGGCCTCAACGACGTCCTCCGGGACCCCGCGGATGCCGAGGTTGGTGAGACGGATCAGCGGGGGCAGGGCGAAGACCATCGTCGCCATGGTCGCCGAGACCCGGCCGACACCCCAGAAGTAGACGAACGGCAGCAGGTAGACGAAGGCATGGATGACCTGCATGGCATCGAGGGTCGGTCTCATGACCTTCCAGACCGATTCAAAGCGACCCGACAGGATGCCGAGCGGTATGCCGATGATGATGCAGACGATCACCGCCACCACGATGAAACCGATCGTCCGGGCGGTCTGGATCCAGAACTCCTGGCCGAGGAGACCGCAGAGCACGAGGCCGATCGCGGTGCCGACGGCGACCGTGAGGTTGCGCACCAGCCAGGCGATGCCGAACATGATCACAACGACGTAGAGCCACGAGATCGACAGTAGGAAGTTGTCAACGATGTTCTCGAGGAGGAACTCGAACGGCCAGGCGATGGCGTCGAGGACTCCGCCGAGGTTGAGGGTGGTCCAGTTGACGGTCTCCTCGATCCACGAGCCGAACGGGATCAGGAACTCGTCCAGGACCTCGGCGTCGGTGAGCCCAGGTCCGGTGTCAGCGTCGGTCTGCATGGGGTACATCACAGGAAGACCTCCCGTTCGAAGCCGTCGATGAGGCGCTCGACGCGGCCGAGTTCCTCCATGATGTGGCGCGGGTCGAGGTTGCCGACGAGGCGACCGTCGTCGTCGACCACCGCGATCGGCAGGCCACGCCCCGCCGAGGCGTACACCTCGTTGAGGGTCTGGTTCGCTCCAGCGGTCTCGAAGTCGGAGCGAAGGGCGTCGTCGAGACGGTCGCTGCCCATCTCAATGGAACGAAGGCCGTCGGCGACGGTCAGCACCGCCACCGGACGCCCGACATCGTCGAGGACGAAGGCACCGGCGCGATCGGACACTCCCTTGATCGCTTCGCCGAGGGTCGCTGAACGGTCGACCGGTTTCGGCTCGACCATCACGTCGCTGACCAGGATGACCCGCCCCTGGTCGACGTCCTGGACGAACTCGGCCACGTAGCCCGTCGCCGGCTTGGTGAGGATCTCCTCGGGGGTGCCGATCTGCACGATGCGACCTCCGCGCATGATGCACACCCGGTCACCGATGCGGAGCGCCTCGTTGAGGTCGTGGGTGATGAAGAGGATGGTCTTGCGGAGCTTCTTCTGGATCGCCATCATCTCGTCCTGCATCTGGCGGCGGATGAGCGGGTCGAGCGCGCTGAACGCCTCGTCCATGAGGAGGATGTCGGGGTCGCTGGCGAGCGCGCGGGCCAACCCGACGCGCTGCTGCATCCCGCCCGAGAGCTGCGAGGGCATCGAGGCCGCGTAGGGCTCGAGGCCGACCAGCGCAAGCGCCTCGAGTGCCTTCTGGTTCCGTTCGTCGCGGTCGACGCCTTGGACTTCGAGTCCGTAGCCGACATTGTCGATCACCGATCGGTGCGGGAAGAGCGCGAAGTGCTGGAAGACCATGCCCATCTTCTCGCGGCGGAGTTCCTGGAGGGCACGGCCCGACAGGGTCTGCACATCGACGTCATCGACCCAGACATGGCCGTCGGTGATGTCGTGCAACTTGTTGACGGTCCGGATCGCGGTCGACTTGCCGGACCCCGACAGACCCATCACGACGAAGATCTCACCCTCGGCGACCTCGAAGTTGACATCCGCCAGGCCGACCACATGGTCGGTGAGCGACTGGACCTCATCCTTCGATGAGCCTGCCTTCGCCAGAGCCAGAGCCCGCCCCCGCGGCTGGGTGCCGAAGATCTTATAGACGCCCTCAAGGCGGATTTTCGCAGTCATTGCATTGGTTACCCCATCGGCGACCCTAGTCGGTGGCTGTGACCGACGCCACCGGCGTCGCGGATCACTTGGGCACAAACCCCGCGTCGATACTGCGTGGCGCTGTTCCGATGCCCGCTCAGCGACGGCGACGACGCGCGGCCCGGTTCCCACCGCCGGTTCGCGCCGAGGGCGCGACGGTACGAGCCGTCCGCGACTCGCCGGTGCGGTACGTCCGGGCCCGGAACCACAGGTTGCAGGCCCACTTCTCTCCCTCGCCGACCGGCATCCCGCCGTGTAGCGACCGCCGGTGCAGGTTGGTGTCCTCATCGGCGATGTTGTGGAAGATGACGAGCCGCCCCGGCTTCGCCTCCACCTCGAGCTCGAGTTTGGGGAACGACGTACCCCCGCCTCCGGCCGGTTCGTTGAGGTACATCAGCGCGGTGAGCACCCGTTGGCCGCCGTTCTCGGTGCGCAGTCGGCCCTTCTCCGTCGACAGGTCCCAGCCATCGAAGTGTGGGCGGTACTCCTGCGCTTCGGCGTAGTGGACGACCTGCATCGACTCGCTGTGGTGGACCGGGATCTCGACCAGTTCGCTCACCCGGTTGACGACATCGGTGACGGTCGGCGAATCGGCGTAGCGGACCCACGCGACCGAGCCGGTGCGAGCCGTCGAGGTGGTGTTGACCTTCGTCGAGGTCACCTTGGCGGTCTCGAGTCGCGGGCGAGCCACCTCGATGATCCCGGCGCGCTCATCATTCGAGAGGAAGTCATCGATGACCCACACGACCGGATCGTCGGCGAGTCCGACTCCGATCGGATAGTCGTCCCTCAGTCTCATGCCGTCATTGTCGCACGCTGGTCGTCGCGATCGGCCCGGTCACCGGAACAGGTCGCGCTCGGCATCGCGCACCACCAGCGACATGGTCGCCTCCTCGTCGACCTCGTGCTCGAAGCCGCGCACCACGGCCACGGGCACCCGTGAGGTGTTCCCCTTCACCAGCTCGGCGGCCGAGGCGAGCTCGTCGGCGACGCAGAGCTCCTGGACTCTGAACTCGTGCCCATGCGGGTCGACCTCCCCGATGTACGACCGGAGGGGATGCATGCCGGCGATGCCGATGGCGACATCGGTCTGACCCTCCCGCCACGGGCGACCGAAGGTGTCGCTCACGATCACCCCGACATCCACTCCGACGGCGGCGCGCAGCCCCTTGCGGATACCCCGGGCCGAGGCGTCCGGGTCCTCGGGGAGCACGACCACCCGGTCGTGGGCTCCGCTCGACGACTGATCCACCCCCGAGTTGGCGCACACCAACCCGTGACGGGTCTCGGTGATGAGCACCGGCCCGATCTGGCGCACGATGCGCCGCGACTCGGCGAGGACCACTTCGACGACTCGGGGGTCCTTCTCCCAGCGGGATGCCCAGTCGTCAGCGAAGGGCGAGGGGGTCACATCGACCAGATCGACGACACGGCCCTCGGCCTTGGAGACGATCTTGGAGGTCACGACAACGATGTCGCCGTCGACCAGGTCGATCGCGCCGGCGATCAGGACGGCGAGATCGTCCCCCGGTGCCACCTCCGGCAGCCCGGTGACCGACAGGAGTTCGACGCTCACGGGCCGCACGGTAGTGCCGGTACCGTGGACTCATGCGTTCGTGGTCACCTCGTCACTGGGTGACGGCTCTCGGCGCCGCCGTGGTCGTAGCCCTCATCTTGGGACTCCCCACCGACGTCATCCCGAACCCGGTGTTCGGCCGCCCGGTTCCGGTGACCTGGTGGTCGGTTCCGGTGCTGATCATCTCATCGGCGCTCGCCGGTCTCCTCGCGGCGACCTACGTGCGCGACGACACCCCGACGACCGACGATCCGACGAGGGAGCGCGTGGCGGGCCTCGGCGGTCTGCTCACCTTCTTCGCGATCGGCTGCCCGGTGTGCAACAAGTTGGTCGTGCTCGCCCTCGGTACCACCGGCGCCCTCGACTGGTTCGCCCCCACCCAGCCCTGGTTGGCTGCCGCCTCCGTCATCCTCCTCGCTGAGGCCCTCCGGCGCCGGCTCCGCAGCGCCGACTCCTGCCGGCTCGAGACCGGCACGACCGCGTCGCCGGCCGGCGAACCGGCCAACATGTCGTCATGAGCGCGCTACCCGGAGTCTCCGAGACGTTCGACCCCGATGCCTGGGAGGTCGTGCCCGGCTTCGACTTCACCGACATCACCTACCACCGGGCGCGGTCGACCGGCGCGGTGCGCATCGCCTTCGACCGGCCCGAGATTCGCAACGCCTTCCGACCCCACACGGTGGACGAGCTCTACCGGGCCCTCGATCACGCCCGCATGTCGAGCGACGTGGGCTGCGTCATCCTGACCGGCAATGGGCCGTCACCGCGCGACGGCGGCTGGGCGTTCTGCTCGGGTGGCGATCAGCGCATCCGGGGACGGTCGGGGTATCAGTACGCCACGGGCGATACCGCCGACACGGTCGACCCGGCCCGATCCGGACGCCTGCACATCCTCGAGGTGCAGCGCCTCATCCGGTTCATGCCCAAGGTGGTCATCTGCGTGGTGCCCGGGTGGGCCGCCGGCGGGGGTCACAGCCTGCACGTCGTTTGCGACCTGACGCTCGCCAGCCGGGAGCACGCCCGGTTCAAGCAGACCGACGCCGATGTCGCCTCCTTCGACGGTGGCTACGGCTCGGCCTACCTCGCCAAGATGGTCGGGCAGAAGTTCGCGCGGGAGATCTTCTTCCTCGGTCGCGAGTACACCGCCGAGCAGATGCACCACATGGGCGCGGTCAACGAGGTGGTCGATCACGCGCGCCTCGAGGCCGTCGCCCTTGAGTGGGCTGAGGTGATCTGCGCGAAGAGTCCGACCGCCCAGCGCATGCTGAAGTTCGCCTTCAACCTCGTCGATGATGGTCTCGTCGGCCAGCAGGTGTTCGCCGGGGAGGCCACCCGCCTCGCCTACGGCACCGACGAGGGAGCGGAGGGTCGCGACGCCTTCCTCGAGAAGCGCCCACCCGACTGGTCGCCCTTCCCGTACCACTTCTGACCGGGGTCGGTCGGTGGCGTTCATCAGGATCGACTCGGTCGACGACGAGCGTCTCGCCGTCTTCCGACTCCGTGAACGCGGGCTCACCACCCGCGCCGACAAGCGCGACGACGCGGGGGCGGGGATGTTCCTCGCCGAGGGCGATCTGGTCGTCACCCGCGCCCTCGAGGCGGGCTGTGAGCCGGTGGCCGCCCTCGCCGACGCCGATCGCATCCCTGCGGTCGCGGAGCGACTCGGCTCCGATGTGTTCATCGGCGGTGACGAGATACGCCGACTGGTGACCGGTCTCGGCATGCCCCACCCGATCGTCGCGGTCTTCAACCGACCCCCACGGCCCTCCCCGGCCGCGCTTCTCGCCCGCAGCCGCCGCCTGGTCGTCGCCGAGCAGGTCGACAACCCGGCGAACATGGGCGGCATCGTGCGCAACGCCGCGGGACTCGGCTGGGATGGCCTCCTGCTCGACTCGACGAGCGCCGATCCACTGAGCAGACGCGCGCTCCGCGTCGCGATGGGAACGGCCTTCACCCTCCCCCACGCTCGGACGCCGGACCTCGTCGATCTGCTCGATGGCCTCGACATGGACCTGCTGGCCCTCACCCCCGATCCGCAGGCCGAGCCGATCGATGAGATCGCCCGCCGACTCGACCCAGCGCGGCCGCGCGCCGTCCTGATCGGCTCAGAGCGCGCCGGGCTGAGCGATGCGGTGCTGGCGTTGACCCGCGGCGTACGCATCCCCATGACCGCCGGCGTCGACTCGCTCAACGCGGCAGCCGCCTCAGCGGTCGCCTGTCACGTGCTGCGGTGACGTCCTCGTCGCCGCCGAGGGGCAGCCGATCCCGGGGTCGGGTCGAAGCGGAAGGTCCTGAGCGCCGCCACCGCGCCGACGACGCCCCAGACGACGACCACCGCGAGCGCGCCGAGGTCGGGTGTGGTCGCTGGGTCGATCGGATGGAAGCAGGACTGGAACGACTCAGCGAACGGCTTCAGCGGGAACACGTCACCGAGGAGGTCGAGCCATCGGGGCGGATCGTCCAGCGGAATGAAGATGTTCGAGATGAAGGCGAGCGGGAGGATCGTCGCGTTCGCGACCGCGGGGGCGGCGTCGGCACTGGACACCATCGACGCGACCGCCAGGCCGAGGGCAGCGAATGAGAGCACACCGATCACGAAGGTGAGCAGGGCGTTCGGCATGGCGGCGATGTCGACCTGCAGCCCGTAGGCGAGCACTCCGACGATGATGAGCAGCAGAGCACCCAGGACCGCCACCACCAGCGCTCCGAGCATCTGACCGAGGATGAGCACCGGTACCGGCAGCGGCGTCGACCTCCAGCGCTTCAGGACCCCCTCCTCCCGCCGGACCGGCACGGTGTTCGCCAGGTTGGTGTACGTGGCGGACACCGCGGTGAAGGCCGCGAGGGCACCGGTGTAGAACTGTCGCGACGGCCACTCCCCCGCCTCCGAGGCCACCGTCGAGTCACCGAAGACGGCGTTGAAGACGACGAGCATGATGAGGGGGAGCGCGATCGTGAAGAAGAGACCGATCGGGACCCGAAGGAACAGGGTGATCTGGTGACGCACCTGCGCCGCCAGGAGGGTTGCCGCGCTCGGCCACGCGCCGCGCTCAGACATCGTCGACTCCAGCGGTCGGGTCAGGTCCGGCCGGCGTCGCCGCGGTGAGGTCGAGGAAGACCTGCTCGAGGCTCGGCTGCGCGACGCTCCATGACACGAGATCGACACCACGTCCGATCGACCAGCCCGACAGAGCCTGCAGGGCAGCGGTCACCTCGGAGGTCAGCACCTCGATGCGGTCACCGTCGACGGTGACGCGCTCCGCCAGGGGTCGGATCACATCACGGATGGCCTCGACATCGGTTGCGGTCCCGGCCACCCGCGCCGACACCAGGGTCCGGCCCGAGCGACGCTGGAGCTCGGACGGGGTCCCCTCCACCACGAGACGACCTGCCGACATGACGCCGACCCGATCCGCGAGGTGCTCAGCCTCATCGAGGTAGTGGGTGGTCAGCACCACGGTCATGCCGTCGGAGCGCAGCGCCTCCACCAGGTTCCAGGCCTTGCGTCGTGCCGAGGGGTCGAAGCCGGTCGTCGGCTCGTCGAGGAACAGCACCTCGGGGGAACCGACGATGCCGAGGGCGAGATCGAGACGCCGCTGCTGACCGCCCGAGAGCGCGCCGCATCGGACGTCGGCGCGGTCGTCGAGACCGACGAGTTCGAGCACCTCCGCGACGGCGCGCGGCCGCCGGTACGTCGCTCCGTAGCGGGCGACCGCCTCGGCGACGGAGAGCTGTCGCTCCACTCCCGAGGTCTGGAGGACGATCCCGACCCGGTCGCGCAGATCGCGGGAGCCGGACGCCGGGTCATGGCCGAGCACCTCGACACGACCACCGCTGCGGGTGCGGAGCCCCTCGAGGACCTCGACCGTGGAGGTCTTGCCGGCCCCGTTCTCACCGAGAAGCGCGTAGACCTCCCCTCGTCCGATCTCGAGGTCGACCCCGTCGACGGCCCGCACCGGGCCGTAGTCGACGATGAGCCCCTCGACGGAGATGACGCTCATTCGACCACCCCGAGCGGGGCATCGTTGCGAAGGTGCTCGGCCGCGGGCACGAAGTAGTTGAGGAGCTCAGCGGCGACCTCGGCCCCATCGGGTCGTCCCTCGCAGACCCGCTCGACGGCACCGGCCATATGGACGAGCCAGCGATCGCGCTCGGCCTCACCGACATGGAACGGCATGTGCCGCATACGCAACCTCGGATGCCCGCGCGTCTCCATGTAGGTGGTCGGTCCACCCCAGTACTGGATCAGGAAGAGCCGGAGACGGTCCTTGGCCGGTTCGAAGTCCGGGTAGTCGGGGTAGAGCGGGGCGAGGAGCTCGTCGGTCGCGACGCCCTCGTAGAACGCGGCGACCAGGTCATCGAAGAAGTCGGGACCGACTCGGTCGTAGAGCATCTCCGGATCGGTGGCCACACGGCGAGCCTAGGGAGTCTCAGGAGTCGAAGGTCGGGTCGACCCACTCCTCGAAGATGTCACCGAAGCCGTCGCTCACCCGATCGGTGAACTCGGGTTCACGCTTGTCGAGGAAGGAGGCGATCCCCTCCCGCACGTCGGCGCTGCGTCCCCGGGTGGCGATCGCGCGGCTGTCGACCCGGTGGGCGGCCATCGGATGCTCGGCCCCGAGCATCCGCCACATCATCTTGCGGGTGGCGGCCACCGAGACGGGAGCGGAGTTCGCCGTCATCCTGCGGGCCAGTTCCCGTGCCGCCGGCACGAGGTCGTCCGGGGCGTGCACGCTGCGCACCAGTCCGCCGTCATGGGCCTCATCGGCATCGAACACCTCGCCCGATGACGCCCATTCCATCGCTCGGGAGATCCCGACGAGCCGCGGCAGGAACCAGCTCGAGGCGGCCTCGGGGACGATGCCGCGCCGGGCGAAGACGAAACCGAACCGCGCGGTGGTGCTCGCGAGGCGAGCATCCATGGGCAGGGTCATCGTGACCCCGACCCCGACCGCTGCCCCGTTGATGGCGCCGATCACCGGCTTGAGCGATTCGAAGATGCGCAGCGCCACCGTGCCGCCTCCGTCTCGGGGCACCCCGTTGGCGCCGATGACGGGGCTTCCGCCCCGCGAGAACGTCTCCTCTCCTGAGGAGAGATCGGCGCCGGCGCAGTAGGCGCGACCGGAGCCGGTGAAGATCACCGCGCGGACGTCGTCGTCGGCATCGGTCCGGTCGAGGGCGTCGAGGATCTCGACGCGCATCCGCTCGGTGAAGGCGTTCATCCGATCGGGACGGTCGAGGGTGATCGTGGCGATGCCCTCGTCGACCTCGAGGGAGATGTGTCCGTAGTCGGCCGGTTCCATCAGCCCATCCTGATCGATGGGGCCGGTTCGTCCGGCACCGGGTCAGACGTCGAGGAAGCGGGAGGCGGCTGTTCCGGAACCGACCGTGCCGACGATCGACCCGAACACCAAGATGATGAGCGCCACCTGCCACTGGTAGCCGTCGACGACGACGAGAGCGGTCATACCCGAGTTGTCCGGGAAGCCCTGGACCCCGGCGGTCCATCGGTCGTTGATGAACCACAGCGCGCCCGAGGCCAGCACCCCGCCGATGAGGCCGTGCAGGAGGCCCTCGAGCATGAACGGCAACCGGATGAACCAGTCGGTCGCCCCCACGAGTTTCATCACCTCGATCTCGCGTCGTCGCGCGAACATCGCGGTGCGGATCGTGTTCCAGATGAGGAGGGAGGCCGCGGCCATGAGGGCGATCCACAGACCGGTCGTGTAGGTCGAGACGAACCCCTGCAGCTCGCTGATGAGATCGAGTTGCTCCTCGGCGAGCTGCACCGTGTTGACGTTGGGGAGACCGAGGTAGCGGTCGCGGAGACCGCGGAGGATGTCGACCTGGGTGGCATCCATCGGAACCACCTTGTACTGGGTGGTGATGTTCTCCGCCGTCAGCAGTTGACGGGTCGTCGGGTCACCGGCGAGGAGCCGGTCGGCGTCGGCGAGGGAGCAGGTCACGTCGCAGTAGCGCCACGACTCGATGGTGATGCCCTCCTGCTGGACGAGGGCCTCCTCGATGACGGCGCGCTGGGCGTCGCCGGCTCCGGCGTTGACGTGCACGATCATCTCGACTCCGCCCTCCCATTGGGCGAGCAGGTTGTCGAAACCGTGCTGGATGATGAGGGTCAACCCGAAGATCAGCAGCGACACGGCCGCCGTGATGACCGCGGCGGCGGTGAGGGTGAGGTTGCGCCGAAAGCTCGCCGCCGTCTCGCGCAGCACATAGGCGATGCGGGAGATCACTGGTAGACGCCCCGAGCCTGGTCGCGCACGATGGTGCCGCGGTCGAGCTGGATGACGCGCTTTCGCATCGAGTCGACGATGCGCTGGTCATGGGTGGCCATGACCACCGTCGTGCCGGTGGCGTTGATCCGGTCGAGGAGGCGCATGATGCCCTCACCGGTGGCCGGATCGAGATTTCCGGTCGGCTCGTCGGCGATGAGGATGAGCGGGCGGTTCACGAAGGCCCGGGCGACAGACACGCGCTGCTGCTCACCACCGGACAGCTGATGCGGGAAGCGGTCCTCCTTGCCGGCGAGGCCGACGAGTTCGAGCACGGCGGGCACCTGTTGGGTGATGACGTGCTTGGGTCGGCCGATCACCTCGAGGGCGAAGGCCACGTTCTCGAAGACCGTCTTGTTGAGCAGGAGCTTGTAGTCCTGGAAGACGTTGCCGATGTTGCGTCGGAGCATGGGCACCCGGTTGGCCGGCATGTCGACGATGTTGCGACCGGCCACCCACACCGCGCCCTCCTCGGGTCGCTCCTGTCGGTTGAGGAGACGGAGCAGGGTCGACTTGCCCGATCCGGACGGACCGACGAGGAAGACGAACTCCCCTTTGGCCACCTCGAAGCTCGTGTCCCGGAGGGCGGTGACCTCCTCCGAATACGACTTCGTGACGTTCTCGAGCCGGATCATGTCGTTCCGAGGGTAGCGGTGGGGTCGGCGGGGAGAGGGTCAGCTGTGTCCGACGGTCACGCCGAACGGCGCCAGCGGAGGTATCCCTCCATGAACACGTCGAGGTCGCCGTCGAGCACGGCGGCGACGTTGCCCGACTCGACCTCGGTCCGGAGGTCCTTCACCATCTGGTACGGCTGCATGACGTAGGAGCGGATCTGGCTGCCCCAACCGACCTGGGCCTGCTTGCCGGCGATCGAGTCGAGTTCGGCCTGATGCTCCTCCTCGAGCCTCGCGGCGAGCATGGCCTTGAGTCGACCCATCGCCTTCTCACGGTTCTGGAGCTGGGAGCGCTCCTCCTGGGAGGCGGCCACGAGACCGGTCGGCTCGTGGATGAGCCGCACCGCCGATGACGTCTTGTTGATGTGCTGACCACCGGCACCGGAGGCGCGGAAGACCTCCATGCGGATGTCGCTCTCGTTGATCTCGAGGTCGGGGGCGTCCATGACCGGCCACACCTGCACCGCGGCGAAGCTCGTCTGGCGGCGACCCTGGTTGTCGAAGGGGCTGATCCGCACCAGTCGGTGGGTGCCCCGCTCGGAGGTCATGAGGCCGTAGGCGTAACGGCCGGTGAGGGTGAACTCAGCGG